>Ga0307512_10000577_pt1 | contig 54240 bp, 45 predicted proteins | sample 14_EM_MG_FD_200267 | JGI IMG/M metagenome (GOLD analysis project Ga0307512, IMG submission 200267) | Populus trichocarpa ectomycorrhiza microbial communities from riparian zone in the Pacific Northwest, United States - 14_EM | ecosystem: Host-associated > Plants > Roots > Unclassified | place...
TACTAGCCAAAGCTTCCACAGACCTAGAGCCTTCTATTAGCCAAAGCTTCCACAAACTCAGAGTTTTCCATCGGCCAAAAGCTTCCCGTGGAAAACTCTACTCCTCCCGAATATGCTCCTACATGCTCGATCCAGAGACTTGTTGAGTTGCAGACGCCGGGAGGCGTGAGGCAGGTGGCGTGTGGCGAGCAGTGTTGGGTGGGTGCCAGCGTGTGGCATTTGGCAGGTGGCGGGTAGCAGGTGGCGGGCGGCCGAACTCATGACATCGGTCTATATCATAGTCTGAATCATATCTTTGGCACGCCCACCAAGACGAAATCTCACGATGCCTTACGACCATGGTGTTGACAATTGAAGCCTTAGATTCGGTAGGAATGGTAGACAATTGGATCTTGGGGAGAGCAGATCTCCGACTCAGATTTTCCAGCGGAATCTCCTGCTTGCTTCCCATGGATTGTGGGCATATGTGTGCGCATTTGGGCCGGGGCTGATGGTGATCATGGCGATGGTGATGATGGCGATGGTGATGATGATAGTGTCAGTAGTGGTGATCATAGTACCAGAAGCACTTAGACAAGTAGGTTGGCTATGTTAACGTTAGCATCAAAGCTTCCACAGACTTAGAGCCTTCTAGTAGCCAAAGCTTCCACAGACTTAGAGCCTTCTATTAGCCACAGCTTCCACAAACTCAGGGCTTTCCATCGGCCAAAAGTTTCCCGTGGAAAACTCTACTCCTCCCGATGCGAGGCTCTCTCAAGAAGGTTCTCAAGCAGGCTTTCAAAGAGGCTTTCAAGCAGGCTTTCAAGCAGGTTCTCAAGCAGGCGCTCAAGCAGGCTCTCAAGCAGGCGCTCAAGCGGGCTCTCAGCGATAGTGTACAGTACCAGTATAGCAGCGAAGACTGCAGGCAGTGAAGACTGGTATAGGTCCATCTCCGGCCGCCAGCTGTATATAGTTACATAGGCCCACGCGCACAACTCTATGAATCGACTATAGATGACTATAGGCTGCGCGTCGCGCAGGGGTCCACGGGAAGCTTGCTATGAGCCGCGCGAGTGCGCGAGTGCCCATAGCGCAGTCTAGAGTCGATTTGCACTTTTGCTGATGTCCCGCATACCCTTGGTCCCAACTTGAATTATGATCATCGCACAATGATAGCCACATATCTGTGCGTCTTAGTTCCATGCGCGTTAGATATCCTTGCGGCTTATATCCAAAGAACGCGCGTATCGGAAGTGGCCACATATTCCCGAAGGTCAACGTGTTCAGCATAATATCATATCTGTCTCATAATCAGACCATAACTTCAACTTTGACATCATGCTATCTTTGAGTTTGTTCAGTAGTTAATCTCAGGCATATCGGATACCATTCCGTGCTGCGATAAAGTAGATCCTGACACATATCATATGTTGCAATCCAGACTCATGCAAATCAATGCAAGGTGTTTGCTTCTGGCTAAAGCATATGTCAAAAATCCCTCAGTTACGTCATGCTTACGTAGAGACAATTCTCCTAATACCGGGGTGTGCCTTGCCTGTATTCCACTCATTACAAGATGGAGGTTCGGAGCCCACTAACTCACAATAAACTATCAACTGCCGTGCACGTATGCATGCGCATGTCCCGCATAGTATCAGAAGTGAAAGATTCAATTTTCTCGTAATGATTATGAACTCCCACTACAGAGCATAATCCTGGTCATAACTTGGATGACTAAGCATGGTATGTGCTTTTTCGGTCCAATCACAAGTACCATTATTACTGTTAAGGGAGAACCCCTAACCATTCTCTTCACTGAGGCTGGTTTGTCATTGAATACTGGCGTAAAACATTCAAAAGTAGGCGAGTGGCCCTGGAAGAGGGACTACCAATCAATGTCATTGCGGAGTGGATTTGGTGATGAGGCACAATCTGTTTTCGACCTGGAAACGTACTGGCAGAGTGGACAAAACACAGGGAAAGTCGTGATGAAGGCAAAGTAAAACCCCGCTTTGCCTAGCGAGGGGGAAAGCTTGGCAAAACCAGGTGGAGGGAGATGTTGTGGAAGGTGTGTGTGCAGTACTAACAGTACAGATGTATGTGTATTGTTATCCTGAAATATATTTGAAATATTAATCTCGATGATTAATTGAGCTCATAAAAGTATTTGTGCAATTAGTCTCGATGATTGATTAATATTGTAAAAGGTATTCATATAATTCATGTCAATGATTAAATAATATCGTAAAAGTATTTGTGTAATCGATCTTGAAGATTAACTAATATCGTGAAGCGTAATCATAAAATTAATCTTGATGATTAATTGATATCATAAAAGTATTTGTGTAATTAATCTCGATGATTAAGAAATATTGTAAAGGGTATTCGTATAAATAATCTCGATGATCAAAGAATATCGATGGCAGTAATATTTTGCCCGTTCATAGTGCAATCTCAATTGTCACTTATCTTTACAAAATCTCCTAAGTCTCGTTGACAAAACTGGAGTTCAGAATTATCGGCAATATTACGTCTTAAGCATAATCTCCCTTATCTCCTTGTCTTCACCAAACACTATCATATATACTGAATCTACACCCTGATATCCTTGCCTGATTTCTTCACCGGACCCTCTTCCCTAAGGAGTATATGAATATGTGCTCATTGCGTCATATTCTGTTTTCCGAATCCCTGTCGTAACTCCTTATTAGATGGATCCTGATATTTGGTTATTCATCCAGGCAGAACTGAATGGTCCTTATCCGTATAAGGTTGATAAATTTGTCCAGCACATATAGAGCTTTCTTTCTCTATGTAAAGTTGCTTAATTTGGTTAGCTACTTCTAATGCAAGAATAGTTGACTTCTTAACCGACGGTCCGGAAATTGGGTATCCTGATAACGGAGTAACCACAAGGCTATGAATATAATTCGAAGTGAATCTCTTATAATGTGGGTACTAACAAAGTATCTCCGTAATCTGGATTATACTCGCCAGCCACCAAATACACTGTGCTGCGAATAGCTTGTCCTGTTTCCCAAAGCGATTGTTAGTGGTTCTCCCTTAACAGTAATAATGGTACTTGTGATTGGACCAGGAAAGCACATACCATGCTTAGTCATCCAAGTTATGACCAGGATTAAGCTCTTTAGCGGGAGTTCATAATCGTTACGAGAAACTTGCTTCTTTCACTTCTGATACTATGCGGGACATCCACAAGCATACGTGCACGGCAGTTGATAGTCTTTCCCGAGTAAGTGGGCTCCAAACCTCCATCTTGTACCAAGTGGAATAAAGGCAAGGCACACCCCGGTATTAGGAGAATTGTCTCTACCTAAGCCTGACGTAACTGAGGGATTTTTGACATTGGCTTTAGCCAGAAGCAAACACCTTCAAGCATTGATTTGAATGAGTCTCGATTGTAACATATAATATGTGTCAGGATCTATGTTATCGCAGCACAGACTGGTATCCGATAAGCCTGAGATTAACTACCGAATAAACTCAAAGATAGCTAGATGTCAAAGTTGAAGTTATGATCTGATTATGAGACATATATGATATTACGCGTAACACGTTGACCTTCGGGAATACATGGCCACTTCCGATACGCGCGTTCTTCAGATATAAGCTGCAAGGATATCTAACGCTCATGGAACTAAGACGCTCAGATATGTGGCTATCATTGTGCGATGAGCATAGTTCCAGTTGGGACCAAGGGTATGGGGGACCAAGGGAGTATAAAAGGATCACATTGTTTCGGCAATGAAAAAAAACAACCGGACTTGAAACGAAAAGATGATACCTACCAGCGGAGAAATATCCTTATGTATTATTGTGTTTTTATGATACCTACATCTATTATATTATACCTAGAATCTATTAGCTTTGTGTAGTGGCAGCCCCGCACCTTTGATAAGTATTCCTCGTCTGAATGCCAATAACCTTTGAGAACGATAACAACGTTATCATATACGCTTTGGAGTGTGTTATATCTCATGCAAGAAGAACCCAGCAAATCTTCGTGGGGCAGTGTATGTGGTGGCTAGCTTCAATTATTGGACTTGAGCAGGGATTGGTTTCCCATATCGATAGGCTCCAAGGCCAAGAGAATACGACATTACAAGAGCAACTTCCCCGTGAAGTTTAGGCTATCCATAGGGACCTTACTGAGGATCGATGGGTTGATCAAGTACTAGACTGTACTGAGCAGTACTTAAGAGAGTCTAAGTGTTTAAGAGAAATAGCAGCTTTGAAGATCTCCAGGCAAACAACAACTGGTCAAATCAATCCATCAGGGAGAATTAGGAGATCCTTAAGGTAAGCAAAGAGGATATCCAAAGACGTTGTGACCAATAAGCGGAAAGATTATAGCAAGACTGAAGGGATTGACAATTGCGAGATATCAAGAAGGAAAGCAGCGAACGAGTGCTTACGTTGCGCTTGGCCCTTCGATAGGAAAGGAAATCATCGAGTACAGGATTGAGTCCGACGGATTACATTAGATAAGGGAACTGCTATATTCCCTAAGGATAGGAACTAGCAGAAGCCAACTGAATCTTCAGAAGGAAGTGATCCTGCTGTTAGGGGTCGTCTCTTAGCAGCGATAATGATACTTGAACTATGATACAAGATGCATATATATCTACGATATGCACAACACCTATGCATGTGAACGTTCAAGTGGTCAGCAACATGCTCTAAGGCGGGAGTACATGTTGGTCGCGCGAAGTGTGGGTACTTCATTCACACCTGGATACTATGCGGGACATGTGTGGTAATCACACACGGCAGTTGAAAGTCATATGCAATTTAGACAGCTCTTCTCCCTACCCGAAGGCGGGATGGGATTGGGAGAAGCACATTCCGGTCCGGAGAAAAGTCTCGACCTTAGCATGACGTAACTGAGGGATTAATGACGTAGGCAGTGAGCCTAGAGCGAGCACCACTAAGTTGACTCTAGTGGTCTGGATCGCAATGTAACCTCGTATCAGATACGAGCTTACGCGTCTTTAATCTACGTTGGCATAGCATCGGTTGGTCGCCGACTAAGTCTATGACGCAATTAATAACTCATGTGCATGAGGGATTCAAAGGCGCAAGCATTATCGCTCGGGTGATAGATGTTCCAACTACCGACTCGTACGATATTAAGGATGTCTGAGATAAGGAAGATAAGTTGATATCGCGCAATGGATGGCCTGATCGTTATCAGGAGCGTAACGCTTTGAAACCACATTGCATGAGCACAATTACCTGAGGGTGTTGTGGCGTGTTATTTCCGGGTGCTCAGGGGGCGTGGCCGAGATAACGCTATCATCGTTATGAGGAAGCACGGGCTATAAAGAGCCAGCGTTGGTCGAATGAATTGGAGGACATCAGCGAGCAAGTTAGCTTTCAGAAGACCGAAGACGATCTTAAAATATTATTAAGAATTCTATATATCTATCTATCTATCAAAAGAAATAGCCGCCGCTATATCTTCCCTAATCAACTTACGAGATTACCCGTTGTATGCCTGGACGCAGACTTACACGATCCGAGTACGCACTTCAGCAGATTGTAGAGTTGTTCGGCAATCTTCTGTTCAGTTTGGACGAGCACAATTTAATCCACACCTACCGAGTGGTTTTTCGTTTCGGACAGTTCGAGAGTATCGACTACCTGGTGTTACGGTATCTGAACACCGGCTTGTTACCATTCGAGGAGTTTTCTGAGGACCTGTTGTTCGATGAGGAAGCCTGATCCTGGTTTACAGATGAGACGGGTTGTCGTATAGATTTCAATCGGGAGTTCTCGTTGTTCAAGAACGAGAAGTTGAGTCTTAGGATAAGACGAGGAAAGAAAGAGATATTTAGATAGGCGGCCGTGCTTGGTTCAATCAATGTTGTATTGATTATTGGGACTGAAAACCCCCGTAACACCTGCAGATAGTTCAGATTCCGAACATAATATAGATTAGGATCTATGGCCGTACGCACCTGAACGACTTAACGAAGTATGTTGGATAGGTTTGTTACCCCCGTAACAGCGGTCCAGCAATTACAATTGTGGAAATAGGATCATATCGTATTCATTGTCAAACATCCCATATCAGACTTTGCACCGCTGAAATTCACAAGCTTCAGTGTCCCTCATCTAAGAGAGTGATAGTACATTTGCACCTGATGCATATTAGATCGCATTGGCCGCTTCTCGTCATGGGGTGCATTCACTCCGCTGAGCAGCTATTTCCCACCAGCAGTACTCTTTTGTTTCCATATACTGGCAGGGGCATCCATCCTCTCCAGCCAGCATAAGTACCATGAGGGTTCTCTCACACTGCTACGGCTCACAGTCCATGCAATAAGATCTGCTTCCCATTACCTAACACCATTGCTGATGAGAGGCCTCACCCTGCCTAGCATTTTCTGTGGGCAGAACAAATTCCCACAACCATCTGGAGCCTGCCACACAATGCAACCATGGGGCATCCCAAGGGTTAACACTGACCAATGGATGCTGATTGCAGGGTGCAAACACCCCGTATTACAAGGGGTCGCTCTTTCCTGATCACTCGCCCCAGCGACATGCACTGTTGTTCATCATCCTCATTGTTTTACCAATTGTGAATCATACATTTGCTGGTTTATAATCGGACGCTTTGAGACTCTGTTCCTCTCTTCCCGGGGGCTTCACCCCAAGCTCCCTTCGCACGTGAATTTGAATCGTTCATAGTGCCGGTGAACCGAGTACAATCTTAATAGACAATTCTAATATACCTAAATAATAATAATAATGGAATAATATCTGAACACAGCGATAATATTTCAGCGTGTTCTTCGCAGATATGTATCGTTCATGCTTGTAGGGCTACCCTTCCAAAGCTGGAGCTCTGTCATTCATTTATTGGCCTTTCCTGGGATGCCGAAGCTTGTTCCAGAACCTTGGCCTTGATTTCATCTGTCATATCCTAGAGTACCCTTGTATTATGGGCGATGCTCTTTGATAGAGGACCACACATCCCAAAGGTTATTGTGTAATTGCATGATTGGTTTTGAAGAGTTACTCTCTTGATAAGAATCAGGCCATCATCTGCAATAAAATTTAATCAAACAGTAACTTCAACTTAGAAATCTCGCAACTTGTATATTTCGGATAGTCAGGACACTCCCTCACCTGGTGAGGATATTTGGAGTGCTTCGAAGAGTTTGCTTAATCAATTAAGACACAATCTTCACCGTTAAGCCTATTTGGTTTAACTGTATCAGAGTCTTACGTGGCGGCCCACCATTGCTCTGCCTAAATTTAGTCTTGAAATGCCACACCACTATTAAGAAACTGATAGTAGTTTGCTTTACTCGTAATCTTCGAGCCAGGGAGTCAGAAGCTACAGGCCTCAGGTCAACATCTCACGTCTCAACTGATCAGACACATGATGACTTGGCCGGGACTGTTCTCTTTGCATGGGGAGTATATGAGTTGTTCAAATCCCACCAAGGGGAATGGCTCGAAGTCCTGCTTACTCGCGTATTGGCTATCCTTTTCCTGACTCATCAGTCGCATTGATGCAGTCGATGTGTCCAGTCCCACTTAGCTCAGTTCTATAGGTGTGGTTGAAAATAACCGGCACCTCGGCTGGAATGCTTAGGCAGGGCAAAGATTATTGCAACATCAAATCACCTCTACGGTATTATATGAACTTTCAATGAATCCCCTAGCGAATGAGACTTCAGGATTCAATTGACATAAGGCTCGTAATCACCTGCTAATGATCATACGTCGAGACTTTGGACTTCTTTGGATCGGCATTATGTACTCCGGTATTATAGACCGCAACGTACACCCTAAAGTCACTAAGTATCAATACCTCTGCTGAGGGTAAACCCCTAAGAGTGGATCTGTCTTCGCAGGTAGGGGTGAAACAGGCTATGCTGGGAGCAAGCTGCTCGAGGTGGATCCGGCTTTGCTGGTAGGATGAAATTGGCTTCGATGGAAGCAAGCTGGTAGCGGTGGATCCGGCTTCGCTGGTATGGGTGACACTGGTTTTGCTGCGGGCATGCTGGTAGTTGTGGATCTGGCTTCGCTGGTAGGAGTGAAACTGGCTTCGCTGGGAGCATGCTGGTAGTGGTGTCTGTGGCTTTGCTGGTAGGGGTAAAACTGGCTTTGCTGGTAGCAATGGATCTGGCTTTGCTGGAAGCAAGCTGGTTGTGGGGAATATGGCTTTGCTGATAGCAGAGAATCTGGATTCAGTATAAGCTGGCAAGAAGCTTTGGATCTGGCTTCGCTCCGACAACTATGACATGATTGGTCTCACTGCTCTGACATGCTGATTCTTACCTTTCTGATATTCCGGCTTTGCTGGGAGCAAGCGGGTAGCGGTGGATACGGCTGTGCTGGTACGGGTGAAACTGGCTTTGCTCGTAGCGGTTGATCTGTCCTCACTTGGAGCAAGCTGGTAGCGGTGGATATGGCTTTGCTGGTAGCACAGAGTCTGGATTTGCTCTGAGCTGGCAAGAAGCTTTGGATCTGGCTCTGCTCCCACAACTCTGACATCCTGGGTCTCACCACTCTGACATACTCACTCGTACCTCTCTGACAAGCTGGCTTCGCTTCGAGCAAGCTGGTTACAGTGGATCTGGCTTCGCTGACAGTGGGCCGGGGTGTGTTACATACAGCCCATGCCGGAAAAAATCTAAGAGTAAAATACCTGATGGTGGTGATGGTAATGGTGGTGATGGTAATGGTAATGGTTGTAATGGTAATGGTGGTGATGACGATTGAAAAAAGGAGGTTGATAGAATGCCTGCAGTATGTGAAATGTGCTTCATTCTGTAATTTGATATTACACACAGTAACACTGGCATAGCATTCCCATAACACTTATCTAATCACCGAAGTATATGGTAGGAAGCCATAATTCATAGTAAGCAACCATCACACAGTGGGAGCAGGGATATATCATCTCCATTACCGTTGCACCGATGCATTTCCCGACTTCTTTGTGAGTATTGATTCTGTGCACCTCCTGATCAACCAAGGCATTGCAATGTGGATCATCTGGTGTGCCGCATCATATTGAACATCTTCAATTTTAGTCTGGATGGCATGTATCAAACTCTTAACTGCAGTATACAGTGCCCTGGTGCTGTGCTTTTCTATCACAGCATCATCCTCTGAATCTTCAGGTGCACCTGAAAACACCTGTATCATCTGATACTGCCAGAAATAGAGTGAATGTAATCCTGGCGTTGCAGTGACATGAAGTTGGAATGCAATTCTCGCATTCTGTTACGGGGGTGCGACACCTATCCAATAATACTTCGCTAAGTACTATGGGTGCGTACAGCCGTATGATCCTTTCCCATAATATTTAGGGGAACCGGAACTATCCCCTGAATCGGTACTATCTTCGAAACCTCCTTCTTCCAAAGATATATCTGGTTTCTGATACTGATTTTTCTTAGCGTATGGCGCTGTTCCTTTATCTAGCTTAATTGGCCTGTGACAATTTCTGATCCAATGATTTCCTTTTCGATCCGAAGGCCAGGCACACCTCAAGCACTCGTCCGCTGCTTTCCTTCTTTTTATCTCGCTGATCTCGACTCCTTCTATTTCAACCGCTGCGGATTTAGCAACCCTCTTGGATCTCCTCAGGTTTTTCTTAGATTCCTTAGTCGGGTTTATTCGACCGGTAGTTGTCTTTCCGGAAACCTTCAACGCAGCTATCTTCCCTAACCGTCTAGATTCCTGTAGGTAATCTCGGGGAAGTTGCTCTGCCGGCGTCGTATTCCTCTGGCCTTGGAGCCTATCGATATGGGAAACTAAATCCTGCTCGAGTCCAACAATCGAAGCCAACCACCACACACACTGCGCCACGAAGATTTACTGGGTCCGTTTTGCGTGAGCTATAACAGACTCCAAAGCATATACAATAATGGCGTTATCGTCTTTGAAGGTAATCGGCATAAATCTTTTAAAGACCAAATAGAGGTGCGGGGCTGCCACTACACAAAGCTAATAGATTCTAGGTATAGATATAATACGTATAGGAATCATAAAAACTTAATAATAAATAAGGATTTTTCTTCGCTGGTAGGTATCCGTCTTTTCGTATCTCAAGCCGGTTGTCCCTCTTCAACTCGGAATAATCCTAATCTCTTTATAGTCCCACAAAATAGACCGCATGGGCTTAGCATCGCTCCCGATGATCTCCTGATTTCGAACTATAAATTATTCCCTCACACTATAACTTATCTTCTCACTATATCTTATCTTTTTATATGATCCCCTGATGACAGCTACTTATCTTTGGGTCTTATTGGCGACGCCCGGTAGATATCCTTGCATCATATTTTCGTGTGCCTATCGGAAGTGCTCATGCTCCCGGGAGGGACAAATATCATTGGGATCATAACTTTTAACTTAGACATCTCGCTATCTTTGAGTTTGTTCGGTAGTTTTCTCTCAGGCTTATCGGATACCACTCCGTGCTGCGAAAACGTAGATCCTGACGTTGCAATCCAGACTCATGCAAACCAATGCAAGGTGATTGCTTCTGGCCAAAGCCAATGCCAAAAATCCCTCAGTCAGGTCATGCTTAGGTAGAGACATTTCTCCTGATACCGGGGTGTGCCGCACTGGTTATCCTGCCATTACGGTCAGGCAGTGAAGGGCCCACTGTATCGCATTAACTAACGACTGCCGTGCACTGCTGTGCAAGTCCCGCATAGTATCTAAGAGTGAAAGAACCTTCCGCGACACTTGGCACTCTCATCAACTGCCTCGCGCAAAGCTTCCCGTAATGATCATTACTCCCGCTAAAGAGTAACGACCCTGGCTCTCGGAGGCTAAACATGGTATGTGTTTATCGGCCACACTTCAAGTGCCAACTATTCCTATCAAGGGAGAACCCCTGACACATTCATCACATTTCACCAACCCACATCATTTTTTGTATTGTATCGATGAGACTCATCAAAAATCCCAAAACTCTATGAACAGTGTGAGAGTTGGCCATTGCTTGATGGTTGCGCTCAAGATGTTAAGGTATCATATGAAACATTGTGGATATTCCATCAGTTTTGTAGCTCATCAATACTCATGTTCAGATCCTCATGGGTGAGATTTGCATTTTCTGCTTGCAACAATTGCACCAGTTTGAAATGAGTTCCATATGTCATCTTGTCAATGACGCTCTTGAATGTCTCTGCCACTGCGTGCATTGTGACCAGCTCAATTGGTTCCATGGCCGAAGTAAGCACCAGATGCCCCAGAGCTGGAGTTGTCTGGATCTCTAAAACATGGTGAGGAACTGAATTCAATCTCTGCAACAGATTCCATGCTTGTTCTTCACTGATAATGCTGGGATGGTCGTTCAGTGCCATATTCACCCATACGCCATCGAGTGTATTCCCCCACAAAATTCACTCTGGCAACCCAACAACAACGTTCTCAGTCAGCAGTTGGCATATCATAGCTGCTGCCACCAAGGTAAACATCTTTCTGAGGCCCATTTCATCTGCCACCAGCACTCCTGGCATCTCTGAATCCCAAAGCCATCTCCTCACAATGAACCATATTGCCCAAACCTGGTGCACCAGAAACATGGTTCCAGGCAGGCCTGGAATTGAATACTTGGAGCCACATACTCAGTCATCTATCAATTGGCGAATTGGGCAGGCATCCAGTAGCCTGACCACCTCATCAAGACACATTCAAATTTGTTGTTGATTGTGTTGAAAACAGTACTCCACACTGAACTGGTATTAGCTGGATTGAGAACCTACCCACCATCCACTTGCTCCTGAACCTCCTTTGCATCTTGGTCGGTCTTCTTTTCATCCCCAATGATCTCTTTCAGTTGCTCCAAGGTAGGTTGTGCTGATGGGCTCATACTTGAGTGGTCCTGAAATTCATCGCAATTTTGGGTATTTCGCAGTCAAGCATTTAGACCCAATAAATATGAGGAATATAATCAATTCTATTCACTCAATCAGAACTTATATTAATACTACTACCAATCTCATTCCCACCTGCCTTCTGATCCACCACTCTTTCATTTTCATCAGATCCATCCGAAGGCTAAGTATCCTGATTAGCAGTGGCTCATATCTTACTGTAACAAGGCTAGTGGGGATTTCCTTGGCCAGTCTAATTCCATGCTCCGCAATATTCTTTTCTGTAGCTGCCTTCATTTCTACCTAAAATAGTTTTAAATTGTGTCCCAGTTTCAACTTGAAGGCATTAGAAAGGGAACTGATGTATGATATCTGATTATATAGAGGGTCATTCATCATAGCCCCGGGTGCATATAATCCCATATACTCCTCATCTGATTCTTCTGGCGTGAAGTTAGATTTGTATATCGCAGTCAGACAGTATGGTTCTTTTGTGCCACTTTTTTTTTCGATGAAGTCAATCAGCTCCTCCCAGTACCTCACATCTATTTTCAAGGCTTGGAGTTGCATGCTGGATGTCTGGTCATTGTTGCCATTCAGCACTCGACGAATCACAACCATGAGAGTTGTATTTGGCAACTCTGGGTGGTTACCTCTCACATTGTTGCCCACACGCTCTCCCAAATCAGTTGCCAGTCACTTGTTGGCTCGCCTTTCTTTCTTCCTCACCTCCCATACCTTGTTTGCACATTTCTTCAATACCATCTCAACCCACTGTCGCTGAATCCATTCGGCATTATCAACATTTTCCAAAGGCAGCCAGTTTCCAACAGTCACCAAAAAATGTGCAACCGCCATCTCTCAGTGCAGAGGTCCATCTGCAAGCTGTTGAAGACAGTTCTGTCCCCAGACAATGGACCAATGCTTCTTCCCCAGAAAACCAGCCACCCATACTTTCTTCCACTTCTTGAATGTACTAAAGTTGGGCTGCCCCATCCTTTTGGCTAATTGCTTCAAGGAGAATTCCATTTGCTTCAGGCTGTTTAGGGCTTTGCCTTCAGCACCACCTGGGTCTGATGAATTGTTGCTCTCATACTCTACACTGTATTCATCATATGAAATCTCTGGTAATGGGGGCAAATCAGCAATCCATGCAACATCTGTTCTGCATGGTTCCACAGCCAGCTGAAATCGTTTCGTTGGGAGGCATATGGGGGGTCTCCCACGTGTGCCAGGAAGTTGGTCCGGTGAAGCAGAGGCGGAAGATATCAGCCGGATGACTGGATCGTTTCCAGGTGTTACTTGAGGTACTTGCAGTGCGCCTGGAGATGATGGCGCATGTCCCGTGAGTTGCTGAGGGGGGAACATTTGAGGTCCACCATACTCTCCTTGGGCGAAATCATAGGCTTGCCACGATGGCTCATAGCTGGGATATCCTTCGGTTGCATTGGAGCTTGGTTGTGAGCTTTGTGTCATGTTGAATGGGGCAGGGTGGTAGAACTGGGGAGCAACTGGAAATAATAGCTGCAAAGGCAGGTAATGATACCCCGGCGGTGGATGAAATTGATTTGTGGGTTGCCCAAATTGAGTGTCTTTGCTAGGTGTATTTCCAGCATTACTATCTGATGCTCCCAAATTGTCATCTGGGCATTGTTGTGAGCCAAAAAGCCCACCAGTTGGAGCCATATTGGTTGTCTTCAGTGGAGATCTGTTTGTCGACATCGTATGTGAACAAAAGATGCGACTAAACACATCATTAATTCAAGTGTTGATTTCAAATGAAGCAGAGCATAGTTGTCAATAGTGAAGGTAGCAGTGACCTTCGGCAGAATGAAGACATCTTATATCCATCTTATTTGTTATGAACTTGTGGTGTTTCACTGCACCTTTGATCCCATGAAACCCAGCTGAGAAAAAGACATCACAATCACACACATCCTGCCTTTCTATGTTACATGCTGGCATTGGTGTACTGGGATCTTAGCTAGAAGCTCACCTTTGTTCGGTTCATGACTGTAAAGGTCATACAAGGGATATGACATGACATCTCCAGGAACCCAAGAAGAACTAAATCCGGTTGGAAGGTTAGCACAACTAGGGATTTTACACTCAAAGTTTGAGTGTTCCACCTGAAAATTCATTCAATATGAGGCCTGTGAGTTGAGCAGCAACAGTGATTGCTTCTTTTTGAGCTCCTTGTGTAGACTTTGTTGTCTCCTCAGAATCCACCCACCGGTCAAGGATTGTTACATAAGAAACCTTCTTACCAGTGTATCAGTTCGCAACGATCATTGAGCAGGCATACAGCCAGCTAGGAAACTTATCTATTCATAGTATTAAGCTGATGTATCTGGTGCTTGAGGCTCAAGCCTTGATATTACAATCTGCGCAATTCCGCAATAACGTGGTATATTATAAGGCTGATCATAGTAGCACCTGATGAACAGTAATAAACGTTGATTGCAGTGATGACAAAAGAAACTTTCTCTGCTAATGATTTTCAGTAGATGATGTGCAGCATTATTGTGTGGGATTTGATAGATATTATCCTAGTTTATGAAGAAAACTGATCATAAGGTGACTTTGTTTTACCCCTCCCCTACATTTGGTGGGGTGTGATGCGGCTTTGAAAGTGATACACTAACCTGAGTTGGCTCACTTTCAAATAAATATCCCTGAGGCTCAAATCCAGCAACAAACCTTACCCCCTAAAGCATCATTGGGATTCATCAGAACACTGAGCATTTCTCAAATATGGTCGATACTCACCGGAAACATTTCAAATGATTCATCTGCAACAAGACATTGTTCGAAGAGAACCAACTGGAAGCTCACTACTTACAATACGACCCAATATTGATGAAAGAAGGGTTATTACCCAACAGGATTCTACGACCTGCAGGTTGAGATCACCCTGTGCCATCATGGTGTGACCACAGTTAGTGCACCTGAATGGCCATCGACTAGCTGTCAATTAATGATCTACTCATAGACCCCATACTGGGTGCACCACCAGCAGAAGATACTCCCAAAGAAGAAGCTATAGACCCTCTGCAGCCTGATCTCACCTGTACCCCTGATCCAACCATGATCAAGGCTTATAAGGCAGGTAGTTGGAGTGGACAATGCTAGGGGAAAGCATATGGCAAAGCAACTGGATTGTACAACAAGCATCGAAAGTACTTCGATCAATGGAATACATGGCATCCATTTCGGTCCACACAAGACTTTCAGCAAGCTGAAAGGTTTGGCCAGTAAATGAAAACATTGATAGATCAACTGTTAGGGGGGTATTTTCCTTGAAGTATATATACTTATGCACGGCCCTAGATACTGTATCCTTCCTCAGCATATTTCCAGTTAAAGTGAATTGGTAACTGGAAGAGATTGGATATGCAAAGGGGACAAATGGTAATTGTGGTTTCCGAAGCTTCCAAGAATATTGCGACCAAATAAAATCGAGGTGTCAAACAATATCAACAATGGATATAATCCTCAACTTCAAAATCTCCTTTTAAGTTTGGCAAGTCGTTTCCCTTCAGCCTTATGTTGCTTCTTTGGCTTAGCAATGGGATTAACACTTCCTCCCAGTGTACGTCTCAATGGATCGGTTTGATACTGACCCTGCAACGGTAATTCGTATTCGTCTGTCTCAGACTCTCTCGGAATATCTCGAGGTGATGAAGAGGCTTCTCCTTTGGTAGATACTTGTATCGAGTCCCAAAATTCAACTTCGTTTGATACTTCTCAAGGGAACATATGAAATTCCAAGTCATATCACAACGCTGGATCCAATTGTACTAATGTGGTTATCTACCAAATACACTGAGCCACGAACAGGTATTGAGGTTGCTCAATGTTAACCAATAACTTGGCTAAAGTCCACAATATAATATCGGCTTGGTTATCAAAGGTAATACTCATCTGAGGTACAGGGCTGCGGCTACAAAGCTAATAATATTTGATAATAATAATAATAGATATAGGTATCATAAAAATGCAATAATATTGTAAGGTCTTCTTCGCTGGTAGGTTTTTCTGACTGTTTGCAGCTAGACCTTGTTCTTTCAATGCTGGAACAATGTGATCTATTTACCGTTGGACACTTCGTTCGTGCTTGACTTAGATATCTCGTCTATCACATAATGATGGAATGATAGCTTATCTCTGAGAACAACCTAAGTGCCTCATTGATAGTTGCCAAGCTTCCCTCTGGTGATCATGTTCATGCATCAGTGGTTTCAAGGTATTAAGCCCCCCAATATGGGCCATCCTCATATCATGATATCAAACGCACATTCTGACAGATCATAACTTCAACTTGGACATCTTGTTTCCCATATTATTCAGTAGTTGGAACATCTGCTGACACATAGCCTAGACAGTACTTTATCGCAGGATATTTTAATAGCTCTTCACAATTAATTGCCTTGCCTTAGTCTGGTTGTTCAGCATTGCTTCAGAGATTTAATCGGTGACTAACCGATACTCTGCCAATGTAGATTATGACACACATACCTCGGATTATTAAAGTGGTATGATGGTGCGATGCATTCTAACTGAAACCAATGAGCAGGGTCGCTTCAGGCCTCTAATCTTCACCCAATGCCAATGATCCCGCAGACACTGCATGCTTCGGTCTTGACCTTCCACAGTCCTGGGAGTGCCACATCAGTTCTCACCACTCAGTGCGTGCGGTTGCAGATCCCTCGTACTCAGCAATTGCACTTACATCTGCTACTCACGTAGCTCTGCGGATGCGCAACTTAACTGTTTGTTGTCCCGCTAGATAATATATAGTAGGTGAGGCCAATAATGACACGCACTGCAGAAGGTTTTTCACTGTGCAGTAATGGCGACGTAACTGGATCATCATCGTAAGTGAATCCACTAGTCAGGGCATTCCTATGACTAATTGATCATCATGTGGCCCAAGTGTAATTCAGTTAAAGATCACTTAGCTGACAAACCATGATGTCGTTCTTTGAGGAGTAGGTGTTTTGCATACATCTACCATAGTTGTAGTGCATGTACCCTCTTGCAATCCATCATGTATCATTACCACTGCTAAAGGAACCTTGGAGGGAACCCCTAACATCAACATCTGAGGAGTGGACGGGACAACCTCAATATCGAATCATTCCAATCAGCGGATGCCTCTGCAAGCTCCTCTCGGAACTGGATTTCGGGCTTGGTGATGATAGTTGGATTGAAGATAACTCACCTATCTTCAGAACAATATACTACAGGGATATTTTCAAATGTATCCAGTCCCTCCTAGCACATTTCCCTTTTCAGGCACACCCCGATGTTGAACTGGTATCCCTTCCTGACTTTGGGGGTCATCAAATCTACAGCGAGCTAAATATGGGCAATTGGTGGTGCAACACACAGGATCCACTTCCTGCTGGAGTGATGATTGTGACAGTCATTTGTCCTGCCGATAAGTCTCACTTGACTCATTTTTCTGGTGATCCGCATGCCACTCTGCTGTATCTCATCATTGGCAATATTTGACAAGATATCTGCTGGACGCGTACAAAGCACACCTGTGTTCGGGTCGGGCTGATCTCTCATCCCCTGACAGGTGCCGACAACATTGACAAAGCATAGCATAATGCAGTTGGAACTGAGCTGTCTCAACTTAGGCATCTTGACATCACTGGTACTGGCTTGAGATGGGATTGTGCAGATGGATTCCGGTGACAATGTTACCCCCTGTTGGCCCCCTGCGTCAGGGACCATCTGGAAGACATCATGGATGCCAAAGTCTCATATGGCTCATGCCGGATGTGTGAAATTCGTAAAGGTGTGCCAATGGGCTATTCAACTTGTCAAACACTGTTTAGCTCACCAGAGCAGCATAGTTACTTGGAGCAGCTGGAGCACAACAATATCGATGCTCTGCACACTCTAGGTGTTCACCCAATCCACAACCAGTTCTGGCAATACCCTCTCTACAATGTCTATTGGCTTTGGCAGCCTGATCGATTGCATCAGCTGCTGCTGGGTTTGGTCAAGGACCCAGTTAACCGGCTGCTCAAATACCTGAAAGTTACAAATGTCAAGGATCAATTTGACAATTGATTCACATTCGTACCACTATATCCAGGCCTCCAGCACTTCCCCAAACCATTCGATTCATTGAAAAGCGGCACTTGACAAGGTACAGAGAATTGTGGAATGATCAGAACACTGGCAGTGAATTGCGCTGCAATTCTTGTCTGCTCCAAGGATGATGGGAAAACAGTGGCGGAAACAGCCTTCCAAGAAATGGTAAAAGGTGTAGCACAGGCATTATGTGAATTGTCCCTACTTGTCAGCCCACAAAATCACTTGGATATATCCCTCAAATCAGATGATGATGCACTCAGGCGATTATCCCCAAAGAAGGGTATTTTTCGAGAACAGCAAATGTTGAAGTCTGCAAAGACCGAAGTAGATAACCGGTTAGCTAGGGAAGCCCATCAGTTATGCAAACAAACAACTCATAAGATTTGTGCTCCAATGGAGGCCCTTGAGTATGGGGCTGAAAAGGTTTCCACAACAAAATGTAGGCAATTTCAGCCGCACCTCAATAGAGCCCAACAAGCGGCAACCACACTGTTAGATGTTGATTGTCAGACGGCAATAGAGTGTTTGGAGCGCGAGATCCATCAAGCGACACCTGTTAAATGCAAGCTTTTCGATAAATTATTCCAACATCATGTGTGACAACTTGTGCAGGAAGTAGGGACTAAGGCAATCAGTCCCAGAAGCCAAAAAACTTGCCCTAATGAAAACCGCCAAAGAACATGAGGCGTACAGGGTGGCAAACATGACTCCTGACAAGCGACAGCACTTTCAGATCTGCCTATCCGATGCTGAGACAGATGCCATGACTTGGAGCTTGGCTGATACAGAGCATGTCACTAACCAGCTGAAGAGAGTGATATATGGCATCACTTCAAATGAACAGAAGCAGTTCAAGTAGGGATTCTCCATCCGCATGATCGAGTATGAAGCTTGGTGGGTGACAATCGGCATTCAGGTGCTCCAGAAAACAATTGAACAAGGTGTAATACATTTCAGATATCCAACAATGCATTTTGTGAGCCATCTATCAGAGTCAATTTGGCAAATGGGTTCTGGTGACAATTTTACCCGTGATATTTCTGAACAGCAATATATTGCGCACATAAAAGAGGCATATCGATCTAGCAACCAAGTCAATTGCATTTGACAGATGCTGAAGCATAATGTTAGAGGTTCTCCCCTAATAGAAGTATTGGTACTAGTCTACTTCGAGATTTACATAATGGGTTACAGTACCATATAGTACATAACACCGATCTCATAGTGAAGTAGTAAGCTGCCATAAGTATGCTCCTTAGCGGGTGATTACATGCCTCGTGTCGATTCAACAGCGAGCCTCATTGCTGGCGGATTCAATGAAAGTTCACATACTATGGTAGACCTGATTTGAAGAGGCAATAACCTTGGCCAGCCGATAAGCCTTCAGGGCTTTTAATGGTGCCAGTTATTTCTTACCACACTAATCCAAACTGAGCGAAGGGGACCAGACATGGCAGTTGCAAAGGTGCGACAAACATGTCAGGCAGACAATAGCCAATATGCGATCAAGTGTGATGTCGAGCCAATCCCTTGTGGAGCAGAATTACTTGGGTACTCCCCGGCCAAAGAGAATAGTCTCAGCCTTAGCATGGTGTGTCTGAGTGATAAAGACGTTGGGCAAGGTCAATATGACCCGATAAGCCTCCGATTCGCTGGCTGGGAACAAACGAGTATGGTTAATTAATATCAGTTCAATATTACTGGTGTAATACGTCAAGTCAAATGTCAACAGAGCAATGGTGGGTTGCCACATAAGACTCTGAAGCAGATAAGCCAAATAGCCTACATGGTGAAGGTTGTGTCTTAATTTATTAAGCAATCTGTTTAAAGCCCTCCAGATAACCACGTCAGGCGATGGAGAGGTTTTGACTATCCGAAATAAACAAGTTGCAAGATATCTAAGTTGAAGTTACTATTTGAGTAAATCTTATTGCTGATGATGGCCTGATTCTTATCAGGAGCGTAACGCTTCAAAACCAATCATGCAATTACAAGATACCCCTTGGGAGGTGTAGTCCTCTATCATAGAGCCTGGCTCGTAATAAAAGAGTACTCTATGTTATGACAGATGAGATAATAGCTAAGGTTTGGACATAAACTTCGGTAGTCCAAGAAAAGCTATAAAGAGAGAGCAATGCTATTGTATTGGAAGGGCAGCCCCACAGTTACAAACAGTACCTACCTGCGAAAGACGACACTGAAATATTATAAGTTTCAAGTTCTTATTTTTTACAATTACTATTCTTATCAAGTATATTAGTATTATCTATTAGGATTGTACGCGGTTCCCCTGCCCCATAACAGAGCAAAAGTTTACAAATAATCACGATATTATCGTTTGTGCATTTGCACTATTGCTACGATGATTTAAGAAGGAAGATAATTGGTTCGCTGCACAGTGTATTTGGTGGCTGGCAAGTATTATCCAATATATGGAGATATTAAGGTTTCATCTCGAATATAATACATTCCCATCAGAATACATCGGGGACTGCGTAGTTACTCCGTTGATACATCAGAAAGATAGCCGTACTGCAATCCCGGAATCTGCTATTCCTGATTTGGATCTTGGATATAATTCCAATATTGAGGAAGAGTTGCCTCTACCGAAATTGAGGAATAAATACAGATCCAAAAAGCCCAAGCAGCTGAATATGATGAGGTCTGGACGAGTGTTCAAGAATCAACCAAAATATCAAAATCCTACTATTCTCAAGCTTGAGGAATGTTTCAGCAAACAAAGCAAAAAACAGAGAAGGCGCACTGGAGTTCGCCTTCGAGCTGAGCATAACAGATATGTGAGAATCACATTAAGGGAGATTCCACACGAGACGTAATATTGCCAATAGTATCTAAACACCAGATTGATCCAGGAATTAGCACAAGAAGGATTTGTGAAGATACGTGTCAATATCGATTGCACTATCAAATGGGCAAAATATTACCACCATAATAATCATTAATCACCGAGATCAATTATATGAATATACTTGGCGATATTAATCAATCACCAAGATAAATTATACGAATATACTTTGCGATATTAATCAATCACCAAGATGCATTCTATTAATATACTTTGCCATGTTAATCAATGACCGAGATTAATTCTACGAATTAATCACCGAGATTAATTTTATGAGATATATGTATTGTCAATATTGTATCACACCATGAAACGATTTAGTTGCTATTTATCTGGCAGCATCTGATACAATCTTACATTTTTGTCCTTTTTGTGTATACGACCATTATCAGTTGCCCATACAATTTGAGTGCAGATACTCATAGGAAATTATTACAAATAAGAATTACGGCAGAGTGTGACTGAGTACATACTTAAGTCTTAACATGTAGTTTGAAGTACAGTTACTTAGGCCATACCGACCCTGTAACACATAATGACTGGTGTACTGGTGTTGACTATGAGGAGGAGACACTGTCCTATCTTGCACTCTAAGGCTGGTATGATATTGACTCTGCAAAAGTTCTCAACCCACTATCCGCTACTGATGCACAGCGATATTCAAGCCGAGCCCATCTGTTAAGTCTGGAAAAAATTCAGGACGAGCCCTTTATCTGCCTCATATCACACCAGGTATATCATTTGAGAGAAACCCATGTCCACAGAGTGTGCAGATGTATCACATTAACCTCACGCAGTGATGCAGCAGAAGATTGTGGAAAACCCAACTGTGGACTGCTATTCCATGTACAAGTTGAATAGAGCTGGGGACATGCAGTTAGTGGACTGGTGCTCGGATATGATCAGAATGCAATCATAGACAGTATATTTATTAAATTTCACAATGAGCTGTTGTATTACTGTCAACCATTTCACAACCCTACTTGTGTTGAGTGTCTAGGACTTGATTCAAAGGTAGAATATACAAATGCCTACCAAGGGATTATGCCTGAATCTCATAATATCTCAGTCCAGTATATGCAAAGTGAAGAGAGTGACCTTGATAACACCTTCCAAAGACAAATTCTTTGTTTTCCTGTATTATACTTCAGCTGGACTCCATGGAATCAGATCCTCCAATTTAAGAATCACTTGCCCGCCGGGAAAGCAATGTCCACCTTTTCTACGAGGTTTAAGATGACTCAACAACGCATAATATGTCATCAAGCTCAACAATATGGGGTAGTGACTCCAACAAAGTACAACGATCTGCAGGATTGGGCTGATTGTGTTGACAGGGTCATCCGGGTTGTCAAACCAATGAATGAAATGCATACTGTAGCTGTTGGAGCAATAGTTGGACTCGCATGTCAGGTGTGGGAGACTGCTGCATCGAGTGGCATTGATATTTTATTGCTTGTAAATAATCATGTCATTATAGATACCTACTGGACTGTATATTAATTAGATTGCAAGGCCCAATTCAGGTGTGTAGCTGTGAGATAGTTTATCAAATTGGGCAATTTGATATGGACATTATGTATTTTCACTCCCGGAGAGTCTGGCTCAGAGTGCACCGGCATTGTCTTGGCGATGCGTGCTGTAGTCCCTGCAGCTCCGAAATTTTACCAACTTCAAGGCATGATATTATAGCATTCTGAAGATGACTTCATACTCTTTAACATATTCTTGTATTCTGTTCTGCTACTTCAGAAGCATTGAGGAGCACCTGAAAGTTCTCTTAGACAACCTGGGAAGGATATCAGATTGCATTCAGCCTGGACGGGAGCTTCTTGAAGGATGGTTGTGGCTGTTCAGAATAGCTGAGTCATGGAGTTATGATTTCTGAACGGTTTTACATTTTGCTGACGTGACATATCGCATTGCATTTGTTTCAGTAGATCAAACACTTCAATTGTGCTGTATTGCAATATGTTGCAATAACCGAAGTAATTACATCAGCAGAGAGCGAAATTAGTTTCTGACAATGGACCCCTCACACTGATGGTTCTCCACATTCTCCACAAATATTCTGAGCAACTTACATACATTCTTCCACCGTGCTTGGAAGTGTTCAATAATGTGATCACATTGTCTGGACATTTCAACAACTTTTGTAGTCATTTAACATAATTTACTGCCGATGATTTTTTCATGTTGGTCCTCTAGATTTTTATTGTTTCGACGGTTTTTTGAACTGTTCGATCAATTTCAAGAATATTGTTGACAATTTTATCCCTTGAGACATCGATTATACACAAGCTTGCACAACTCCCATATCAAAAATCAAGACACCCAGAGTAAACACTGAGCAGATTTCAATACATTGCTGCAACGATTACTTCACGCATCGAATCGAAGAATCTACATGTAGAACAAATTGACAGTGTTCAAGTCAATGGTGTTGCTCAAGTACCACCTTGTTCTATCTGGCAGTCAAGTCAGCGGAAGAAGATGTACAGCCCCTTGGATCACCCTTATAGGGACAATACAAGTGGTTCAGATGGCAACAAGATGCTTACGATGGAAGGTTCGATTGTTCAAGGGTCGAATCATTGGTTGATGATGTCTCTTCTTGACAATCACCATACCTGAAGTCTAACATATTGGCCAAGTTGTGAATGTCTGAACCAAGAGAAGATGCCCATTAACACACAATTCGGCATCCTCAACGACAAATAGACACTTGAATGGTACAAGAATGCGTCCAGCGGTCGACTTGAAGTGTCTATCAGGACTCGTCCCCATGCCGAGATGCACTGTATCATTCGTTGGTAGCTTATGCTTTCTCCACCTTGTGGACAACATGCAACAAACCATGTTGACTGCCTGCTCATTGCATTGAAATGATGCCTCCGGAATTGCTACTGCATTGTACTAGATGTATGTTGCATCATTGAGACCACCGACATACTGATCAAGATCAACATAGTTTGTGAAGTTGGCAAATCTCTTGAAACACCAAGCTACATGATTCTGTAGTTTGCCTTTTGGCATTGCACACCACCCAGCCAAGTCACCAAGGGTTTTGATTTCTGGTTGCAGGTTTCTCATCATTCGCTTGATAGGCACTTTGGTTAGAGGCATTTCTTCATCACAACATTGCTTTTCAGCGTTTGCATTCAGCTCTCGATACTGCAACACCTCCTTTTGTGCTTTCATTCGCAAAATATAGAAGGAGGCCTTATGACGATTTGATTGCCACTATGCTTGTTTAAGATCCATCATCACTCTTTCTGGGAGTTCAGAGCGTCCATTTCAGAGGTTGCCAAGCTGGCAGATAAGGTCAGAGAGGAGGTTCAGGAGATGCATCATCACAAAGTTGAAATCTGATTGGTCGGCAAGATGTTGTGCTATTTCTTACTGCAACTGTGTTTTATTTGCATCGACTCTACGACGCTTTGCAGCCACAGAATGATTGTTACAAGCAGGGTTACACTCCCATTCCTCCTGATTGTCCAATGTAAGGTGCTTTTTGAAGGCTTCTGAGACCGTCTTGGTAGATGTACTGGCACGGAATCAACTGAAAACATCATCCGGGCAATGAATCTCCTCCAGATGATTATCCATGTACTGGGTCGTGGCTTCAGTATGGTACCGGTACTGTACCATAAGATGGAAATACACTATGTTCTTGATGCACAACAGGGCCTCTGTGGAGGGAATCCTGTGGCTCACTGAATGTTTTGAAAGAGTTGCCGCAAAAACTGGAACAATCACCCGCCCAAGTGCTTTCGTCTCCGTACCACTCCATTGCGTCACCTGGCTGGATGGCTTGATGAATTGAGTGAAACCAGGATCTGGAGGCATCAACGCCCAGAGCCAGTTGAATTTGTCAATCATGGAATGTTGTACGAGGAAGAACATTACCCAGTGCATCAAATGCTGGAGCCTACCATGATAGATGGTGTGAAGAATACCGGGTACGATAATAGTCATCCGGGAGATGCATTTCATATCGTACAACATGCCTTCTGAAGTTCGAACCTTGTGATCATCCAGATATTTTCTGACTTCCTGTATCTCGGTCTCATCTCCGTGGGTCGCGTGTATCATCTTCTGGAAGTATACCCGTTTGTCTGTCAATTGCAATGACACTGAATTCCCATCTCCAACGGACAATTTCGGAGCTTGGCAAAATGCTGGATGGGGCTGCTTGATTGAGTGCAAGTGAATGTGTTCGAAGTTGTCACCTATCCATGCACAGATGACACGATAACATTGCCGCATATGACTGCCTGCACCAAGCATAAGCTTTCCAGTGTTGAAAGGCACCTGCGGATGACGAGAAATTAGCTCCACGACCTTCCTCAAATCCTCTCGATTGTGGATTTGTTGTTCCTCCAGGGCAGTTGTTTTTCCAGGGCCTTTAAAGTGATATGTTGGAGGAATGGGAATAAGGGTAACAAGGAGGCTTGCAAGATTCGAAGGCATTCATCTAGTCGACAACATCAGCACAATGTAATTCGGTCCGGACTCCATACACACACCTCCCAGACACTCCTGTAGCCCTCACAAGTGTTTCTAAGTACTTCCAGATGCTCCTAGCCCCCCCTGGAGCTTTACAAAGTGCTCTCAGACTGTGCAAGAGCATTATCACGTGCTCCTGAAAGCACCTGCAGTGATGGAGGTGCATTCAGGATGCTACGAGATTTTACCATTAGGATAGTCAAATTTTGGAGCTGCTGAGACCTCTGCGCAGGTCTGTAGGAGACTTGGTACTGTCTTCTCACACCAGTGGTTCTTAGGGTTCCATAACCACAAGGCAGTTCATCGATCATATTGGTCTTTGATACAGTCACAAGATTCACTACATCATAATATGGCATGTATTATCTAGATATCTATATATATATAAATATGGAGTTACAGGGATAACGGAGATGGACTCAGCGACAAGCAGTATATATTTCGGAGACCCCGGGGTGGATAGACATCATCTCATTATATGAAATACACACTCAATCGTGCCCAGCTCTTGGTCTCATGCACTCTTACCGAGCTTTGTAGATCCACGCAATCTGTGTCGATCCTCATGCACTCTTGCAAACGATTCATAAATGCACGCAATTTTTGTGGTTTGTCATGGCCGGGTATACCTACACATCCTCTCACACTCGTCCTACGCTCCTCGAGCAAGAACTGCACATTGTAATGAATTGCCTTCGGATACCATGAAAGTTGCAGCGGAGTGTTGATGATGGGCTGTCTGCCTTCTAGCTCTACCGTTTCACGACACCGTGATCAAGTGAACTTAGAGATGCACTCCAATGGTGTAATCTAGCGATTTTGGAGATACACTTGGAGGCTGTAATCAAGTGAATTTGGAGATGCAGTTGGAGGCCATGATCGAGTGAGTTTGAAAATGCACTTGGAGGCCGCGACCGAGCGAGTGTGGAGATGCAAATGGAGGCAGTGTTCAAGCGAGTTTGGGGATGCGCTTCAAGACCGCGATCGAGCGAGTTTGGCGGTGCACTTGCAGGCAGTGTTCGAGCGAGTTTAGAGATGCACTTGCAGGGAATGATCGAGCGAGATTGGTGGAGTACTAGGAGGCGGCCAATCTGGAGATGGTGATTCGGGAGGGAGGCACGATGGGAGCAGCGACACAATTCAGTAGTTCACTTGTAAATGTGCGAATGTAGAGAATTGAGTACAACACGGTCTGCCAAGAGATGAGAGACTGGCTGGGAGCGGGAGACAGTCAATGTTCGGATGATGCAGTACTTGGTGTATGCTGTACTCGGTGTTAACTCCTGATCATGGCATGGAGAGATAGAGAGGGATGACTTAACTTTGTGTTCTTACGTGATGGTAGAATTGAGCACAAAACAGAGAGAGATGAGAGGGTATGGGGGAAATCATCATGGGAAACTGTGACTTAAGAGAATTGCGTGTGTTGATCAATTTACCATACCCGATACAGCAGATACAAGTCCCGATCCTGCATGTAATTACACCGATATCAGGTCATCCCAACCCAATCATGCATGTTGTACCCCTGATTTCTCATATCTACTTGTATCCTCCACATCATTCTCATCATCATCCCCCATCTCTCTCTTTCTCGTCCAAAACTGTACTATCATCGCACAACACAAAGTTATGTCATCCATCTCTATCTCGCCATGTCATGATCATGAGTTGGCACCGAGTATACCATACGCCGATTACAGCATACACCGAGTACAGCATCCACTCAAGATTTTTTGTCTTCTCTTCATTCTCATGATTATGAGTTGACCCCTAAAGGTAGCTTCAGCTTCCAGCATGCCTCTCCATGAGGGCTCAAAGGTCAAGTCACCTTGTCACATTCCCGCGGTTGCGAGTTAACTAACTGATGAAAAGACTCTCAGCACTTGGTGCACTGTCCAAGGATTGCCTCCCAGTACTCATCCAAAGTCGCTCGATTACCGCCTTCCAAGTGCATCTCCACACTCACTCAAACATGGCCTCCAAGTGTATCTTCAAACTCGCTCGATTACGGCATCTAAGTCTGCACAATCATGGGCTCCAAGAGCTTCTACACACTCGCTTGATCACTGCCTCCAAGTGTATCTCCAAACTCGCTCGATCACGGCCTCCAAGTGCATCTCCAAAAACACTCGATCACAGCCTTCAAGTGTATCTCTAAACTCGCTCAAGTACGGCCTCCTAGTTCGCACGATCACGGCCTCCAAGCGCATCTCCAAACTTGCTTGATCACGGCCTTTGAGTGTATCTGTGGGTTCACTTGATCATCATATTCAGGTGCACCTCGAAGTGCTCTCAAACACCGCCTGCAGCCAGTCGAGAAATTCCACCAATTGTTGGGTAGCTATATATTGATACATAGATACATAGATGAGAATTCAAACTGAATACATGTGTTTTGAAAATCGTTGAATGATAAGTAGTAGCTATGATCTCCCGGCGCACCAGCAGCATTCCCAAAGTAGATACTGTTTTTCCCAGACTGCTTTACAGTGATTCGAGGTGCTCCCAGGTTTGTCGCCAGCGCTCCCAGGTGCTGGCAGGCTTGTCGTCGGCGCTCCCGGTTACTCCGAAGGTCAGCAGGAATACCCTCCTAGGGTCTGATACACTCGTGACATTGACGCATGTAAGTTTACACTCCACATCCTCTCAGACACTCCTGGAGGCTTCCAGGGACTAAAATACATTGTTCTGATGGAGTCAGTGTTGCTGACACTCATGTATACTGGCCATTCCTTCTTGTTGCCCGGATAGTTTGTAAGATGTGACTGCTCTGAACTGCCGAACAAAGGGGCAATTGTTGCTCCAAGAGACCACCGCAGCTATTGCAGCAATCAAAATCATCGTAGCTATGACGAAAGTCAACTAACTTACTGTTACGTGGGTGCGACACCTATCCAATAATACTTCACTAAGTACTATGGGTGCGTACAGCCGTATAATTGTTTCCTAAATTATTTAGGGGAACCGGAACTATCCCCTGAATTGGTACTATCTTCGAAACCTCTTTCTTCCGAAGATATAACTGGTTTCTGATACTGATTTCTCTTATCGTATGGCGCTGTTCCTTTATCTAGCTTAATTGGCCTACAGCTATTTCTGATCCTATGATTTCCTTTTCGAACAGAAGGCCAGGCACACCTGAAGCACTCGTCCGCTGCTTTCGTTCTTTTATCTCGCTGATCTCAATTCCTTCTGTTTCAACCGCTGCGGATTTAGGAACCCTCTTGGATCTCCTCAGGTATTTCTTAGATTCCTTAGTCGGGTGTATTTGACCAGTAGTTGTCTTTCCGGAAACCTTCAACGCAGCTATCTCTCTTAACCATCTAGATTCCTGTAGGTAATCTCGGGGAAGTTGCTCTGCTGGCTTCGTATTCCTCTGGCCTTGGAGCCTATCGATATGGGAAACTAAATCCTGCTCAAGTCCAATAATCAAAGCCAACCACCACACACACTGGGCCACGAAGATTTGCTGGGTCCGTTTTGCGTGAGCTATAACACACTCCAAAGCATGTACAATAATGGCGTTATCGTTTTCTGTCAGGGGTTCTCCCTTGATAGTAATAGTTGGCACTTGAGGTGTGGCCAATAAACACATACCATGTTTAGCCTCCGAGAGCCAGGGTCGTTACTCTTTAGCTGGAGTAATGATCATTAAGGGAAGCTTTGCGCGAGGCAGTTGATGAGAGTGCCAAGTGTCGCGGAAGCTTCTTTCACTCTTAGATACTATGCGGGACTTGCACAGCAGTGCACGGCAGTCGTTAGTTACTGCGATAAAGTGGGCTCTTCACTGCCTGACCGTAATGGCAGGATAACCAGTGCGGCACACCCCGGTATCAGGAGAAATGTCTCTACCTAAGCATAACGTGACTGAGGGATTTTTGGCATTGGCTTTGGCCAGAAGCAATCACCCTGCATTGATTTGCATGAGTCTGGATTGCAACGTCAGGATCTACGTTTTCGCAGCACGGAGTGGTATCCGATAAGCTTGAGGGAAAACTACCGAACAAACTCAAAGATAGCGAGATGACAAATTTAAAAGTTATGAGCCCAATGATACTTGTCCCTCCCGGGAGCATGAGCACTTCCGATAGGCACACGAAAATAAGATGCAAGGTTATCTATCTGGCGTCGCCCATAAGACCCAAAGATAAGTAGCTGTCATAAAGGGATCATATAAAAGGATAAGATATAGTGAGAAGATAAGGTATAGTGTGAGGGATTAATTGATAGTTTGGAATCAGGAGTTCATTGGGAGCGATCATAAGCCCGGGCGGTTTAGTTGTCGGAGAATAAAGAGATCAGGATCATTCCGAGTTGAAGAGGGGCAACCGGCTTGAGATACGAAAACACGGATACCTACCAGCGAAGAAGAATCCTTATTTATTATTAAGATTTCATGATACCTTCATGTATTATATCTATACCTAGAATCTATTAGCTTTGTGTAGCGGCAGCCCCACACCTCGATTTGGTTATACAGATTTATGCCAATTACCTTCGAAGACAATAACACCATTATCGTGTATGGTTTGGAGGGTGTGATAGCTCACGCAAAACGGACCCAGCAATTCTTTGTGGTGCAGTGTGTGTGGTGGTTGCCTTCGATTATTGGACTCGAGCAGATTTTAGTTTCCCATATCGATAGGCTCCAAGGCCAGAGGAATACAACGCCGGCAGAACAACTTCCCCAAGATTACCCACAGGAATCTAGACGGTTAGGGGAGATAGCTGCATTGAAAGTTTCCGGAAAAACAATTACCGGTCGAATCAACCCGACTAGGGAATCTAAGAAAAACCTGAGGAGATCCAAGAGGGTTTCTAAATCCACAGCGGTCGAAATAGAAGGAGTTGAGATCAGCGAAATAAAAAGAAGGAAAGCAGCGGACGAGTGTTTGAGGTGTGCCTGGCCTTCAGATCTGAAAGGAAATCATTGGATCAAAGATTGCCGCAGGCGAATTAAGCTAGGTAAAGGAACAGCGCCATACGCTAAGAAAAATCGGTATCAGAAATGAGTTACATCTTCCGAAGAAAGATGATTCGAAGATAGTACCGATTCAGGGGATAGTTCAGGTTCCCCTAAATAATATAGGAAAGGATCATACGGCTGTAGGCACCCATAGTACTTAGCGAAGTATTGTTGGATAGGTGTCGCACCCCCGTAACATTTTCGAAGGTAATTGGCAGAGATCTTTTGAAGACCAAATCGAGGTGCGGGGCTGCCGCTACACAAAGCTAATAGATTCTAGCTATAGATATATTACGTATAGGTATCATAACAACTTAATAATAAATAAGGATTCTTCTTCGCTGGTAGGTATCCCTCTTTTCGTATGTTAAGCCGGTTGTCCCTCTTCATCTCAGAATAATCCTGATCTCTTTATAGTCCCATGGAATAGACCGCACGGGCTTAGCATCGCTCCCGATGATCTCCTGATTTCGAACTATAAATTAATCCCTCACACTATATCTTATCTTCTCACTATATCTTATCTTTTTATATGATCCCCTTATGACAGCTACTTATCTTTGGGTCTTATTGGCGACGCCCGGTAGATATCCTTGCATCTTATTTTCGTGTGCCTATTGGAAGTGCTCATGCTCCTGGGAGGGACAAGTATCATTGGGATCATAACTTTTAACTTAGACATCTCGCTATCTTTGAGTATGTTCGGTAGTTTCCTCTCAGGCTTATCGGATACCATTCCGAGCTGCGAAAACGTAGATTCTGACGTTGCAATCCAAACTCATGTAAATCAATGCAGGGTGATTGCTTCTGGCCAAAGCCAATGCCAAAAATCCCTCAGTGACGTCATGCTTAGGTAGAGACATTTCTCCTGATACCGGGGTGTGCCGCACTGGTTATCCTGCCATTACGGTCAGGCAGTGAAGAGCCCACTTTATCGCATTAACTAACGACTGCCGTGCACTGCCATGCAAGTCCCGCATAGTATCCAAGAGTGAAAGAAGCTTCCGCGACACTTGGCACTCTCATCAACTGCCTCGCGCAAAGCTTCCTGTAATGATCATTACTCCCGCTAAAGTGTAACGACCCTGGCTCTTGGAGGCTACGCATGGTAAGTGTTCATCGGCCACACCTCAAGTGCCAACTATTACTATCAAGGGAGAACCCCTGACAATAATCTATTGCAAGTAGGTGGGCTCCGAACCTCCATCTCGTAACGAGTGGAATAATGGCAAGGCACACCCCGGTATTAGAAGAATTGTCTCTACCTAAGCATAACCTAACTGAGGGATTTTTGACATTGGCTTTATCCTGAAGCAAACACCTTGCATTGATTTGCATGAGTCTGGATTGCAACATATGATATGTGTCAGGATCTACGTTATTGCAGCACGGACTGGTATCCGATGAGCCTGAGATTAACTACCGAATAAACTCAAAGATAGTGAGATGTCAAAGTTGAAGTTATGGTCTGATTATGAGACATATATGATATTACGCGTAACACGTTGACCTTCGGGCATACGTGGCCACTTCTGATACACCCGTTCTTTGGATATAAGCTGCAAGGATATCTAATGTGCATGAAACTAAGACGCTCAGATATTTAGCTATCATTGTGCGATGATCATAATTCCAGTTGGGACCAAGGGTATGGGGGACCACGGGATTATAAAAGGATCACATCATTTCGGCAATGAAAAACATAATCGGAGTTGAAAAGAAAAGACGATACCTACCAGCGGAGACATATCCTTATTTATTATTGCGTTTTTATGATACGTACATCTATTATGTTATACCTAGAATCTAATAGCTTTGTGTAGCGGCAGCCCTGCACCTTTGATAAGGATTCCTCGTCTGAATGCCGATAACCTTTGAGAACAATAACGACGTTATCATATATGCTGTGGAGTGTGTTATATCTCATGCAAGAAGAACCCAGCAAATCTTCTTGGCGCAGTGTGTGTGGTGGCTAGCTTCGAATATTGGACTTCAGCAGGGATTTGTTTCCCCCATCGATAGCCTCCAAGGCTAAGAACATACGACAGTACAAGAGCACCTTCCCCGAGAAATTTTGGCTACCCACTACGACCTTACTGAGGATCGATGGATTTATCAAGTATTAGACTGTACTGAGCAATACTTAAGAGAGTGTAAGCGGATGAGAGAAATAGCAGCTTTGGAGATCTCCGGAGAAACGACAAGTGGTCGAATTAATCCATCAGGGACAATAAGGAGATCCTTAAGGAAACCCAAGATGATATCTCAAGACTTTGCAATCAATAAGCGGAAATATTATAGCAAGACAGAAGAGATAGACGATAGCGAGATTTCAAGAAGGAAAGCAGCGAACGAGTGATTACGTTGCGCTTGGCCCTTGGATTGGAAAGGAAATCATCGAGTCAAGATTTGCGTCCAATGAATTGAACTAGATAAGGGAACTACTATAATCCCAAAGGATAGGAACTACCAGAAGCCAACTGAATCTTCGGAAGAAAGTGATCCTGCGGATAGTTCCGAATCCGAAGATAATATAGATTAGGATCTACGGCCGTACCCACCTTGAGTACTTAACGAAGTATAATGGATAGGTGTTGTTACCCCTGTAACAGTATAATAAAGAACCATACCGCTCCTGGGTTATTATATACATGCAAGAGGAAGGGCTCAAAGAATAGCAACAACGAAAGAAGCAAGGAGCAGACTTGCTTAAGTCCCGAAAATACGAATTAGTTTTGTGCTTGATTAAACGACCAAGTTTTGCGGTTACTCTACAATTTAGGATACCGGTTACTATGTTACTGGGGTAACAACACCTATCGAAGATACTTCGTTCAGTACTCAAGGTGCGTACGGCTATGGATCCTAACATATATTATCTTCGGAATCGGGACTAGCCGCAGGATCACTTTCTTCTGAAGATTCAGTTAGCTTCTGATTGTTCCTATCCTTAGGGAATACAGCAGTTCTCATATCAAATTTAATCCTTTGGACACAATCCTTGAGTCAGTGATTTCCTTTCCCATCGACGGGCCCAGCGCAACGTAAGCACTCGTTCGCTGCTTTCCTTCTTGAAATCACGCTATCGTGAATGCCTTCTGCCTTGCTATAATTTTTCCACTCATTGGTCACAACTTCTTTGGATATCCTCTTCGCTTTCCTTAAGGATCTCCTGATTCTCCTCAATGCCTTAATTCGACCAGTTGTCGTTTGGCCGGAGATCTTCATAGCTGCTATTACTCTTAAGTGCTTAGACTTTCTTAAGTACTTCTCAGTACAGTCTAGTACTTGATCAACCCGTTGATGCTCAGTAAGGTCCCTAGGGATAGCCGAAACCTCACAGGGCATTTGCTCTTGTAATGTTGTATCTTCTTGGCATTGGAGCCTATTGATATGGAAAACCAATCCCTGCTCTTGCCCAACAATCAAAGCTAGCCACCACACACACTGCCCCACGAAGATTTGCTGGGTTCTTCTTGCATGAGATTTAACCCACTCAAAAGGGTATATGATAATGTTATGATCGTTCTCAAAGGTTATCGGCATTCAAACAAGGAATACTTGTCGAAGGTGTGGGGCTGCTTCTACACAAAGCTAATACATTCTAGGTATAATATAATAGATGTAGGTATCATAAAAACACAATAATAAATAAGGATATTCCTGCGCTGGTAAGTATTGTCTTTTTGTTTCAAGTCCAGTTTTCCTTTTCATTGCCGAAACAATGTGATCTTTTTATAATCCCTTGGTCCCCGATACCCTTGGTCCCAACTGGAATTATGATCATCGCGCAATGATAGCCCCATATATGTGCATCGTAGTTCCATGCGCATGAGATATCTGTGCGGCGTATATCCGGAGAATGCGCGTATCAGAAGTGGCCACCTATTCCCGAAGGTCAACGTGTTACGCATAATATCATATATGTCTCATCATCAGACCATAACTTCAGCTTTGACATCTCACTATCTTTGAGCTTATTCGGTAGTTAATCTCAGGGTTATCGGATACCAGTCCGTGCTGCGATAATGTAGATCTTGACACATAGCATATGTTGCAATCCAGACTGATGCATATCAATGCAAGGTGTTTGCTTCTGGCTAAAGTCAATGTCAAAAATCCCTCACTTACGTGATGCGTAGGTAGAGACAATTCTGCTAATACCGGAGTGTGCCTTTCCTTTATTCCACTCATTACAAGATGGAGGTTCGGAGCCCACTTACTCAGAATAGACTATCAACTGCCGTGCACGTATGTTTGTGCATGTCCCGCATAGTATCAGAAGTGAATGAAGGAAGTTTCTCGTAACGATTATGAACTCCCACCAAAGAGCATAATCCTGGTCATAACTTGCATGAATAAGCATGGTATGTTCTTTCCCCGTCCAATCACAAGTACCCTTATTACTGTTAAGGGAGAACCTCAAACATACATCACACAAATAGCTTAATCGGCATCGTTATATTCCGGAATATTATACATGACCTAATATTCTGGAAAGACAGAAGGAATATTATCAACAAGATTCAATTAGTGGTAGGCTATCAGAAGTTATAATATTCAGAAGAAATTAGGCAGATGACAGTTAATATATTCGATTTAGCCGGATATATGCCTAATTTGTTCCAATACCAGTCTCTTAATATATTCAGTTCGTTAGAAACAATATTATCCGAAGTACCGGATAAAGATTGGAATAATTCAATATTCCACACAGATCCCGAGGCACCCAAACCTTGGGTTGAATACTATCGCCAATCAGCTATTAACGGCGAATTACTTGCAATCGACGACCTAGTATAAAAAGATCACTGGAACGAATATCGCTCGTGGGCCGACGAGTTGGATTGCAACAGCAACAAAGAAGATATAACCGAGTGGTGTTATTGCAGCAACAATCAATCATTGGCAAAATGCAGCCAGTGGTAGATCTTACCTGTCCTCCGATGGAGCGACTATACGATATATTGATCATTATTGTGCTGTTGATTATAATGATTCGATTACAAAATTTTATTGAGCAACCCATGCTCATGCAATCTAACGTTGTTTATGAAGAAAACTGCATATCGTTACGTTATGAAAGGACTATTTATTTCAAAGAATCTATTCAACTCGCATATGCGAAAATTGGTAAATATACACCTCGCAATTGGAGGATGTATAACGAAGGAAAAGAAAGCGGTTATACCGACGGTTATAACCAAGGGCTCCAGGAAGGGCATGATAATGGCTGGGACGAAGCCAAAGAATATTCAGAAAATATTCGAAAGAGAGCTTCATGAGGCTAAACACCAGTGGGGGAAAGAAGGTGCGAATGATGAGTATTCTGAGGATTTAGCAGACGCATACGAGGAACCAGAAGTCGATGACGAGTGGTCATTCTATGGTCATAAAAGAGACCCAAAGCAGACTGAGTCCCGGGAATGGTTTGAGGATTAGCCCGATGATGACCTTAGCGATGCCATCGAGAGTAATCATTAGCCCGATAAGGACATCCAGCGAGTGTTGTTCTAATGCAGAGTATGAGATAATTGCCTTAGACGTCTAGGATGTCACTTTTAAGAAGTTATACAAGACCATCAGTTGACGTTAAAGACCATGGTGCAAAGCAAAGTTTTAATGCTACCACCACCAATTCCACGGTGGTTGCTTCATATCTTCGATATTACTTTGTCACTATTAACCTTGCATATTTCTTCAGTAATTTATATCTTCCATATTACTTCGTTGATATTACCAACATATTCAATCGGTAATTCATCTCTTCGATATTAATTCATCGTTATTACCTTTATATATTACTTCGGTAATTTATATCTTCAATATTACTTCGTTGATATTACCGACAGAGTACTTGGTAATTCATATCTTCGATATTACTTTGTCGATATTACCTTTATATATTATTTGGGTAATTAATATCCTCGATAGTACTTCGACGATATTACCTTCCCATGTTACTTCAGTACTTAATATCATCGATGTTTCTTCAGCGATATTACCTTTATATATTACTTTGGTAATAAATATTCTTGGTATTATTTTAATAATATTGCTTTGGAAATAAATATCTTGAATGTTACTTCGTGCATATTATTTTTTAGAATATCTTCAATGTTATTTTCATAATATTCCCTTTATTCATCACTTCGGTAACTGCGGCTTCCTGGTGAAAGAATTCTGATAGGAGAAGCCAGGCCATATTGTTACGGGGGTTTTCAGTCCCAATAATCAATACAACATTTATTGAACTAAGCACGGCCGCCTATCTAAATACCTCTTTCTCTCCTCGTCTTATCCTAAGACTGAACTTCTCGTTCCTGAACAACGAGAACTCCCGATTGAAACCTATACCACAACCCAGCTCCTCTGTAAACCAGGATCAGGCTTCCTCGTCGAACAACAGGTCCTCGGAAAACTCCTCGAATGGTAACAAGCCATTGTTCAGATACTGTAACACCAGGTAGTCGATACTCTCGAACTGCACCAAACGAAAAACCACTCGGTAGGTGTGGATTAAATTGCGCTCGTGCAAACTGAACAGAAGATTGCCGAACAACTCTACAATCTGCTGAAGTGCGTACTCGGATCGTGTAAGTCTGCGTCCAGGCATACAACGGGTAATCTTGTAAGTTGATTAGGGAAGATATAGCGGCGGCTATTTCTTTTGATAAATAGATAGATAGATAGAATTCTTAATAATATTTTAAGATCGTCTTCGGTGTTCTGAAAGCTAACTTGCTCGCTGATGTCCTCCAATTCCTTCGACCAACGCTGGCTCTTTATAGCCTGTGCTTCCTCATAACGATGATAGCGTTATCTCGGCCACTCCACCTTAGCGCCCGGAAATAACTCGCCACAACCCCCTCAGGTAATTGTGCTCATGCAATGTAGTTTAAAAGCATTACGCTCCTGATAATGATCAGGCCATCCATTGCGCGATATCGACTTATCTTCCTTTTCTCAGACATCCTGAATATCGTACGAGTCGGTAGTTGGAACATCTATCACCCGAGCGATAATTCTTGCGCCTCTTAATCCCTCATGCACATGAGTCATTAATTGCGTCATAGACTTAGTCGGCGACCAACCGATGCTATGCCAACGTAGATTAAAGACGCGTAAGCTTGTATCCGATACGAGGTTACATTGCGATCCAGACCACTAGAGTCAACCTAGTGGTGCTCGCTCTAGGCTCACTGCCTACGTCATTAATCCCTCAGTTACGTCATGCTAAGGTCGAGACTTTTCTCCAGACCGGAACATGCTTCTCCCAATCCCATCCCGCCTCCGGGTGGGGAGCAGAGCTCTCTTAATCGCATATGACTTTCAACTGCCGTGTGTGATTACCACACATGTCCCGCATAGTATCCAGGTGTGAACGAAGTACCCACACGTCGCGCGACCGACATGTACTCCCGCCTTAGAGCATGTTGCTGACCACTTGAACGTTCACATGCATAGGTGTTATGCATATCGTGGATATGTATGCATCTTGTATCATAGTTCAAGTGTCATTATCGCTGCTAAGAGACGACCCCTAACACATATTCAGCCTTCGGGTCAATAATGTCTGTTTTGACATACCACCTTGTATGGAAGGCCCCATCTAACGTTGATTTACTGGAGAAAGGAGTGATGTATTATGAATGGCGTCCAAAGAAACACCATTTTTCAGGGGGGGTAAAACTATGGAATCAGTACGCTCAACGAAAAATATATCACCTCGCGCGATAAAAAACCGAAATAAAAAGACACGATAAATACTTTATGGTATTATCAGGTATTCTTATTTCGGTTATAATTACTTTCGACATTATGACTCTAGTGTCAGATGCCTATTCTGAATAATAAAACCTCCCGTATCGTATGGTATACACCGAGAGAGATCCCTTTCGAGGGTGAAGAGCAAATCACATCAGCAGAGGTATTGCTTATTTCGGCTTAATTATTTTCGACACGATTATTACGAAAAATATTCAAAGCATTATATCATCTTCAATGGAAAAGATAATGAATATATTTCAAGAGCAAGATTTAGGATGTTATGTTATTAGGCCTGATGGGCATCCTTAAAGATGGAGGCCAGGATTCAGGCTAACCAGAATCGCATGGCTATGTCCCATAGTCTTGCGAAGCTAGTGTTAATAACATTCTTCCGAAAGACATTTTAGTTCTAGGATTAACTTGTTAATTTTGATACTAATAATTTATATGTACTTTCAAGGATACTCGAGTGGGAACTTTAACCTACGGGTGAATAAGACTTGAATTTACTTGGAAGAGTAAATGAGCAAATGTTATTCTTATTGATATTCAAATTACCCTCGACAAAGAGAGACGAAGATGCGCTACAGTATCTTCAGGTATTCTCATCGATATTCGAATTACCTTTGACAAAAGAGAAACGAGGATTTGTATGACATCTTCAGGTATTCTCATGGATATTCGAATTACCTTCGACAAAGAGAAACGAAGAAGCGCTATGGTATCTTCAGGTATTCTCACCGATATTCGAATTACCTTCTACAAAGAGAAACGAAGATGTGCTACGGTATCTTCAGGTATTTTCATCGATATTTAAATTACTCTTGACAATGAGAAACGAAGACATGTATGGTGACTTCAGGTATTCTCGACACTTACAAATACATAACAAACTAAGTATCTCTTACCCAATTGTGGTTCGGAATTACAGTTGTCATTAGTTATTACTCGCCTAAAAAGAGCCAGACATGTACTACGTAATGTCCAGGTACTCTCGTATACAAGAACTTGAGATACCATTATCTTATATAACATAATTTTACATTATGGGTCGTAACTTTAGGAAACATAATTATATCATTCCGGGTGCATTCTGAGATTGTCCCTTCTGACCCTCTTGGGGGTGATACTGTCACGGCGAAGATGGTCGATCGTCTTGGAATGTTTCTTGAACATATGGAGATATTTCCGAAAGCATTTTGAAGTACAATTTATATGTACCCATCAGAGTAAGAATACGTTAACCATTCAGAGCGGAAACGTATACGAAATATGGGAGTAAATGAACTAAACTTCAAGATGTTAAAGTCAAGACTAAATCCATGCACGAGTATGGTACTCAAATTGATCTTTGGAGTAAATCAACAATTGAATATATGTATCAATCGCGTGAAATACGTCAACCGGCTATTGCTGCGTGCGTAGAAATACGTCGACCAGTATTACTGTGCGCGCAAATGAAACAATTGGTGTAAATGATCCAGCTTTTATATGTACCACTGAAAGACATGAGTTGCGGTACAAGTTATTCTGATCACACTACGTGTGGTATTGGAATAAGTATTCAAGCAATTGAGTACTGTTTCTATGTGTAGGAATAACTTGCGGTGCAAGGATTGCAAAGATGGCAGAGAACGTAGCGGACTCCGTTCCTAAAGAAGGGGGTGATGTTACAGGTTTCGAAGTCTAAGAGAAGGGCAAAACAGGAGGTACCTAAAAAGTACAGATTATAACAATTATTCTGTACTACGACAAATAATACGACGTTATTAACCATACGTGTTTGGTAACGCTGCAACTACGATACGATGTTGATCAACGATACGTCTTTGATGAACAAAACGACAATACGATGTTTATCAATGATACGTCTTTGTTAAACAAATACATTAAAAGATAAGACGATGTTACCAATAATATATCTGTGAGGGCTGTTAGGGAAATGTCAGCAAAGTTAGCATAAGATGGAAAAAGTATGGAAAAGATTTAAAGAGATACACACTTGTGATGTGTGGGCAGAAAAATAAAAGTCTACTTCTTACGATGGAGCATCTTTGAGGTCACCGATCTTAGAGAAGGGGGTGATGTTAGGGGTTCTCCCTTAACAATATTAATGGCACTTGTGATTGGACCGGGAAAGCACATACCATGCTTAGTCATCCAAGTTATGACCAGGATTATGCTCTTTAGCAGGAGTTCATAATCGTTACGAGAAGCTTGCTTCTTCCACTTCTGATACTCTGTGGGTCATGCACAAGCATACGTGCACGGCAGATGATAGTCTATTGCGAGTAAGTGAGCTCCGATCCTGCATCTTGTAACGAGTGGAATAAAGGCAAGGCACACCCTGGTATTTGCAGAATTGTCTCCACCTAAGCATGACGTAACTGAGGGATTTTTGACATTGGCTTTAGCCTCAAGCAAACACCTTGCATTGATTTGCATGAGTCTGGATTGCAACATATGATATGTGTCAGGATCTACGTTATCGCAGCATGGACTGGTATCCGATAAGCCCGAGATTAACTACTAAATATACTCAAAGATAGTGAGATGTCAAAGTTGAAGTTATGGTCTGATTTTGAGACATATATGATATTACGCATAACACGTTGACCTTCAGGAATACGTGGCCACTTCCGATACACGCGTTCTTCAGATATAAGCCACAAGGATATCCAACGCGCATCGAACTAAGACGCACAGATATGTGGCTATCATTGTGCGATGATCATAGTTCCAGTTGGGACCAAGGGTATGGGGGACCAAGGGATTATAAAAGGATCACATTGTTTCGGCAATGAAAAAACACAACTGGACTTGAAACGAAAAGACAATACCTACCAGCGGAGAAATATGCTTATTTATTATTGCGTTTTTATGATACCTAGAATCTATTAGCTTTGTGTAGCAGCAGCCCCGCACGTTTGATAAGTATTCCTCGTCTGAATGCCGATAACCTTTGAGAACGATAACGACGTTATCATATATGCTTTGAAGTGTGTTATATCTCACGCAAGAAGAACCCAGCAAATTTTGATGGCGCAGTGTGTGTGGTCGCTAGCTGCGATTATTGGACTTAAGCAGGTATTGGTTTCCCATCTCGATAGGCTCCAAGGCCAAGAAGATACGACAGTACAAGAGCAACTTCCCCGAGAAGTTTCGGCTACCCCTAAAGACCTTACTGAGCATCAACGGATTGATCAAGTATTAGACTGTACTGAGCAATACTCAGGAGAGTCTAAGCGGATAAGAGAAATAGCAGCTTTGATGATCTCCGGAGAAACGACAACTGGTCCAATCAATCCATCAGGGAGAATTAGGAGATCCTTAAGGAAAGCCATGAAGATATCTAAAGACATTGCGATCAATAAGCGGAAAGATTATAGCAAGACAGAAGGGATTGACGATAGCGAGATTTCACGAAGGAAAGCAGCGAACGAGTGCTTACATTGGGCTTGGCTCTTCGATTGGAAAGGCAATCATCAAGTCAAGACTTGCATCCGACCAATTGAACTAGATAAGGGAACTGCTATAATCCCTCAGGATAGGAACTACCAGAAGCAAATTGAATCTTCAGAAGGAAGTGATCCTGCGGATAGTTCCGAATCCGAAGATAATCTAGATTTAGATCTATGGCCGTACGCACCTGGAGTACTTAACGAAGTATCTTGGATAGGTGTTGTTACCCCTGTAACATTCGGTTTCATTGCCCAGCAGAAGTTAGCCTGAATGATTAGTGAAACACAATCACATTTTTGCTCATTTGGACGATGATTCACGTCAAAGGCAGCCAAGCAACAACCCTGCGGCAGGCTTGTCACCTGCCATTCTTAGTTTTGAGTTCCCATCCATCCAAGGAGTTGGAAGCATGGGTGGCAGGACCAACCAATATTGTAGAATCATCCTCAGGATACAAAGATGCACCATGACACTTCTTATAATCATATCAACACTTTCTTTCCTTTACACAACCCTTCAATTCATTTACTATACATTGATTCACATTTTATTTAGTCACTCATTTAATTTTTTCATACTTGTCAGTTGTCGCATTTTCAAATCATTACATGAAGGAGCCACATTTCTCCTCCTCCTTCTCATCCTTCCAGCTCCAGCAGAAGCGGACGATCTCTCGACTATGAGGATATAGATGACGATCCTAGCACGATACCTCACAATTACAATGAATATTGCAACGACCATTCAGAATCTGATGATGTGCCTGTTTGGCGACCATCCAGGAAATCCATGCGCAAGCGGCCATCAAAAGATTCGTTCATGTCAACACTTGGATAACAAGTCGCGGCAACTCAATTAACTGCTATATCAGTGCAACCCCTACCTGCTGAGTGTTGGGAGATCTATACTATGTTGGAGGAGGATGACGAACGTGAGCCTTCACTGCTGGCATCGAAGAAGGCATTTGATTAAGTATTTAAATCATTGAATTCAGCCTCTAATGTATATATTTACCAGAGGCAGGATTCAAACAAAGCCGGTTCGCAATTAGTTGCATCGAAAGCTGGAAATCTGTCGTGTTATGAGCCCTGTGTTGACAATGTGACCGGCCACATTGTCAGCAAGGACTACAATTCCCAGACAACTCTTTCAGGTGTTCCGGCGATGGTCGTAGCACATGTGAAGCCCATAGCTATCAATTTTGCGATGTTTGTGAATCCCTTTGCCACAAATGCAGTGAAGACCACCCAGATTCATACTTGGTGGTATGAGGAAATTGCCAGGTTTTATTCAGCCCAGAGAAACTCTGACCCTGCACGTGCTTACATTTCAGTGGTAAATGAATTATCCCAACAAATGTGTTCAATGCTGGCATTGTGCATCAGGCTCTTGCACAGATCACTTGATCCCGTGCGGCAATGTTATATCACTGCGAGATATCAATCTACCGTATGAAGGGATTTCAAACAAAGTTGCCCACAGGGATCGGGACAATGGTAGGCTGGCTCTGTGCCAAGGATTGCTGTATATGCCCCACAAATATTCGTGAGATAAGTTCAAAGTTCCCTCCTCATTGAACCGTTGTCCTGATGATCAATTCAGGGGTGCAAGTTTCGATTTGCAGAAGCTGAAATGGTGGGTCTTATTCACCGGACATACTTCGATGGCATACGACACATGGGAATGAAAGATATATCATTGATTGATAACGTCATCCTGACATTTATTGCCATCACTGCAACGGCCAACCAGCATTGTCTGTCGGCCGGGAAAACATGCAAGTTTAGGGTCCCACCAGAGTTTGGTCCAGGAGGTGGAGCACAACATATGTGCAATGCAACAAACAATGATTCTGCAGTTAATATTGTATGCAGATATGAATTTTGTCATCTTGATGCGGATTGTCATTCTTCCTCGCATGAGGTTCAAGCCAAAATGATAGACAATATCTGCTGAAGGATTCGCCCAAGGATCCACTCAACTGGTAGAGACCCAGCACTGGGACAACCTCACAATGATCAAGGCAGCTTTGATGAGGATGTCCTTGATTACTTCCTGGAGGAGCTGGTAGAGCAGCCTGACACTTCTTTTAATCTTCTCAGCAGCATTGTTGCTGCTACTGACCCTACCATGCAATTCTCAGCTGTGCTGCCTATGGGCGGGTCTGCCCTCACCAGCAGCAGCCAGCCCATCCCCTGCAGCGACACCAACAGCATCAGCAAAGACATCACAAACAGAACCAAAATCACCAGGGTTGAGAATATGGGATTAGTCCATGGAAGTACAATTGTAGAGGGTGTGATGACGCATGGAGGTTAGGAATGGTGTCAGTAATCAGTTTCAGGATTTCCTTTGTGTGCTATTATATTCTAGGTTTCACCAATATATCATAATAGTAGTAAATCTAATAGAACTGAAGGTTTATTGAAGTCTGGTCTCAAACGGGTGAAAGCTTCATCACAATGATGCATCACCCTCCTGTGACAGTTGAACGCCTGCAATGTACTGATCAATCTTGTATCAACAAATTATGTATTGTGAACCACTTCTGCAGGGTAACTATCATTGGTCAAATTACGCCACGAGGGTGTTTAAAAAGAAGAACTACATGCTTCATTAAACGTACGGAGCGAGTACTATAGTCATTGCGAGGGCAAATCACATTCGGTGATGTACCGTCGGGAAAAGCTTCGGTGCAACTATCAGAGAGGTATAAGATCCCCATTTCCATTGTTTTACCGTTGGTTATAATGGATTATGTCTGCCTACCATATACTTTGGCAAGTAGGGAAGCGTGATGCGAACGCTATGCGAGTATTAAGATATGTAATATCGAATTACACAATGAAGTAAATTTCTTATACTTCATGCACTCTATCAACCCCCTTTTTACAATCGTCATCTCCACCACCATCACCATCACTGCCATCACCATCACCACCATCACCATCACCACCATCACCATCACCACCATCACCATCACCACCATCACCATCACCACCATCACCATCACCACCATCACCATCACCACCATCACCATCACCATTACCACCATTGGGTATTTTATTCTTTGTTTTTTCCTCCCTGGGCTGTATGTCACACCCCTGCCAACTCTCAGCGAAGCCCGATCCACTCCCAGATGCGCAGCCAGATCCACTGCTTTATTTGAAGCAAAATTCAGTATGACAATCGAAGTCAAATCCACTTTTACCAACTTCGTTTCTGGAAATGCAGATCCACTGTTTCCAGTGTAGCCATATCCACTGCTACCAGCTTGCTCCCAGCAAAGCCAAATCCACTGCTACCAGCAAAGCCACTTTCACCCCTACCAGTGAAGCCAGATCCACCACTACCAGCTTGCTCCCAGCAAAGCCAGGACCACTACTACCAGCAAAGCCAGGTTCACCGCTACCAGCAATGCCAGATCCACCGCTACCGGCTTGCTCCCAGTGAAGCCAATTTCACCCCTACCAGCAAAGCTAGTTTCACCCCTACCAGCAAAGCCAGATCCACTGCTACCAGTGAAGAAAGTTTCACCCCTGCCAGCAAAGCCAGATCCACCCCTACCAGCGAAGCTGGATCCACCCCTACCAGCTTGCTCCCAGCCAAGCCAGATTGGCAGAGAGGTGAGAGTGAGCATGTCAGAGCTGTGAGACCAAGCATGTCAGAGCTTTAAAAGTGAGTGTGTCAGAGTTGATATCAGTTGTGACAGCGAGCATGTCAGAGTTGTGGGAGCGAGCTTGTCAGAGTCGTAAGAGTAAGGATGTTAGCGTTGAGGGAGAAAGCTGGTCAGAGTTGTCCAAGAGAGCATGTGAGAGTTAAGAGAGTATATGTTAAAGATGCGAAAGGCAATGTCAGAGTAGTAAATAAATAAGGAATTGTAATGAATATACAGTATAATCCATGAATTGCAGTATATATTATATGCACTACAGTTGAATTACAGCAATATTTCAGTTGTGTTATTGGTAAATGACAGGTGTATTATTGGTGGTTATAGGAAATGCCTCTGGGGTAGTTTGTATTATTTGGTGTTATCGGGGTTACCAGAGATTACTGTAGGCCATATGGCCTACGGTTGATTACAGGTAACAGAATATCTTTTTCCAGACATAGGAGTATGCCGAAAGATGTGTGTGATGTTACCAAAGCAAGTGTGAACCGTTCATCAAGGGTTCATTGTCACATTCGCCAAAGTTGGTACAGTGGTCGTGACGCTTCAAAACCGCATCACAACAACTCAAAGAACATTCTGGAACATTAACCCAATGCCATATTTCAGGGAAACCTCGATATCATTTTTGTGAGTTTGTGGGTACAGTAAACTAAATTAACTTAATGAAGGAAAGTTAGTGTTTGCTGATTTATAAAAAGGATATTCTTCGATGGAAAGAACGTCTGGTGATGTTTGTCTCACGACATACCCAGGATCCTACATGAAACAGACTCTGAAAATGAAGTGATATTGTATGGTTAGCATTACTATTCCCAATGTAGTGACAGTTAAAATGCAAATTGTGTTTTGTTCAAGTAGATCAAACATACCAACGTTGACATAAAAGGCACAGCTTGCCTCCATGTGGTCCATATCTTGCCACATCCAACATCTCACCCAACATCAATGTCAACACAAGATACAATGGTCAATGTACCGAAAAAGATCGTATTGTCACTTCCCGCATGCAAATAAAGCAAATCAAGAAAGCAATCCACACAACAACATCAGCATGTGAACAAAAGCAAGAGCACCTTGGAAGTAGATAGGGTCTGTCCCATAGGAGAATTGCGCCGCGTACGATCTAGAAAGAAGCTTGCGGCAGTCAAAAGATGAGAAACGCACTTTTTAAGCAACGAAGAAAATGAGCAATGGATTGAGGATTATATGGATAGAGAAACCGCTGTAGCAAGAAAGTGAGTTGAAGATGCAGAGACAGAGATTGAACAAGAGCAGGAAGATATAAGAAATGCTGAAAAGGCACGATTGACAACCAGAAAGCCCAAAAACAACATTTCAGCAGATGTTGAATGCTATCAGAGACAGTCTGAGCGATCTTGCATGTTCCGACAACAAGCAGGATGGGGAAGACGAAAGAGATGATTAAGAAGACACAGAGCTGGGCATGTTGAGCAAAGATAATGAACCTGGCTGTGTGCTGGGCACAATCTCCAAAACAGTACTGCAGCACTTGAGGAGATTTCAGCAGAAGCAGATGAGGCTTGACCAGTTGATGCAACCAGGATGGGGTGACGTGGCCAACTACTTCCATGAATGAGTTATGCGGTATGGGGAGGCCGAATTGAATGTTCTGGTTGTCGTTAAGCCACAAACTTTCAAGGTTGTAGCCATACCTGCACCGACAACATTTGGAGAGTGTATGGAGACTCTTGATGTCATCCCTGGAAAATAGCTAATGCTTCAAGGGACTTCTTCACCATGAAGTAGTCATATGAGGCTACATTGGAGGAAACCGCAGTCACACATAAACATCGCATCTCTTGCCCCCATTGCGGAGCCCGATTCATCACCAATAAAGCAATCAAAGGCTGTTGGACCTGTAGGCTTTCATGCCTGCATATGACCTCCCTAGCTAATTACCACATGGAAATCAGATTCGGACGATGAAATGGTGATGGCTCCTGCGTCGCCGGATAAATCAACAGCAAAATAGCTCCTTGTGACCATGTAGCTCTTTGAAAACCAATCCCTGTACCTATCTCACTACATGTCAGCATTTTCTGGATTTTAGTGTTAGGGGTCGTCTCTTAGCAGCGATAATGATACTTGAATTATGATACAAGATGCACACATATCTACGATATGCATAACACCTGTGCATGTGAACGTTCAAGTGGTCAGCAACATGCTCTGAAGCGAGAGTACCTGTTGGTCGCGCGAAGTGTGGGTACTTCTTTCACCCCTGGATACTATGCGGGACATGTGTGGTAATCACACACGGCAGTTGAAAGTCATATGTGATTAAGAGAGCTCTTCTCCCCACCCGATGGCTGGATGGGATTGGGAGAAGCACGTTCCGGTCTGGAGAAAAGTCTCGACCTTAGCATGACGTAACTGAGGGATTAATGACGTAGGCAGTGAGCCTAGAGCGAGCACCACTAAGTTGGCTCTGGTGGTCTGGATCGCAATGTAACGTCGTATTGGATACGAGCTTACGCGTCTGTAATCTACGTTGGCATAGCATCGGTTGGTCGCCGACTAAGTCTATGACGCAATTAATAACTCATGTGCATGAGGGATTAAGAGGCGCAAGCATTATCGCTCAGGTGATAGATGTTCCAACTACCGACTCGTACGATACTAAGGATGTCTGAGATAAGGAAGATAAGTTGATATCGCGCAATGGATGGCCTGATCGTTATCAGGAGCATAACGCTTTGAAACCACATTGCATGAGCACAATTACCTGAGGGTGTTGTGGCGAGTTATTTCCGGGTGTAACGGCGGCACGTGACCCGGGGCCGGGTAACGGCCATTCTATATAGTCGGCTCGCCACGAGCCTTAGATTTCTAGCGATAATCTTACTATACATCTACACCTACTATCACTCGCATCCACGTTTGCAACCGTATTCCTATAATTACGATCCGTATGCCTACGAGGCCGAACGCTGGCATATGTGCCGTTACACAATTATCGCTTTTTCAGTATACGGATACGTTTCGCTCACGGGATTTCGCGAGTTTACCCCTTTTTCCGACGCGTGACATCACAAAGTCAACAATTGAGAATACAGCCCTCCAAACGAGATTTTGAAGCATCATTCCTGCGAAGCACAGAGCGCTAATCAATCCATCATTCAATTGAGCCACCTGATGGCAGCGGAGTAGAGTTCAGAGACGAATTGGCGCACAAAGCGCGTCACCGGCAATGGCGATGACGATCATGAGTACAGAAAACGACTATTCGACCCTGCCAACGAGAGAAATCGAATACGATCGATCTAACTGAGTTCGAACACCATTCCTACACATCAATTGAGCACGATTACCAGTCCAAGCACCTACAATGGACGGACTGACTGTACCCCTGAATGCGGCCATATCGAGAATCAAAGGCGAAGTTGGAGACGATTTACGAGTCAGCACAGTTACGACTATTAACCTTCTATTCGAGCGAAGTGCACCTATCTCAGTTAGCGTGTACACCTACAGCTCTAGCAACCTCGCAGAAGCCCACTGCCATAGCCATTCTACGGCGACGTATACCTACGTAGACACTACTCGAGTGAAGAAGCATACCTACTGAAGAGGATCAGGTTACGAATGAAGCACGCTTACCGCCACGAACGTTGGCACGAGCGAAGTGTGCTTACGGAGAAGACACCCTACGAGTGATGCACCTTTACGATCAGAAGCATTCCCTTGATGGAAGTGAACTATAGCGGGGATACATTGCGCAGCGAGACGTGCATTTACCGTCGAGGCCTACACAATTCGGCAGACCAACTACGATTACCAAGATGACTACGATGACCTCTCAGAGCACAATTATTATGGACAATCAATGTCCATCTACCATATCAATGATTTTCGACTGCAATATTACATTAACGGCAACGGAGGCTGCACATGACCATTATTTCCGACGGACCGAATAAGCTCTGGACTTCGGGAAGCACCACGGCTATGACTGTGAGAAAGTCAAGAAAGACAACCAAGATTGTCTATAATAGCTACGGGAGAGACGACATTATGATTTGAGACTACCACCTCCAGAGGCACCACTTTCAGGAAACTAATTGGAGGATCCAATCAATTGATGAGATATGGAAAATACAAGTTTTCATTAATGCTGGGACCCATTCCATGGTACTCAGTCAATATACATACCAGCAAAATTACTATTATTAACCGGCATACATTACCAGTCCTTATGGTAATATGGAATGGACTCAGACTTCGGAATGGATCTGCTGGATGTGCCCATCTCGATGTAGGATGTGGTACAGAACTGCCGCTGGTTAGGGCCCAAACCCGGTAATGGTCGATCGGTCACTGTGCCGGTCTTACCATCAAACAAACAATGTACTTCTCTCGCAGCCTCCATTATGGACTGCCCAAGAGCAAGTTGATATGCGGATGCTTTCGTGCAGCAGAAACATGTCTGTAGCGCGAGAAATGCTACCGAGATAGACGTGGTGAGGAGTCTTTCTCCACAAGCATCAAGCTTCAGGACCGTTGTAGGACATACCTCTCCCGGGGATACCAACTTGGGGACCGCATGATGACTGCTTGCTAGAAGGCAGTTATCATGGCATTCACCCAACGGTCTGGGGTTTGCACCAGTTTGCTGGGAGCTGCGCAATAGGGACCTATGGATGCGGCATCGTGAGCCAGCAGAAGTGGTAACCCTCGCAGGCTGAATGAGCGAGCAAGGAGCAGCGGCAGTAGTTGCGGCAGAAGGGGGTCCACATGGGAATCCTGAATGACTGCTACTGGCTCGCCGAGACACGACGGGAGTGACTGGACGGCGGGGCTTGGCTCCTTGTGAGCGAACCGTTAATGACAAGGCCTCCTGGAATTCCCTTCCACCGCTTCCATCCTTTCTTTGATTCGTTGGCTAACATAGATGGAGCAGTTCGTACGAATCCATGCAAGTCTGCAATTCGGAGATAATGCCGACAGACGAATGACAATTGAGAGCGCACTTAGGAGCGCCGAAGACTTATGAAGTACAATTGGAAGCCTCGGCGCGAGTACACCATACCGGCCGAGTGACGATGAACTCACAGAGTGAACGTTTCAATTACTGGAACTAACACAGAATGGGATAACCCCCGACAGATATGAGAGACGACGGTCCTGCGGAAGGCTACTTTATCAAGGAAAAGTGCCATTGTTGAGACTATGAGAATTGGACATACGAGCGCCGATATGCACATCCCGGAGATGCATCAATGCGCACAGACGGATGACAATCAATCGATTTGACTATGGCGATATACAAGAAGTTATGTGAAAATCTACCCTATATAATATACTTACTTTCGATGACAATCTACGAGACTGGCAAATGAATGCTGAGATGCAGATATACGTACCAGCGGCCTTGCTGTACCGAGTACAATCCCGACTACTATTCAAGACACCACATCCAGCAGCCGTATGGCAGAGATTACAATACCGAATACAATGCCGAATTTGTTACGAAGTTATATCACCGAAAATACAATCCCGAACGAGATCCCGACTCGGACTTGGCGATCCCGAGCTACACAACTACGATGACAATTGACGACTACAAATCGACTTCTGAATCAAGCCCTTCCAATCGAAATTCCCTATGAAGCCGTATGAGATTAGTCGCCGGCGGAGCAACGACTTTCAGAAAGAGGGGGATGACCGTACCGGAATCTCAAACAACCCTACCACAAACAATTACCGTACCGGAAGTGCAGGAACGAAGCACTGTGAGATACATTCACCAATTGAGAAGGCTAGCAGCGGCAAGTGCACCTAGAGACGAATTGACTTGGACTCAGAGAACGACGATAAGTGCACCGAGTCAAGTGATGGCAAGCACACCTACAGATGAATCAACAAGTACACCCGGTGGAGAGCCAGAGAGCGCACCCCACGATCTGAGACAATAAGTTCACCTAGCATACGACGGACGTCCAGTATACCTGAAAATACACCGGAGAGAGATGATAAGTCAAACGAGCCCGATCCATGCCGAACGAGTGCAATATAGCTACCGAAGCATTCGAAACGCGATTCCGAATGAACGCAAATACGGCTACCGAAACAGTTCCAAACGAGATACCAAAAAACTGTAATATGACCACCGAATTGGGCTACCGAACGAGGTCGAATATGACCACTGAGCGTACCGAACACTCTACCAAATGGCACCATGAGAGAGAGTCGAGATAACTACCAAGAGATGATCACCGAGATCTCACAGCGACAGATATCACTGCCAAGGACTTCACATGGAGATCGAATGAGAGAATTACCGGGAGCCATACCGTACCAAGGCACCGACCGAGATGTTTACCGAATGGCGTACCGAAGGATCAAGAAACTATCGCCGAACAGCATACCGAACTGAATGCCAAACGACTATACTCAAGGCCTTCCAAATGACTACAGATAAGCCAACGAATATTATACTGAAGCTGCCTACCGAGATGGAGACAGAGATTTCCCCCAAGAACGCACTGATGCCACCATCCGAATGACTTTCACGGAGAAGCGGCCCACCGAAACCCTACAAAATGCCGAATCAAGAGATGCCGAGATCTGCAAATGCAATGTACAAAGCGGATTTCTGAGAGCAGAAGCGCGCTCCTATCATGGTGAGTATGACCACCTACTGTCAAGCTTACGTGTTAGATATGGATCAATGATACACCGCCCACGCCCGATGCAATTGGCGTCAATTCTACCACCCTCGAATGGCCACCAGCGAGTCACATATGAGAACCGACGGCTATGACGATGCCAGGAGCGGAGGCTCACATCAATGCCCAAATTCAAGATGAGAGCCATGTGATGATCGACTATTTCACCGATATTACCCTGCCAATTCCGACGATGGTCTCTGCCGAGACTCAACTTTATAAAACGCAAGCCGAACCGAATTACGTGTCAAATCACAGAGACTACGATTACAATCCTGAATTACAATTACACTGCAACCTAGCTACGATGGCAATCAACAATGGATATGATGATGAAGTCGTCGACGGAGCAACGAATTTTCAGAGGGAGATAGCCCTGTCTACACGATCAAATCCTACCGACAAGTCGAAGCCCACCGAGAGCCAGTCTACCAAGACACACCAAGAAGTCGACCAAGATTCTACTGAAGCCGCCTATCAAGAGCGCAACCATGAAGTCGACCGGATGGTCACCGAAGCGGACTTCGAACGACGATTACCGAGTCAACGCCACTTACCGATGACTACTGACTGAGAGATATTCTACGCAGCACTGCACGAAGGCTCGGCAGAGCGCAAGTTCACTTGAAATTGTTAAGTATAACCATCTTTAGAGAAGCTCACTTGCTAGATGTCAACGAAGGAGACGAGACTACACGATTGACGTATACGACTGATGATCACCGATGGCTACAAACGATGCCAGCAGCGGAAGCTCCCATCGATGCCAAGTCATCAGCGGAAGCTCAACCACCCTGATGATTCCGACCAAGAACCACGCTGAGATCTGAGCCACGAGTGAGATACTGGATCGCATGTTGGATGCCGGATGAGTTTGGGAGTGGAGATAATGAGGAATTGAGGTCCGAGACTCGGGAGCGGAGGAAATGGGTCAATAGAGTTTCGGAACTCGGGACCAGAGGATAAGTGATCAATTGAGCGTTCCTTTCTTCTGTTTCTCTCTTCTCTTCTCTTCTCCTACTTCATTACTTCTTTGGGTCTCGGCCCGGTACAAATGGCGTCGGCACGGGTTTTTACCACCTCCGGATCGCAGCCAAGTGGAGGTGGAGTTTCCCCATGCGCCGGATCCACCGAAAGGCTACCAGACGGTGCCAATCGGTAGCGGGACTTTTGCGCTTGTATGAGTACGTACGCGGCAAGATTGTTTAATGCTTCCTTTCCTTTCCTTTTCTCTTGTACAGTTTATGCAGCCCAGGAGGTCTGCGCCTAGAGAGGGGGATACTGTAACGGCGGCATGTGACCAGGGGCCGGGTAACGGCCATTCTATATAGTCGGCTCGCCACGAGCCTTAGATCTCTAGCGATAATCTTACTATACATCTACACCTAATATCACTCGCATCCACGTTTGCAACCGTATTCCTATAATTACGATCCGTATGCCTACGAGGCCGAACGCTGGCGTACGTGCCCTTACACCGGGCGCTAAGGGGGCGTGGCCGAGATAACGCTATCATCGTTATGAGGAAGCACGGGCTATACAGAGGCAGCGTTGGTCGAAGGAATTGGAGGACATCAGCGAGCAAAGTTAGCTTTCAGAACACCGAAGACGATCTTAAAATATTATTAAGAATTCTATCTATCTATCTATCTATCAAAAGAAATAGCCATCGCTATATCTTCCCTAATCAACTTACGAGATTTCCCTTTGTATGCCTGGACGCAGACTTACACAATCCGAGTACGCACTTCAGCAGATTGTACAGTTGTTTGGCAATCTTCTGTTCAGTTTGCACGAGCACAATGTAATCCACACCTACCAAGTGGTTTTTCGTTTCGCGCAGTTCGAGAATATCGACTACCTGGTGTTACGGTATCTGAACACCGGCTTCTTACCATTCGAGGAGTTTTCCGAGGACCTGTTGTTCGACGAGGAAGCCTGATCCTAGTTTACAGAGGAGACGGGTTGTGGTATAGATTTCGATCGGGAGTTCTCGTTGTTCAGGAACGAGAAGTTGAGTCTTAGGATAAGACGAGGAAAGAAAGAGATACTTAGATAGGCGGCCGTGCTTAGTTCAATAAATGTTGTATTGATTATTGGGACTGAAAACCCCCGTAACAGTATAATATTTTAAGTACTCTACGCTGTTATCTGAAGAGTGGATATTACGACATCAGCTTCGATTGGATGACGCCGGAGTTGTTACATTTGTACAAGGAACTTTATAAAACTGGAGCATATTTCTACCGAAATCCCCAGAATCCAGGACTACATCTTGTCATAATTGACAAACCAAGGGGAAATTTACTATATGAGTTCGGAGTGCC
>Ga0307512_10000578_pt1 | contig 54212 bp, 59 predicted proteins | sample 14_EM_MG_FD_200267 | JGI IMG/M metagenome (GOLD analysis project Ga0307512, IMG submission 200267) | Populus trichocarpa ectomycorrhiza microbial communities from riparian zone in the Pacific Northwest, United States - 14_EM | ecosystem: Host-associated > Plants > Roots > Unclassified | place...
GGAGCGGGACTTGGAGGCCGTGATTGTATGAACTTAGAGATTCACCTGAAGGCCATTGTGGTAGGAAAATCCATTTCTCACCACCACTGCTGCTAAGTGATGTAGGGGGAAGCTGGAAGGGTGTGTGCAGAGATATAGATATAACGGAGATAGACTGAGTGTCTGGGGGGGGGGGGGGTACATGGAGAAACTGGGACAACGGAAATGGCCTATGTGATGGAAAGCATATATTTGGGAGATCCCAGCATAGATAGACATCATTTCATCATACAACAAAATATGCACTATATCATTCCCAGTGTTTGGTCCTGCACCCTCTTGCCTAACTTTCATAGATTCTTGCAACTTGGGTGGTTCCTCACACACTCTTGCCAAGCCTTCATAGATCCACACAATTTGAGTGGTTGCTGATGGCCAGGTAGTCAACCACATATTCTCACTCTCTGCCTTCACGATCCGTCATTTCACCAGACCATGATAAAGCAAGATCGGAGAAGCACTTCGATGCCCAGATCAAGTGAACTCAGACATGACTTCAGAGGCTGTGATCGAACCAGTTAGGAGACACACATGGAGGTTCTCATTGTGCGCACTTGGAGCGTGTGACCTAGTGAGCATCGAAGAGTACATGGAGATGGTTGATCGTGAGGTGGTAAATCTGGAGGGAGGCGTTACTGCAGCTGAGACTCATTTGATTGGTTAACTTATAATCATGGGAATGTAGAGAGTTGAGTACAATAAGGTCCACTGAGAGATGAGAGATGAAAAACTGGCCGTGAGTAGTAGGCAGTTAATCTTGGGATGCTTCAGTACTTGGTGTATGCAGCACTCGGTGTTTGCTGTACCTGGTCTCAAATAATGATCATGGCATGGCGAGATAGGGAAGGATGATGTTACTATGTGTTCTTAGGTGATGGTAGAGTTGAGGACAACAAAGAGAGAGATGATAGGAGCTGGGGGAAATCATTCTGAGAAACTGGGCCTTGAGAGCATTTCATGTGGAATTGAATTTACCATCCCCGATATAGCAGGTACGAGTCCTGATCTGGTGGGCCAAATCACAGATATGAGGACTTCAAAACTCAATCGAACACATTGTACCACCGATATCACATATCCACTCATGTTATTTATCTTGTTCACATCTTTATCCCCTATCTCTCCTTGTCGTCCACAACTCTAGCATTATTCCAGAACAAAACCTTTAGTCATCCCTCACTATTGCTCCATGCAATGATCGTGAGGTAATGACGAGTTATGCATCAACCGAATAAAGAATTCACAGAATTCAAATTCCACCCAAGAGTGTCCGACTTCCCGTCATTCTCATGCTCATGTGTTGACCCCTGAGTATAACTTCAAAGTCCAACCAGCCACCCAACATAATTGATTCACTGCCAACAGCCGGCACTCTGTGAGAGTGCAACGGTAAAGTCACCTCATCACATTCCCATGGTTGTGTGTTAATGAACAGATTAATAGTCTCCGCACCCAGCACACTTCCCTTTGACTACACCCGTCGGTTCCAATCTCCGGTTCTGCACTTTGGGTTTCACATTCATGGTCACATTCAGATATGCAACTGTTAATTGTAAAATATTGTGATTGGTACGTCACAGTGTATTTTCGATGCATTGGCCGCCTTAATGATCACATCGAAATGTCACACGCGCCCTACCAGATCCTGAAAATGAGCATCAACAGACCGTCAACGATTCTTGTTCCTGTATCCTGGGTAATCTGCGGGGTGACAGGTTGCAAAAAGTTATAAATGAAGCATTGGCTGCCTGTATAGGCAACAGAGAAGGTGGAATGCTCGCTGCCCCATCAAGAAAATGAGTGTCAATGATTGTTGGCCTTCCTTTATGGTTAATCACAGTGCGATGTTGCCATTATTGTCTGCATACATGGTTTTGACTCTTTTTGTACGCTAAAAGGCTCACAAATATGTAGTGGTAGCTCTGTAAACAAAATGAGTTGTTACTGTCCCTTAGGATGTGGTGGGAATATCCCGCACGTATCTGCCTATGAAGGCTGCCATCTGCTTGCTTAAGGATGCTTGTGATCAAGGGCCACTCATATAACCGAAGATGCAAGTCCAACAATCGTTGATGCTCCATTGATGGTCATTTTCAAGATGGGGCAGGGAGTGTTTCACCTTCTTCTCTGCCTATAAAGGAAGCCAATACTTCATTGATGACTATTACCAACCGGTCGCCCCCCCAGATTACCCATGATACATGACCGAGAATCGTTGATGCTCCATTGATGCTCATCTTCAAGATGGAGCCGGGAGTGTGTCACTTTCTCTTTTGCCTATGAAGGCAGCCAATAATTCGTTTATGACTATGAGAAACCTGTCACTCCCCAGATTACCCAAGATACATGACCAAGAATTGTGGACGCTCCGTTAACGCTCATTTTCAAGATGGGGCAGGGAGTGTTTCACTTAATCATTTGCCTATACAGGCAGCCAATACTTTGTTTATGACTATTTGCAACCTGTCGCCCGCCAGATTACCCAGGATACATGACCAAAAATTGTTGACGCTCCGTTGACGCTAATTTTGCCATGGATGTATCCACATTATGCAATTGTTTGATTTGGCGTAGTCCATCATTCACATTGTTTTTGCAGCCTCTCTAGCATTTTCATTTACTTTCTTCTTGATTACTGCATTGTTCTTTAATAATACATATAAATATATCGTTCAGAATATACTTTACAGTGTGCACAAATTCAGGATGATAATATTATCCAAAATTCTGTGACATTCGATGAATGCTCGTCATCACTGCCAGGTTCGCTCAATAGGCTGTTCTGGTCTTCAAAATGGATGTTAGCAGCATTACCACACAGCAGATAGTGTACTAACCAGGGGATGTTCCTGCATCAGTCAGTATATCTGGATCAAAATCTGTATCGTGCTGGTTATCCTGGGCAGATGCATCGAGAGTATAGAATTCAGCACAGGGAGGAGAAGTATGAGAATACGCATATGCGGCCGGCAAATTTATGATTTGGGAACATTGAGCTCCAGAAGTGTTACCAGATGGGGCGGGTGGTGTTCTGGGCAGCGGGCGCATCGGCTCTGGAGTCGGCTGTTTGCGTCGGTTGGGTGGAGGTGCACCTGTTCATTTGTGCCCCCAGATTGTCTGGAGATTCTTTGCGGTGCCAATTTGGCAAGGAAGGCATCCGGCTGTGTGGTTCTGCCAAAGCATAGCCGCGTCTCTTGCTATCGCAGCCTTCACAATATCATGCCCAAGAAAGTCCACCCCCAGCTTCTTGTATTCTTGGACCTTGGCGCGAGGTAACTTGATCAGATATTGCATTTCTTCTAATGCGGCGCATGAAAACCCGCCTTTGGCCATCTCGGCCATATTCAAGGCCAGGCACATGTCAGACTGTTCCCGCTGTTCGCGACCTCCTTTCCTTGCCATCGTAGCAGACATGTTGAAAACCTACAACGGGGTAGTTGCTGCTTCTAACAATGAGAATCGGCGATTACCTCAACCATATATGCCTCCGTAGCCTCCGCCAAGGTGATTAAAGTCTGTTCCGTCCACTCCCGGGGATGGTTATTAGGATCTCTGTCCGCTGAAAACCCAGAGCTGTTAACATCATGATGTTCGATTTCGCGGACTGTGCAGACGAATGCCTTGATCGACCATGGAGGTTTCGCACTCTGGGCAGCTATAGATTGGTCACAGCGCTCTCTCCATACACCCGCGGTTCAATATATGGTCAACTGAAGGCCGTTTACAACGATATGGAAATACTTACATCCTACTGCATGCTTCTTCTGATTCGTTCTGCTTCCAGTTTTATGGATGATTTTTAAACGCGAATCCATGGTCATATTTTTGGTTGCTGCATTGGCAGTGTCGTGGTGGAATATCTGGTGTCCGCAATGTTGCAGTGTGCTGATGAGTGACGTATTTGATGACGCGCCAGCCAATCGGCTCGATTTGGATCCGCCCTCACCTGGCTGAGGTGGTTATTTATCCACCATTTGCTGGTGTGGAATAGGAGAAGAAGATGATAACGAAAAGAAGTGGGAAGTCCTGAGGAATATACAGTAGGACTCATGTCAGAATGGAACAAGTAGCAGCCAACATGTTTGTTATACACAAGATCACACATGCTGCGAATAGCTGCAAGTTGCAGGGGTTTCCCACCACCCTGATATGTGCAATAAGTCGGTCCGATGATGTTTGAGTGTCAACAGCAAGACATTGCCGTGTACAACAGCCGAAATCGCATGATCGTCAGCTATATATAAGACATTGTTGGAGAGACAGGACGTCTGCTGATGTTTGTCTCAAATAATCCCCAGGATAATGCATGAAACTGACCCTAACAATCAAGTGATGTTGTATGGTTAGCCTAACTATTCCTGTTTTAATGACAGTCAAAAGAGAGATCTTGCTTTGTTCAAGATGAGTGAACGTACCAACCTTGACATAAACAACGCAGCAGATCTCCATATTGTCCATAGATTGCAACATCCAACATCTCGCCGAGCAAACACTGTCAACACATACTGCAACACTCGATGCGCTGGAAAAGAACTTTCCGCCACTTCCGGCGGGCAAATCCGGAAATCGAAAATGCAGTTCACCCAATGAAGTCATCATGCGAATGATGGCGAAAGCGGATTAGAGGAAGAAATAGTCTGAGCCCTTGGGGCGTTGCACAACTTGCTGCCCAAAAAGATGCTTGTGGCCGAGAGATGATGAGCAAAGCACTTCTCAAGCAATGAAGAGAAAGAGAAATGGGTAGAGGATTATGTTGAGAGAGAAACTGCTGGGGCAAGAAAGCGAGTAGGAGACGCAGAGGCAGTAGTTCAGCAGGAGCAGGAAGATATGAAGAATGCCGAAAACGGAGGATTGACAAACAGAGAGCCGGAAAAGTCTTTTTAGGAGATGATGGTTACTATCTGAGACAGTCTGAGTGATCTTCCAAGTTCCGGCGATGGGGAGGATGGAGAACATGAGGATGATGAAGAGACAGAGCAGGGCAAGCGGAGGGAAGATAACGAACTGGGCTGGGTGATGGGTACAATTACCAAAACGGTACAGCAGCACATGGAGACATTTCAGCTGAAGCAAATGAATCTCCAGGAATTGACACAAATGGGATGGCACGATGCAGCCAACCACCTCCGGGAAAGAGATTAGAAGTACAGCACACCCCAATTGCGGGTTGTGGCAGTTATTTAACTGCAAACAGATGATTTCGCGGCGGCACTTGCACCGACAGCATTTGGAGAGGTTCTGGAGTGTCTTGACATCATGCCCGGAATATTGCAAAGGCTGCAAGGGACTTCTTGACCTGGTAGTAGTCATATTAGGCTAGGTTTGGTGAAGCCACATTCAGGCACGGGTATACCCAATCTTGGGCCCGCTGCTGGGCCTCATTCGTTACCTTTGCTGAAAGTGAAGCCTGTTGAACCTGTAAGCTTTCACCCCTGCATATAGCCTCCCCAGCTATTCACCATGTAGATTTCGGATTTGGACTAAGACATGGTGATGGCTCCTGCATCGGGGGAGGAATAGATAGGCAAAATGTACTTTTTGACGTCTTATCTTGGTGAAATGAAATTTGTTTACCAATGTTGCTATGTGTCAGCTGTTTCCAGATTTCAGTGACCAAATTGTGAGACATGATAATTCTTCTGTGCATGTGCAAGGGTCGAACGCGCCATGTGAAAGTTCTAGAATTCGAATCAGGCAGTAGGACAGCCAACACATACGATCTCTATCTGCCAGTTACTCTTAAGTGACAAAGCAAAACCTATATTAGTCATGAAATATGCCTACCAAATGTAAGTGAGTTATGTCATAGACGATATAGAAAGAGTGGTCAGTGCTCGTTACAAATATGTCTGAATGATGACCGTCATGCTGCATTTATCCATGTATCTAACTGCATAACTCTCCACACAGACCTTGTTCACACAGTTCACATATTTCGAATTGCTTATGGTACGTCATGGAAATCAAGGGGAAGGAGCTCGAGGACATAAGGTAAGGATGTTGAGCTATATCCACTGAAAAGTAGCGATATGATCTACATGCCGTTAATTGCCGGCTGAAAGTGCAGGAATGTGATAGGGCCACATCATCTCTCACTCACATAGCGTGGACAGCGGTTGATCAGAAATTGAGAGGTAACAAAGCTCCTTGATTCAAACGATAATACTTACAAACCCAATATTGGATGTCAATACTGTGGATCCGTTTCATTGAATACAATTATTGAGTGTTAGAAGGCTGTTTCGATAGGATTAATGTGAGCATGAAGAGAGCGTCAACGATGTTTAGTCTTACACATTCCGCAATCAAAGGGCTGCAGCGCCACATCGTTCCTAAGTGAATGTGTTCATCGGCGTTACAGCCGAAATGGCAAATGACATGCACATTGCCACATCCTAAAAATGAGCATCAACAGAGCGGCAACGATTTTTGGCATTGCATCATGGAAAATCCAGAGGGCTGCATGGCAACATTGACTCATAATCAAAATATCTTCCGCCTTTCTGGGCAAAAATGGTTGCGACAACATCCCTACAATGTCCTACAAATGAGCGTCAACGGAGTGTCAACGTCTTGTGGCCTGGCATCATGGAAGATCGAACGGCTGTGCGGCGACATTATCCCATAATCGAACTAACGGCAGCCTTTCAACGCAAAAACGCTTTCGAGGCCATCGTCACTATACGCTGATAATGAGTGGCACCGGAGCATCAACGTTTCAAGGCCCTGCCTTGTCAAATATCAAGAGGCTGTGCAACCACATTTATCCATAATCGAACTATTAGCCGCCTTTGTAGGCCAAAATGCTTCAGAGAACATCGTCACTATGTCTTAAAAATGTGCGGCAACAGAGCGTGAACATTCTTTGTGGAGGCTGCGTACGCTACACAGCACTGAACTGCTAGCGCAGCTCCCAAATTGAATTCTACGCGGTCAGTCTTTTCACTATGTCCTTGAATACAACTTCACAAATATGCATGTAATGTCTCACAGAGCTGATTTTTTGGCTTGTAGCTATAGAGTTGATATGTAAGAACCCGCAGTCTGCTTTACTATGTTGTTAGTTTCGTCAGTCTCTCGAGTCAGAATAACCAGCGTTCTAAATTCCACCATCATGTCAAGTTCAGAAACTTTGAAGACCTCACTGCTAAAGGTTAAGATATCTTCCAAAAATGAACGAGGCTGTATTTGTGATTTGAGCGATTTTACTTTACAAATCATCTTCGATGTGTGGTGGGCTGCAATGAATATAGGCTCTAAACCTCCTATTGCTCGGAATGATTCCAGACATGCATCTTCATGGCAATTTCATTTGCCCTGCAGAATTGAGGAGCCCGGCTGCCAAGGAATCATATGTATTGTTTGTCATCAAGTTCTTCGCCATCCATCAGGACATGGGACCAGCTCAATGGGGAAACAGTTGCCGGCAAAAGCTCACATCGCAAAGTTAAACAAATTAACAGAGAGAGAGGTTACCGAATTGACTAGTTCGACAGTCTTTGAAACAGCTTGGGCCATCCTGAAGCAGCAACGAAGGCGAGGAATTTTAATAGTAAGTTCGCTGAGGAAATTCAGATTTGACATCCAGGCTAAACCATATTGACCAAAATGACAGACAAAACGCTCCAAACTGGCAGCGAACGACTTTGAAACTTCCGAATCTCACCAGCACACGTGGCATCACTACCTCAAGTTAGGATTCGTTTTGGCTCATATTCCATGGAACGCTATATCAAATGTTGAGCTACGACTGTCATATGGAGTTTTACGAAGTGACCTAGTGCTGCGGTCCGCAAAAATCCTTGGGAACATCTGCCGGAGGGACAATGCACTGACCATGGATGCAATTAAGAAGTAATTGGCATCACAAAATGAAGTCAGTTTAGCTTTGGACGGATGGATATCAACGAACAAACTAGCCATAATGTCGGTCATTGTTGACTATATGGATCAAAATCGGGCATTGCGTGAAGTTCAACTCGCTTTCGATGAGGTTGATCGCCTATTCTTTTCCAGTTTTGAAAGCTGAATAAGGATGATAGGTAAAGGGCCAATATACTGGAGCAAGGCTGGCCGTACATTTGAAGAAGGTGCTTCATTGTTTTGAGCTTACCAACAGCCGGTTGCCTGGAAATACGACTGATAATGCTTGCTCAAATTACTCGATGACACTCAAACTGCAAGCAACACTTCCGGCCTCCGGAATCGAGTGGGCTGCATCGAGGAACCACATACCATGCATGGCGCACGTCATACAGCTGGAATTGGGTGCATACATGAGAAGTCCTAGTGTAAAAGGCCGCACCAAGTCTTCGGAAGACCATGAGCACGATCAGCAATTTGGTGATAATGAAAGTCTAGACATTGGGAACAGTCAAAGACTTCGAAAAGAAGGCAATGCTAGAATCTATGAGGTGTCGGCCATGAGACCAGGTATAGCAAGGATGATTGAGAAAGTACGTATTTCAACATATTTTGAAAGTCCTGAAACTGACCTTCATATAGCAGAGAATGCTTGCTGTATTGATTACGCTGACACCTGGTCGTTGAAGCCGGTACATTGAATGTCAAAAAGCCAAAGTCCTGATTGTAGTGCTATGCATTATGGATGTGAACACACTTTGGGACTCGAAACTGGAGTTGCTGGAGCGCACCTATCGATTATGAGAATTCACATCCAAATGGTACCTCAATCCGAAATACTGTGATTACCGGCCTCTCTTCACACCACATGATGAATGGATCATTGTGATGTACATCATGGCAGTTTTGAGGCCATTCCGATAGTGGACCCTGTGGATGTCAAACAGGCATACAGTCACATTGCGTCACGTAATCACAGTCTACAATGACATACTCAATCATATGGATGGCGTTATGCGAGCTTTGGCTAGGAAGATGACTCAATGGCAGGCAGACTTGTTCTTCGACATCAAGTTAACTCCACAAAAGCTGTCCAGATATTACGCTGAGGTGATTCTAACAACGAGGCTGCCTCTCATTTCTGCATATATCCTCAATCTGTTCCGGAAGCTGCGATCCTTTAGGATGTGGGAAAAGGGAATCGATATTAATTCTCTGGACAAGACATCCTATACAACACAATCCCAAGAGGCCTTTCTAAAGTATCTGGAGAATGAATAGTGTGCCAAACATCGATGTGTACCAGTCATTGAACTCAAAACCCTACCGACCAGCAATCTCGTCCTGTCTGTAATGGCATCAGGATCCTGTCAATCATCCTTTGATCCATATGTTTTGTCCAGTGAGGATGAACAATACTGAATCCTTAATATTGTGGCTGAAATTGCACCTGGACGAAGCGATTGCACAGCACGCTCATTCACCGCCGCGAGGCTGTATTTGATTTGTTGTTTGACGCACCAAACAACTGAGGGCAAATTAAGCCGAATCGCAATGATAACCACTACGACCCAATGTTGATCGGCAGTCCATTGTGGATACTGGACATAGCTGACTGGTGGCACCAACCAGAGGATACACACTCAAAGTACGTCGATCTCTCCAATGTGGCACGCAACATATTTTCCATCATACCTGATGTAGTTGGAGTGGGGACCAGTTTCTTCTTTGGGTGAGATATTATTGGCTGTTGGAAGTTGACAACCACAGGCGGGACATTTCGTGAAGATGACATTTTTAGGCAGTTTGCTCGAGCCAATAATTGAATTTTGGCAGGCGATGACCCAGTATTGGATACAACGAACACAGAAAACGACTCGCAAATGAAGGAAGTGGCGGATGAAGGGAACTGGCACAGAATGGCAAAGGTCCACAACTCTTTGGAGATGTGGCAAGGCAGCCAAAACCTACATGCTGTACAGAATGAATTTTGCGCTCAAATCAGGGAGATGACATCCGTAAGATGCATTCCGGAAACGCCAGGGATCATCAAAACATCCTGGTCACTCTTTCACCATGATGGTGCAGCTGCATTCAAATTGTCAGAAAGATCACATTTGCCACTAGCTTTGTCTGCAAAGTACCTCCCTGGAGAACGAACTCAAATACTAAATGTCCGCTGAATTAGAAGAATCAACCATCATCTATTAGAAAATGATCAGGATATTGCACCTTAATGCCTATCGGACACTGAAAATTGTCTAAACTGGAATGGCAACTTAGATAATCCAAATGTCAGTGAATATGATTGCGGTGCAGACAATGAATCTGATATTGAGCGAAACAATGTCATCAAGGATCCAGAACACCCAGAGCGGCAGAATGACAGTGCTGTGCCAAATGTTTCAGGATTGGTTCGGCCAACACGGAAGTCAAAGGGACAGGCCGAAAATGTGTTGGTGACCCTCAATGCAATCAAAATGAGGAGGAATAATGGAGTGAAGACCTAGTATGACAGGATGCGTCAATGGTTAACCAGCTTCGTTATGTAGCTTGACCAAGATTTTCAGTTTGAGATGTATTATGGGCGAATGCTGAGCCGTTGCTTGTGATTATCGATTGATACACAGATCTATAGCAGGCGCAATGAATCTTTTGGCAAGACATATCATTTTTAGTCGTGTGAGAGTGAACAGTGAAAGAAGATTACTGCGCTCGGCTTTGCCACAGCGCCGAGTCTCAATCTGACAGAAAGATAACGAATCAGTTCGAATCATAATGAAAACTATTATCGATGGCAGCAGAGATCAAATGGACAATTCATTAAATTGAGCATCAATGAGGTGACAACGATTTGTGGTCTTGCAAGTACCGTAATTCACCAGTGATTTGGTCACTGTTACTCATACCCGACATAGTGGTAGCTGTTATAGGCATAAGAGATAGCAACACGGTCACTGCCTCATTCTTTGAATGAGCTTCAACAGATCGTCAACGATTTTTAGCTTTGCATCATGGGTAATGTATGGTCTGATTGGTTGCAGACATCCATTTGTGAGATATCGGCGGCCTTTGAATGCAAAAACTACAGCAACATGCCCACTGCCAAATCCTGAAAATTAGCATCCATGGAGTGTCAACAGTTCTAGGTCTTGAACATCCGAGAATCAAGACATCGCGTGGATTTTTGTGCACATAACAGTATTATTGACTGCCTTGATAAGCAAAAATACAATATGTCCAAGGTAAAATACAGATTCTAAATTAATCGATATTGCAAACTGCAAAACATGCACAAGCGCATCATTGGTTGTTGAAAACGTGATATTGACAAGATACTATTAACGAACTGAACTGTTAGCAACAGTTCCGGACTGTCACATTGAGTCCGGGTCCGGGTCCAAAATGAACCATTTCCAAATTGGCGGGCCGGGTCACCAATAAACCTGAACTACCCACTCGGGTACGGTTCAATGGTAAACTCCCAACCCGTCTCAATTGGGTGGGTTGTCAGCAGGTCCATCTATAGATTCATATTAGGCTCTTGTATTTGCAGTGTGTTACTAGTATCTTATCAAAATCGCGTTTTCAGCAACCACTAATGTGCTTTTGCTTGTTGAGGAGTTTGCAATATCAATTAATTTGGTATCTGTGTTTCACCTTCGATATATGGTATTTTTGCCTAGCAAGGTGGTCAATGATCGAGTGATTCACGCGAGAATCCGCGCGATGCCTTGATTACGAAATATGCAAGTCCTAAAACTGTTGACCCTCCGTTGAGACTCATTTTCAGGATGCCGCAGGGAGCATGTCGCTGTTGTTTTTGCTAGTAAATGCTGCCTATATCTCATAAATGGATGTCTGTAACCAATCGGAACATAACTTACTCAAGATGCAAATCTAAACATTGTTGATGCTCCGTTGCCGCTCATGCTAAGAATGGGGCGGTGACCATGTTACTATCTTTTTTGCCAATAAACTCTGCCAATACGTCCATGATGCATAACAACGACCAAGTCACTGGTGAATTACCGTACTTACAAGACCACAAATCGTTGACGCTCCATTGACGCTGATACAAAGAATGGGGCGGTGACCATGTTGCTATCTCTTATGCCAATAAGAGCCGCCAATACGTCCGTTATGCATAACAACTACCATGTCACTGGTGAATTACGGTAGTTACAAGACCACAAATCGTTGACGCTCAGTTGACACTCATGTTAAGAATGGGGTGGTGACCGTGTTGCTATCTCGTTGGCCAATAAGAGCTTGCAATTCGTCTGTTATGCATAACGACGACCAAGTCACTGATGAATTTCCATACTTACACGACCAAAGATCGTTGACGCTCTATTGATGCTCATGCTGAGAATGAGGCAGTGACCGTGATGCTATCTCTTTTGCCAATTAAAGCTGCGAATACATCCAATATGCATTACAACCACCAAGTCACTTGTGAATTATCGTACTTACAAAACCACAGATTGTTGACGCTCCATTGACACTCATCTCAAGGTATTGTCCATTCAACATCTGCTGCCGTCGATATATGTTTTCATCCTGATTTGACTTTACTGGTTGTCTTTCTGCTTGATTGAGATTTGGCCCTGTGGCAAAGCTGAGCGGCATAATTATCTCGCACTGTTCACTCTCACATGACTAAAAATACTTTATCAGAGCAAAGATTCATTGCGCCTGCTATACATCTATTTATGAACCGATATTCACATGCTACTTATCGTTCACCGGTGATCTATCTCTAACTGAAACTCTCGGTTGAGATACATAAAGCTGGTGAACCATTAATGCATTCTGTCCTACTTGTTCTTCCCTCCGTTATTTCTCCGCGTTTCAACTGCATTGACCGTCACGAAGACCTTTTCAGCCTGTCTCTTTGACTTCTGTGTCGGCCAAACCAATCCAGTCACATTTGACACGGCGCTCACATCCTGCTGCCCGGGGCATTCTGGATCCTCGATGCAATTGTTTTGCTCTATATTGGATTCATAGTCCGCAGCGCAATCCTCCTCGCTGTCATTTGGATTATCCAAGTCGCCATTCCAGTTTAGCCAATCATTGGTGTCCGAAATGCTTTCAGGTGTGCTATCCTTGTCGCTTTCGATTGGATGACAGTTGATTCTCCGGATTCGGTGGACATTTAAGATTTGAGTTCGTCCTCCAGGGAGATCCTTTGCAGCTAAAGCAAGTGGGAAAGGTGATCTTTCTGACAATTTAAATGCAGCCCCACAATCATGTTGAAAGAGTGACCAGCCTGCTTTGACGATCTCTTCCATGTCCGAAATGTATCTGACGGCAGTCATCTACTGGTTGTGAGTTTGTTTTTTTTTATTCATTATGCATTCACCCCGAAGGGGTGCCCAGCTAAGTTACCATAAGCCGGCCGACCACTCGTGGTCGTGGCATTTAATTAACATTTTCATATCCCTGTCCATCGGAAGCTTCCTGTCCATCCATCGGCCAAATTACAGCCAAACTAGCTCACATAACACCTACTTCTGACTCAGGCAAAGTTGTTTCCTCCCACTTCCCACTACCCAATGGAGGGCACTAAGGCCACTGACCCACCAAGCCCACCCCCGTTACTAATCGCTCGGATGCTCAACCTGTGCTGAGTTTGACCCAGGGTACTCGGTTCGTGCGACATCAACCTGTAGTATATGCCAGGGAGTCCGCTATCATATGATGCGACATCAACTTGTGCGTCACATGGAGTCTGCTCGGGTGGAGGAGTGGCACCAGGATTCGAACCCGTAACAATGAGCATAGTGGTGGCAAGACCAAACCACCACACTACGGGGCCACTCCCTGCCGTGTGTGAGTGCGAGATTCCTTCTGGGTAGCACGTAGGTTTTGGCTGCCCTGCCACATCTCCAAAGGGACGTGAACCTTGGCCATTCTGTGCAATATCCTTTCCTCCGCCTCTTTCGTCATTTCAGAGTCGTTTACTGTGTTCGTGGTATCGAATTCTGGGTCAGTGCCTGCCAACATCCCGTTATTGGCTCGAGCAAACTGCCTTTCAACAACTTTTTCACCAAAGGTCTCGCTTGTGGTGTTTGACTGCCTCCAGCCGATGACATCTCAGGCAAGGGAAAAACTGGCCTCCACTCGGACAGCATGTGGTATGTTGGAGAATATCTCGTGCGGCACATTGGAGAGATCGGCGTGCTTTCAGTGCGTTTCCTCCTGTTGTTGTCACCAATCGGTTATGTCCGGTTTCCAAAATGTACTGCTAAACTCCATTGGGTCAGAGTGGTAATCATTGAGATTTGGATTGATTTGCCCCCAGTTCTTTGGTGTTTCAGGCGGCGAATTCAAATAGAGCATGGCGGCAGTCAATAAGCGGGTTGTGCGATCGCTTCGTCTGGGTATCATCTCAGCCACATCGTTAGGCGTTAAGTATTCCTCATCATCGCTGGACAAATCTTATCGATCAAAGGATGATTGATAGGAACCTGAAGCCATTGCAGAGGGGATGAGATTGCTGCTCTGTACGGTTTCGAATTTATTGACCGGCACACGTCGATGTTTGGCACAGCATTCATTCTGCACATACTTCAGAAAGGCCTCTTGGTATTGTGTAGTGTAGGATGTCTCGTCCTCAGTATTGATATCCATTCCCATGTTCCACTTTCCACATGATCGCAACTTCCGGAAAGGATCGAGCATGTCTGCGGAAATGAGATGCATGCCAGTCATTGGAGTCACCTGAGTGTAGTATTTGGAAAGCTTCTGTCGACATAACTTCACTGTGAAGAACAAGTGTTCCTTCCATTGAGTCTTCTTCTTGGACGAAGGCCGCATCACTCCTTCCATGTGATCGAACAAGTCATTGTACACTGTGATAACGTGATGCAATGCGACTGTATGCCTCTTTGACATCCGGAGGGTCCAATATCGAAATGGCCTCAATACTTCCATGACTTACTTGGCAATCGTCCATTCATCCAGAGTTGTGAATAGTGGCCAGTATTCACTGTAATTTGGGTCGTGAAGCCACTCGCGTGTGAATTTCCGTACATGATAGGCGCACCCGAGCAATTCCAGTGTAGAGTTCCAACATGTCTTCACATCCATAATCGGAAAAACTTCAATGCAGACATTGGCTTTTTGACAGTCAATAACCTCGTTTCGGGGACCAGGTGTTAGCGCAATTAATACAGCAAGCATTCTCTGTCATATGAAGGTCAGCTTCAGGACATTGAAGATATCATGAAATACATAGTTTCTCAATTATCTTTGCTAAACCTGGTCTCATGGCCGACACCTTGTTGATTCTAGCATTGCCCTTATTTCGAAGTCTTTGACTCTTCCCAATGTCTATGATTTCATTCTCCACAAATTGCTGATCGCGCTCATGGGCTTCCCAAGACTTGGTGTGGCAATTTACACCCAGACTGCTCATAAATGCACCCACAGCCAGCTGTATGAGCTGCGCCATGCACGGTAATTGGTTCCTCAATGCAGGCCACTCAATTCCTAAGGCCTCAAGTGTTGATTGCAGCTCGCATGTCATCGAGTAGTTCGAGGAAGCATCATCAGTTGTGATTCCAAGCAAACGGCCGTCGGTAAGCTCAAAATGATCAAGCACGTCCTTCAAATCTACAGCTAGCCTTCCTCCAGTATGATGGCCCTTAACCTATCATCCTTAATTAGCTTTCGAAATGGAAACGGAACAGGCGATCAACCTCATTGAAAGTGAGTTGAACTTCACGCAATGCCCAATTTCGATCCTTATAGTAACCAAGGACCGATGTTATGGCCAGTTTGTTTGTTGATGTCCATCCGTCCAAAGCTAAACTAACTTTATTTCGTATTGGCAATTGCTTCTCAATTGCATCCACAGTCAGTGCATGTGCCCTCCGGCAAATGTTACTCAGGGTCGTAGCGGACGGTTGGACTAGGTCATCGCGTACTGCCTTATATGACCATCGTAGCTCAAGACTTGATATAGTGTTCCATGGAGAATGAGCCGAAACAAATCCTAACATGAGGTAGCGATTCCACATGTCTTGGTGAAATTCGGAAGTTTGAAAGTCCTTAGCTGACAGTTTGGAACATTTTGTCTGTCATTTCGGTCAATATGGATTAAAGTGGATATCAAATATGATTCTCCTCTGCAAACTTGCTACTGTGATTCCTCGACATCCTTGCCTCTTTATGATCACCAATGCTGCCTCATTCACCATCGAACAAGTCAATTCAGTGACCTCTGACTCTGTTAATTCGTTCAACTTTGCGATGTGAGGTTTTGCCAGCAAGTGTTTCCCCATCGAGCTGGTCCCATGTTCTGATGGATGGCGAAGAACTTGATGGCAAACGATACACATGATGGCAGGGCTGCCAGTCTCATCAACTGCACAGTGCAAATAGAATCGCCACGAAGGCACATGTCTAGAATTATTCGAAGCACTAGACCGCTTCGAGCCTACATTCATTGAAGCCCACAAAGCATCGAAAATGATTCGGAAAGTCAGGTCGCTCAAATCGCGACTGAAGATACGTTCATTTTTCGAAGAGATTACAACCTTGAGCAATGAGGTGTTCAAAGATTGTGTATCCGACATGGCGGTAGAAATTAGGAAGCTGGGTTATCCGAGTCGAGAGACTGCCAAAAATAATGATACAGTAATGCAGACTGTGGGTTCTTAAATGTTGACTCTCCAGCTACAAGGAAAATACTCCGATCACTCAGACACTGCATGCATATTTGTGATGTTGAATACAAGGACAGAGTGCAACGAGTGACTGCTTAAACCTCCATTTCGGAACAGCATACTGCAGTGTATTGCTGTGTAGAGTTCGGAGCCTTGACGCACCGTGGGAGCTCAATTGTAGGAGGCAGATGCGATATCAACACTTGCATTATTGCCAATGAAGGCTGCCGATAGGTTCATTGTGATGTATCTGTGTTCCATTCCGGTTATATTATCCAAGATGCCAGCGCAAAAATCGTTGACGCTCCATTGACGCTTATCTTGGGACATGGTCACAATCTTGTCGTAAGCATATTTGCCTAGAAAGGCGGCTGGTAGTACGATAATCGATCATTGTAGTTGCACATCCCCTTGATTTTCGAAGATGGAAGGCCTCAAATCTTTGACGCTCCATTGACGCTCATTTAGAGGGCATAGTGACGATGTCGTCAAAAGCATTTTTGCCTAGAAAGATGGCTGATAGTTCGATTATGTGTTGATGTCACTGGCCTGCCCTCGGATTGTCCGAGATGCATGGCCAAGAGTCGTTGATGCTCCGTTGACGCTCATTTGTAGGACATAGTAGCGATGTCGTCGCAACTGTTTTTGCGTAGAAAGGCAGCCGATAATCTGATTATGGCTTAATGTCGTCGCACATCCCTAGCATGCTCCACGATAGAAGGCCAAAGGTTGTTGATGCTCCATTGACGCACATTTCTAGGACATGGCAGCGATGTTGTTGGAAGAGGTTCAGGCTAGAAAGGTGGCCGATAGTGCAATTATGGGGTAACGTCGCTGCCCAGCCCATGCATTTTCCACGATGCAAGGCCAAAAGTCGTTGACATTCTGTTGATGCGCATTTTTAGGACATAGTAGAAATGTTGCCACCACCATTGTTCCATAGAAAGGCAGCCAATAGTTTGATTATGACTTACTGTAACCGCACAGCTTACTGGATGTTTCCTGACGCAATGCCAAACGTCGTTGAAACTCCATTGACACTCATTTGTTGGATGAGGCAACGACCGAGTCATTTGCTTTTTTTGCAATAATGCCAACTTATACATTTGCTTTGGGAGGATGTGAAAACGCAGCCCATTGATTGCTGAATGTGTAAGACTTAAAATAGTTGACACCCTGTTGACGCTAACATTAATCACATCGAAACAGCCTTTGAACACTCAACAATTGTATGCAACAAATCATATACAGAGTTTTGACATCCATTATTGTGTTTGTATGTATTATCATTTGCATCCAGGAGTTTTGTTACCTCGCAATTTCCGATCAACTGCTATCTACGCTATCTGAGTGAGAAATGACGTGGCCCTATCACATTCCTGCGCTTTCGGCCGGCAATTGACAGCATTTGGATCATTTCCGTAGTGTTTGGCAAACATAACTCGACTTCCTCACCATTCCCTATCCAGCTCCTTCTCCTCGATTTCCATGACGTACCACAAGCAATTTCAAATATCTCAACCATGTGCACCAGGTCTGTGCGAAGAGTTATGCAGTTGGATACATGGATGAATTTAACATTACGGTTGTCATTGAGATCGATTCGTCATGCGCACTGCCCGCTGTTTCTACGACACTTATGACATCACTCACCTAAACTTTGTTAGGACATTTTGTCACCAATATAGCTTTTGCTTTGTGATATAACGGTCACTTGCAGAAAGAACCGAACGTGATGGCCGGCTTACAGCTTGATTTGGATTCTAGAACGTTCACATGGTGCGTTCGACCCTTGCACATGCACAGATGAATTATCATGTCTCACAATTTGGTCACTGAAATCAAGAAAAAGCTGACCCGTAGCAAAATTGGTAAACATCTTGCTTTTCACCGCGATCAGACGTCAAACATTACAGTTTGCACTTCTATTCTGCCACGGACGCAGGAGCCGTCACCTTCTCTTTTTTGGAATCCGATATCTATATGGTAATCAGCTGGAGGCTATTTTCAGGGGTAAAAGCTTACTGGTTCAACTGGCTTTGCTTTCAGCAACATTGATGAATCGGGCTCCACAGCTGGCTCAACACTAGGACTGCTCAATTTTGACTGCGGCTTCACCGAACCTAGCCTAATATGACTACTTCCTGGTCAAGAAGTACCTTGCGGCCTTTGCGATATTCCAGGGACAATGTCAACACACTCCATATGCTCTCAAAATGCTGTCATTGGAGGTGCCAGAGCGTCGTCATGCGTTTAGTGCTGAATGACTGCTGGACCGTCAATTCGGATGTGCTGTACTTCTTATCTCGTTCACGGAAGTAGTCGGCTGCGTGCTCCCATTCTGGTTGAGTCACTTCCTCGAGCTTCATCTGCTTCTGCCGAAACCTCTCCATGTGCTGCTGGACCGTTGTGGTGATTGTGCCCATCACCCAGCGGGATTCGTCATGTTTGCTCAGCTTGCCCTGCTCACTCTCTTCCTCATCTTCATCTTCCCCATCCTCCCCATCGTCCGAATATTCAAGATCACTCAGACTGTCTCTGATAGCAACCAGCATCTCCTCAAACGTCTTCCTGGCTCTCTGGACGTCAATCCTGCGATTTCAGCATGCATCATATCATCCTGCTCTTGTGGAACTGCTGCCTCGGCGTCTTCAACTCGTTTTCTTGCCCCAGTGGTTTCTCTCTCAACATAATCCTGAATCCATTTCTCCTTCCCTTCATTGCTTAAGAAGGGCGTTTCTTGTCGTTTCTCCACTGCAAGCTTCTATTTGGATCTCAAGCTGCGCAATGCCCCAAGGGCTCGGACTCTCTCTGCCTCCAAGCCACTCTTGCCTTCATTCCCGTGATGAAGTCATTGGGTTGACCACTTTGTCGATTTACCATATCTGCCCACCCCATGTGGCGAAATGTTCTTTTTCGGAGCATTGTCCATTGTAGTTTGCGTAGACTTTGTAGTTGGGCGAGATGTTGATGTTGCAAGTTATGGAAAATATGCAGGCAAGCTGCGTCTTTTATGTCAAGGTTAGTACGTTTACTCATCTTGAAGAAAGCAAAATCGCTCTCTTGACCGACAATGAATCAGGAATAGCGACGCTAACCATACAATATGTCATAATTGTTAGCGTCATTTTCATGTAATATCCCGGGGATTATTTGAGACAAACACCAGCTGGCATTCTTTCCCTCGAACTACATCATATTAATATCTAGCAATTGGGCGATTCCGGCGGTCGTACACCGCAATTAATCCCTGTTTACAAACAAACAACAGCAGACCAACTTATTGCAAATTGTGGGGCGGTGGGAAACACCTGCAACTTGCAGCCATACTCAGTAGGATTCATATTGAGCATAACAATCATGTTGGCTGCTACTTATTCCATTCTGACATCAAGCTAAGTATATAGTCCTCAGGGCTTCCCACTTCCTCTTGTTATCATCTTTCTCTCCTATTCCACACCGGCACATTTTGGATACACAACCACCTCTGCCAGGTGAGAGTGGATTGAATACCGGCAGATTGGCAGGCGCTACATCAAATACGGAAATTCTTGGCACACAACAAGAGCGCAGACACAAGTTAGTTCTCCGCGATGCTGCCAATGCAGCCACCAAACATATGACCCAGGATGCACATTTCAAAATCGTCCACAAGACTGGAAGCAGCACAAACAAGGAGCAGCATGGAGTTGGATGTGAGTATATCCATATCGAGCCAAACGGCGGTCAATGAACCATATAACATACAGCAGGTGTCCGTAGAGAGCTACATAACGAATTCACCGCTGCCTGTAACGGGTAACCTCCATGGTTGACAGAGGTATTTATCCGCACAGTCCGCGAAATTGAACATCATGATGATGTCAGCTCTGGGATTTTCGCAGATGAATTTCCGGATCAGTATCCCCGTGAGTGGACAAAGCAGGCTTTACTCACCTTGAGGAAGCTACGGAAGCATATATGGTAGAGGTAACAGCCAAATTTCATTGTTAGAAACAGCAACTAATGTCTTGTAGGTTTTCAACAGGTCTGCAACTATGGCAAGGCAAGGAGGTCGGGTACAGCTGGAACAGTCCGACATGTGCGTCGGGTTGAATATGGCCAAAATGGCCAAAGAAGGCTTCTCGCGCGCCACAAGGGAGGAAAAGAAATATCTCATTAAGAAACCATCTGCCGAGGTCCGAGAAGAGAAGAAGTGGGGTGTTGAGTTTCCTGGGCATAATCAGGTGGAGGCTGCAATACAGAGACACCCGGCAATGCTTTGTCAAAACCCAACGTCTGGCAGCCTTCCTTGCCAAGATGGCACCGCAAGGAATCCACAGACACGTTGGAGATGCGAAGGAACAGGTGCACCTCCACCTGTCCGACGCAGAGAGCCGACTCCAGAGCCGACTCCATCTCCACCAAGCGCGCCACCCACCCCAACCGGTAACACTTTCGGAGCTCAACCTTCTGAAATCGTCTCTTTGCAGGCGGGATATACGTATTCGCATACAGCTCTTCCCTGTAAGGAATCTTTCCATGATCATGAGGATTCCCAGCACAATACCGATTTTGATCCAGATATGCTGACTGATGAAGGTTATTACACTATCTGTTGTGTGGTAATGCGGCTAACATCAATTTTGAAGACAAGAGCAGCAGATTGAGTGATCCGGCAACTGATGACAAGCATGGACCGAAAGACACAGGATTTTGGATATTATTATTATACATATCTATGTTTGATTAAAGAACAATATAGTGATCAAGAAGAAAGTAAATGAAAACGCCAGAAAGGCAGCCAAAACATTGTGAATGATGGACTGTGCCAAATTAAATGATTGCATACTGTGGATACAGCCATGGCAAAATGAGCGTCAACGGAGTGTCAACGATTATTGGTCATGCGTCCTGAGAAATCACACTTCCGATAGGTTGTAGTCAGTTACAAAGGAATTTTTGGCCTCCTTCATTGGCAAAACAGATAGCAATACCCTCCCTGCCCCATCATGAAAATGAGCATCAACAGAGCGTCAATGATTTTTGGTTATGCGTCCTGGGAAATCACACCTCCGATAGGTTGTAGTCAGTCATACAGTAATTTTTAGCTGCCTTTATAGGTAAAACAGATAACAATACCCTCCCTGCACCATCATGAAAATGAGCATCAATGGAGCGTCAATGATTTTTGGTCATGCATCCTGGGAAATCACACCTCTGATAGGTTGTAGTCAGTCACAAAGGAATTTTTGGCCGCCTTTATAGGCAAAACAGATTGCAATACCCTCCCTGCCCCATCATGAAAATGAGCGTCAACGGAGCGTCAACAATTGTTGGTCATGTATCATGGGTAATCTGTGGGGGCGACAGGTTGCACATTGTTATAAACTGATTATTGGCTGCCTTTATAGGCAAAAGTGAAAGTGAAATGCTTCCTGCCCCATCTTCAGAATGAGCGTCAACAGAGTGTCAACGATTGTGGGCCTTCCATCATGGTTAATCACTGCGCGATGTGGCGGTTATTGTCCATATACATCATTTCAACTGTTATTATAGGCTAAAACGCTCAACAATACTTAGTGGTAGCTGTGTGAATGAAATATGTTGTTACTGTCCCGGAGGATGTGGCTAGAATATCGCCTACATACCTGCCTATAAAGGCTGCCATATCCTTCTTTATGGATGTTTGTAATCAAGCACCACTCATATTACCGAAGATGCAAGACTAAATATCGTTGACGCTCTGTTGACGCTCATTTTCAGGATTTAGTTGGGCGCGTGACTATGCTTGTTTGCACATCAAGGCAGCTAATACGTCGAAAATGAACCGTGATATCCCAATGTCAAGATTTTACGATTAACAGTAGCAGATCTGAATGCGACCATAAATGTGAAACCCAGAACGCAGAACCGGGGATTGGAACCGATGGGTCAAGCCTAACCCGGTGAAACCCGCGGGTTGACGGGTAAGGGTCCGGGTTTGGCCCGCCAAGTATCAGCGGGTCGGGTATTTGGACGGGTCTGGAACTGACCCGACCTGTTGTTGCAGTCCAAACCATGACCGCTGGCGGGTTACCCGGACCCGTTGCTAACACCAACACACCCCCAAAACAAGAGCGTTATATAAATCTATAGACGGACCCTATGGGCGACCCACTGACAACCCGCCCAATCCAGATGGGTTGGCAGTTTACCATGGAACCGTACCTGAGTTGACGGGTCTGGTTTATAGACGACCAGCACCACCAATTTGGCAATGGTCCAGGTTGGACCCCGACCCGGACCCGATGTGACAGTCTGGAACTGTTGCTAACACTACCCCTGAGTGCATCACCAAACTAGCCGCGTCATGGCATTTAAATTCATACAATCAATACCCACGAGTGTTGTCTCCACCCTCGTTCGATCTAGGCCTCCATGAGCTTCACCATTGTCTGATGATCATGATCTCAAACTGCATGTTTAAGGCCACTCGGTTGCCATCTTCAAGCACACCTCAATTTGTTCTCAAGCAACCATGTGCAGGCAGCCCAGATATACCGTGTGTAGATAGATAGCTATATAGATCCATAGATAGTTAGATATATAGATGAGAGTACAACCTGAATACATGAATTTTGAAAATCATTGAATGATAAGTTGCAGCTATGATTTCCAGGCGCACCAGCAGCATTCCCAACAAAATTGTTGTATTTCCTAGACTGCTCTACAGCAATTGGAGATGCTCCCAGACATGTTGTCTGTGCTCCCAGGCTTGTTTTTGGTACTCCAAGGCTTGTCACTGGCGCTTCCAAATGCTCCACTGGTTGTCACTAGACATCCTATGTCCACTTAGATTTTTTGCCAACTCTCCCAGGTTTATCTGAAGACCACTGCATCAATCCAGTCCATTGTGGGATTTGACCACCCTGGGATTCTGGTCTGAAAACTTCCAAATACTTCTAGAGGATCTCAGAGACAAAAATACATTTTGCTGATATTGCTTGTTGCGGTGAATCATTTTTCCCTCAGGGTTGGCAAGGGCTGATTAACTACAGCCTGTTGAAGAACATTCGAAGAGTAGACCGACCGGTGGTGATGGTGATGGTGATAGAAATGGTGGTGGTGATGGTGATGGTGATGGTGGTGTTGGTGGTGATGGTAGTGAGTTAAAGAAAAGGAGGAGATGAAAGGGTATACAGTATGAGACATTTACTTCATACTGTGAATTGTTGTCACGTAAGGTCACGTATGATAACACTCCCAGAACTCACCCATAATATTCCCATACTTGTAAAAATACATGATGGTGTCCCACAATATTGTGTGGGTATCTGTAATGCATCGGTAACAGCTAGAGTAAATGTCAAATATGGGAGTATTAAAGCTGTGCCTGACAAATGCAGGTGGACTGGTTGGGATAATGGAAGGCATATATATTCAAGAGATGTTGGAGTTGATAGAAAGCATTTTAATATTCAATGAAACATACACTATATTTCTCCAGTACTTACTTTCACCCAATTATATTGAGTTGTTGTAGATAGATTAAATTTGTCCAGTTTTCCACAGCTGGATATCATATCATGTCCTCTGACTCTCTACTAATACTCAATAACTGCAAACTACTCTTTACTAATGAATTTCAACTGCAAATTGCAAGCGGTTAAACATAGTGTTGGCGATATACTCTAAACCTTACAGATTCCTAAGTCCATTACAAATGCTGTCCCATAATCAGGTTTTGTTTGAAACACTAGATATAGAATCGATTGGATGTGCTCTTCTAGTTAGTGTTCGTAAATAGAAAGTCGTACAACAAATCAAAAATACATACCCTGTCAGTAAAGTGAAGTTGGAAGAAACTAATATCAATCTGAGAAAAAAAATCAAAATAATGTCAAATTGGAATAATTTGAACTGTACAACTGAATACATTCACATCATTATACATCCAGATACCAATAATTGGCTGGGAATCATGCCCAACACTAGTATCCAATATAGAAAATACGATAATATCGAGAATAACAAACTGTAATAGCCCCTGCAATCAACGCTTAGTGTTAGAAACTGACTTTGCAAACAGGATGAATATTGTAAATAAAAATAATCCTGATTCTGCAGAATGAGAAAGTAATAAGAAAGACATGACTAACCATACAAATGGAACCACTATTGAGATGAACAGGAGATAGAATACCTATGGTAGAAATACAATTCAAAAGGTATCAACCTCATACTGTGAGGAGAAGCAATCTGTTAGGGGTTCTCCCTTACCAGCGATAATGGTACTTGCAATAGCCAAATGAATACATATCACGGAGTTACTCTTGGTCTAGTCATGTGATATGCATAAACACCTATTCATGTTGTTGCAAGAAAGCCAGACTAATGTTTCTTTGCGGAAATACATTAGGGTCGCGTGTCGATTGGATAAGCAAAGTTCTTGCTTAGCAGATTCATTTAAGATGATTCAACACAGCTGCCAGATCGAAGGGAGTTAATTCCTGCCGAACACATTGTTTTCAGCAACATTCATTTCACCTGAACTAGCGGGACATGTTTGATTGGACTGGAGATTATTCCAACACACAGACCAGGCAGTCGATAGTCAATAAGCGAGTACGCGGGTCTACCGACTTATTGTCTCAGGCGATAAGGATTGTCAGGGTAATCCCTGGCCAAGGAGAACGGTCTTGGCCTGAGCATGACGTGACTGAGGGAATTATGATGTTGGCTGACGATAAGTGGCCTGAAGCAACCTTACTCATTGGTTTGAGTTACTATGCATTGCAATGTTAGTCTTGTATGCGATATGAGCTGACGCATCATGTTCTACTTTGGCACAGTATCGGTTGTTCGCCGATTAAATCTATGACACAAGCCAAATGGGCTTTTGAGTGAGGGATTGATTTGCGATAGGTGCCGCCGGTTATGATCGGCAGTTGTCCCAACTACCACACAATTGGAATGCGAGATGTCAGGGTGGAAGTTCGATCTGACATATTGTCTGACTTGATATCATGCTATGGGTGGCTTGATTTCTCATCAGGAGTGTAATGCTTTGAAACTACATTGCGTGAACACGAAAACCTATTGGGATGGGTGGCACCTATCACCAGGTGCATGCGGAAATGGCATGACACGACCGTAGTATTAGCAATGGTTCAGGGTTACCCAGCTGCGGTCCGGGATTGGAACCGGACCAGATGGTCCAGTCCGGGTTGTTACCCGGAAAACAGGGGTACCCACAGGGTTCAGGGACGGGTTAGAACTGGACCGCGGTTTCATTTTACGGTTCCTAGAACTTTGGCTGCTATTAAGTATTTGAGTTCTGATCGTATCATGACATGATCAGTACGTAAATTGTGCAGCATTAGTCGCTCCTTCACCTGCCGCTTTCAGATTTGCGATCCGACTGATATTCGTTGAGTGGCTGTGAAATAAAGGCTGAATTTAAGCGAGATTGGCGGGTTTTCGATCGCGACTCAACGAATACTTGTCCGATCGCAAATCTGAAAGTGGGAGGTGAAGGAGCGACTAAAACTGCACAATCTACGTATTGTTCATGTTGTGATACGATCAGAACTCAAATACTTAATTGGAGCAAGAAATGTTGACTTTTGAGGCGCAGGTTTTGTGTGGAAACCCATTGCAACGGTTCGGTTCCGGGTTGGAACCGGACCCGGAACCGACCAGGGAATTTGGACCCGTTGCTAACACTACACGACCGCGACAAGCTTTCAAGAGCAATCTGGTTATCGCGTCAAAGTATGGGAGTACAAGCCCTCGAAGATGACTATACAGAGATCACATTGTTCCGGCAATGAGAAGAACAAGCTCAAGCAGCAATGTGCAGTCAATATGCAGAACACCAAAGAAAATCTGAAAATATTATTCAGAATTCTACTCTTAAAAACTCTATTGAAAATTACTTCTCTGCTACATACCCATGACCTTTCGCTTTATGCCTGGGAACAGATTGACACAGTACGAATAAGCACTTCAGAAGACAGTCGAATTCTTCAGAGATCTGTTCCTCTGTTTAGGAGCACACCACTGAACCCATATCTCCGCCATTGTCATCCAGTACACGCATTTGGACGGTATCGGGTACCTGATGCATCGATACTTGTCTACAGCGTTGTTACCCTTCGTCGAATTTTCGCACAATCATGCATATCTTGACGAGGAGTAATTTTTACGCAGGATAGGAATATCAGTAACTGGAGGAGAGTTAATTGGTCCGCTCTTGTAGAAGGTCAAGAGGTTGAGTCTTAGGATAAGACTAGGAAAGAAAGAGTTTCTTAGATTTGGCGGCTGTACTTAATTTAATAAATGTTGTATTGATTATGGGGATTAAGAACCCCCTGACACAATCATGTTGGGAATGAAATATACTTTGAATTTGTGCATAAAAATTATATTTTGGTAATATATTATCTTAGAAAAGGATATCATTTCTGTGGTTTGGATGTTATTGATCTGATGCAATACCTCAACAGGAACTGATGTTGTTGTTCAGTTCATAAAGAATGCCAAAGAGGATACAAGTAGCTTTGGGCAGAGGGAGCTGTGGAAAATAGCATACAAGAGATAGATAATGTGGTAGCAAACAACAGGAGACAACTGTGAGAAGTGCAGAAGCTGGGGTAAGAAGGACATGAAAAAAAAACTGAGTGTAAAATGATCACCAATTGACCACAATTTCCCTTTCCAATATGTTACACACAAGAAATGTGTTATTTGACTGTCCAAACCACCATTTGTTTACTGAATTACTATGCCAACATTGTCTAGCTATTTAACTCAATATATTGGATTGTATTCTACTGATGTAGATTCCAGTCACAGCACCTGATACTTTTACAATACCATTACTCTTATACTTGACCATGTAGCAACACTGGATTTCACACCAATACCTCATCGAACCTTGTACATAATCAGGGTTAATTCATCAAATTCTTTCCCCTTAGCAATATTGGATCAAACAAACAACTTCCAGTATCTAAAACCTCAAGTACCAGTATTTGGAAAAGAAGATGTTATCAAGTTCACCAAATCATATGAAGCATTCTGTCTCATACTGGTATCAAGATGGGCGCCAGAGACATTGTTGCAACTATTCAATATTACTGCTTCACAACAAACTGGAAGACCATTAGAGACTATTGTCCATATTAGATTTAGAACTGAAAGCAGTTTAAAAAGGAACTGAAAGAAACTATTCACTCTGCCAATTGCCAAGTATATACATTTATGAGATCATACTCAAAACCACTATGGAAAGACCAGCTAGAACTTAGAAATATTGACCTGAAAGCCTATATCCTTGCTTGCACCATCTTAGGTGCATTATCATTAACAATGTAGTCTGGGCTCAATATTAACAGGTAGAAATGCAATGTGAAGTCCTCCTACCAGATTTGAATGCGAATGCTATAATATTACTTGATTTGGCTTGTAGAGATGCCTCAATTTGAAAGACAATAAACAGTAATGGTATGTCCTCAACAACTCCAACACTGCTGTTGCCCTTACACATCTGGATTGGAAAGGAGCTTATACTCTACTTGGAGTTTCACCTTATTCCATCCCAGCTGGAGTTCTGCTCCTGCAAATCCCAGTCTTGGTATATGTTCAGGCGATTGCTACAATAGGGAACATGGCACTAGGGCAGGCAATGATGGAAATAACTATCAGTAGCATACAAGATACAATTGACAAGAAGATGGACAATGCACTGAAGTACTTCAAGACCACATCAGCAGAATGTAAAGTGGTTTGGAAGTCATAACTCAATGACTCAGCTATTCTGACCAGCCACACCATTCCTTCCAGAAGATCCCAGAAGCTCCCGAACAGGCTGAATGCAAAACGATGTGCTTCTCTGGTACTCTGAGAGTCCATCCAGGTGCTCCTCAACACTTCTGAAATAGCGGAACAGAATACAAGAATATTCTACAGAGTATGAAGTCGTCTTCAGAATGCTATAAAATCATGCATTTAAGTTGGCAAAAGGTCGGAGCTGCTGGGACTACGACACATGTCTCCGAGACAATTCCTGTGCACCTGAGGCCAGACTCACCGGCAGCGAAAATATATAATGTCTATATCGAATCGTACGATTTGGTACCCTTATCCCACAGCTACACACCTCAATCAGGCATTCTAATCTAATTAATATACAGTCCTGTAGGTATCTAAATCGACGTGATTATTGACAAGCAATACGCGATGGATATAGCCTGCTGTAGCATTCTCCCGCGCCAAATGTGCCTGTCCAACTATTGTTTCGACGGATACATTACGCATCGTATTTGTCTGTTTGACAACCCGGATGAACCCGTCAACCAGCAAGATCGTTGAAATTTGTTGGAATCACCATGGCATATTCTTGAACTTGAGGATGTAGTACCCATTGTTCAGTCTTGTTGCACCTCTTGGAAAAGGTCGAGATTGCTTTCCCGGCAGGCAGGCGCTCCTAAAATCCGAGCATCTGAGATGGTGGAGTACCGCTGAAGTATAATACAGGAACAGAAGGAATTGGTCCTTGGAAGGTGTAATCGAGGTCATTCTCTTCACTTTGCATATACTTGGCGCAGATGTTCTGTGCTTCAGGCATGATCCCTTTTTTGGCATTGGTATATTCAACCTTGCAATCAAGTCCCAGACGGTCAACAGGTGTAGGGCAGTGAAATGGTTGACAGTAATACAATAGGCCATTCCGGAGTTTAATACATATACAGGCTATGAGTACGTTCTCATCATATCCGAGCACTAGTCCACTAACTTCGTGTCCCCAGTCCTCTTCTCTTTGCGTGCGGAATAGCTGTCCAATGTTGGGAATTCTGAAATCTTCTGATGCAGCTCTGAGTGAGGTGAATTCGATACTTCTGCACACTCTGCGGAAATGCGTTTGTCTCAAATCATATACCTGCTGTCATCCAGGGCAGATAATCGGCTCATCCTGTGTAGTTTTGAGATGTCACAGATGGGCTCTAGATGTACTTCGCCGTTTATCAGTAGCAGACAGTAAGTTGGAAACTTTTGCAGAGTCACTATCGTCCCAGCCTTGGAGTGCAAGATATGACAGTGTCTCTTCCATGTAGTTAGGACCGGTACACCAGGCATTGTGCTTAAGCATCTGTCGAATGTAATTGACTTTGTTGCTAGATGGAAATGCCTTTTTAACGTTGGCGCCATGTAGCTGTTCAGAAATATTGGTGGGGAAACTGCCACCGGAACCCATTCACCGAATTTACTCTGATATATGGCTCACAAAATGCATCTTTGGTTATCCGAAATATATTACGCGTTGTTTTATGGTTGTCCGGAGTGCCTGCATGCTGATGGGCTCCCACCAAGCTTCAAACTCGACCAAGCAGATGGAGAATTCCTTCCTGAACCTCATTTGTTCATTCGAGGTAGTGTTAGCAACGGGTCCGGGTAACCCGCCAGCGGTCTATGTTTGGACCGCAACAACGGTTCAGTTAGGGTCCAGAACCGACCAAAAACACGAGCCGCTGTTTCCTGGCGGTCCAAATGCGGCCCTGTACCCATCAATCTGCGGATTTCGCCGTGTTTGGCTAGACCCGTCGGGTCCAATCTCTGGTTTTGCATTTCGGGTTGGCCCATTTATGGTTGCATTCAGATATCCTACTTTCAATCGTAAAATATTAACGATGGTACGACAGTGTTCCTTTTGGATGTACTGGCCGCCTTTGCAATCAAAATATGTAGACAGACGCTCCCTGCCCCATGCTGGAAATGAGCGTCAATGGAGTGTCAACGATTCTAGGTCTTCCATCCTGGATACGCAGAGCAGGCATTGGTTGCAGATAGTCATAATTGAGGTATTGGCATCCTTTATAGGCGAAAGTAAATGCGACACGCTCCCTACCCCATCTTGAAAATGAGCGTCCAATGAGCGTCAACAATTTAAGGTCTTGCATCTTTGGTAATATAAGTGGCGCATGATTGCAAACCTCTATTAAGGAGGATTTGGCAGCCTCTCTAGGCAGATAAGCAAGCGACATTCCCGCGACAGCCTCTCTGAGAGTAACAGCTAATTTCATTTACGATGTTGCAATGAAGAGTTCAGGATTGTGTTAGCCTGGAAAAACTCTCAGAACATCGTATATACACAATAACCGATGCATCGGGCTTTGATTACCAATGATGAAAGCCCAAAAATCATTGACGCTCCATCGACGCCCATTTCATGAATGAGCACGGAGGGTGTCACCAACCTTGTTCCCAATAAATGCGGCCAATACTTTAATTATATTTATACGAACGACCATATCGCTTTTGAATTACCCGACATACAAGACCAAAAATTGTTGATGCTCTGTTGACGCTGAATTTCAGAATGGTGCAGGTAGCGTGAGACTCACTCTCTTGCCTGTAAAGCAAACAAATACCACACTTAGGAATGGTCTCGACCAATCGTCATGCAGATTGCAAATGATGCAAGACCAAAAATTGTTGACGCTCCATTGACACTCATTTTGCCATGGGCGTATCCACAATATGCAATCATAAAATTTGGCCTGATATATCATTAATGGTGTTGTGGCAGCCTTTGTACTGTCTTCATGTACTTTCTCCTTCATCAATAGATTGTTCTCTAATAATACATATAAATATATCCTTTGAAATATACATTACAGTGTCCGCTAATTGTGCATAATAATACACTCAAAAATCCCGTTTCATTCAATCAATGCTCATCTTCGCTGTCAGGTTCGCTCAATTGGCTGCTGTTGTCTGCAAAATGGATGTCAGCTGCATTTCCAGCCAGCAGATAGTGTACTAACCAGTGGATGTTCCTTCATCAGTCAGCAAATCTGGATTAAAATCTTTATCACACTTGCGATCCTTGGCATATGCATCAAGATTTAAACATTGAGCACTGGGAAGAGGAGTATGTATATACATATATCTGGGTGGCACACCTTCGATTTCGGATATGTGAGCTGCCTCATTGTTACCAGGTGGAACAAGTGGCGTTTCGGGTTGATGTGGCGTCAGTTCTGGTGTCGGCTGTCTGAGTTACTCTTGTGGAGGTACACCTGTGCCTTTGCATCTCCAGCGTGTCTGGGGATTGTGTGCTGTGCCATTTTGGCAAGGAGGGCAGCCGTCAGTCTCTTTGTCTGGCAGCACAGCTGGGTGTCTTTCCATCACAGCCTTCACATTGCTGTGCCCGGGAAACTCCACTCCCTGCTTCTTTGCTTCTCGGAATTCAGCCTGAGGTTTCTTGATCAGGAATGACGTTTCCTCTATTGTGGCACGCGAAAACCCCCCTTTGGCCATATTAGCCATATTTAAGGCCAGGCCCTTGTCAGACTGTTCTAGCTGTACCCGACCTCCTTACCTTGCCATAGTTGCAGACACGGTGGAAACCTACAAGGGATCAGGTGCTGCATCTACATATCAGATTCGGCTAGGACCTCAACCATATCCGCTTCTGTAGCATCCTCGAACGTGGTTAAAGCCTGTTTTGTCCACTCTTGGGGATTCTTATCACTAAATTTGTCCCTGAAAATGCCAGAGCTGACAACATCATGATGTTCGATTTCGCGGATTGTGCAGATAAATCCCTTGGTCGACCCTGCAGGCTTCTCATCAAGGGCGGCTATGAATTGGTCATGCAGCTCTATACCTACACCAGCTGCAGGTTATATGATTAGTTGACTACTGTCTACCTCGATTCGACTATACTCACATCCGATCGCGTGCTGCTTCATATCCTTACTGCTTCCGGTTGAAGGACAATTTTGAACTGTGCATCCAGGGTCATATTTTTGTTTGCCGGATTTGCAGCGTTGCAGTGAGCTAAGTGGTGTCTGCGTTGTAGTTGGGTCTCAGCGGGTGGCATATTGGATGAAGTGCCTGTCATTGTGCTTGCTTCTGTTCCACTCTCACCTTGCTGAGGTGTTTGTGGAGCCATGATTTGCTGCTGTGGAAGTAAAGAGATGATGATAACGAAATGAAGTGGGAAGTCCTGAGGAAGAAAATAACGAAATGAAGTAGGAAGACCTGAGGATCATATAGTTAGCTTCAAGTCAAAATTGCATGCGTAACAGCCAACTTGCCTGTTCTACACAAGATGAATCCTGTTGCGCATAGCTGCTGGTTGCACGGAATGCCAACCATCATGCGATTTGCACCAGGTCGGTCCAATGTTGTGTGTTTGGTTGTAGGGATAAATCACAGTGAATGACTGCCGAATTCTGTTCTTTGGGAGATACACATGGTACATTCCTCGTCAGAAAGGACGTCTGCTGATGTTTGTCTCAAGAATCCCTGGGATCTTAAATGAAACGGACGCTAAATATCATGTCATGATGTACGGTTATCCTTTCTATTCCCAATGTATTGACAGTCAGAACGCAGACTTTGCTTTGTTCAAGTCGATTATGCGTACCAACCTCGACATAAAAGAAGCAGCTTACCTCTATGTGGTCCATATCTTGCAACATCCAACATCTTGTCCGTCAACAAAATCAACACAAAATACGATGGTCAATGTTCCGAAGAAGAACCCTTCACCACTACCGGCAGGCAAATACGGCAAATCGACACAGCGCTCAACTCAACGATGTCATCAAGCAAATCAAGGCAAGACAGGCTTGAAACAGACCTCGTCTGAGCCCTTCGAGCGTTGCGTAGCATGTGATTCAAAAAGAAGCTTGCGGCGGGCAAACGTCATGAAACTATCTTCTTAAGCAACCAAGAGAAAGAGCAATGGATCGAGGATTATGTGGAAAGAGAGGCCGCTGTGGCAAGAAAGCGAGTTGAAGACGCTGAGGCAGCCATTGAACAAGAGCAGGATGATATGAGAACTGCTAACAAGGCGGGATTGACAACCACCATGCCTGAAACAACATTTGAGGAGATGTTGAATGCCATCAGAGATAGTGTGAGCGATCTTGCAAGTTCCGACAATGAGGAGGTTGTGGAAGACGAGGATGAAGATGAACAAGACCCTACGGGGGTCAAGCTCAGCGAAGATGACGAACCCGGCTGGGTGATGGGCACGATCTCTACACTGGTACAGTATCACATGGAGAGTTTTTTGCACAAGCAGATGAAGCTTGACAAGTCGACGCAACCGGGCTGGGGAGACGCGGTTGACTCCATCCGGGAGACGGATAAGAAGTATGGGACAACCGAATTGAAGGTTCCCGTTGTCGTCCAACCTCAAACGGCTGACGATGCAGCGTAGTCTGCTCTGACATCATGTGGTGTGCCTATGGAGACTCTTGATAGTGTCCCCGGAAGATTGCAAATGCCGCAAGTGACTTCTGGACCAGAGATTAGTCATATGAGGCTGGGTTGGTGGAAACCGCATACACACGAACGCTTTCCCTCCCGCCCACCCGCCCCGATGCCCGATCGGTCACCAATTCAACAATCACAGCCTGATGAACGCGTAAGCTTTCACCCCAGCATATCGCGTCCCAAGGTGATTACCAGGCAAAGATCGGATTCCGACAAAGACATGGTCACAGCTCCTGCGTCCCCTGAGGAATGAATAAGCAAATTGGCCTTCGTGACGCTATATCAATTTGAAATGCAATACCTGTATATATTTTGCTATGTGTCAGCTTTGACTTCATTTCAGTGACCAAATTGTGAGACATGATAATTCGTCAATACATATGCAACGGTCCGATAGGCGATGCCAATGTTGTAGACTGCAAATCTCATCAACTGACGACCATTGAGCGTGATGTCAACCTGCCCATTGCGGTTAAGTTTGACAATGAAAACTAAATTACACACGAACCTCACTAACAAAATATATGTCAGTGATGTCATACGAGTCATAGATGCAGCGGTCAAAGCGCAATGCTAAGGGGAATGAATGACGTCCATCATGCTGCAAATGATCATGCATCCAACTGCATAACTCTCTGCACAGATCTGGTACACATGGTCGAGATGTTGAAAATTGCATATGGTAGGTGATGTAAATCGCAGAGTACGAGCTGCATGAGGAAAGGTGAGGATGTCGGGCTAAATATATCAAAAACTAGTGTACAGATTTATATCCAGTGAATTGCCGGCCAAAAACGCTGGAACGTATTAGGCCAACGTCAATTATCACTCAGATAACGTGTCTATTGGTGGATCAGACATTGACAGGCTTGAAAGCTTTTGGATTCAAATGTTTATACATAGAAACGATTTATTGCCAGCCAATAATGACTATATGCACTTTTACATACAATTGTTGAGCATCCACTGACAGTTAGTATGTCATTAAGTTGAGCGTCAATGGAGCGTCAACAATTTTTAGTCTTACATTTTCGGCAAACAGATGGCTGCGTAGTCACATCCTTTGAATGTGATTGTATTGACTGGTTGTATAGGTAGAAAGGATGGAGTCACACTCATTGACCCATCTTGGAAATCAGCGTCAACGATTTTTGATCTTGCAACTTGGATAATCAAACAGCTGTGTGATGATAATAAGGTATAATCGAAGTGTTGGCCACCGGTATGGGTGAAAATAGCAGCGACGATATCGCTACCACCTTCTAAAAATCACCGACAACAGAGCGTCAATGATTCTTGGTCTTGCATCATGGACACTCAAAACGCTGTGCACTGGCTTTGAACCATGTTCAATGTACTTGCCGCCTGTATGGGCCACAATGCTAGTGATGATATCGCTACCACCTCCTGAAAATAAGCGTCCACGAAGCATCAAAGATTTCTGGACTTGGATCTTGGACAGTCCAAGGGCCATGGAACGGCCTTAACCCATAATCAACTCATCGGCTGCCTGTACGGGCAAAAATGCAAGTGACGATCTAGCTAGCACCTCCTAAAAATGAGTGTCAACAGAGCGTCAACAATGTATGGTCTTGCGTCATGGACACTCAACATGCTGTGCATCGCCATTCGCCCATACTCAATGCAGCGGCGGCCGCTATGGGCCAAAATGCCACTGACGATATCGCTACCACCTCCCAAAAATGAGCGTCAACGGAGTGTCAATGATTTTTGGTCATGCATCTTGAATAATCCAAGGGCTATGGAAAGACGGTATGCCATTATCCACTTATCAGCTGCCTCTACGGGCAAAAATACTACTGACGATATTGCATCCGCCTCATACAATTGTGCGCCCACCTTGTGTCAACAATTCTTGTGGGGGCTAAGTAAGCTACACAGCAATGGACTGCATCGCATTGTTACTGAATTGAGTCTTACGCGGTCAGTCTTTTCAATATGCCCTTGGATTCAACTTCACAAACATGCATGCAGTGTGTCACAGATCTGATTTTTTGCTTGTAGCTGTAGAGTCAATATTTAAGAACCCGCAGTTTGCTGCACTGTATCGTTACCTCTGGCAGTCTGTCGAGTCGGATTGCCCAGCATTATAATTCCTACCACCATGCCGGATTCAATATCGTTGAACACCTCATTGTTCGAGGTTATGATCTCTTCCACAAACGAAACTGTCTTTATTCGTGATTTGAGCGACCTTGCTGTACAAATCATCTTCGATGCTCGGTGGGCTTCAATGGATATACACTCGAAGCTGCCTATTACTTGGAATATGTCTAGACATGCGCCTTCTTGGCGATTCTATTTACACTGTAGGATTGAGCAGACAGGCAGCCCTGGCATCATATGTATCGTTTGTCATCATGTTCTTTGCCATCCATCAGACCATGGGACCAGCTCAATATAGAAACACTTTCTGGCACAATCTCACATCATGAAGTTAAACGAATTAACACAGTCAGAGGTTACTCAATTGACTAGTTCAAAGGTCGATGAAACTGGTTGGCCATCCTGAAGAGGCAAGGAAGTCGAGGTATCAGAATCATAAGTTCGTAGAGGAAGATCATATTTGACATCCAGGTTGATCCATATTGACTGAAATGACAAACAAAACGTTCCAAACTGGCAGCTGAGGACTTTGAAACTTCCAAATTTCACCAAGACATGTGGAATGGCTACCGCGTGTTAGGATTTGTTCTGGCTCATATTCCCCGGAACACTACATCAATTCTAGAGCTACGATGGTCAGATAAGGCATTAAGCGTTGACCTAATGCGGCCGTCAGCTACAACCCTTAGCAATATTTGCCGGAGGGAATATGCACTGACCATGGATGCAATTGAGAAGCAATTGCCGTCATGAGATGAGGTGAGTTTAGCTTTGGACAGATGGACATCACCGAACAATCTAGCCATAACGTCGGTCATTGCTCACTATATGGATCACAATTGAGCATTACGTGATGATCAACTTGTTTTCGATGAAGATGATCACCTGTCCCTTTCACGTTTCGAAAGCTAAATAAGGATAATAGATCAAGAGCCACCATACTAGAGCGAGGCTAGCCGAACGGTTGAAAGATGTGCTTGATCGTTTTGAGCTTACCGTCGGTTGTTTGCTTGGTATTACGACCCATAATGCTTCCCCAAATTTCCCAATGACAGGTGAGCTGCAATCAACACTCAAGGCCTCTGCAATCCAGTGGCCTGCATTGAGGAACCACAAACGATGCATGGCGCACGTCATACAGCAGGCTTTCGGAGCACTCATAAGCAGTCTCGACGTGAAAGGCCGCACCAAGTCTTGGGAAGCCCATGAGCGCAATCAGCAATCTGGAGAGAATGAAAACAAAGACAATGGGAAGAGTAAAAGAGGTCGAAAAGAAGGCAAAGCTAGAATCGGTAAAGTGTCGGCCATGAAACCAGGTTGAACAAAGATAATAGAGAAAGTGCGTATTTCATGATATTTTGAAAGTCCTGAAATTGACCTTCATATAGCAAAGAATGCTGGCGGTATGGATTACGCTGACACCTGGTCGTCGTAACCTGTTCATTGACAGTCAAAATGCCAAAGTTTACATCGTGGTACTACCAATTATGGATGTGAAGACACTGTGGAACTCTACACTGGAGCTGCTCGAGCGTGCCTACCGATTACGGGAAATCACACGCAAGTGGCTGCAAAATCCAAAATACCCTGATTACCGGCCACTTTTCACAACTCAAGATGAGTGGACCATTGTGAAGTATGTGACGGAAGTTTTGAGGCCATTTCAATATTCGACCCTGTGGATGTCAAAGAGGCATACAGTCACATTGCATCACGTTATTACAGTGTACAATGACATTTTCGATCATATGGACGGAATGATGTGAGCTTTCACTCAGAAGAGGACTCCATTCAAGGAAGACTTGTTATTTGCTGTGAAGTTTGCTCGACAAAAGCTGTTCAAATACAACTCTGAGGTGTCTCCAATAACGGGCATGATTCTCATTTCTGCATATATCCTTGATTCTTTTTGGAAGTTCCGATCGTTTAGAAAGTGGGACAAGGGAATGGATATTGATCCTGAGGATGAGACATCCTATACTACCCAATACCAGGAGGCCTTTCTGAAGTATGTTGAGAATGAATACAGTGACAAACATTGACATGTGCCGGTCAATAAGCACGAAAGCTTACCAAGCAGCAATCTCATCCCCCCTGCAACAGTTTCAGGATACTGTCAATCATCCTTTGATCCATATGATTTGTACAGCGATGATGAAGAATACTTAACGCCTAACAATGTGACTGTGATGACACCCGGATGAAGCAATCGCGCAGCATGTCTATTGATGGCCGCCATGCTGTGCTTGAATCCTCCCACTGAAGCACCCAAGAACTGGGTGCAAATTAATCTAAATCTCAACGATTACCACTGCAAACCAATGGAGAATTGCAGTACATGTTGATTACCGGTCATAACTGACTGGTGGCGTCAACTGGAGGAAACGCACTCACAGTACGCCGATCTTTTCAATGTGGCGCGCGACATATTCTCTATCATACCACATTGTGTTGGAGTGGAGGCCAGTATTCCCCTTGGCCAAGATGTGATCAGCTGCAGGCAGTCAACAACCACACATGAGACCCTTCGCGAAAAAGTCGTCATCAGGTAGTTTGCTCGAGCCAATAATGGGATTTTGGCAGGCACAGACCCAGAATTGGATGCAAAGAACACAGATAATGACTCGGCAATGAAGAAAGAGGCGGAAGAAACCAAATTGCACAGAATGGCCAAGGTTCACGACTTTTTGGAAATGTGGCAGGGCAGCCAAAACCTACGTGCTACCCAGGAGGAATCTCGGGTTCAAAACAAGCAGATGACTGCTGTGGGATACACTTCGTATACAGAAGTGATCATTAGAGCATTGTGGTCGCTCTTTCAACATGATGGTGCGGCTGCATTCACATTGTCAGGGAGATCACATTTGGCACCACCTTTGTCTGCAAAGGAACTCCCTGGAGGGCGAACTCAAATGTTGAATGTCCGCCAAATCCAAAGAAACAACCGTCATCCAGTAGAATGTGATGAGGATTGCGCACCTGGAAGCATTTCAGACACTGAAGATTGGCTTGACTGGAATGGGGACGTAGATAATGCAAATGGCAGTGAGGACGATTGCGCGGCGGACGTTGAATCTGATATAGAACAAGACAAGAGCATTGAGGATCCGGAATGCCCAGAACAGCGGGATGAGAGTGTTGCACCAAATGTTCCCAGATTGATTTGGCCTATCCGGAAGTCAAGGAGACAGCCTGAAAAGGTGTTGATGACGGTCAATGCAATCGAAACGACGAGGAATAAGGGAGTGAAGATGACACTGGACAGAATGCGTGAATGTTTCACCAGCTTCTTTATGTATCTTCACCGAGAATTTTTGATAGATATATATCATGGGTGAATGGTGAGCAGTAGCTTGTGGATACCAGTTGATAGACAGATGTATAGCAGGCGCAATGAACGATTTGACAATATACAAAAATTTTAGTCGTGTGAGAGCGAACAGTGCAAGAATGTTACTGCGCCCCGCTTTGCCACAGGGCCAAGTCTCAATCTGTGAGAAAGACTACCAAGAAGTTCAACTCATGATGAAAATTATTATCGATGGCAGCAGATGGTGAATGGACAATACATTACACTGAGCATCAACAGACCATCAACGATTCGTGGTTTTGTAAGTACAGTAATTACACAGTGATTTGGTCTCTGGTATGTGAAACATATGCATTGGTGGCGTGTATAGGCAGAAGAGACAGCAACACGGTCACCGTCCCGTTCTGAGAATGAGCGTCCATGGAGCGTCAACGCTTTGTGGTGTTGTAAGTACGGTAATCCCACAGTGATTTAGTCTCTGTTATGCATAACCTATGTATTGGCAGCTTGTATAGGCAAAAGAGACAGCAACATGGTCACCGCCCCATTCTGGGAATGAGCATCAACGGAGCGTCAACGATTTCTGGTTTAGTAAGTATGGTAATTACAAAGTGATTTGGTCGCTGTTATGCATAACCGATGCATTGGCAGCTTTCATCCGCAACAGAGACAGCAACACTGTCACCGGCCCATTCTGAGAATCAGCGTCAACAGAGCATCAACGTTTTATTGTTTTGTAAGTACTGTAATTACACAGTGATTTTGTCGCTGTTATGCATAACCAATGTATTGGCAGCTTGTATAGGCAAAAGAGACAGTAACACAGTCACCGCCCAATTCTGAGAATCAGCGTCAACTGAGCGGCAACAAATTTTAGCTTCGCATCATGGATAAGTCATGTTCTGATTGGGTGCAGACATCCATTTATCAGATATTGGCTGCCTTTACTGGGACAAACTCCAGCGAGATGCTGGCTGCCGCATCCTGAGAATGAGCGTCAACAGAGCGTCAACAATGTTTAGCTTTGTATTTTGGGTAATTGATGTTCTGATTGGTCGCAGAAATTCATTTATCCAATATTGGCAGCCTTTATTGGCAAAAACAACAGCGACATGCTCCCTGCCTGCAGGTCACTGCTACTGGCACTATACTATACTATGACCTAAGTTCTTTCACATCACATTTTGCATCAAACTTAGATTGCTACCATCATTGTTTAGAGTATTTTGTTGACAGAGCATGTCGACAAATGGATCTCTACACATCATAGCAAATATTGCATCAGTGGAATCTGGATATAGCGCGCAAGAAAGTCGAAATGCCAGTTTTGGATCATTCAACCGCTGTTCCGAAATTACCACTAGCACTGTCAGTTGCTGTGGGACTAAAACTAAAACGTGTCATACGCAGCATGGGTATGGTTACTCTCCTGTACAGTGGCCAATTGCACGCCCTCCTCCGTTATACAACTATTCTCCATTCAACATGACACCAAGTTCCCAAACATCCACAAGAGCAAGGTAATGATATTCCTGTTTTGGACCACCTCAAGAGGGATATGAACTTCACCAAGGCAGTTATGACTGGTCTGAAATTTTCACTCCTTCCAAATGATCAGAACAAGGCCTATCATCTGCAGGTGCACCTCAATGGCCCCCAGCGTTGCCTGGAAACAATTCAATCATTCAGGAATCATCTTCAAGTTATTCTCCAACAGAGCCTTGTCCCTGCGCACATGGGAGACTGTCTATCAGCTGTGCAATGAATATTGTCCATCCAGTTGTAGAACCACAGAAACCTGATGTCACAGGAATTGCAGACATGTTCCCTTTGCTAAACATTTCTTACAATGAACACAATGCAGATGATGAGAGCAATAATTTGTTGAACATTAGCGGTGCAACAGACACATCCCCAATCAATCTGAAGTCAATGGAATTCTCCTTGAAGCCCAGTGCTAAAATGATTAGGCAGTCCAACTACAGTGCATTCAACAAGTGCAAGATGACTTGGGGGTCTGGATTTCTGGAGAAGTAATATCAAGGCATTGTCCAGGGGCAGAACTGTTTGAAACAGCTTTGAGATGGACCACTGCACTATGTGATTGAAATTGTAAATTGTTTCATGCCATCTGAGACCAGGTTACCATTTCATATCAATGATAGTGCTGAATGGATTCGGCAGCACTGGATGAGTATGTATTTGAAGCAATGTGCTAGCGAGGTCTAGATGTCAAGAACAAATTGAAGCTGACCCACCATGAGATCAACTCAATGTCTGGGACTGCGTGAAGCCCAAACTATAGAATCTAAGTTTCCACAATTGCCAAATACGACTTGCATGGTTGTGATTCACTGGGTGCCAGATGGCAGTAATTAGCTGATGTCCGGCAAATAACTCGAAACATCCAACACAGCTTTGTAGTACAGGGAAGAGATATGGGATTTCTTGAAATACAATTGAGGCCTGAAAGAGCCATACAGTCTAACATCAATATTGAAGTCCACCCTGGAGGAGGACTAAGTAAACAAACAGTATGTGGGATTATACGCACACTGGCAAATAATCAATGACTAGATATATGGCAAGATATTGTACAACTGTGGCCTTTTAAATGATTTCAGGTTGACACCAGGACACAATTTGAAGATACATCAGCCAAAACTAAATTTCCTTCATTGAATTTAGTTGGATTATTGTACCCAGAAACTCAAAAAATAAAAATTGAGGTTTCCCTGAAATTTGGCATTGCTTGAATATTCCTGAGCGTTCTTTGAGTTGTAACGATGCTGTTTTCAAGCGTCACGCCCAGTGTACTCACTTTTGCACAAATGTGACAATGAGCACTTGATGAAAGGTTCACACTTCATTTGTCAATAACACAAATCATCTTGCAGCATACTCCTATGTTGCCCAAATTGGTTTGCCCTCGTGATGGTGGTAGTACTCGCTCCATCGGTGGAATGCAGTGTGTGGTTGTTGTTTATCAGGACCCTCTTGGCTTAATTTGACCCACGATACTTACCATGCAGAGGTGGTTCACGATATTTAATTTGCTGATACAAGATGATTCCATAACCTTCAGTTGTTAAATCGATGTGGGAGGATTATGCATCATCGTGATTATAGTTGCATGCATTTGTGATCAGACATCAGTCAACCATCAGTTCGATTACATTGACTGCTATTATGATATATCGCCAAAACCTAGAATATAATCGCACAGTAAGGAAATTTGAAATCCATTCACTGACACCATTCTTAACCTCCAAGCGACATTGCACCTTCTACAATTATGCCTCCATTGCCTAATCCCGTATTCTCGACACTGGTGATGTTGGTGATGTCGTTGCTGTTGGTGTTGCTGTTGCGACAGGGGACTGGCTGGCTGCTGCTGGCAATTGCAGGCCAACCCATAGGCAGAGCAGCTGATAATCACATGCTAGCTTCAGCAGCCACGACAAAGCTGCTGAGACATTTCACAGAATTGACGGGCTGCTCTATTAGCTCCTCTGGAATATAATCAAGGAAGTCCTCATCGAAGCTGCCCTGATCATTGTGTGGTTGTGCCATCACTGGGCCCATACCAGTTGAGTGGATTCTTGAGTGAATCATGCTGCTGATATTATCTATCTTGTTGGCTCGAACCTCTGGCCTGGAAGAATGACAAACCTCATTGAGACCATGAAATACATCGGTGCATGCATTATCAACTGCCTGATTAATGTTTCTTGTATTGCACTGGCTTTGTGCTCCACCTCGTGGACCAAACTCTTGCGGGACGTTAAACTCGCCTGTTTTCCAGCCCGACAGACAATGGTGGATGGTAGTTGTAGTGAGGGCAATCAATGTTGCGTTGATTTCTACAATCAATGATCTGCCTTTCATTCCCATTTGTCGTATGCCATAGAAGTATGTCCGGTGAACAAGATATACAAATTCAGATGCTCCAATTCGAAACTTGCACTCCTAAATTGATCATCATGACATAGATTGAACATGAAGGACATCTTGAACTTACATCCCAAAAGTTCGTGAGGCATGTATCCCTGCTCTTTTGCAATAGGCAGGCTACCTTTTTCCAGGTCTCTGTAGGTGACTTCATTTGGAATTGGTGAATAGAGTTGATTGAAGTCTTGCAGTGGTATACCATTGCTGCATGGGAGCAGGTATTCTTAGCAAGAGCCTGATTCACAGTGTCACCAATGAATACAACCGTTGAGATGATTCATTAACCACTGAAATGTAAGCACCTGGAGGGTTTGAGTTTCTCTGGGCTGGATCAATCTAAGCAAATTCTTCATACTGCCAGGTATGGTTTTGGGCTGTCTTGATCATATTCATGGCAAAGTGATTCACAAACATAGCATAATGAACTGCCGTAAGCTTGACACGTGCCATGATCATTGCAGGAACACCTGAAACAGTTGTCTAGGAGTTAAATTCTGCGCCGACAATGAGGCCCGTCACATTCCCACAAGAGCGCTCATATCGCCACATATTTCCCACCTACCATGTGACCAATTGCTTACTGGCTTTGTCTGAATCATTCCTTTAGTAAATATATACAATGGCTGGCGAAACAGATCATTTGAAATCTTGATCAAATACCTTGTTGGATGCAAGTGGCGCAGGCTGGCGTTCATCCTCCTCCTCCGAGACAGAATTGACCTCCCAACTCTGAGGATGCAGGGGCTGAACTGACGTAAGAGTTACTTGAGTGGCCGTAATTTATTTCGCAAGTGTTGACGTTTAGGAATCGTTTGATGGCCACTTGCCCCGCGCTTTGGGCATGGTTGCCGAAGACGTTCGTTATTGGATTCCGAAATGTCACCTTGCCGATCATTGTAATTGCTGTATATCGTACTTAGATAGTCAACAAGATCCTCGTCATTGATACAGTGTGTGCCTCATCTGGCACTGGAAGGAAGAGGAGTAGGAGATGTGCAGTGCCTTTGTGTAATGATTCAAACAGGCGGCAACTGATAAGTACAAAAAAATTAATGAAGTAACTAAATGATATGAGAATGAATGTACAGTGAGTGAATTGAAGCTTTGTGTGAAGGACAGAAAGTGTCGGTATGATTAAAAGAATCTTGGTGATGTGTGTTTTTGTCCTATGGAAGATTCTAGTATTGGTGATTGTCTGGGTACCCCGCAATCAGTGCGGGTTTGGACCTGAAAAACAGTTCGGTTCAGTTCCAGACCCGTCCAAAGACCCAACCCATTTTGTCTTGGCGGGGTTGTTACCGGGACCGGACATAAACCCAGAGTGTTTTGTCTGCACTCCACGTACAGCAGAGCCTAGTGTTAGCAACGGTTCCGGGTTAGGGTTGGAACCGGAACCGAACCGGTGCAATGGGTCTTACCACACGAAATACCGGGACCGTTGCTTTTGGGGCGGTTCCCACCAGTAAACCCAGCACTTGCAATCCCAGCATTTCCCATCCAATGAAGTATTTGAGTTCTGATCGTATCGTGACATGATGTATATGTGAATGGTGCAGTTTTAGGAGCTCTTTCACCTGCAGGCCAGCGATTTTGAATCGGAGTAATATTCGTTGTGTAGCTATCAAAAACCCGCAATTTGGGTGTGATTTTGGGTGTTATTTCATAGCCACTGAATGAATATTGATCACAGTGCAAATTGGAGACCAAGGGGTGAGGGAGCTCATGAAACTGCATCTTTTATGTATAGACGATGTCGTGATACGATATGAACTCAAAACATAATGGGAGCCAAAATTATAGGAACCGTGACATGGAACTGTGGGCCGGTTCCAACCCGGCCAAAAAACCGCGGGTTTGTGTCTGGTCCGGGTAACTACCCCGCGAAGACTGAGCGGGTCGGGTTTTTGGATGGTTCAGGCACCAAACCGAACCGTTTATCAGGTTCAAACCCGGACCGCTGGCGGGTTACCCTGACCCGTTGTTATCTCTAGCAGAGCCTCATTTTCGTGCACTCAGAACTTTGGCCACGATTAAGTATTTGAGTTCTGATCATATCACAACATGATATATATCTAAAAGGTGCAGTTTTGCATGCTCAATCACCTCATATTCTCCAGTTTGCGATCCAATCAATATTGGTTGAGTCACTGCAAAAGACGCCTGATTTACCACCTCATTCGACAGCAACTCCACAAATATTGATCAGATCGCAAAGCGGAGAGTTGGAGGTGAAAGAGCATGCAAAACTGCATCTTTTATGTATATATCATATTGTGATACAATCAGAACTCAAATACTCAATGGGAGCCAAAGTTCAGAGTTGGCGAAATTGTGGAACTGGCCAAAAAACCCCAGGTTCAGTGCAGTGAGTCGGTTTTTTGATGGGGTGAAACCCGTTGCAAATGTTCCAGTTAGGTTCCAATCCGGAGCCAGAACTGAAGTGCGGATTTGGAATCGTTGCTAACACTAGATGATTCCACACTCTTGGCTTGTTGCGCCTCCTGCCATTCCAACTCTGTGGATGGAAAGGACCCTGTAACCAAGATTGGCAGGTGACAAGCATGCCGCAGAGTTGTTGATTAGATTTCATTGATGAGAATCATGATCGCAACTTGCCATAAAGCGTTCGCGTTACACTAATCATTTGGGCCAACATCTGCAGGGCAAAGATTCTGAAGTACCAATTACATCATAGCCATACACACAGTCGCATTGCTGTAACTATGCCATTCCCAAAAACAATTGTCTCAATGAATAATCCCAACATCGTGAATTCTAAACATAGCCCTTCATGCATCAATAAGACTGATGTAATAATACAATAAACCAACACCAAAAAGTGACCCAAAACCTCTCCAAAAAACTCCAAATTATCACCCATCTGTCCACCCTCCAAAGTGGTAGAAAGATACCCACCCCCAACATGAGTTCTTGAACAACCATCCAGCTAGGGCATTCTATCCTCACATGATTACTTTGCCCGTGCCCGACTACTTGAAAGGTTCCAATTGGGCAAATTGCCCACAGCGGGAGGATTCACAATGTCATCCTACTTGTGTGGCCAAGTCACATTGTCATCAGCAACAACCCTTTACTTGTGATCAGGAAACAGACCAAGAGCATGGTTTTAGATGATTTCAAGGTCTCGCTGCTATCTGATAATCCTTTTTTGAAACTTCCTTTCGAACTTTTGGAAGCCTGTTTTCATTGGGGGAAAGCTTCTAGGATTTGGGAGCTGCGTCTCAGCTGCATCATCTGATTCATCTGCGATATTGTTGATCATATCCTCGCCCGGAGATAGGTGGACAACATCAAGAGACACATTGCAGTCGCAACAATGCGTACGAGTCTGAGCATCAGCTGTGCCATCAGAGTGCTGGCTACGATAAATGATGCAAAAACCATTTGGGTTGTTTCATTTCAGTGCTGACTTTACCCATCCAGGAGTGGTCTGGATATCCAAGATTGGGGTAACATTATGGGTGTGTGGAGCATCGTCTCCATTGACTATCATCCCAGCACCCCCAAAGCTCCCGGATTATCCGGCTGCGGTATGGCAGACTGGCGATTGCAGCATTCATAATTGATTAAGTAGTTGTATCAAGGAATGTTGTAACTATCAGAAGTATGGATTGATCATCCCCAGGCCAGTGCCATGAGATCAGCTGATGATTGGTGTCACCCACCCTTTTCCCAGCCATGTCAGGATCCACATAGGCGATGGCAAAGCTATATGGCTCGAGAAGACAATCTGGTGAGGCATCACACTGGCCATTTGTCGGAGAAGACCTGTGGACGGAGGTTTTGTCCTCATCATCATTGGTATCTACGCATCATCTGTAACAGCGAAAGAGGCAGTGTGGTAATGAAATAAATACCAACCTGGAACAATGTCCAATTTCTAGTTGGGGTTTCGTCGATTGTATTGTTCCTTCCACAAAGGCCAACCTCGGCGTACTCGTCCATTACTACCTTCAGTTGCTGACCACAAACGATAGTCTTGTCTGCCATGTACCGATTCTAAAGAGGCCTTTTAGACTCCTGATGTTAGGGGTTGTCCCTTAGCAGCGATAATGGTACTTGGTAGTCAATCAAATGATTACTTGTCACACCTAGTGTTGCGACATGCATAACACCTATTCATGAACCTACAAGTTGGCCAGTAGTATGCTCTTTAGTGGGAGTTCATACTAGTGGTGTAATGTACGAGCAAATCACAATTTGGCGACTTGTTGCTAATACCCAGCCCCACTGGAATGAGAAATCATTAGCAGTGCTACTTGTTCTCATGATCATTCATCTTCCTGAGACAAGCGGGACATGAATGGTTATCATGCGGGGCAGTTGATAGTCGATATGCGATTAAGAGAACTCCTTACTCCCATCCTGTAACAGGCTAGGATCAAGTAAGGCATTTTCTGGCCAGGAGAATAGTCTAGACCTTAGCATGATGTAACTGAGGGAATAATGACGTTGGCAATTGCCTAAAGCGAGCATTGCTCATGTGCTTGAGTAGTACGGATCGCAATGTAAACTCGTATTCGATATGACATCATGGGTCTACGTTCTACCTTGGTATAGTATCGGTTGGTCGCCGATTACATCCATGACGCATAAATTATTACCTTGTGTTGAGGGAATTGATTCGCGATATGCATTATCAATTTTGATTAGTAGATGTTCCAACTACCGGCTCACATGATTGCATGATGTCTAAGTTCAAGTCTGTCTGATGGGTTGGCTGACATAATATCATGCAATGGATGGCCTGATTCTTATCAGGAGAGTAACGTGTTGATACAACATTGCATGTAAACGATAACCTATGGGAAATGTGGTAGTTATCACCAGGTACCTTGAGGGGTTTCACCATGATAACGCTTTCATCAGCAGCGTACTCATAGCAACTTTGTGTGGTGACACAAGACCTGGTACGTTGGCTATAAAGAGACAACACTTCTACGGAAATGAGAAGAACAGGCACAAGCAGCTACCCACAGTCAACACAGAAGCACCGAAGACAATCTTAAAATATTATTAAGAATTCTATCTTTTAAAAACTTTCAAAACTACTTCCCTCATCCATGTACAAGACCAAGTCTTTTATGTCTGGTCTCAGGTTGACAGCATCTCAATACACGATCCAGAAGAATGTCGAACTCTTCGGCGATCTCATTTCGGGGTTCAACAATCAGCTTTTAACTCACCTTTCCGCAGTGGTAGCACATGTCGCACACTTGAAAGTTATCAGTTTACAGGTACACAGGTACATATTTACCAGGTTACTACCTTAGAAAGAGTATTCCAAAGAGTGGTTACACCAGGGAGATATCTAGTCTTCAGATTGGAAGAAGGAAGTAATCGTTGGGAACGATTTGATCTGGTTGCTCTTGGACGGTTAAGGCCAAGACATTGAGTCTTAAGATAAGACAACGAGAGAAAGAGTTTAAAGATAGGCGGCTGTACTTAGATTCAATAAATATTGTACTGATTATTGGGATCTAAACACCCCTTAACAACAGATTACTCAATCAAGTAATGCAAAGATTGATTAGGACATCATATTGCTTGGGACCGATGCGTAGCTTGTTGCCGATGCTCATGGACAGGGAAATGTCGCAGAGGCGCTCCCTCACATCATTAGTTTTTGTTTGTTTTGTCAAGCCACCCTGCACTTGCCAAATCCCGATGGCATCCGCTGCCCATTGGCTGACACCAACACCAGCATTCTCTGCCCCAGATGCGGACTTGTAGAGTGGGCATCTGGATTGTATTAGCATATGCGATGCCTGATTTTGGTAACCAGAAGGCGTCACATTACATTTTGGTTTCCCAACAGTGGTCAACGATTGAGTGGAGGATATTGAATCCTTGTTACTCTAAACATGTGTAAGGAGTGTTGAATATGTTGTCAAGGGTGATGCAATGCAGTAGCAGCGGGGAGGAGGGTGTGTCGAAGGTTCTGGAGATTGTATATAAGGTGAGCAGCCAAGTCCAATATATATGTTGGCTTGGAGGGGTTATCTTGATCCAGGGACATCATCTGGGCTGCATTTCTGCTAGGAATCAATTTGGTTAGCATCATCTAAGTGCCATGATTCGTCGACTGAATGCTTAAATTCATCATAATGACAACCAAAAGCATGCTCTGCAGTCATGTCTCACCGATGTGTCATTGCTCTAGTTCTTATACCCCTTGATGATGTCACTAGGTTGGTATGTAAGGAGAATGCCCGGGTCATGTATGGTATGAACCTAACAAGAAGTGACAACCATGAATCTGGCAATGGGCATAGGAGGATCTTGGGAGGGTGCAAAATAATGGCCACGACGAACTGAATGCAGACACGGTATGCTTGTGGAGATCTAAGGGATGATGGAAATAACAGAGCGATTGAACACTTTGCAAACGGGTGAAGGAGGATGAGAGAAATCCTAACAGAGTGGTAGGAACCCATTTAGGAAAAAGTTTATTGCGGTGTGGTTTTTTACGATAACCTGCCGGCTTTCAATTGTATGTGTAGCCAAGGAACTGTTGTGACGGATATCAATGAAGTTCCAACATTTCATTTTGCTAACAAAACATTGATATTGGTCAATAGTGTCTTTTCTGCTTGAAGCCCTACTTCGACATCGGTGCTTTCATCATTCACCTTGGTCACGACTACACAGAAATCATAGTATATGGCTCAGCCAAACAGCTGCAAGATAATGGTTTTGTGATCAAGGGCAATAGCATTCTGCTTCCATTCGTTCATAAACCCCATCGTGACCCTTTTCTTCTCCCTTCCGACTATCATTCCAGCCATACAGAAGCAGGCATCGAAAATGCGTTTATTGATCCAGAGGAACATCCAGTTCTGACACTTATTTCTGCTACTTCACACTTGCCCAACTGCCTAGCAAACAAGCTTAGTAGTAACAAGTATTTCAATATCTTTGACAATCAACGCGATCTATGGTCACCCTTTTCTGGTGAGCAGTAGTCTGGATCAGCACACTAGTGCATCAAGCACAACTTGAACAGACCTGCTACCAACGAGCTTTTCTGGAACCCTACAATGGCAACCGTCAGCTACATGAGTTCATTCCACACTTCATTCGAAAGGTTGAACCACATCACCTACACTATGTGCAACAGCTCTTCAAAATCAGGCAAAGTGTGTTATAGTCAGTTGGCCGATCCAAACAACCGTGGCAATGATGATTACACACGTTTCTTCTACCGCAATCCAGTTGAATGCATTGAGTTCCCCACGCAACAGCCTGTGTTCAGGGAACATAGTGTGTATGCTCCAGCAGAGGAATTCAATGATGCTGAGGAACGTATCTACTCAGAGGCGAAATCATGCAACTGGTAGTCGAATGAACAGGTAGTTGAGTTGAATTTCTTCCTAACAACGACAATTTTGACCGCTTCAATAGCTATGGCAGCCACTGGGTGCTACGATTGTCCCGTTATTTTGCAGTTGAGACCAGACACATCATACACACTAATGAGGCGACAAGAAGGAATTGCCTGTGTATTTGAGTGTCCGAAACATTTCCTCCACAATTCGATGAAATCCACCTCATCTTGCAAGCATCCTTTGTTGCCCTTTGTCTGGTTCCTCCAAAATATCGCTTTCAATGACATGGAAACACATCTGTGGAAGAGAAACAAAAAATCCACAATCAAGAGGTTTCATAGGATGTCTTCCACCTTTTCGTTTGTTATCTCGACCCGGTTTTGCACACTGGAAACCTTCTGCTTGGAGTGGATAGTTGGATGTGGCAATGATATCCTGCCATCTTTGCATGGACGGATGACTACTTCGAAACCATTCACTTTAACTTGATCAAGCAGCCCCATTGCCTGATGTGTGAAGTACAGAACCGGTCGTTTTGAGACATGAATTCATTGTCATAGCAAGTGAGCGACTATCGGCAATACCTCCAAAAGATGATACTCAGAACTCATGGAGCTGAGACAGAGAGATGGGAACCAAGACAATTGCTGGAAAATCAAGCGGTTGCAACCTCAGAAGGTGTCTTCTGGAATACAAAATGCGTTTCCCCAACCATTATTAGCATACCTGAAATTCTTCATACCATCTATCATGGTATGGTTGAGCAATTGATGAAATGTGTAGTCTCCTTTGTCGAGGAACATTCCAGCATTGACAAATTCAACCATCCCTGGGCAATGATGCCTCCATATCCTGGCTGTGCTAGATTCAACAAGCCATATAACCAGGTGATGCAATGGAGTGGAAAGGTGATGAATGCACTCAGGCACATGATTGTCCCAGTTTTTGCCGTGTGGTGGAATAGTGGAACTGGAAGAAGGAGAGCCTATCATCAACACTCTGCCGTACCTCTCACGGCATTCGAAATGGAATCTGTGAGAATGACTGGCTCTGGCTCGAGCAGCGTGCGCAGAGGGTGAGAAGATACAATTCTACCCGGCTGTGAGGATCCACAAAATATCCCGTAGAGCCAGTGAGATCCAAAGATGGGAATGATAGAGTGTGTAATTTGTTGTATGATAAGATCATATCTATCTACCCTGGGGTCTACCAAATATATACTCACTGTTGCACAGCCCACCTCTGTTGCCCCTATCTCTCCATACGCTACGGTTGCCCAGCTTATATCCGTCATCTCTCCATCTCTACACACCTCCCATTGCTCAGTTCTCTGCCAAGCTGAGTTGCAGTGGTGTTGAGAAAAGGATTTTCCCGCCAGAACTCCTCCCTGGTCCTTCGTGGGAAGCACACCTCTCCTCTTCCATCCTATATTACCTTATACCCAAACTCGAAGGACCATAACAATAACATTTACCCAAACCCGAGCAAATATAAGAGTACCATAAACCCAAAGCAAACAACATAACGATAACATAAACACAAAGGAAAGACACACACGTCCACCGAGACCAAAACCATAAACCCACTGGAGTAACATACATACTCTAACTCCTTGCACACCCGCCATCTGCTGCTTCACTCCATGTCTGCCTTCCTGGTTCCCTGACCTCTTGCAAAGTACAAGATGTTGCCCAGCCGAGTATTGAATCGAAGTATAGCCTCACACATTGCGTACATGGCTGCTGTGACTTGAGTTTGTGCCTCGAATAACAACTCGTGGTCTTCATTTACTGCTTGTTGGACGATTGGTATGGCTTCTTTCTCTGTTTGTCTCTTGTGCTGGGCCAACATCTTCGTCTCGTCATTCAACATTCTCATGCAGTCGGGATCCAGTCAAAGCCATTCCAGGCAGCAGCGCATGTATTCCTGATCCTCAGTGCTGTTGTTGTCGTCGGAAAACATACTTTTGCTGCTGGGAGTGGCAGGTGGGTCGGGCTTTGGGCTTCCCTTCTGCTTTAGATTGGTGGGCTTCTGGGGGCTAGCACCGGCCTCATTTCGAGTGGGAGCAGGCAGGGTCGTATGGGCATGTGTCTCGGCGGGCTCTGGAAGAATCATTCATGCGTCAGTCTCGGTGGGCACTCGCGGCATTGAACCAGTGTCATTGTCGGCGGGAGTGCTGGTTCCATCCTCAGGTCCAACCTCTGCCAGATCCATCAAATGCCCTCCAATGTTACTCTCATTCTTTTCCTTTTCCTTTCCCTTGGATGATGGGGTTGGTGGTGGAAGTATCTTGCTGATATCAGCAGATGGTGGTGGTACAGGTATCCTATGGTTTGTACGCGGTATGCCATGGTCTGCAGGTGGTGTCCCACGGTCGGCAGGACAGGTCACATTGTCAGCAGGCGGTATTCCATGGTCAGCAGGCGGTACTGATGGTGAGAGTATACGAAGTGCATTGGCATTCCTGCGGTCATCTGTGGCAGGGTAGTCAGTTAGTAGCAGTACTAACCTCCAATACCATTTCAGACCCATAGCTTCATAGTCAATTCGTTCTTTCAGCTGAGGGCAGCCATAATCTAACAACTTTTTATCTTTGTGGAAGTCTCTGGAAGTATACCCCTTGATCGAATTTGACTTCAGGTTTAGCTTGGAGAGAATGTTGATGAATACACGATTGAAGCATCACATCGGTAAGTCAAGATGCCTGGATGTTCGGTTGGTGATCGCGGTTGATCATATCCAGTTCTCACTTCCACTGGTGTCGCTTACAATTTCCTGGAGTTCAGGATACAGTTGGCAGAGGTCTCCCAGCTTCTTCATTGCCTGTGTATTCCTCAGCTGCGCAGAGTGGTGATCTTTTATGATCTCCCATTCCCTGCCAGAGCTGTCGAGAGCCTTAAGGAAGTCATTGTATAGCATGTATTTCAATGTCTTCCAGCCAAGGTTTCTCTCTATGAATTTTGACAGCCAAGCAACCTGGGCGAAGGCAGCATTGGAAATGTCGCCAATGAGGTCATAGATCACCAGCATGAAATTCGCTGGGCTTGGGCGGTCAAGTTCCAGGGGGCTGATCTCTACTGCTTCTTGCAGTGATCTGACAGGTCCATTGGGAAAGAATACTGTGTTGATGTGTGATTGTGTCTCTGACAAAAGGGTTACTGGAGAGGGGTCGCTAGCAATAGTAGAGGTATCTGAGAAGGGCGTATGAATGATTGCAAGGGTGGTGGTTGCTCCGGTGGTGGTGGGTGGTGTGGTGGTGGCTACAGGAGTGGTGGCTGAGTCAAAGCTTGCCGCAGCGATGGGAGTGGTCAGAGATGCTTGGAAATCGATGGTGTTGCTGAGTGCCGCTGTGATGCTGTGCAGTGATTTAAACATCATGTCCATCGTTGGTTGTCATTTATGGTTGAGATGGCAATATTGTGCACAGTCATAGGTGTGCTGATGGAGAGGAATGGTACAGTACGGTGGTTGACTTTCCTTAGGAACATAGGGGGGGGGGGAAGCTCTGTATATACCTGGAGGGGTGCTTTGTGCCCGATCCATCTTTTTCCAATCTCGATGTGGTTCCTGATTTCCCTAGTACACTTTTCATGTATCTCTTCACAACTTCTTCGCCTCTTCCCCTCATGTTTCCCCGCT
>Ga0307512_10000579_pt1 | contig 54210 bp, 57 predicted proteins | sample 14_EM_MG_FD_200267 | JGI IMG/M metagenome (GOLD analysis project Ga0307512, IMG submission 200267) | Populus trichocarpa ectomycorrhiza microbial communities from riparian zone in the Pacific Northwest, United States - 14_EM | ecosystem: Host-associated > Plants > Roots > Unclassified | place...
TAGGGTGATTGTCAGAGTTAGGGTGATTGTCAGAGTTAGGGTGATTGTCAGAGTTAGGGTGATTGTCAGAGTTAGGGTGATTGTCAGAGTTAGGGTGATTGTCAGAGTTAGGGTGATTGTCAGAGTGAGGGTGATTGTCAGAGTTAGGGTGATTGTCAGAGTGAGGGTGATTGTCAGAGTTAGGGTGATTGTCAGGGTCAAAGTTATACCGTATACATTGGATCTCCCGAGTCCGAGTTGAGGCGATGTCATATCATTGGTGGGGTCACTTCACGGATCAGAGTGGGGTGGTTGTCTGAGTTATAGAAATGGTAAGAGTTACGGTATTGTTCAGAGTCAAAGTTATACCATATACGTAGGGTCGACGGAGTCAAAGTTGAAGTGATGTCGTATTATTCATGGCGTTGCTTGCCATATCAGAGTAGGGTGATTATCAGAGTTAAGAAATTTATCAGAGTTAATGTAATTGTCAGAGTCAAAGTAATGCCGTATATACATTGGGTTTCCCCATCGTAGAGTCAAAGTTATACTAGACCTTCCCATGTTCAGAGTCAGTTATAGGTTCCATAAGTTAGAATTGATATTATAGTACATTGTTCAGCTTCAGTAATCTGCCAATCTTCCCAAGCATATTCTTTTCCACAAACCTCCACATTGGGCCACATTATGATACCCTTCTCATGCAACCACGCTGGAATCTCACGCTACGGATCCCACCATCCAGGTGAATCTCGATACAGCACGCTATGGTCATCACTGAAATGTGAGTTCAAGTGGCAGAAACAGTCACGAATAGTTGTTGGGCTGATTGGAAGCACGGAAATCACTATGGCTAAGACTATGATGTAACTTGCCTGTTTTGTAGTTAGCACCATTAGTCATCGATCACCTTAGGTAGATGCGACATGACTTGTTGGACAATAGAATAGACAAACCTTCGCATACGCCTGCGCTGACATGACTACTCGAGTACACGTCACTGTACAACAGGTTATGAGTACTTGCGTTTCAAAGAAACCCGACAATCAACACTTCCACTTTCGTTTGTCCAGTGGAGGTCAACATTGTAATGGAGATGGGTCTCCACACGCTAAGTGATTAAACTGCGTTCTGCAGTGTTTCTGATGGCGGCTACTGGACGTCTCGTGTGGAGTCCGAGAGACTACTTCAACTGAAGATTGGGATACACCATTCGGATCATGCATGATGAGTTCGACGACGATCACAATCACCAAGTTCAATGGCACCAACTATGCACATTGGGCAATCGAGATGGTCCTACTTCTCGAGCAGAAGCAAATGTATGGTATCATCAAAGGATTCAATGACAATCCGGAAGAGCCAGCTGCAAACGCAACTGCTGCAGAGAGGGCCACTCTCAACGACTGGATGAACCGCCATGGTGTTGCCAGTTGGACTATCCTGCTCGGCATGGAACCGAGAATACAAGTGAAATACACCGTCGTCGTCAATGCGAAGACGATTTCGGAAAAGCTAACATCAGCCTACAGGTCAAAGTTGAAGCTCAACATCTTTGAGATTAGGTAAAGACCATTGGAGCATCAAGCTACAGGACTGCGGAGATGTCGACAACTATGCATCGTGGATCGATGGGAAAATCAAGGATCACAATCTCTGCGCAGAACCGAAAGCAACATCGACCGCTGCCACTGATGCTGCCGACACAGCCACCGATGTGAATGCAAGCACAATCGCTAAGCAGAGTGAGCAGGAGCACCTCTTCCACCTCCTTTGCGGGATCCCAAGAAACGACGAGAGGAAAGTCTTCCTGGAGCTCATGATGGACAAGAACACCACCATGTCTGCCACCCCTGATGAGATCGTCACCAAGCTTGTTGAAAAGGAAGCTGCAATCAAGAGAGAGAATGGGCTCGCTCTAGAAGCTCTGCTCTTTGCAAAGAAGGGTGGCAAAGTTGGTGGTAATGGCTATAAAGCCGGTAAAGGCGGCAAAAGTCCAAGGGGGGATAAGGGAGATGATAAGGGAGATAATACGGACAATAGGAAAGAGAAGGATCTGCGGAAGTTCTTTCATTGCCAGCAGCTGGGGCATATCACTGTGAACTGCTTGAGGAAGCAACACGGCAATCCTCCAAAGGCTGCCAACACTGCAGCAAAAGCATCGACTGAGACAACTTTGACTCTCACCACATTGATCCAGAACCATTGGATGGTGGGTAGCTCAAATGCATCATCCAGTGATTGGTGCTTCGATTGCAGATGCACGACTCACATCGCGGGCCATCGATCAATGTTCATCACCCACACTGAATATCCTCCCAATACGAAGAAGGTGAAGCAATTCAGTGGGGTCACATTGTTTGCATCTGGATATGGGAGTGTTTGGTCAATTTGCCAGCTGCCAGATGGATAGACAGAAAGGATAATACTTCAAAAAGTGGTGCATTTGCCGGGATCATTCAATCTCATCTCACATTCTGATTTCATGGACAACTACGTCAAAGTTGAACCAGTAAATGACTACGGTCTCAACCTCAACAATCGTCATGCCAGGTTGATTGCTTTTCCACATCAGGTCGATCAGCTATTCCCTGTGGATCGGGGTCCGGAATCGACCAAATACACCGATATCAACGACAGCTTCCTGCTGGCACTTATGACGACTGGGCATGCATCTCGGCACGATGCATAGAAGCGGATGTTATGGCACCGCCGCCTGGGACATGTCGGTCTCAAGGCTGTGGAGATCTTGGCGACAATCACCCATGCTGCCAGAATGACCGGCAAGTGAGATTGCGAGTGTTGCATCAAATGCAAATTGAGGAGAAAACCCTTCACTCCAAACACAACATCCTGTGCCACTGACCCTCTGCAGCTTGTGCACTTGGACTTATGCGGTCCCCTGGAAACAGCCATCGCAGGGGTTCGATATATGCTGCCCTTCATCGACGACACCACGAGGCATATGGATGAGTACATATTGAAGTACAAGTCAGAAGCCTTTGAGAAATTCAATGAATGGAAAGCTCTTAGAGACAAGGCGTAAGGCAAGCAAGGGAAGCGAAATTGTACAGATGGAGGCAGTGAGTATATCTCCACAACGTTCGCAGAATACCTAAAATCAGAAGGGATCTTCAAGGAAATGACTACACCCTACACTACTCAGTCTAATGGAGTCATCGAATGGGCGAACCTCAGGATCATGGAATCTGTACAATTCATGCTGGATGATGCCGGGCTTGGCAAGAAGTACTGGGCATTTGCGGTCTCAGTGGCGGACTATCTCAAGAACCGCACTCAGATGCAATGAGGAGTCAGGAAGACTCTGTACGAGGCCTGGCATTGCAGGATGCCATTTGTGATGCATCTCCGTGTGTTCGGATGCTTGGCTTTCATACACGTTCTGAAAGAGAAACGAAAGAAGCTGGATTACAGAGCCACTCCTGGCACATTCGTTAGGTACAGGATATCGACCACGCAATACTACATATACAATCCATTGGTCAGGATGCTTCACCGGTCCCGAGATGTGGTTTTCAGAGAAGGGGAGCGGTACACAGCACCCAATGCTGCAGATGAAGTGATCTTGAACGAGCACTTCAACAGAGATGTCATCGAGCAACCCAAACCCATAGAGAAGCAACCAACCAAACGTCAAACGGAGGAGTCATTGGACGACAATTGACCTCCGAAGCCATTGACCATGTCACCAGAATTGGCAGACCTTCAGACGTCACATGGAGAGGCATGGAAGCCGCCAGCCGAAGGTAGTCGCCGCAACCGCGCTGGCAAATTGGTAGAGTCTGTAAAATTGGTTCTCAAAGATAAGGAATTCGAGGATATAATTCCCATCTATGTTACAGCTGTGATCTCCGACGATCATGAGGATGGCATTGACGATCCAAAGTCTTAAAAAGCAGCAACCGAGTCTCCACTCGCCGACAAACAGGATACCATGATAGCACAAGAGTTCCATGCAATTGGTCAGCATCATTTCTTTAGAGATTTCGTGTAGCTTCCGGAAGTGAGAGAGGCTTCCCCAAATGACTGGGTATACAAGATCAAGCGTGACGGAGCAGGCAATGTGCAGTGGTTCAAGGCCAGGCCACTCTGCAGAGGAAATCACCAAATTGAAGGCATCGACTACCAGGCTATGTATACACCGATGGATCGCTTCCACCATGTCAGGCTGGCACTCGCGATTGCCGCCAAGTAAGATCACGAGATCCATCAAATTGTCATCTGCACGGCTTGCTTGGGAGTCGACTTGGAACAAGACATCTAAATGCGGCTGCCACAGGGATATTTTCGTTTGCTTCAGAACAGGAGCCGATGCAATCATCCATGATCAGAGACTTTGCGGAAGATGGTACTCCGCTTGAGATAGTCTCTTTATGGCCTGAAACAGTCATCGCACGTTTGCTATGGCACTGTCAAGGACGTCATGATCACGATTGGGTTCGTGGCATCATGTGTCAACGGAAGACTGTTCGTGCTCCATCATCAGGATCCGAACATGGTTGTTGCCGCAGTCGTTCTGTAAGTCGAACATCTCCTCACCATTGCTAACCAGGGCTTGATTGGGCAGATCAAGGACCAGATGTAGAAGACATTCTGGATGCATGATCTCGGGAATGTCACCTTCTGTCTTGGCATGAACACCGAAACCAATCAGGAGCATCAGACAATCGACATCCATCAGCCCAGTGACATTCTGACGATCTTTGCGTAGTCCACAAAGGACAAGTACCGGCCAGTTGCCACGCCAATTGCAATGAAGCTTCAGAAGAGGAAGCCCTACAAACAGGCGTGCCATCCGACCATATACAAATTGATGATCCGAAGCCTGATGTATGCAATGACCGCCACTCGGCCCGATATCGCATATCCCATCGGAGTTCTCAGCCAGTTCAATCACAACCTCAGCAATGAGCGTATGGTAGCTCACAAGCACGTGATTCGGTACCTCAACCGCTTGAAGGACTGCCGACTACATCCCGGAGGAGCACTCGGAAGAACACTTGGAGACATTGCCCTCGGAGGAGAAGGAGAACGCGTACTTGAATGTTTTGTCGATTCGGACTATGCTGGATGCCCAGATAACTATTAATCGACAAGTGGACTGCTTATTACCTTCAGAGGAGCCGTCGCCTGGCGATCGAGAAAACAGAAGTCGACTGCCCAGTTCACTACCAATGCCGAACACCATGCCTTTGGAGTAGGCTGCATGAGACTCACCCAGATCTTGCATCTCTTAAACGAGGTTGGCAGAGTGACTATCCATCACGTGTTCTCCCTTTCACTCACACAGATCGCGAGCATCGAGATCAGAATCTGCCACCCACCTGCAGTTGCACACATTGCGACCAAGTACTATCTTGTTGCAGATATGGCTAGAGATGGAGAGATCAACGTGAGCTAAGTACCGACTGCTGAGATGCTCGCTGACTGCTTCAACGCCAATGCCGAAGCCTGCCTTCTTGAAGCAGTGTGCTGCAATTTGGATGATCGGAATTAGACTCAGGAGTGGCCTCAGGAATGGCCTCGGGATTGGATTTAGGAATGGCCTCAGGAATGGCCTTGGCACGCTCGGAAATGGTTGCAGGAATAGAATGAGAATTGGAAATGGAAATGGCTTCTGGAATGGCTTCGGAAAGTAATTTGATTTGGCGTGTTCGTTTCGTGGAGATCCACGTTGTCTGATGGGCTCCTGTTCTCTTTTATTTCCTGTTTTGTTTGAAACGGATGTGATAGCCATCCTGAAGGAGTGTTGAGCTCATTCGAAGTATGGATATCAATATGCCAAGGCCTATGATGTAACTTGATACGTGTAGTTTGCGCCATTAGTCATCGATCGACCTTATGTCAATGCAACATGTCTCGTTACACGATACAATAGACACGCCTTCGCATAAGCCCTCACACACTCGACTACTCGACCACACATCACCGTAAAACACATGTGCAGTCTCGCAAGTCCAGCCAGATCTCTCCACCGGTGCTCTATGGGCAATGACCATTGACGCAACCTGAGGGCAAACAAAATAATGACGATACAATTCGAATATAGGATTGCAAGTAGTACAGCATCATGAAACTCCACATAGATGGAGGTCGATTGGATTTGCGGTGCAGCTCACCAACGTACGGGAGTAGGTACCTACTAAGGACTGTCAGCGGTTAACCTACCTGGTTAAGTGTCGGACGTCATGCCTATCCCTATGGGAAGTCGTTCGTGATGGTTACACTGGATAAGGGTGGTTAGGCCCCCAACAAGGGCTGCTGAGAAAGGTTTGGTTGGACACTGCGGGCCACTGTTATCCCTAGCTGACCCTCCAAACTGCTTTATACCTGCAGCTGAGGTTGTATGGCAATTGCATTAAGGACAGAATTCGGACAATGAAATGCTTAGTATTGCCGTAAATTACTGTGTCTTTCAGGGAGAGTGTAGTGTGAGAATTTTGCCACAATTGGCAAAGCACAGCACTAGATCAGGTGGTATACACCAAGTGCACTGCCTTACACTAATATGGGATCTGTGTGGTACAGCCACCAGGGTTCATGACCACTAGTCTTCTCGGATCCAAAGTAGAGTAGGTGGTTATTGTCGGCCATACCAAGTTGGCACTTGTGCTTATTAGAGTAGGATGTGCTTGTCAGAACAACATGTCAGAGCAACCTGTCAGAGCAACCTTGTCAGAGCATCCCGTCAGAGCGACCATGTCAGCGCAACCTGTCATAGCAACCTTGTCAGAGCTGAGTTGTGCTCGATTGGCCGGTTTTACTCACAACTGAGCTATGTATGCAATTGAAATGGAAGAATCGATGTTACGGACCCATTGTAGTAGTTTACTGTGTTGCCCGTTGATTTGGTAGATAAATCAATATCACGGACCCATTGTAACTATACTTATGTGGCCTGGGGATTGGGTGTTACTTCAGCTGATCTTGGCAACATTATGTTTGGAGTATGTAGTATATATATAGGTGGTGGAGTACTATGGTAGCACCATCGCAGGCTCTAGAATTCATACTCTCGTTTGGCATATATTTCCATAGTCTACCCACGATGTTCTCTACTGAACTACCGTACAATGCCTGCTACAACTGGCCACTCATTGGAAACCCGGGGTTGGCGCCATTCCCACAATGATATATCGGTTAACGAGACCAAGAGAGGGGCGGCTACTCCACCTATCGGCTCTGCAGCCATGCCCATCGCAAGAGAGCCAAGTTGAATCCGTATTCGAAAGCATTGAAGGATCCATGTTTGGCATTGTGAGTGTCTCTCTTATTTCCGAAGTGAATACACACTAATAACAAACTTGAGCCTACAACCGGGTGGCATGGATATCTAGTTGGATAGGACTTCTGTTTGAGCACTTTATATTCATTTTGCTCGCTTGTGTAGGTCTTTGGGGGTCAGTATCAGCTTGTATTGGTAATAAGGGATATCGGTTTAGTTCAATGTCGTGTTCTCCAATCAATATGGTTTTAGCAAGTACTGAAACCATCGTTTATTGTCGCCTTGACTGTAGAGTACTTGCTAGGCGATATGCCTGAAGAGCAGTTACCAGTAGAGATTTCGCATTGCAAAATGATGATGACTTTTGGTTCACCGAGCATGGTCATGGCAAACTCTTTGGAGAGTCATTGTCAGAGCAGTTGTCAGGTTGTTGTCAGAGTTGTTGTCTAAGGGCTGCAGCCAGAGGGCTTCTGTCAGAGTGGCCGCTGCCAGAGAGCTGCTGTCAGAGGGCGTCTGTCAGAGTGGTTGCTGTCAGAGTCAAAGTCAGCAAATGAATTACTCCATTGGTCGGAAATAGTCATCTATCCAGCTTGAAACCTGCCAAACAGACAACACCGTGAGATAATCCAAACGCGACCCAAAACCCCGCAAAGCACATGCGGAAATCCAGACCCAGATCCCAAGAGAGGTAATCCAGAAACCCAAACAAACCCGGAAACCCAAGATCCAACCCAGAAGGAAACACAGCGCAGACTCAAAATTGGAAAGCTGAGAAAGATCACAAATAGACTAACATCGATTTGATTGTTGTATTGACCAATCACAGCAGACCGGAGTGCCTTTGGGTAGTGTTAGCAACGGTTCCGGACCGTCACTTCGGGTCCTGGTCCCGGTCCAAACTGAACTGTTGCCAAATTGGCGGTCCGGGTCATCAATAAACCTGAACTGCCCACTCGGGTACGGTTCCATGGAAAACTGCTAACCCGTCTGAATTGGGTGGGTTGTCAGCGGGTCGCCCAGCGGGTCCATCTATAGATTCATATAAGGCTGTTGAATTTGCACTGTGTCAATAGTATCTTATCAAAATCGCGTTTTCAGCAACCAACAATGTGCTTTTGCTTGTTGAGCAGTTTGCAATATCGAGTAATTTGGTATCTGTATTTCACCTTCGATATATGGTATTTTTGCCTAGCAAGGTGGTCAATAATACAGTTATACTCGGGAAGATCCACGCGATGCCTTGATTACGAGATATGGAAGTCCTAGCACTGTTGATGCCCAATTGACGCTCATTCTCAGGATGCTGCAGGGAGCATGTCGCCGATGTTTTTGCGTGTGAACGGCTGCCAATATCTCATAAATGGATATCCACAACCAATCGGAACATAACGTACTCCAGATGCAAAGCTAAACATCATTGATGCTCCGTTGATGCTCATGCTAAGAATGGGGTGATGACCGTGTTGCTTACGTTTTTGCCAATACAAGCTGCCAAGACGTCCGTTATGGATTACAATAACCAAGTCGCTGGTGAATTACCGTACTTACACGACCACAAATCGTTGACGCTCCATTGACGCTCATGCTAAGAATGGAGCAGTGACCGTGTAGCTATCTCTTTTGCCAATAAAAGCTGCCAATACGTCCGTTATGCACAGCAATGACCAAGTCACTTGTGAATTACCGTACTTACAAGACCACAAATTGTTGACGCTCCGTTGACGCTCATGCTAAGAATGGGGTGGTGACTGTGTCGCTATCTCTTTTGCCAATAAAAGCGGCCAATACGTCTGTTATGCATAATAGTGAACAAGTCACTTGTGAATTACCGTACTTACAAGACCACAAATCGTTGACGCTCCTTTGACGCTCATGCTAAGAATGGGGCGGTGACTGTGTTGCTATCTCTTTTGCCAATGCAAGCTGCCAGTACGTCCGTTATGCATAACAACGACCAAGTCACTGTTGAATTACCGTACTTACAAGCCAGCAAATCATTGACGCTCCGTTGACACTCATTTTAATGTATTGTCCATTCAACATCTGCTGCCGTCGATAATTGTTTTCATCCTGATTTGACTTTATCAGTTGTCTTTCTGCATGATTGAGACTCGGCCCTGTGGCAAAGCTGAGCAGCGTAACTATGTTGCACTTTTCACTCTCACACGACTAAAAATGATGCATCGTGCCAAAAGATTCATTGCGCCTGCTATACATCTATTTATGAACCGATATTCACAAGCTACTTCTTACCATTCACCCATAATATATCTCGAACTGAAACTCTCGGTCAAGCTACATAAAGCTGGTGAACCATGGACACATTATGTCCTACTTTTTCTTCCATCGTTTATTTCTCCGCGTTTCTACTGCATTGACCGTAACCAACACCTGTTCAGCCTGTCTCTTTGACTTCCGTGTCGGCCAAACCAATCTGGGCACATTTGGCGCAGCGCTTACATCCTGCTGCTCTGGGCATTCCGAATCCTTGATGCCAATGTTTTGCTCTATATTGTATTCATTGTCCGCTGCGCAATCATCTTTGCTGTTATTTGGAGTATCCAAACCGCCATTCCAGTTAAGCCAATCTTTGGTGTCCGAAATCGATTCCGGTGGGCTATCCTCGTCGCGTTCCTCTGCATGACGGTTGATTCTCCAGATTTGGTGAACATTTAAGATTTGAGTTCTTCCTCCAGGGAGGTCCTTTGCAGACAAAGCTGGTGGCGAAGGTGAGCTTTCTGACAATGTAAATGCAGCGGCACCATCATGTTGAACGAGTGACCAGGATGCTTTGACGATCTATTCCGTGTCCGAAATGAATCTTACAGCAGTCTTCTGCCTGTTTCGAGCGCGTGATTCCTTCTGGGCAGCACGTAGGTTTTGCCTGCCCTGCCACATCTCCAAAAAGTCGTGAACCTAGGCCATTCTGTGCGATTTCCTTTCCTCTGCCTCTGTCTTCATTTCCGATTTGTTTTCTGTGTTTGCGGTATCCAATTCCGGGTCAGCACCTTCCCAAATCCAGTTATTGGCTTGAACAAACTGCCTTACAACGACTTTTCCGCGAATGGTCTCGCCTGTGGTATTTGACTGCCTACAGCCAATAACATTTCGGCCAAGGGATCAACTGGCCTCCACTCCGACACCACGTGGTATGATAGAGAATATGTTGCGCGCCACATTGGAGAGATCGGCGTACTTTGAGTGCGTTTCCTCCTGTTGGCGCCACCAATCGGTTGTGTCCGGTATCCAAAATGTACTGCTAATCTCCATTCGATCAGAGTGGTAATCATTGAGATTAGGATTAATTTGTCCTCAGTTCTTTGGTGCTTCAGGCGGTGAATTCAAATAGAGCCTGGCGGCGGTCAATAAGCGGGCTGCGCAATCGCTTCGTCCGGGGGTCGTCTTAGCCACCTTGTTAAGCGGTAAGTATTCCTCATCATCACTGGACGAATCATATGCATCAAATGATGATTCATAGGACCCTGAAGCCGTTGCGGAGGGGACGAGATTGCTGCTAGTTACGGTTTCGAGTGTATTGACTGGCACACGTCGATGTTTGGCACAGTAGTCATTCTCCACATACTTCAGAAAGGCCTCCTGGTATTGTGTTGTGTAGGATGTCTCCTGCTCAGGATTGATATCCATTCCCTTGTCCCACTTTCTGAACGATCGCAACTTCCTGAAAGGATCCACGATGTTTGCGGGAATGAGAAGCATGCTCGTTGTTGGAGTCACTTCGGCGTAGTATTTGGATAGCGTCAGTCGAGCTAACTTCACCGCGAAGAACAAGTCTTCCTTCCATTGAGTCTTCATCTTGGCCAAAGCTCGCATCACGCCATCCATGTGATCGAACATGTCATTGTATACTATGAGAACGTGATGCAATGTGACTGTACGCCTCTTCAACATCCAAAGGGTCCAATATCGAAATGGCCTCAATACGGCCATGACATACTTGACAATCGTCCATTCATCCAGAGTTGTGAATAGCGGCCGGTATTGACTGTATTGTGGGTTTTGAGGCCACTCGCGTGTGAATTCCCGTAATCAGTACATGCGCTCAAGCAACTCCAGTGTAGAGTTCCAACGGTTCTTCACATCCATAATCGGAAGTACTGCAATGCGGACTTTGGCTTTTTGACAGTCAAGAAACTCATTTCGGCGACCAGGTGTTAGCGTAATTAATACAGCAAGCATTCTCTGCTATATGGAGGTCAGCTTTAGGACTTTCAAAATATCATGAAATACGTACTTTCTCAATAATGTTTGCTAAACCTGGTCTCATGGCCGACACCTTATTGATTCTAGCTTAGCCCTCTTTTCAAAGTCTTTGACTCTTCCCAACGTCTATGCTTTCATTCTCTCCAAATTGCTGATCGCGCTCATGGGCTTCCCAAGACTTGGTGCGGCCTTTCACACCGAGACTGCTCATGAATGCACCTAAAGCGAGCTGTATGACGTGCGCCATGCATGGTATGTGGTTCCTCAATGCCGGCCACTCGATTCCAGAGGCATCAAGTGATGATTGCAGCTCGCGTGTCATCGAGTAATTTGAGGAAGCATTATCAGTGCATCAGGAAAATGTAATTCGGTCCGGAAGCCTCACGCAATCCTCCCAGACACTCCAGGTGACCTCAGCAGTGCGTCTATGTACTTCCAGACGCTCCCAGACCCCACTGGAGCTAAGCAAAGTGCTCTCAGACTCTGCAAGAGCATTCTCGGGTGCTCCTGAAAGCACCTGTAGTTATGGAGGTGCATTCAGGATGCTCCATCTAGGATTGTCAAATTTTGGAGCTCCTGAGACCACTGTGCAAATCTGCAGGAAACTTCGAGAGAAGCTGAGACTGCTGCCCAGCTCTGTGGGACACTTCGAGAGCGGCCGAGACCGCTGCCCAGCTCTGTGGGAGACTTGATGCCGTATTCTCACAGCAGTGGTTCTTACATAACCACAAGGCATTTCGTGTTATCATATTCATCTTTGTTACAGTCACAAGATTCGATACATCATAATATGGCCTGCACTATTTAAGTCTCTCTCTATATATACATAGGGTCAATCTGGCCGCAGATGGTACTCGAGCATAATTGGAGTAGCACCATGCCACGCCCATTGAGAGAACATTTAGAGATGCAACATTTGGAGGCCGTTCTGGTGAAACGATGGAGCTTGAAGCCTGATAGCCCACCATCAACACTCCGCCGCACCTCTTGGGACATCAAAATGGCATTCATGAGAAAGAGCGCTTCTGGTTCAAAACCGGTTCTGGTTCAAAGAGAGGTTCTGGTTCGAGGAGCGTAGGAATCGGGTGAGAAGATATGATACTACCCGGTGTTGAGGATCCCACGCAATTGCGTGGATCCACGATCTTGCGGACAGAGTGAGTGAGACCAAAAGTTGGGAAAGATAGAGTGTGTATTGTCTTTTTATGATTAGATGAGATGGAAATGGGATGATGTCTATCAACTCCGGGGTCTGCCAAATATATACTCCCCTTCACTCTTGCCACCTCCGTTACCCCTGTATCTCCGTAGACCCGCCATCGCTCCTTTAAGATGTACTTGGAGGCTGAGATCGAGCGGGTTTGGAGATGCACTTGGAGGCCGTATTCATGCCAGTTTAGAGTTACACTTGGAGACTGTGTTCGAGCGAGTTTAGAGATGCAAATGGAGGCCGTGATCGTGCGAACTTGCAGGCCGCAATCGAGCGAGCTTTGAGGAACACTTGGAGGCCGTGATCGAGTTTAGATATGCACTTGGAGGCCGTGATCGAGCGAGATTGGGGGAGGACTTGGAGGCGGTCAATCTGGAGGCGGTAGTTCGGGAGGGAGGTGCGACGGGAGCTGAGACTCTATTCATTGGTTAACTTGTGATTGTGGGAATGTGGAGAATTGAGTACAACATGGTCCGCCGAGAGATGAGAGACTGGCTGGGAGCGGGAGACAGTGGATCCTGGGATGATGCGGTACGCAGTGTATGCAGTACGCGGTGTATGCAGTACGCAGTGTATGCTGTACTCGGTGTATGCTGTATTCAGTGTAAGCTGTTCTTGGTGTTAACTCTTGATCATGGCATGGAGAGATTGAGAGCGATGACATAACTTCGTGTTCTTAGGTGATGGTAAACCTGAGGACGAGAACGAGAGAGATGAGAGGAGATGGGGGAAACCATCATGAGAAACTGGGACTTAGAGAATTTCGTGTGCGAGTCAATTAACCATCCCCGATAAAGTTGGTACGAGCCCCGATCCGCTGTGTAAATACACCGATACAAGGTCTTCCCAACCCAATCAGGCAAGTCGTACCCCTGATTTCTCATATCCGCTCGTATCCTCCACAACATTCCCAGCCTCATCCCCCATCACTCTCTTTCTCGTCCACAACTCAAGCATCATCGCAGAACACAAAGTTAAGTCATCCCTCTCTATCTCTCCATGCCATGATCATGAGTTGACAACGAGTACAGCATACACCGAGTACAGCATACACCGAGTTCAGCATCCACCCAAGATTGTTTGTCTTCCCTTTATTCTCATGATTAGGAGTTGACCCCTGGATGTAGCTTCAGCTTCCGGCGTACCTCCCTACACGATCGACCACCGTTAGCCAGCTCTTCTTGAGAGATCAAAGGTTAAGTCACATTGTCACATTCCCACGGTTGCCAGTTAACTAACTGATGAATAGAGTCTCATCACTCGGCGCGCCGTCCATCGACTGCCTCCAAGTACTCGTCCAATCTCGCTCGATAACGGCCTCCAAGTGCATCTCCAAACTCGCTCGATCACCGCCTCCAAGTGTATCTTCAAACTTGCTCCATTATGGCCTCCAAATGCATCTCCCAAGTACACTCGATCTCGGCTTCCAAGTGGATATCCAAACTCGCTCGATCACAGTTTCCGAGTGCATCTCCAAACTCGCTCCATTACGGCCTCCAAGTTGGCACCAACATGACCTCCAAGTGCATCTCCTAACTCGCTCGATCACGGCCTCTAAGTGCATCTCCAAACTCGCCCGCTTACGATCTCGGAGTGCATCTCTAAGTTCACTCGATCATGGCCTCCAAGTGTATCTCCAAATACGCTCAGTTACCACCTCCAAGTCCATCTCCAAATTCGCTCGATGACGGCCTCAGAGTGTATCTCTGAGTTCACTCGATCGTCATTTTCAGGCGCTCCTCGAATGCTCTCAAGCACCGCCTGCAGCCAGTCCAGATATACCGTGTGTAAAGCGGTAGCTATATAGATACATAGATGAGAATTCAAACTGAATAGATGAGTTTTAAAAATCGTTGAACGATGAGTAGTAGCTATGATTTCCAGGCGCACCTGCAGCGTTCCCAAAGATGATGTTTTTCCCAGACTGCTCTACTGTGATTCGAGGTGCTCCCAGAGTTGTTGCCGGCGCTCCGAGGCTTGTCATCGGCGCACTGAAACTTGTCACCGGCGCTCCCAGACTGGTTGCCGGCGCTCCCAGGTGCACCCAAAGTTCTCTCCGGCGCTCTGAGATGTTCCCAAACCTATCACAATCACTCCCATGGTACTCCTGTAGCAGTCATCTGTGATCCCAGTTACTCTGAAGGCCGGCAGGAATGCCCTCCTAGGGTCTGATACTCACCTGAAATTGACGCATCTAAGATTACACTCCACATCCTCTCAGACACTCCTGGAGTCTTCCCGTGACTAAAATACATTCTGCTGATGTATACGAGCTGTAGGGAAGAAGAAAACTCAATGCAAGGAAGACTTATACTTAGCTGTGAAGGTTGTACGTCAGAAGCTGTCCAAATATGATGCTGAAATAACTCCAACGACCGGTATACATCCCATTTCAGCACATATCCTTGATGCTTTCCGGAACTTGGGATCGATCAGGAAGTGGGATGAGGGAATGGCTATTTATGTTGAGGATGAGACTTCTTATGCTGCCCAATATGAAGAGGTGTTTCCGAAATATGTGGAGAATCAATACTGTGCCAAACATACACAATTGTACACCAGTAAACCCGAACATGTTCCGAGCAGCAATCTCTCCCGATCTGCAAAGGCCACTGCATCTCGTGAATTATCGTTTGATCCGTATGATTTGTCCAACGATAATGAAGAGTACTTAACGCCTATCATTGTTGCTGAAATGACACCCAGGCAAAGTCAGCTTGCACCATGCTTATTGAAAGTCAGAAGGCTTTATTTGAATTCACTGCCTGAAACACCAATCAACTGGGGGCAGGTTAATCCAAATCCTAATGATTACCACTCTGACCACATGGAGATGAGCAGTACAGTTTGGTTTCGGGATATCACCGACTGTTAGCATCTGCAAGATGAAATGCACTCAATGTTCCCTGATCCCTCCAATGTGGCATGTGACATGTTCTCTAGGATACCACATGGTGTCGGAGTGGAGGCCAGTTTTTTCCATGTGCGAGATGTTCTTGCCTGGAGGCATTTAAAAAACCACAGGCCAGACCCTTCGCAAAAAAGTTATAGTAAGGCAGTGTGCTTGAGCCAATAACAGGATATTGGCAGGCATGTACACAGCATTGGATACCATGGAAACTGAACATGACTCGGAAGTGTAGATAAAGGCAGTGGACAGAAAATTGCGCAGAATGACCATGGCTCATGATTTTTTGGAGATGTGGCAGGGCAGCCAAAACCTACATGCTACACAGAATGAATCTCATGCCCAAACCAAGCAAATGACAGCTGTAGGATACATTTCAGATACTGAAGAGATCATCAAAGCATCCTGGTCAAACTGTCAACATGATGGTGCGGCTGCATTCAAATCGTTGGTAGGATCACCTTTGCCACCAGCATTGTCTGCAAAGAACCTCCCTGGAGGACGAACTCAAGTATTCAATATCCGTGGAATCCAAACCATCGACCGTCATCGAGCAGGGCATGATGAGGACAGCGCACCTGAAAGAAGTTCCGACACTGAAAATTGGCTCAACTGGAAGGCTGACTTGGAAAATCCAAATGGGAGCAAAGACAACTGGGAGCCAGACGACGAAACTGATATAGAGCGGGGCAAGGGCATCGACCATCCAGAGAGCCCTGCCCCCAGGGATGTCAGTGCTGCACCAAATGTTCCCTGTTTGATTTGGTCAATGCGGAAATCAACAATACAGTCTGAACAGGGATTGATTATGGTCACTGCAATGGAAACAAGAGGGAGTAAGGGCAACAAGAAACAGTAGGACAGAATGGGTCAATATCGTTTCACCTGGTTCTATATGTTGCTTGACTGACAATATCACTTAGAGAAATATTATGGGAAAATGGTGAGCATTTGCATGTGAATATTGGTTACCAAACAGTAGTATAGCAGGCGAAATTAATCGTTCAGCAAGAGGTAAAAGTTTTAATAGCATGAGAGCGACCTGTGGAAGAATATTACTGTGCTCAGCCTTGCGAAAGGGCTGAGTCTCAATCAGTTAGAAAGGCAACCGATAAGTCCAAATCATTATTCTTAAAATTATTGATGGTAGCAGTTTTTGAGTAGACAATACATCCAAAAGAGTGTCAACAGAGCGTCAATGATATTTTGCCTTGTAGGCAAGGTAATTCCGAAGTGAATTGGTCGCTGTTATGCATAACCAACGTCTTGGCAGCCTTCATAGGCACCAAACAAAGTGACACAGTCAGCGCCCCATTCAGAAAATGAACGTCAACCGAGCATGAGCGATGTTTGGCTTTGCATCTTCGGTTATCCAAGTGTTGATTTGAGCGAAGAATTCATATACGATGTATTGGAAGCCTTTTCAGGCAAAACATTTCATCATATCTTTGTTACCCCATAATGAAAATAAGTGTCAAAGGAGTATGAATGATGTTTAGTCTTTTAAGTCAGGTAATTAACAAGTGATCTGGTAGTGGTTATGCATGATGAAAGCAATGGCAGCCTTTATAGGCAAATAAGAAAACAACATGGTCACTGCCCCATTCTGAAGATGAGTGTCCACCAAGTGTCAATGTTTTTTGGCTTTGCATCATGGGTTATCTAAGTGGTGATTGGTTTCAGACATCCATAAATTCGGTATTGGCCGCCTTTAGCAGCCAAATCACAAGCGGCACACTCCCTGCCCCATTCTGAAAATGAGCGTCAAAGGAGCGTCAACAATTCTTGGCCTTGTACCTTGGGCAATGTGAGAGTCGCTTTGTGGCAATAATTCATATAGCATGTAATGGCGGCCTTTGCAGCCAAATCAGTGCACACTATCTTCATTACCCCATCATGAAAATGAGTATCAACAGAGTGTCAACAAAGTTTGGTCTGGCATATTGGGTAGTCAAGGCATTATGCAGATACTTGAGCTCATAACTGAACTATTGACCACATTAGTAGTCAAAAGTACAAGATACAAAAGGAGCAACACTGATTTCAAAATGATTGATATTGCAATCTGCAAAGCATGCAAAATGTGATTATTGGATGCTGAACAAGCTATTTTGATCAAATAGTATTCTCAAACATCAAAAGCAAGAGCATTATATAAATCTACAGGTGGACCCGCCAGACAACCCGCTGACAACGTGCACAATTCAGACAGGTTGGGAGATTTCCATTGACTGGTACCTGAATTGATGGTTCCGGGGGATTGACGACTCAGACTGCAAATTTCAAAACGGTTTTGTTCGGATCAGGAACTGGACCCAATCCGACTGTCCAGAAACGTTTCTACCACTGGGCGGTATCGCTGGAATAGCCCAATTCGGGGAATTCAGGGATGAGTGAAACGATCAGCACACAGAACTGCAATTCTACACCTCACAGGCTTCTCTAGAGTGTCCAATTTCGTTGCAATATTGTCAAGATATGGGAGCATATTGGAGTGGGATTGTGCTTCATTTTGACAGTTCAGTTGCTGACTGACTAGTATTAATTGATTTGAAACAACATAAAGTCCCTTCGCCTAATGGCGGTTACTGTTACTGCAATACACATTAGAAGCTATTTCATTACTAATGAGGATAGATCGCATGATTTCAGTACTGCAATGTTTAACGGGGACAACTGTTGATCCATCTGGCAATAATTCCTATCATATGTTACCAATAAGCAATGAGGTTCTAATATCCAGACAAATCCTATCAACACTGGCACTGGGCCTTTTGACACCCTACAAGCCATGATACAATGAATTGTAAGGGCACATACGCCAGAGTTCGGCCATATAGGCATACCTATGGTAATTATGGTATACGGTTGCAAACGTGGACTCAAGTGCTAGTAAATAGGTGTATAGATAAGATCATCGCTAGAGATCTACGTCTCGTGGCGAGCCAACTATATAGAATGGCCGTTACCCGGCCACAGTCACGTGTCGCCGTTACATTATCCCCCTCTTTCGGCGCAGACCTCCTGGGCTGCATAAACCGTACAAGAGAAAAGAAAAGTAAGCGAAAAAGTATTATACATTCCTGCCGCGTAGGTACTTGTACGAAATCATAAGTCCCACTACCAATTGGTACAGCTCAATGGCGACCATTCGGCAGATCCGGCGCATGGGGAAACTCCACATCCATTGACTGGTGGTAAAAACCCGTGCCGACGCCATTTGTACCGGGCCGAGATCCAAAGAAGAGAAGAAGAGAAGAGAGAAACAAGAAAACATCTAAAAGTGATCCAGTCTCCATATCTTGACTTCGTAACTAAACCCATGCTCCAACGACCATCATTCCCGTAGCTCGTATCTCGGTGTAGGTCTTTGTTGAAAATGTCAGGGTGGTACAGCTTCCGCTCATGACTTGGCATCGATGGGAGCTTCCGCTGCCGGCATCGGTCGTAGCTGTCAATCATATACGTCAATCGCGTCTTATTCGTTGATATCTAACACGTAAGTTTCTCTAAAATGGTTATACTTACCAAGTTCAAGCGCGCTAGCGCTGTCTCAGCTCTGTGCAGTGCTTCCGCAAGCTCTGTAGAGTATATCTTGAAGCCGGTAGTGGCATTGACTCGTCTTGTTGGACTTTGCCGGACGACTTCTCAGTCGACTTCATCCCAGTGGGCTTTGGCTTGTCAGTAGGAATTGACTGGTCAACTTCTCAGTAGACTTCTCAGTCGAATTCTCAGTCTGTCTCGGTTGACTGCCTCACGGTGGGCTTTCGGCTTATCGGTAGGGCGCATTTTTGACACGATCATCCCCCCTTTTGAAGTTAGTTGCTCCGTCGACAACTTAGACTCATATTGGGTGTTGATTACCGTCGTGGTTCGGTAGACTTATGGACCTCGATAGACGTATGGTGATCTGTATTGTACGACGCGTCTTTCGGCATCCTTCGTCTCTGGACTTCGGAGGTCTTCGACCTCACTTGTCATTAGGCTGGTATTGGTCGACTTGCTTTGTCTCATTTTTGTACTTGCTCACGTCTCATTTTCCCACTCGCTTTGGCCTTGCTTTTGACTCGCTTGGTCATTGACCTGCTTGGTGTTTCGACTTGTATCGTGCTTTGACTAGGTTCGTGTTTCGACTTGTTTTTCACCTGTTCGGACTTCGCTTGGTCTGTTCTCGTTGTCTCTGACTTTGGGCTTTGGCCGTGAATTCTCTAGGTATGCTTATTCCCGCTCTCTGGGTGCAGTTATTGCCGCTGGGCTTCTCTGTCGGTAAGTGCATTCTGGTACGTCATTCCAGCACCTCCGGTAGGGTCGTTGTATATGGGGATTTTGGTTCCAGTAGGGTCATCCCTCTCTTGAAAGGTCGTTGCTCTGCCAACGACTTATCTCCTCGATTTGGTATTGTAGCTCAGTTTTGTACTCGTCGCCTTCATTGATTTGGATGGGGTGATACGCATTCCTGAGGTCCTGTCGAGCATCTCCAGGATCAGTGTCAGAGGATATTGGTTCTTCGCCGCGGCTGTATTGAGAGCTCAGTAGTTCACACAGAGCCGCAGTGCGCCGTCCTTCCTTGGCTCTTTCCGAGATTTCGTAGATCGACGCAATTTGTGTGGTTCCTCACGGCGGGGTCACCCTGTCATTTCCCCCCCTGCTCTTCCTACGCTCCTCGAGCCAGAATCGCTCTTCCTCACGAATTCGCTTTGCATGCCGTGATAGGTGCGGTGCGAGAGTTGGCATATCTTGCTGCATACGTCCACATAGTCCTTGTATCTCACGAGGATAGGACAAATCTTGATATTGTGAAATCTTTATATTGTGAAATCTTGATATTGTGCTGGGATGCAACCCCCATCATCTGTTACCATCTCCACGTTAACTATGTCTGTTCCTATTCTCGTTAGCCTTGTCTACATTGTAGCATACTTTGGCAGAGTGGAGATGAGTAGGGGTCCCGGGATAGCTGGATCAGACGGTTTGTCACAATACGACCAAGCCCCGTTGACCAGTTTCTCCCTTCGTGTCTCGGCGAGCCAGTAGCAGTCATTCAAGCACCGTCGCTGTGTCACTCTTCTGCTGCAACTACCGCCGCTGCTCCTGCTCGCGCATTCAGCATCCTGGGGTTTCTCTCACTTTCGGTGATGCCTTCCAGTCATGCTCCCAGCAACCCTTGACATTCGCCAAGTCATATGACGAATGCCTTGACCACTTCCTCACTGGCTCAGAGATGATCGAATGCGGCAGCCCCGAGTAGTTGTATACCCGGGGGCAGGCGCACCACTTTGGTTACCTCACCTCGTTCTGGCAGACTTGTGTGATCTGCTTCTGGAATCTTCGCCCGTTGCGGTCCATTTCGCGCTCGCAGGGCTGTCAATCGCCCATTGCTCCAGTCGATTTCGAGGTTTCTTGCCATGGCAAGCCCAAGACTAGGTCGTATACCTTCATTGGGACGACTAACTAAAACCTCCGATTCGTCAACCGGTTTAATGTATTCAAAATACTGAACCAAGAGTCTGGCCATTCCATTCTCTCCATACATCATCACCGGGCCAGGGTGGAGGTGAATGCTGGTTCGTATGGTAGCTCAAGTTTCCTAAGTAGGCTCGGCGATATACAGATGCTCATTGAACCGCGTCGATTTGTACTTTGACTCGCTGCATGTTGCCGTGTATATTTCATACAAGGACTTCGTGGATGATATGCGCCGAATCAGCTCTCCGTGTGCCACATAGATATTGGCTTCACATCAGAGCGCGACCTTCCAGAATGACTCTTGATTTTAAGGCGATTTGGTGAGGTTGTATCTCATCCAAGGTTGCATACAAGGTTTTGTGGTCTGCGCTGCCGCAGCGAGTGCATTGCCGGTTTGCCTTTCGGCTTTCGCAGATTTCCTTTGTGAGCCACAGCGCTGATTATAGTTGGCATGGCTGCCTCCACTGGGCTTATTGGACTTGACGGAGTGTGAATTCCCGGGATCGGGATTTTTGGAATTATTGGAATTGGCGGAAGTGCTTTCTGCAAGTTCGGAGATGAATCGTTGGAAGTTGCATTTCTTATCGCCACCATTCTGAGACCCTCCCAATTGCGTTTGTTGTGTTCGCTGTCCTCCAGGCTTCTTCGAGGTTGCTAGAGCTGTAGGTACACACGATGCGCCTATTCGCAATCGTCTGTTGACTTCGCCTTCGGTTCTCGGTATTGCTGATTCACCGGTAAGATCGCGTCATTGATTGTAGGTTCCCCGACTGATGATCGCGCTCCATTGGCTTGTGGGAATGGTATTCGATTTCTCTTGTTGGAAGGGTCGAATCCTGTACTTGTCATAATCGTCATCATGGTCGCGATGCGTCTCGTCCATTGTAGCTTCTCTGGCTGCTGATCGCACTCAATTGGCTGGTAGGAATGACGTTTGACTCTATATCTCGATCGTATTCGGATATGCTCAATCGCCGGATCGAATCGTTGCCGCCTGTAGTCGTGATAATCGTCCTCATTGTGGCGACACGTCTCGTGCGCCAATTGGTCTCTGAACTCTTCTCTGCTGCCATCAGTGTGCTCAATTGGATGATAAAAAGATCAATATCCGTGATTGCAGTGATCATGCTTCGATATGTCGTCGTTAAGGGTGTAATCTCAATTATAGACTTTATGAAGTGGCGCGTCGGTAAAGGGGTAAAACTCGTAAATGCCGTGAGCGAAACGTATCCGTTCACTGAAAAAGCGATAATAGTGTAAGGGCACATACGCCAGCGTTCGGCCATATAGGCATACATATGGTAATTATGGTATACGGTTGCAAACGTGGACTCGAGTGATAGTAAATAGGTGTATAAGTAAGATTATCGCTAGAGATCTAAGTCACGTGGCGAGCCGACTATATAGAATGGCCGTTACCCGGCCACAGTCAGGTGTCGCCGTTACATGAATCTCCGATATGTAATCACTGACAATCTGACGGTGATGCCCTCTGACAAACTTTCTTTGTCACTCCTTACTCAGATGCTCTCTGACACATTCACTCTGGCATATTCTCCATAACACAGTCACTCTGAGACACACTTTCTGTTATGTTCTCTCTGAGAAGCTCTCTCTGACATGATTACTCTGACATGCTCTATTGTTCTCTGACAAGTACTGACACACTGTGATGTACTCTCTCTCATACTCTAACCTGCCTAAATATAATGGAAATCCGACAGGAAACAATCTTTGACATGCAAGGAAACTTCCTGGGAGTTTCAACCACCAATCAGGCATTTTCATCTCAGCAGGTGTACATCCCACATTGGAAGCCATTTGTTCAACCTGTGTGTACGAGAGATGATACATCCATGGGGGATATCCGGAAATATATTGAATTGCTGCAATGGAGGTCTGATACTACAATGGTATAGCTTTTGCTTTAATGTTAGCAAAACTCCTCTCCCATCCGCTAATAAGGCCATCCATTTCTTCCACATTCCGAATCTGTGGACTGAGCTGCCATTGCGTTTTGGCATTGCTGTCAGCAATTATAAGTATTCATTTAATCATGTTATTCAGTTTGGTTTTACCTACATTGTTATCGACAATAGGATGACAAAGTTGCTATTTTTGGGGTACTGCAAATGGAGCAAGGGGGTTCTAGTCATCATCCTTGCAAGACTGAACTTGAACTATGTCATCAATTCTGGCTCCTTTGTCAAGGCACATGTCTGTCTCACCTTTCCAGCATTGTGTATCAATGTCAAATAAGGCTATAGCATCAACTAGTTCATACTCTGGCCAATTCGGTGTGGAAAGATAACTCAAATTTCCAGGAAGACTCGCATCGGTGGAATGCCAGTGGCAAGTATGCTCACTTTGTTGGGCTATGACCCAGCCTCACTCAGTGCAAATCAATGACTAAGATACTGAACATGAATTGTAGCGATTCAGTGCCACTGCACCTGCGAATGATCACAGTGAGGCTCCCATCTCGTGTCCCAATGATGTGTATTCAGTCTACCCTAAACAGTCTGGTATTCCAGTCCAACCTTATAATGTTTATTGAACCACACACCATGATCAGTCCCCCTTGTATCCTTGTGTGCAAAGTTCTGGGTCTAAGAACCATTCTTCGCTTCCCAAAACAGAATGCTGTAAGCCAATCTCATGGCTGCAAAATGATTGGCATTTCTACAACACATAACCCCTGGTGTTCTTCTCAACCTGCTTTTGTGTGTTCTTTAAAAGTACTGCCACAATATTTAAATCTTATCTATCTGATATATCTCAACGAACTAGCATTGTGTAGCTTTATACAATATTGACATCAATCTGCTGGAGTTGCTCGACCTGATCGAACAACATCTGCCCATTGCTCTAACATTGGGTATCGGAGTGGTCAACCCTTTGTGTGTTGGTCAGAGTGCATTTGATACTTGTTTGTATAAATCACATAGAATTTTCACGATGTTACTCAGATGTATCAATGTAAACTTGATGCCCTTCATTTGCCATCAGCAATTGTCATATCAACTGTGCAACTCTCATGTCCACTGAATCATCCTAAATATGGCACCACCAGGAGTCCCATCAAGATGACCTACTGGTAATTCAAACTGGACCACATCATGCTGTCAATACGTGCTTATGAATACAACCTGGGACATGGATACTGCTAGTGGCCTGTTTACATTCACTGAAGACATGGCAGCAGTCCAGGAATGGACAACTCTATCCAACTAATCCACTATGCCTAGTGATACCAACGGTTCCGGGTTACCCGGCTGCAGTCTGGGTTGGAACAGGAACTGAGTCCCCAGTCCGGGTTATGAACCGCCAAGTAACTGCGGCGACAAACCAGCGCCACCTGGTTATCTGAACCGGACCGAAAGCTGGTGGTTGTTGGCCGGGTTGGACCCGCACCATAGTTCCATTTTGCGAATTGTAAAATCTTGGCTGCAATTCAATATTCGAGTGCTGATCATATCACAGCATGGTATATATATACAAGATGCTGTTGAGAGAGCTCCTTTACTCCCAGGTCTCCAATTTGCAATCCAATCAATATTCGTTGAGTGGCTAAGAAATAACAGGTACAATCATGCCCAGATCTCGGGATTTCAACAGCAACTCAACAACTATTCGTCAGATTCCGGATAGAAGGACAGCAAGTGAAAGAGCTCCTGAAACTGCATAATTAACGTCTAGATCATGTCACGATATGAGCAGAACTCAAAAACATAATTGAATCCAAAAAGCCAGGCTTGCTGGGGTCAGGTTTTCAGGTGGGAACCGGCCCAAAAGCAATGGTCCGGGTTTTCCATGTGGTAAAACCCGTTGCAACGGTTCGGATCCGCTTTCAACCCTAACCCTGAACTGTTCTAGTGGGTTGGAACCATTGCTAACACTAACTATGCTTTTGTACAGAAATATCAATTTGCACATCCAGTTGTAAGGTGCAGAAAACATATTTGATTGGGTTTGTAAATTCAACTCCGACATTGCATCTCTAACATTGAGTCTTGGACAATGAGTCTGTGACCTTGAGTCTCAGACATTCTTTCTCCAACATTGAGTCTCTAACAGTGAGTCTCAGACATTGAATCTGTGAAATTGAGTATCTGATGTTGACTAACATCAACTGACATTAACCTGACAAATAGGGGTTCACAGTCATCTGGGAGACACTGGCTGAATAGTATTGAGATCTCCAGGGACATACTCTAAACATGAAGAAAAATATTGATGACGTTCATACAATCCCTAGGCTTATATCATATGTTCAGACAAGACTCACTGGAAGTGCCACCATCACACCCAAGCAAGACCCAACAAGCCATGCTGGAAAGTCAAAGACTGCAATGAGGCCCACTGCAATGCCAAAATCTGCATCAAGCCTTGAGCTGATGACAAAGTTCAACTCAGCCTGTTCACGAGTCAATACTCTAGTCACTCCTACTACAGCTATTGATTACACTTCAGATGTTTGTATTGGGTCTACTACACTACCAATTTCAAGGTGAACCTCATGGTGGCCGAGGGGAGATTCAGCAGTGCCGGGAGGAAGTGCAACTGATACAGACACTATATGATCTGTGGTGATGTCCACAATACTGTCTCCAAAAATGTCACCAGTTTTGGGGAAAGCTCATTTACCTAGATTTGACCTGTTTCTGATCAACAGATCTGGCGGACCTCTCCAGTGACCCTTTTTCTGACAGAAAGATATGTGTAATCCCTCTCCACTTTCACTCATAGATTTCAACTCCAGGAGTACACACCACAGTTCAACCAGCATGCCCACTCACTCGGTTCTAGGAGGCACTGTAGATGGAAATCAATGCCAAAAGGCTCATGAAGACCATATTATTCTCTGATTCATGTTGATGGCAGATAATCACCTGGTAGATATTGTGGAAAAGTTGAAAACACCTGCTGTTCAAGACCCCTAATACATTGCAGTGTTATGGCTAATGTGTTGCCTATATAACTCCACAAGGTGATCTAATGACATACTTTGGAGTCGTTGACTCCTGTTTGGTGAGCACAACATCAACTCTAGTTGATTGTCAAATGTCCAGATTTTGATGGTGTGACATTCCAGAGGACACTTTGAGCTGGAATGACTATCAAATATTGGCTCACATTGAATGTTATCTGATGGTGTCATTCATTTCTTCCGCTATGTCCGTCAAGGCGGATGACACGTACCCTGAAATGGAATATCTCAAGCGCAACCCCATTGACCTGGAATGAACATTTGCCAATCACGAGAACCAACACATTGAAGGTAGTGAAGACATACACATCTAGTCTCCAGCTGACAGTGGAGATGAAATCGGAGCCCAATAGTGTGTTTTATGGAGGAGACTGAGAAGACGGTTGATGGGGAGGAAGAGCTACCCGGGATGCCTGAGGACCAGAATGATTCCAACCTTGAGAGAATGCCAAGTGCTAAGATGTGAAATCAACAAAATCCTCCAGCTGTACAGTTCGAGGGAAGGACTAAGACTTTGAGATTTATAACAAGGATGAATTAAATCAGTGGGATGTTGACTACAACAACATTGCCCTGACAGAACTGGATGGAGACAAAGACTAAAATGTGCAATGACTGAAGGAGTACCAGGTGTATAGTACTGATGAGAACTGGTAAGGCACATTCATTCTTAGAGTGGTCGTGGTAAGAGCCACCAAGCTGCCGTCAGAGCTCAGCCACAGTTGAAGCTACTCACAGAACTGTGGTCAGAGTTCAGCTAACATTGGAGCTACTGTCAGAGCTGATGTCAGAGCTCAGCCACTCTCTGAGCTGCTGTTATAGCTACTGTCAGAGCTGTTGTTACCACTCAGTCTGATTCAGAATATTAGAATAAGCCTAACTTTTGCTTGTAGGTTAGCTGAGCTGCATGATAACCTGGAATTTTCAATTGACAACTTGGAGAAGTCAATAGGTGCATTAGGCATTACCATGGAGACCAAAACTTTTAAGCCACTCCACCCAGCCACCCAGTTACAATCTCTGGAACTGTATGCAGCACATTGGATGACAGATAAGTAGAATCACTTGGCAATGGGTGGTAAATTGGCTACCAACCGTGGCACAGGCAAGGTTAGACCCAGCTGTGCTCTTGAGATATACTTTTTGCCACACTAACAATCATCAGACTCTCAGAGCCCTGGCATTACTATAGCGCAAGATTATTGTCTGTAAACCAAAAATCAAGAATCCACCTGCAGGGTTCAACAAATGTGAGATCATCATAACCAACCAGAATGCAGAAATTGAAAGAGGCAAGGAAGTCAGAATGGAGCCACAAATGCCATGGTGGGTTGTTCTACTTCGAACCGCATTTGTACGGTATTAACTTGAAACTTATCACCATAGTAACTTCAAACATCGGTTCAAATAGCGCTAAACTGATAGTTGCAGAATGGGATGCTGTAGTGTCTAATTTCACTAGGTTAACTTCACATTTCAATTATGGTACTGCTTACTGGAAGTGGTTATCCAATTGAGTTGCACTTCACCGTAAACTACAGAGAATTGTCATTCTCCTGACCATTGGGACATTTCACCTGCAGTTCAAGTATGTCAACGCAGACAGTTCATACGTTTGGTGCCCTGGTATATTTCTATGCATCATCCTTGATGCCAGTCACAGAAAGAAAAGGATTGGGACCCCAATTGGCCAGTTTAGAAAGGCTAATGGCACAATTGTTGCAATGGACTCCCCTGATTACAGTATGCATATGGCACCCTATACTTAGTCTTGCGATGCAATACATATCGATGTAAGTGGCAACCCCATTGGCAAATGGCATCAAAGACATTCAATGGTTCTTGTGTTTTCTGACTAGTTTATCGTGGTTGACAATACAGTTGCTGCCAGATCGATGGAACAATGGTAACAACTTCGATAGCAATTGTGTTATGGACAGGAGTGTTGGGTCCAGTAGTGAACCTCGCACCTGGTTTATACCCATTGCAGATCCATACCAGAAAGAGCCACAATTCAGATCACTTGCTCACTGTACAACAATGACTTTGGATGCTTATATGTTGCTCCAGATTGCTGAATAGGGGCACATTAAGAAGGGTGATGCAAACATCAGGTGTACTTATCAGACAGCACTGCGGTAAGGAAACTATTGGCAAGCAAGCTGTTGCTGTTTTATGCACACTAATGCTACCATGAATGATGGTTAGCCATATTCCTTTCATAATCCCTACACCCATCTTCATCATTGCTGGAACGCAAGGAACCACCAAATATGTTATATTCATGAAGTCCTCCAGAGCTGGACAGTTATATATTACAATTATAGACAGTAGTTATATGGGGCACAGAGAGAGAATCACAGGGGCCGCCTCCACCCCGCCTACAACGATGGGCAAGAAGAAGCCTGTTCAGTATTTGCTATATCTCCATAGCACTGATTCTCAGCCCTAGCAGGATTGATCCAGATTGATTTTTGTGAAAACATAAATGGACTGTACCTGCAGTGGTTACTGACACCGCCAGACTGAACCTCATGATGATGTGGACAGTGATTGCTGAGATGACGATAGCGTTCTGATTCAAGATGATCAAAATTCTGCCATCAGGGAGTGAAAAGAGAACCAGATCTGATTGAATCGATGATACGTAACAGTTTGTAGGTCTGGGTTGGGCTTCATTCAAACTATAACTCCAGACTCCCATGACACCAAAAGACAATTGACTGAAGGAGATTCTGTGCTTATAATGTGCACTTTCCAAGTGACTCATTGAACAGGCTACCACTCCTTGTACATTCCAATTTTCAGCCTCTTACATGAACACTGACTTTGACATCTGACATTGCACTCCAAAATTGAATCTTAGTATGAATATGATACTATCTTGGGTGCATGACTGCCACCTCTTAGGAATTAGTTGATATGCTTTGCATAGCAAAATGAGTGCCAATGTATGTGCCACAGTGAAGAAGTCATTTATCAACCCTAGGTAGGTGAGAGTTCATGTCTCATTCTATCTGACAGGCTATGAGGGCTTTAATATGTACAATTGCCAAAATTGTGTCATGGTAGAATATTGTACAAATTACTCAATGGAACATCAGGCATGTTTGCATGTCTGGTGAATTAGTCAACACCAAATGCTATGCAAGACTCAATTGGTCAATCACTCCATGATCAATTAGTTGATTGAAAAATCCCAGCCAAAGAACAATTTACAAATGCTGAATACTCTGGTGATTCCCAAGAATGCGGTATATGAGGACATTGGTCTCAATACTGATGAAGCAGATCCCAGCAGCAGCAAAACAAGGCACTTAAGGGTATACTGTCAAAGAAAGAATATGCTGCAGCCTGAACACGAGAGGTATTGGGACCCACTGGTGATGAAGATGAGTCACCCCATCCCATCAAGCTGGAGTCTGGTCGCGATGAATGCATTGATGGTGAAATCTGCGTACCCATGAAAGCCAATTTTGTGGATAATGCGATGATACAAAGGAAGGTTTGGCAGGGTCTAGTCAAATCCACTTCTGGCCCCTCTAGGAATAAGAGCTGGCCAGTTGCAATAAAGAATGAGAAGTATGACTTTATCACCTGCACTGTGAGCCCAAATCTGCATATGATGAAAGAAACCAGCATTCTGCCTGCTGTCTAAGAGGTTGTGACCTCTCTCCCAGCTTTCCAAGTTTCTCAGCGATTGCTCTGAACACTTGGTACAACGATAATATGTCACATGAGAATAGCCGGGACTATATGGCGTTTCAGATAGTGCATGGTATATATGGGCCAATTAGACTGGAACTGGGAACTAGAAAATCGGTATCTGCAGTTGTCAGAGTATCTCAGATAATACCTAATGCCCACCTTGGGTCAATCCTGGAAATATTGGATGAAGATGTTGGGGTGCAGGGCCAAAAGAATCAATACACTAAGGAGAAGGTACAAGGACTACCTGGGGTTGAAAGGTTTGTTATGGAACATCACCAGAACCTTCATTACATACTTGCTGATATGGAGAGAGCTGCAGCCAACACTTGAGGAGAGACATCTCACTGGTGCTGGAATGGTGTCAAAATGATCAGGTTTGTTGACAGAGAGGCCGGATGTAGTCTACAACGGTCAAAGCTCGAGAAGCTGTGGAATCTGCCCCAGTCTAAACACTGTACTGACTGCACGGTATATGTGAGACTGTTCACACACCAATGAAGATTGATCCATTAGTATACAATTGGGTCAGGCCCCCTCTTATGGAGAATGTAGAAGGATGATGTGGTTCAATCAGGGATTGAAGAAAAGAAAGCTATGGTAAGCTGAAAGGAAACTCTCTCCAAAGCTGCTGCATTGAAGAGATTTGACATTAGCAATGGTACCAGGCAAATAGTCATGGCACTGAATGCCAGCTTGGAAGGGCAGGGGTCTATCTTACAACAGGAAGATGAATAAATGGACTGTCACATACATTGCTATGACCGTAGCCTTTGAATGAAGCTGAGAAAATGCATGACACACCAAAACCTGAATGTGGTACAGTAATGAAGGCACTCAAGAAACTTTGGAACTGTGTATGCAGGGTTGAATTCCACATGGAGATGGACCACAACTCATTAGTGGATCAACTAAACTTATCCAACATCGATATGCATGGATCAGTGGTCACCAGTTGAATCACCTGAATAAAGCTGTTTGATTTCAACGTAAATTGTGTTACAGGGAGGATCAATGGAGATCATAATAGTCTCTTGAGGCGACCAGGAGGGGAAGGGGAGCCTGAGCCAGAGGAGCATATCGATGTGGCAGAACCAATTGAAGCCAATTTGTGTTGAATACAGATGGAGTGAGAGCTGGCAAGACAGATGGCGAAGAGAGCATTCCAACCATTTGTTCGGTGGAGACTGGCAGATGACTATAAAGGGAGCAGGATGAAGATATGGAAAGTTCTGGGGAATCTGAAATGGCCAGAAAGATAAACTCCAAAGAAAATGCAGCATTTTTGGTAACAAGCCACGAAATCTGCTCCAGGACAAGGAACACAGATAGACTGCCAGGCAAATTGTTTGGGATCACAGAGTAGAAGTGGAAAGCAATGGATGCTGTGCACAAACTGAGCGTACACTGTAGAGCAGCAGGAGCATCATGAAAGGTAGTAGAGCAGTACTGGCAGTCCAAAATAAAGAACTACAGCCAAGCATGGGGGACTCTGTGCTAACAGTGCATAATTAGAGCGCCACTACTGTGTGATGAACCACTGAACAGCCTTACTGTTTGTCATATATGGCAGTGAGGAGGAATGGACATTTTGAACATGTTCAAAATGAAAAATAGGTACTACTTACTGCTGATAGCCGTGGAAATTGTCCGTGGGTGGGCAGAGGCATGATGAATGATGCAGGGTTAATGGGAGAAAGTAGCAGTCTTCGTTTACATGAACAATCTTTGTCTGTTCACAACACCAGGGAGTTTGGTAACACATGGAGGAGCAGAGACCCCAAAATGGACTGACCATCTCCTTAAATATTGCAATATCTGGATGATCATCATAACTCCATACTATGCTGTCCCTAATGGAGTAAGCTATCAAGGACACAGTCTGATTGCAAATGCACTATGCTAACTCAGAGCCTGCTCTGACCAACAAAATGAAATCAGGATTGACCTTGTAATGGCGGTGCATTTGGCCAGCTGGATTATCGTTAGACATAAGACCAGATTGTTGCCCTTCAGCCATATGTTTATCGTAATGCAGTACTTTGAATAGCGCTGCAGAACATATCATGGAATACAATCAACTGGACCCAAGAAGTTCACAATACGATGTCACTGGTAGCATGTTGAGCAATGCAGCAGGAACACCAGTGAGAAGATGGTAACACTACCATGCATAACCTAGATAAGTTGAGAGATGGCAACAAAATCTACTATGACTGAGCAATTAACCTCCCAGCTGAAGACCTCCAAATTGCCAAATCGGCTTTTGTACATGAACCATGAGAGAACAGGCTTACTGAGCAAAACCCAATACTTGGCAGCGGAGACTGCACTATGTCACAGGAATTTCCCCGAGTTTTGGCTGCTGCCGACTGGCAAAGCTATATGGAACTGAGCTTGTGCAGTGGATGGATGATAGTCAACTGTAGAAGTTCTGTTTTCACGAGAATGGTATACACAGCACAAATGAAACTAGTCCACTGAACATCACACAAGAGGAGGTGTTAGAGTAATTAAACGAATTCTAAGTGGAGGCAGTGGTAGGCCGGCAATATATAACTGGACAATAGCTATACCGAATTGAGTTGGAGGATTTGGAGAAACCATCATTGGTATAGGCTGAATATATGGGGAGGTGCAAGGTGTTAGTGGATATATAGGGCACTACACATCCGGTGCTGGCAGAAGACCCATTGAAACTGTGATAGAAATAGTAGGGGAAAGTCGGGGGAGGGAGGGAAGTAAGCTATTGCAGGGGCCATCACGAAAATGAACAAAAGTTATTCAGATTACACAGTTGAGTATAGTTGTATGAAGGGGGGAGAATATCCAAACTAAACATTTGACTGGTTTTGCAAGATGGAAGTGGAAGAAATATTCCAATTGGCTGAGTTGCACCCACATTTCATTGCAAATTCCTACCATCCACCCCTAACCCTCTAGTAATATTGAGATGATAGAGAATACAACTATTGCAGCAGAGGGTAGAAAATTTACCACTGTGAACAGGAATGACAAACAAGTTACGCTACACAGCAGAGTATAAGTTAGGAATCTGGAAGGGAAGAGGGGACGAAGTTGTGAAGTGATATGTAAAGAGCATACATGGGGAATTTGCAACCATCTAGAGACTGGATGGTCAAGAAGTTGGCACAAGATACCCCTCCAGGTAATATAAAGTGTTTCAACCTATCTATGTTTCAATGGTAAGATAGCCAGTATACTTTACCAATTATCTCCCAGTGTACATTCGTGACTACACCCAATATCATGATTTCGACCGTAACCAACAACCAAAGACCCCCATGAGTGTCACATTTATCAACAACATGGCAGCAGCACTCAGTGATGCTATATATTTTGAAGCCTCCTGAATCACTACCACCACTGCTATGAACCTCAAATCCATCACCACCACATCCACTACCACCGCCACCACAGCTACCATCACCACATCCACTGCCATGGCAGCTACTACTATGGCAGCTATCACCACAGCAGCCACCACCACAGCAGCCACCATCACTGCAGCTACCACCACCACAGCCACCATCACAGCAGCAACTACCACCACCGCCACCACCACTGCAGCATACACCAATGTAGCCACCACCACAGCGAATACTAAGTATGCCTCCTCATCAGACATCTCTACTATCTCTAGTGATCCATCTGCAGTATCACTTTCACTGGAGGCACTATGACAACTTAGCAGGAACTACTTCTCAAATTGACCTGTCAGATTCTTATGTGAAGCTTGGAACATTGCTGCTTGGCAGCTCACCTCACAAGGCCAAGCATTCTCGATATTTCGGCTCTCTGGCTTCGTTGGCAGCGTTTGCCATCTGGCAACTCAGGTCACATGGCTATTGAAGTTGGTAGAATGAAACCTAGTTTGGAACAAGTTGTAATACCAGTGGTGCAATGACTATCAAAACATTCTTGATAGCTCCAACAAAGCAAGAGAGATAATCAAACAGCATCACATCACCCAAAAGAGAAAGACATAAGCGATCAAGATGCTTGGAAACTACTGGCAATACTGTTCAGAATTCCAGGAAATTCTAGGTGATTCCAATGAATGTAAGAAGTAGCAGTGATAATCTACCTTTGTATGTCATACATCCAGGGATGCCAAGTCCGTGAAGAGATGCCTCAATTGTGCATGCTTCAACCATGTCCCTAAGCCAAACTGGATGTCAAATGCCAACGGGAGGTATACTTCCAGAGATTTCTATGAAGTTAAAATGTTGCTACAAAATAGCTGCCATCATGTGGAAGAAGGAATCAACTATGAAGCTATGGGCCTGATATGGTACGAGGGGTTTCTAAACAGACTGAGTCAGTTCCCTGGTATGAATGACTGCCATCATGCCAATCGACTTCTTACCATCAAACAATCAGTACGACCTGCTAACCATGGAATACCGGTACCACCTGTAGCTGCTTGACCCAAGGAGAGGGGAATGGAAAAGTAAAAGAATCAGAGTGATGTTGGACAGCTCATGATGGATCTGGCTGAGATTGGGTCTCAGGACAGAAGTCAGTACTGCTGCTGCAAAAAAGAGGTAAGTATGAATGCACGAACTCCCAACGAGAAAGAGGCTGGTGCAATTATGCTAACTCGTATAGTCATGGTGGCTTGTATGAACACAGATAAGTCTACCAATCATAGGAAGAAGCATGTCCACAAGCCTGACCGGTCTTTCGCTCCCAGCAGTGAATGTTGTGGTGGCAATGCTGACACCGATGATGAAGAACAAAGGAGCTGGGATCTACATTGGCTCTGCCTCGAACCAGACTACAAGAGAATGTTTGACAATGAAAGAAAGATTTGTCCCAATGATCAGGGAAACATCAAGAATACATCCATATCCATCTTCCAAGATGCAGCAAATGAAGACGTCGATTTGTATACAGAACACTGGGCACAAATCACAGTGGTCGTATACGTGCTGTGTGAGGCGATTGTTCAGTTCAATTCCAGTTTGGGAATATCTTACACTACACAAGAGGCCAGGGGACAAGGATTGCAGATACAGAGGGTGGCAGAAACAAGCAGGTGCACAAGGATTGAAAGTCAATATGTTTATCCTGTGAGTTTATGTCACGCCTGTGGGTTTATGATACACTTATGTTCTGTTGGGTTTCGGTGAAAGGTTGTATGGGATGAAAGATGAGAGGTGAGCTTTGTACACAGGGCCAGGAAGGAGATGAGGCAGGAAAATCAATCACTCATGCGCACAGCTACTCACATTGTGGGGGGGGCGCAGCCGGCTAGGGGCATACAGTGATACAGGGATATTTGAGAAAGACTGAACAATTTGGAGTATATATTTGGGTGAATCCAGGGTAGATTTCGATCATGTTACTAAACAATAAAATGCACACTCAATCTTTCTTAGCTCATCGTTCAATGTACTCTTGCCAATTCGGTATACATCCTGGCAATTTGTATGGCTCCCTACCGCAGGGTAGCATATTGTATCCTGTCAACCTCTTTCTACATTAATTGAGCGAGAAAAGCTCATTCTCATGAATTCCCTTCGGATGCTGCCACAGGTGTGGCTGACAGTTAATCATAGGCTCTTTGCCTTCTAGCTTCCCCATTTCACAATAATGAGCAGAGTTGTCAAGATTTTCTGCTGGCAGTTACTGACTAATACAGCTTTCTCTGGTACAGACCATATCTTTGTCAGTATGTTATATTCCACCAAGCGCATAGCTACAATTGCAAGACCTTGGTTTGCCCCACCTCTAGAGAATGAGTCAGAGTCAAACTATGAGATGCAATGGTTCGAAGGGCTCCAAACCTTCTCCCTATGCCACATGTATGGTGTACTGGTTACATGTGGAAAGGCATATGTTTCCATATCAAATGAATGAAAAGAAGCAATATTCCAATGATTGTAGATACACTCGAGCATGTAGCATATGTCTTGAGTCCAGAGTCTCATTATAGCTGATTAAGAACTGTGTATTTTCCAATCACATCTGGTAACAAGAGCAGGCCAAGGGATATTGCGTACCGGTGTCAGAATATGACACACAGCTTGTATTTTGATTTCAAATCCCCAGCCTCTCCCTCCAACTGTGTGGAGTTGAGGCGCAGCTCAAAACTGCATCCTACTGAGTCAAACAATAAAACTTTGCTTCAATATTCATTGCAAAGCTACAGCTGTCACTGCCAGGTATATGCTGGCAAATGAACGTTGTGTAGACACACCATAAATCCGCATTCGTAAGTAAAATGATGTTTTTCCATTTTTATGAACGCGGCTTTGACACGCTGCCATTCAGTATGGACATATCGTTTCAGCCCAGGCATAACTGAGGATGACAAATCAGCCACCAAAGCACACATCCCGAGGTCATTTTGCACTCCACTGATTTGTCTGCATCATTTGCTCTGTGTTTTTGTTGCCATTGATTCAGTGGAGGCTGTGGATGCGCAGTGCCATCCATGTTTAGGAACAGGAGGCTCAAACCACATGGCCCCCTGAGATTCTATGATTCTATACTGGATTGTGTTGTGGAAGTAGCTGCCACAACAAGTGCTAGCAACGGGTGCAGGTGACATGCCAGCGGTCAGGGTGTGGACAGCAAAATCGGTTCAGTTCAGTTCCAGACCCATCCAATGACCCGACCTGCTGCTTCTTGGAGGGCCAAACCCGTGCCTGGACCCATCAACCCCCTGGTTTGGCGGGTTTGCCTAGACCCATTGGTGTCAATCTCTGGTTCTGTCTTTCAGATTTTCCTATTTATGGTTGCATTCAGATATCCTACCGTTAGTTGCAAAATATTGACATTGGTATGTCACTGTCTTTATTTGATGAATTGGCTGCCGTTATAACCAAAAACATGAGAGACACACTGCCTGCCCCATCCTGAAAATGAGAGTCCATGGAGTGTCAATGATTTCTGGTCTTGCATTTTGGGTGATCTGAGTGGCAATTGGATGAAGACATTCATCAATGAGGTATAGGCCGCATATATAAGCAAAAGAGAAAGCGACATGCCCTGTGCCCCATTCTGAAAATGAGCATCAATGGAGCGTCAATGATTTGTGGCCCTGCATCGTGGTTAATCTGAGTGGCGATTGGTTGCAGACATTCATATATGAGCTATAGGCCGCCTCAAAAGGCAAAAGAGAATGTGACATGCTCCCTGCCTGATTCTGAATATGAGCTTCAATAGAGCGTCAACACCTTTTCGTCTTGTAAGTCAAGTACTTAATCAGAGACTTGGTCATTGTAATGCATAAAAAAAGTATCGGCTGCTGTAATGGGCAAAAATGCGAGGTACGACATCGCTTCTATCTCCTAAAAATGAGCGTCAATGGAGCATTAACAATTTTTGGTCTTGTAAGTCTGGTAATCAAAGAGAGATTTGGGTGTTGTTATACATAATCAAGTTATTGGCCGCCTTTATAGGCCAAAGACAAAGCGACACGCTCCCTGCCGCATCATGAAAATGAGTACGAATTGGGTGTCAACAATTTCTGGCCTTGCTTCATGATTAATCAAAGCGCTATGTGGCCATTATTGTCTATATATGAAGCTTTGACTTGTTTTATAGGCTAAAACGCTCATGCACACCGAGTTGCAGTTGCGAAAAGAAATCAAGTTGCGATTGTCTGGGAGGCTGTTGCTGGAATACCTCCTGCGTATCTGCCCATAAAGGCTGCCATCTCCTTGTTTATTGATGTCTGCGATGAAGCGCCACTTGGATGACCCAAAATGCAAAACCAATGATCGTTGACACTCTGTTGACGCTCATTGTCAAAATCGGGCAGGGAGCGCCTCGCCGTCTCTTTTGCCTATGATGGCAACCAATACTTCGATTATTTATAATAACAACTAAGTCACGTTGTAATTACATGAATTACAGGACCAAAAATCGTTAACGCTCCATTGATGCTCATTCGCCATGGGCTTATCTGCAATATGGAACAATTCACTGTGGCATAGTATGTCAATAATGGTGTTTTGGCAGCCATTCTATCATCTTCATGTACTTTCTCCTTTATCACTACATTGTTCTTGAATAATACATATAAATATATCCTTTATAATATGCTTCAAAGTGTCCGCTAATTGTAGATAATAATAATACTCAATAATCCCATTCCTTTCAATCAATGCTCATCTTCACTGTCTGGTTCGCTCAATAGGCTGCTCTTGTCTGCAAAATGGATGTCAGCCGCATTACCATGTAGCTGAGAGTGTACTAACCAGTGGATGTTTCTTCATCATTCAGCAAATCTGGAATAAAATCTTTCTTGCACTTGCGATTCTTGGCATATTCATCAAGATTGAAAAATTGAGTGTTGAAAAGAGGAGCATGTATGTACACATATCCAGGTGGCAAACCTTCGATTTTGGAACTTTGAGCTACCTCATTGTCAACAGGTGGCACAGGTGGCATTTGGGGCGGAGGTGGCGCCAGTTCTGGTGGAGGTGCACCCCTTCCTTTGCGCCTCCAGCGCGTCTGCATATTCTTCGCTGTGCCAATTTGGCAAGGAACACAGCCATCCATTTGATTTTTACAAACCATTGCAGGGTGTCTTTCCATCGCAGCCTTCACCGGTCTATGCCCAGGGAACTCAACTTCCCGCTTCTATTGTTCTGGGACTTCGGTGCGAGGTTTGTTGATCAGGTATTGCATTCCCTTTATTGCAGCGCGCGAAAACTGTCCTTTGGCCAGTTGGGCCCTATTCAAGGCAAGTCGCATGTCGGACTGTTTGAGTTGTACCCGACCTCCTTCCCTCGCCCCAGTAGCTGACACGTTCAAACCCTACAAGAAATTTGTTGCTGCATCCAACAATGAGATTTGACTATTGCTACTACCATATACGACTCATTAGCCTCCTCAGAGGGTTTTGAAGCCATTTTCTTCCACTCTGGGCCGCTTACCACCAAATTACTCCGTGAATATCCCAGAGCAGACATCATCGTCATGTTCGATTTCACTGACTGTGTGGACAAATGCTTTGGTCCACAATGGAGGTTTCCCATTACTGGCAGCTTTAAATTGGTCATGTAGCTCTCTACCTACAGCAACTATACATTACACTGTTAGTCGAGAGCCGGCCAGCTTGGTATGGATTTACTACCACCCGAACGCATGCTGCTTCTTATTCTGGCTGCGTCAAGTTGTGGAGACCATTCTTCAACACAAATCCTGGGTCCTATTGTTGTTGGCTGTATTGGCAGCGTGGTGGTGTACTACCTGGCGTCTGGTTTACCCCTGTGTCCCAGCGGGTGGTGCAATGGATGAAGCGCCGGTCGGTGTACTTGATTCAGATCCGCTCCTACCTTGCTGAGGTGTTTTTGGAGCCATGACTTGATGTTGTGGAAAAGGTGAGGAAGATGATAACAAAAAGAAATGGGAAGTCCTGAGGAATATATAGTTAGCTTCAAGTCAAAATGGAATAACTGACAGCCAACTTCCACGTTCTACTCATGATGAATCCTACTGTGTATAGCTGGATTTTGCTGAGGTATCCAACAGTCCTGCAATTTGCAGTAAGTTGGTCCGATGTTCTATGTTTGTTGACATTGATTAATTCTGCTGAACGACAGCTGAAGTCACATGTTTGAATGATATAAAGAGGATATTCTGCGACGGGAACGACAGCTGCTGACGGTTGTCTAAACTAATCCCAGGGATCTTACATGAAACTGATGTAAACCATCAAGTCATGATCTACGGTTAGCATTACCATTCCCAATGTAGTGACGGCCAAAATGCAGATTGTGTTTTTGTTCAAGTTGATCACACATACCAAACTTGACATAAAATACGCAGCTTGCCTCCACGTGGTCCATATCTGGTAACATCCAACATCTAGCCCCACAACAAACTTATCATAAGATAGAATGGTCAATGTCCAAAAAAAGATCCTTTCGCCACTTCCGCTGGGCATATACAGTACATCACCACTGTGATCCACACAACAAGTTCATCAACCAAATGGAAGCAGAAGCAGCTTGGTGGCAGAAACGGTCCGCGCTTTGGGAGCATTGCGCCGCTTACAATTTAAAAAGAAGCTTTTGGCAGAGAAATGACACGCCACACACTTTCTACACAATGAAGAGAAAGAGAACTGAATTGTGGATTATGTGGAGAGAAAGACCGCTGTGGCTAGAAACTGCATTCAAGATGCAGAGACAGCGAATTATGCAACAGCAGGAAGATATGAGAAATGTTCAAAAGGAAGGACGGACAACCAGAATACCCGAAAAATCACTTGAAGAGATGATGCATGCTATAGTGGACAGTCTGTGTGATCTTTCAAGTTCCAACGATGAGGAGGATGGGAAAGCTGAGGACAATAATGAAGAAGATTTAGAGCTCGAAAAGCTGAGGGAATATGATGAACCCGGCTTGGTGATGGGCACAATCTCCAACACAGTACAGCGCCACATGGAGAGTATTCACCAGATGCAGATGACGCTAGACGAATTGGCACAACCAGGATGGGGGGATGCGGCAGACCACTTCTGTGAGAGAGATAGGAAGTACAGGACAGCCAAAGTGAAGGTTCTGGCAGTTGTTAAGCCACAATCAGACAGGGTTGCAACTGTACCTGCACTGACAACACTGGGAGAGCGTATGCAGACTGTTGATGGTGTCCCCGGACAATCGCAAATGCTGCAAGGGACATCGTGACCAGGAAGAAGTCATATGAGGCTGGGTTCCAAGAAAGTATATTCACACAAATGTATACGAACTCTCTCGCCTGACATATTGCCCAATTTGTCAACAATTAAAAAATCGAAGCCTGTGTGTTCCATAAGCCTTTACCCCAGCATATAACGTCCTCAGCTAATTACCATAAACAAATCGGATTCGGACGGAGAAATGCTGACAGCTCCTGTGTGGGCAGAGGACTAGATAGCCAAATAGTTAATTTCGCTGACATATCTCTTTGAAATGCTAATTGTGTATCTATTTTGCTATGTGTCAGCTATATCTAGATTTCAGTGACCAAATTGTGAGATATGATAATTCGTCTGTGCATGTTCAAGGGTCGTATGGGCCATGCGAAACTTCCAGACTCCAAATCATATTGATAGATGAGCGACAAACTTGATATCGTCCTGCCTGATACAGTTAAGTGAGAAAGCAAAAACTAAAATAGAGACGAAATTTACTACCAAATTGTGTCTCAGTGATGTCATACGAGTCACAGAAGTAGCAGTCAATGCGCAACGCGATCCCAGACGAATGACTACCATCATGCTGCATTCATGCATGCATCCAAAAGCATCACTCTCCTCTCAGACCTGGTGCACATGGTCGAGATATTAACATTGCTTATGGTACGTGATAGAAATCGAGGAGAAGGTGGTGGATCAGGAAAGGTCAGGAAGTCAGGCTATATAAATTGAAAACTGGTGGCCTGATCAACATGTTTTAAATTGCCACCGAAAGCAATGAACTGCGATGTACCTACTTCATTCCTCGTACAGATAACGGGTATTGTGGTCGCTCAGACACTGGGAGGCCTCGAAGGTTTTGGAGGTTAATAATTATACATAGAAACGATATAGTAGCTGTCACTAACGACCGTATGCATTTTGCATGCAATTGTTGAGAAGCCAATGACTGCCAGTATGACATTAAGGTGAGCGTCAACGGTGTGTCAATGATTTTTATTCTTACTCTGTCGGCAATCAGAGTGGTGCATAGTCACATCTTTCCAAAGAGAAAGTATTTGCCATCTTTATAGGTAAAAAGGAGCGCAATATGCTTGTTGCCCCATCCTGGAAATGAGTGTCAATCGAGCATCAACAATTTTTGGTCTTGAATCTTCGGTAATCAAATGCCTATATAACTGTGTCAATCCATAATCAATGAATCGGCCGCCTTTATGTGTAAAAATGCTAGGGACGACATCACTACTACCTCATAAAAATCAGTGTCAACGGATTATAAACGATTTTTTGTATTGCATCTTGGATAAGCAGTAGCCTATGCTACAACATTGACCCATAATCCGAGTATTGGCCGCATGTATGTGAAAAAATACTTGTGATGATATCGCTACTACCTCCTAATAATGAGCATCATCGGAGCATCAACAATTTTTGGTTTTGCATCTTGCATACTCAAAGCGCAATGGAATGGCGTTAACCCATAATCGAACTATTGGCCACCTCTATAGGCAAAATGCTAGTGATGATATCGCTACAACCTCCTAAGAATGAGCGTCAACAGAGCATCAATGATTTTTGGTTTTGCATCTTGGATACTCATAGGGCAGTGCCACAGCGTTAACACATAATCGAACTATCCGCCACCTCCATGGGCAAAAATCAGACTGACCATATCGCTACGACCTCCTAGAAATGAGTGTCAATGGATTATAAATGATTTTGGGTCATGCATCATGGATAAGCAATGGGCTATGCAACGCCATGAACCAATAGTGCAAGTATTGGCCGCCTTTATGTGCACAAATGCTAGTGATGATATCACTACTACCTCCTAAAAATGAGCGTCATCACAGTGTCAACAATTTCTGGTATTACAAGTTGGATACACAGAGGGCAATGCAATGCCATTGACGCATAATCCGGGTATCGGCCCCCTTTATGTGCATCACTGATAGTGACGTTACCGGTACTACCTCCTAACAATGAGCATCATCGGAGTATTAACAATTTTTGGTTTTGCATCTTGGATACTCATAGGGCAATGCAACGGAGTTAACCCATAATTGAACGATCGACCACCGTTATGGGCCAAAATGCTAGTGAGGATATCCCTACTACCTCCTGAAAATGACCGTCAATATAGCGTCAACTATTTCAGTTCTTGCATCTTGGATCCTGACAAGGCTATGCGACAGGGTCAACCCAGAATTGAACTATCGGCCGCGTTTCAAGGCAAAATGCTAGTGATGATATCGCAACCGCCTCCTATCAATGTGCGCCAATGGAGTGTCAACAGTGTTGTGGCAGCTTGGTAAGCTACACAGTAACGAACTGCACTACAATGTTCATAAATTGTGTTATTAATGGTCAGTCTTCTCGATATGTCCTTGAATACAACTTCACAAATATGCATACAATGTGTCACAGGTATGAGGTTTTTCTTGCTTGTAGCTCTAGATTCAATATTTAAGATCCAGCTTTCTACTTTACTATAACGTAACTTTTGACAGTCTCTCAAGTTGAATTACGCCACTTTCAAATTCCTATGGCAATGGCAGATTCAAATTCTTCAAATACCTCATTGCTAGAGGTTATGCTATATTCCAAAAATGAATGCGTCCTTATTCCTGATTTGAGCGACCATACTTTACAAATCATATTTGATACTCAATGGGCTTCTATGGATGCAGGCTCGAAGCGTCCAATTACTCGGAATCATTCGTAACATGCGCCTTCTTGGCAATTCAATGGCCACCGCGGAATGGAGGAGACCAGCTGCCACGGCATCATATGTATTGTTTCACATCAGGTTCTTCGCCATCCATCAGAACATGGGACCAGCTCAATGGGGAAACACATGCTGGCAAAAGTGCACATTGTAAAGTGAAATGAATTAACGGAGTCGGAAGTGACTGAATTGACTAGTTCAATGCTCCATGAAACAGCTTTGGGCTTATAGAAAAGGCAAAGACGTCAAGGAATTACACTTCGAAGGTTGCAACTCAAATTCATATTTGACATTTCGGTTCTATCTATATTAACTGAATTCACAGACAGATTGCTCCAAACTGGCAGTAAAGGACTGGCAAACAACTGAATTTCACCAAGACACGTGGAATAGCTAACTCATGTCGGGGTTTGTTGCGGCTCATGTTCCACGGAATGCTATATCCAACCTTGAGCTAGGATGGTCCTATGATGCATTACAAAGATAGCTAGTGCTGCCGTCCACCAGCACCCTTAGCAACATTTCCGGAGGGAATACATACTGACAGTGGATGCTATCAAGAAGCAATTTCCGTCAAGAAATTAAGTTAGTTTAGCTTTAGATGTGTCAACATCAAGAAACAAATTGGCCATAACGCCGGTTATTGTTTACTAGATGGATTGAAAATGGGCATTGAGTATCATACAATTCGTGTTTGATGAAGTTCATAGCCTAGTCTGTTCGTATTTTCAAAGCCAAATAAGGATGATCGGTCAAGGGTCAACATACTGGAGCAAGGCTAGAGGTACATTTCAAGGAAGTTCTGTATCGATTTGATCCTACTGATGGCTGTTTACTGGGAATTATGACTGATAACTCTTCATCAAAGTACTCCATGACTTGTGAATTTCAATTTACTCTTGAGGCCTCTGGAATGGTGTGGCCTATGTTGAGAAACCACATACCATGAATGGCACACGTCATTCAGCTTGCTTTAGGTGCATTCATGAGCGGTCTGGGTGTAACAGGCCGCACCAAGTCTTGGGGAGCCCATGAGTGCAATCAGCAATTTGGAGAGAATAAAAGCATAGACATTGGGAAGTGTCAAAGACTTCATAAAGAGAGCAAAGCTAGAATCGAAAAGATGTCAGCCATGAGACCAGGTTTAGCAAATATAATTGAGAAAGTACGTATTTCAAGTAACTTTGAAAGTCCTGAAACTTTTGTTCATATAGCAGCAAATGCTTGCTCTAATGATTACCCTGACACCTGGTCATCGAAATGGGTTCATTCACAGTCAAAAAGCCAAAGTATGAATTGCAGTACTACCTATTATGGAAGTCAAGAGACAGAGTAATTCGACATTGGAGTTGTTTGACCATGCCTGCCGATTATGAGAATTCACCCAGGAGTGGCAGAAGACTTGAAACTACAGTGAGTACCGGCGATTATTCACAACCCAGGACGAATGGACCATCGTCAAGTACATCCTGGATGTTTCAGGGCCATTTGAGTACTAGACCCTGTGGATGCCAACAAGGCAGACGGTTACTTTGCATCATGTCATCACTGTGTTCAACCTCATGTTCAATATTATGGATGGCGGTATGCGGGCGGTAGCTAAGAAGAAGACTGAATCGAAGGAAGACATATACTTCACCATGCAGTTGGCATGACAGAAGCTGTCCAATTATTATGCCAATGTTACTCCAAAGATTGGTATGCTGAACTTGTCAGCACATAGTGTTGATCCTTTCCGGAAGTTGCAATCGTTTAGGAAGTTGGACAAGCCAATCGATATCAATCCTGAGAACGAGACTTCCTATACTACTCAATACTGAGTGGCATGTCTGAAGTATGTGGAGAATGAATACTGCGTCAATCAGAGATGTTTGTCCATCATTAAACCTGAAGCGTACAGAGCAACAATCTCTTCTCCTCCGCAATGGCTTCTAGATGTTGCAATTCTTCCTATGATCCATATGATTTGTCCAGCAATGATTAACAATACTTGAAGCCAAAAAGTGTGGCTCAAATGGCACCCGAGAGACGCGAGCGCATTTTCACACTTATTGACAGCCGCAAGGCTCTATTTCAATTCCATGCCTGAATTACCTCAGCACTGGGGGCAAATTAACCCGAATCATAATGATTACCACTCGTACCCTACACAGATTAGCAGTACAGTTTCCATACAGAATATCACTGTTTGGTGGCGCCAACAAGAGGGTATGAACCCAACTTACGCCAATCTCTCTAACATGGCTCGCGATATAAGCTCTATCATACTACATAGTATCAGAGTGGAGGCTAGATAATGGCTTGGCTGAGATGTTATCGGCTGCAGGCAGTCAAAACCTAAATGCAAGACACTTCACCAAAAATTTGTCATAAGGCGGGTTGCTCGAACCATTCACGAGATATTGGCAGGCGATGACCTAGCATTAGATACAACCAATCCTGAAACTGACTTGGAAATGAAGAGAGAGGTGGAGGAAAGAAAATTGCACAGAATGGCCAAGGTCCACAACATTTAGGAGATGTGGCAGGGCAGCCAAAATCTACGTGCTACACAAAAGGAATCTCGCGCTCGAAACAAGCAACTGACAGCTGTACGATACATTTCAAATATTGAAGAGATCGTCAACACATCCTGGTTGAACTTTCAACATGATGGTGCGGCTGTATCTAAATTGTCGGAAAGCACACCTTTGCCACGAGCTTTCTCTTCAAAGTACATCGCAGGAAGACAAACTCAACAATTTAATGGCCGGCCAATCTCAATATTCGACGGCCATCCTGCCAAAAGTCATCAGGACAGCGCACCTTTCAGCCTTTGAGACTCCGAGAATTGGCTTGACTGGAATCATGACTCGGATAATCCAAAGCAATGCAAAGACGACTGGGAGGCAGACAACCAATCCGACATAGAGCTAGACAATGGCAAGGAGGATCTGGAAACCCCAAAGCAGCGGGATGTGAATGGTGCACCAAATGTTCCAGGATTCATCCAGCCAATACAGAGGTCAAAAATAATGGCTGCAAAGGTGGTGGTGACAGACAATGCAATCGAAACGAGGAGGAATATGGGGAACCAGAAAAGTAGGACAGAATGCGTCAATGCATTTCACCAGGTTGTTCAAGATGCTTGACTGAGAATTGTATATAGAGAAATATCATGGGAGAAGATTGCGCAGTCGCATGTGAATATTGGTCAATAAACTGAAGTATAGTGGGGAAAATGAATTATTTGGCAAGATGTACAAATTTTAATAGAATGAGAGCGACCAGTGAAAGATTATTACTGGGCTCGGCATTGCCAAAGAGCCAAGTCTCAATCAGTCCGAAAGGCAACTGACAAGTTCAAATAATTATAAATGCAATTATCAATGGCAGCAGATTATGAATATACACTACTTGAAAATGAGCGTCAATGGAGCCTCAATGAGTATTGGTCTTGTAAGTATGGTAATTGAAATATGATTTGGTCACTGTTAAGCATAACTGCAGTATTGCCAGCATTTGTAGGCAAAACAGAAAGCAACAAGGACACTGTCTGATTCGGAAAATGCGTGTCAGCGGTGCGTTAACAATTTTTGGCCTTGCATCTTGGGTAACCTAAGTGGTGATTGGTTGCGAACATCCATAGATGATGTATTGGCTACTATCAGAGGCAAACCAATAGCGACACGCTCCCCGCCCCATCCTGAAAATGAGTTGCAACAGTTTCTGGCATTGCAAGTAAGTGAATTGAAAAGCTATTTGGTCGCTGTTATGCATAACCGACATATTGGTAGCATTTATTGGCAATAGAGAAACCAGCATAGTCACTGCCCCATTCTGAAAATGAGTGTCAATGGAGGATGAATGAAGTTTTGCTTTGCATCTTCGGTAACCTAAGTCGCGATTGGTTGTAAATATCTATAAATGAGGTATTGACTGCCTTCAGAGGCAAAATCAATAGCAACACCCTCCCTGCCCCATCCTGAGAATGAGCGTCAATGGAGTGTCAACGATTTTTGGTCTTGCATCGTGGGTAATCAAAATTTTACTTTGTGGGAACAATTCATATATGAAGTATAGGCGACTATTTCAGCCAACACAGTGCATGACATAGACGTTACCTCATTAAGAAAACAAGCGTCAACTGAGCATCAAAATTGTTGGTCTTGCACATCAGGTATACAAGGCATTGCGCAGAGACTTGAGGTCATAACAGAACTATTGAACATCATGATAGGCAAAAATACAACATATAAACAGAAAAACACAATTTCCCAAATAATCGATATAGGAAACTGCAAAACATGCACAAAGAAACTCTTGATTATTGAATAAGCCACTCTGATAATAGACTATTATCAAACAGCAAAAACAAGAGCATTAAATGAATCGACAAATGGACCCACTGGGTGACCCTCCGTAAACCAGCCAAATCCTGACCAGGTGGGGAGAATTCCAGCAAACCTTGCCCGAATTGACGGTTCTGGTGTATTGACAACCCGGACAGCCAATTTGACAACTGTTCGGTTTTGACCCAGATCCACACACGCACGATGGACCGGAACTGTTGCATTCACTAGGCACAACACCTCGACTGTCAAACTCCATGTCAATTGTGTATTAGGGAAAGGTAGCCTCTGCACACTAAACTATGAATGCACAGCATTGGCCAATTAGTAACCCCACATCACTCAATATTGACTGAGTTGTATATTTGGATATACACTTTGATGTTATGAAATAGCTTCTCAATATTTAGGCTCCATCAAAAGTGCTGGAGGTTGAGAGAGAATCTCATAAGTCAGATTCTGCTCAGCAACTATACAGATGATGACTGGCAACCTCTGTGACCCCATTGACTGTACTTACTCAACCATGCCCAAGTGTTCACTGCTTTTAGTAGAGGCTGAACTGGATTCTAACTAAGTGTATGTTTTGGCAACCAAAACCTGAATTTGAAATTTAATTACATGAACCAATTTGCATCAAGTAAGTATGAGCAGAAAGAAGCTTCAAAGTTTGAGTTCTGAAAAGACAACTTCAAAGAGTGCAATCGACTGTCAGAGTAAGGCGAGCCTGCTATCCCAGCTATTGGATTGAATCAGGCATAGCAATTCAAACCTTCGTGCACCTCAGTTCCCATTGACTCCATCCATTCTTTCATCTACCTGCCGAGAGATAACGTCTCACTATGCATTCATACCATGGTATATTGCTTTCATATCGCTTTCATATCCCAATATTTGTGTTTAGTCAACTTTGTAGTACTGAAACTCATAATGAATTTGTGATTTGACAATGTGATATTTACTATATATTAGGATGTTGAAAGTAATGATTGCTAGAAGCTTGTATTCTCAAGTACAGGTAGATTCATGATGTTATATACAAGATTCGGAGTATGCCCTGTACACATGCATCCACACTCAGGCAGCATCTCCAGTTGAGTGTGGAATGACCATCATCTTATGGGGATTATGTATCAGCCCATCCGAAGCCATATGTCTGGGAGGTAGACCATATAGGTAATACTTCCCCGTCCTGCTACGGTCCATGGAGCAAGATAACCAACAACCGTGCAAATTGTAATTCCCACAGTAGTCTCCTTGAATCCCTGTATGGCAAGTGATTAGGGACAGAGTACAGTACAGTGGCCTGAGAATGGCCATTCGTATAAACAATGGAATCTGTATTCCATATAAAAGCAAAGACAACCTTAAAACCAACTATAAATTGACCTCCAATTGACCTCCAATCAACATATACCCATTGGATTCATAAACTTCATATGCTTATCTTCAGTATGTGCATTAGTGAGTATATCTGCCAAATATTTGGCTTTGTGTATGTAAGAGCAGCTGACTATCAGTTATCAATGCAGATCTCAACTGTTGTGAAAGAAAATGTCAATTTGTTTAGTTTGAGCTTTGATGAGTTCTGTGGTGATGCCAGTGAGTGCACCCTGCTTATTACAGATGATTGGGAGCGGTGATGAGTCATTCTGAGCACAATGAATATACTCTTGCAACAGGAGTAACAATTTCACCTCTCTGGGGGCTTCCAAGCAGGCAATTCACTTGGCTTTAGGAGTTCTCATGGGCAAGAGACTTTGCCTTCATGACTGCCATGAGCTAGCTCAGTTGTAGGAGAGTGACACATGGCCTCCCGGAGACTTGTGGTCCACACTGTTGTTGGGCCAATCAGAATCCAAGTACTCTATCAGGCAATTGGCAATGTTGATGCTGATTGAAATGTCAATGCCAATGCCAATGCTGTTGCAGTGTGGCCGAAATTGGCTGTAGGTTTGGAATACTGAAGGACTTTCATAGCAGCGGTCATATGGCTGGTGAATGGTCAGAATTGTAATGAGAAAGAGCAGTGACCAGATACAACATACATGCCCAAATTGGAAGTGCTCCATACATTAGTGATCGCATGACTGCTCAATTGTTTGTGATATCGTCCAATGCCTTCTTCCCCGGTTCCATGGCAGAGTCAAATTTCATAGTCGGATGCGTGGGAATTGAGACCATGTATGTAGTCTCCATTCCGCATTGCCTGAGGATCATTGTGATATGGGCTTTCTGACTGAGACTGATTCTGTTACCAGTTTCATGGAGGGAGATCTTGATGGTGAGGAAATGGCATGACAGGCCGAGGTTCATAATGATATATTTTTTGAAGAGTTTCTCCCAAACCTAGATCACAGCTTCTGTTGTGGGCCCTGGCTATAACATGCAGATACAATCAATATAGAGAAGTATCCAAATGGTGTGTCTGTGGAGAGAGAGGGTTGGATCAGCTCAGGACTGTGTGGACCAAACAGAGAGTAGAATGGCATATATATCGTCGTGCCATAGCTGTGGAGCTTGTTTAAGGATCTCGAGAGCTTTCCCGAGTCTAACAATAACCTTTGGAACGTTGGGGCCCTCTGGCCAGCAATCTGCGAATGTCATATAGTTGTCGTCATCTTCGATATTGTGCTTTGTGAATGCAGTATGTGCACCCCTGTGGGCCACATTCCACCTGTATCATCTGATGTGAGAAATGAGATACTGAAATGTAGTTGTCTTTGTAACAGTAGTACATGCCTCACTAAGATTGGTCCGCTCGTATCCATTTATGACTAGCTACGCTTCAATGCCAGGTCATCCCCTCTGGGATGATCTAAGTTTCATATACCCACTCCGAGGCAGTCAGCTTGACTCCAAGTTGCCGTACTTTCCAGGAGTTGAGAGCAGAGGAGGTGATATTGAGCTGAATTGATGTGCTTTCATCTACCAACGCTCTTATCAGGTGATTTTGTTCAGAGCTTTCCCTAGCTTCTGCACAGGTGAATAGATCTCTAGTGGCCATGGATGCGATTCGTACTTATAGGAGGATTGACTATCACTTCTGGTTATACGACTCCCTATCAGCAGAGCTACTGCCAGAGCTGCTGGCAGTACTGGGCTAGATATCTTGATTGTGGCAGCTGAATGCCAGACATTCAGATCCTCTCAGCGGAGGCGCCGGTGGTGGGCGATCATTTCTGCACCTGCTGGTGAACCGTGCACAGTCTGATCCACATGGCGGATACCCCAAGATGTGGGTGAAAATTGGTCAATCCACTGCCGAATGCTGGGCAGTATGATCCACTCGGCAGAGGCGCTGGCCATGGGCATTTGGTGCTTCGTTACCTGGAGCTGGTTGCATGTATGATGTTGTTCTCTTACTTATCTGCATAGATTGACCATTGTGGAGAGGCCCATCTCTGATACCCGTTCTCTTGACATATTCCTCATCGCTGGGCAATCTAAACATGTACGCCACATTGCTCTCATGCTGGCAGAACATGTGTACATTTCATCCTGTGTGAGAGACGACATCCGATTGGGCTTTCGCCATCTGGACTTTGGGGTGCCATATTCTACACAATGTATGCCAGTGATGTGTGTAGCAAACCATCATGCAGGACTAGAATCTTGAGCCAAACTTGCCCTGCCAGTGTTGAACTTTGGGAATGAGTCTACTGGCATTGCATCCAATTTGACGTATAATGTGGAGACCAGCATGATATGATATTTTATTGCAATTGGCATGGTGCATTAGTTTCCTAAATCCAGACAGCATTTCATATGGAATTTTGTATAGGGCTCGATAACTATCACAGTCATTTGTTTTCTGGCTTTCTCATGGTGATTTGTAATGGGGATAGACTGCAGTATTAACTGCTTCTCCCCAGTTCTGAACTGGAGACTGGGGGTCAATCATTATCCCCCAGGCCATCTCGGTTACTATACGGATAATACATTTAGCAGCATCATCATTATGGGGAGAGTATGGAGGGCAACACTCTTATGTTATACCGAGAGCCATGAGGGCATATCAGAGTATCTGAATGTCATATTCTCCCCATCCATTATCGCACTGGAGTGGCTCAACCTCATATCCCATTGAGTCTACTTCGGCTAGAGATGTCTGGTTGGTGGAGGTGCAGGTCTCCATTTTCCTATTTGGGAGTAGCCTCACAGCTGTATCCCTCAGGCAGCCTTCAATCAATAGAAAATGATATCAATTATCTCCAAAGATTGGTGTACGAAAGGGACAATCCATATCCCAATGTGTAAGTGCACATTCCATTATTGTTCACTTGACAGGCCCTGTGATGAACAGTTGGATGTCCTTGGCTTGGATGCAGACCGCGCAGATGGAACAAGCATGTGTATATCAACCAATCATAAAATTCATGGCGGTACGATTTATCTGGGCTATGGGTTGGTGCATTACTGTTAACCCTCAGATGGTGAGAAAATTTTGAGTGGTGGTAGTTTTCAGTTCTATTGGTGTTCTTGATGACTTCATCATAGACTTAGTTATAGGTGAGCCGTCAGTGATTGTCAATTTTCCATTTTCGGGAGTTGATGATAGGAGTGCAGTTGTGTGAAAAATGGTATATATGCCACTGACTAGTTTTGCAGTGGTATTGAAAGCAGATGGTGAAGTTGTGGAGTATTTCTGTTCCAAAATATATGTATGTCTGACCAAATACAACTGTGTGATTGATAGAAGGCAAAGTTGAAAAGTAGGAGCATGGAGGGCATCGACTTGATAGCCCTGTATGATGTCAAACAAACTGTAGTTAGTGGTGGTGACCAAATGGTTGTCTCCAAGCTCAATTACCATAGGCAGTGAGAGCTAATTCACATTTCAGAAGCTGCTGCAGTCATGGAAATTGTGGTGGAAAGCTCTAGAATTAATTGCCAACTTCAGAGCTGGGGCAGCTAAGGCAAGAGCCTAGGCAGAGACTCTGATGGTATCACCATCTCTGGTTGTTGCAAGAGCTGCTATAGGCGTGGCTTGCTGCACTATCTGCCACTGTTTTGTATGTTTGTAGGAGATACAGTTGATTCTGGTATGGGCTGAAATCCTTCACTGGCTGCATTTATGCCCATTGATTCCTCCGCTGTTTTCTCTTTCCTGAGTGTGTTTCCACTTTCTGCATCAATCTGAATTATGGCTGTCAATTTTGCGACAGGTGCACTTAGTCTAATTGCCAACTCCAGTTCCTCTGGTTTGTCCACCATGACCACCACATCCACAATGTCCACCGCATCGATCACCTCCATGGGTTTTGCCTCAGCCATGATTGAAATAACATTGTGTGGGAAGGGTGGCCCCTGTGGATGAGTCGCAAAGTTATTTGGCAAGGCTGGCAGTGGTTTCTTCTTCTTGGAGGTTATGCATAGCTGCTTGGATTATTGGATAGGACCTTCCACAACCACAAAATTGCAAATCAAGTATTGGCTATGCTATGCACACATGTGCACACACTCAGCTCATAACAAGCTTTCTGTGAACCCATGCATGATGTACAATTTGTACTCAGCTATGGTTGTTGGTGTTGTTTATTCACACTGTATACGGTCTAATTGGAGTATGACAGGACCAATTACGCCATCCGCCTCAGGACGAGCTGGCTAGATGGCGGAGCTCTCCCCTCCGTTCCTTTCATCCCCGCTGACAAATGAAAGCTAAAAGATTGACAAACAAACAGAAAAGAAACGAAAAGATATGAACCCACTGCCGCCGCTCCCCGCACCTGAGTCAGCCTCTGGGTCAGCTCCACACTCTGCTTGCAATCATTTGGGTGCGAACTTCCCGACTTCAGTAGCCACCAACATGTCCAGCATCACTTGATCGCAGTCTTCGATGGAAAACGGCTCAGAGACCTGTACGTGTCGGTATCTGCCTGCTTCCAGCTCGCCACCTTTTCTACCGCGTTCCATGTAGGTACGGGTTTGAGTGGTGTCATCACGTGGGTTGGTTTAGGGTTGAGCGCGGCGGAGCCGCATCCCCTTTGGTTCTTGTGTACGTGTCAATCAGACTTAGCGAGACAGTCAGTGAGTTTAGGTTAAGAGAGAGACAGAGGACACCGGACACTGTACAACAGGTTATGAGCCCGGGCACTTCACTGATTTGACGAACTCGACTGGGATTTAGATTTCGAATTGAGGCATCATCGACACGGTCTCGGAGGAGTACAGACAGACTCGACACGTGTACGGACGACAAGATGGCCGAATCGACAGTGATCACGATTAAGAAGTTTGATGGTACGGACTACAAGAGCTGGAGTTTGGAAATCGAAATTCTCTTGGAGCAGAAGCAGGTTCTCGGCATTGTCGACGGTACAGAGGAAGCACCGGATGCGAAGGACGGGAGAGAGTTTAAAGCATGGAAGAAGCAGCATGGAATCGCACGGTCGACCATTCTCCTCGCGATGGAGAGGTCATTGCAGCAGCAGTATGGCGTTCAGAAAGACGCGAAGGCGCTGTGGGATCAGCTGAAGGAGGACTACAAGTCAAAGGTGAAGCTCAATGTGTGGGCTTTGCGCGACGAGATGTCAGCGGTGAAGTTGAGCAATTGCGAGAATGTGCAGGAGTACGCATCGAAGATCCAGGGGCATGTGAATGACTTCAACCTCTGCGCCGACAGTTCGACTGGTAGCGGTACGATGCCAAAGAGCGAGCACAGCTACTATCTGATGCAGGGTATACCTAAGGATGATGATTGGAGGTTTTTCACCCAGTTGATGTACGACAAGATCGACACCTTGGCCGACAAAC
>Ga0307512_10000580_pt1 | contig 54190 bp, 49 predicted proteins | sample 14_EM_MG_FD_200267 | JGI IMG/M metagenome (GOLD analysis project Ga0307512, IMG submission 200267) | Populus trichocarpa ectomycorrhiza microbial communities from riparian zone in the Pacific Northwest, United States - 14_EM | ecosystem: Host-associated > Plants > Roots > Unclassified | place...
CTTCATCAACCTTCCAACCGCATCTATTGCTGACCTTCTCTTTCTGCATCCAAACTGTCCGTCATGAAGTAACCTCCTTCGCTCACACTCCTCTGCTATTGCGTTGACGGCCACCTTCTCAACCACTTTTCCCAGACAATTTAACAACATAATCACCCTGTATGCTTTGGCGACTCCGTAATCTGGCTTATTCGGTTTCGGTATAACAACTCCCCTTGCTTCCTTCCAAACTTGCGGGTGTATTCCTAACCTAAATGACACTTTAACAACATTAATTATCCTCTGAGAATCCCATTCCCACAATAATCGTATTGCCTTAAATCCCAGCCTATCCGGGCCGGGTGCCTTTGGAACCGACTGAATAAACAGAGCCTCTCGGATGTCTTCATCAGTAATCCTTTTCCACATTTCCCCTCCTTCTTCTTGGGCCTTTCTCTCCACACCCTTCAAAGGTTTCGGAAATGCTTCTTCTTTTATCAACTTCGCCTTATCCTCCCAGGACTCCGCCACCTCTCCAGTCCTAGATTTCAAAGTCTTTGTCGTTTGTTGTCCGCCTGGTTTCGTGTATCTCAACGCCTGCCAGACTTGGTCTCTTGTGGCCGAAGTTAAAAACTTCTTCCACATCTCCGTTTTCGACTGTCAGATCATTCTTCTCAGGTTGCTTCGCTGCCTCTTAACTTGTTGCTGCGACGCCTCCCCTCTCTTTTGAGCTCTTTTTATCGATCCTAAAAATTTTCGGTTTTCCGCAATTTCCACCGTCCACCACCTTTTGGACCTTGCGCAAACCTTTATCTTTTTGCAACACCTATTAAGATGATTAACGAAATTCCACTGTATCCACTCAGCTTCCTTCTGTAAATCATCTTCGCTGCTATTCTCATCCAGTACGGGTCTCTTTAGGCTCTTGTCCTTCCATTCTTTTTGTGTTTTTTTATAATTTTCTTCCTCCTCCTTCGACTTAAGCCCATCAATATCCCATCCTGTAATCTTTCGCGATACTTTGGCTCCCTCCCCTTCATCACATCTTAACTGGGCACACACAACCGCGTGATCCGAAGTAGTTGCCAAATCTGTTGAAATCTCTAATCTATCAGCCATCGAGGCTTTAGTGATAAAGAAATCTATAAGCGATCCCAAAGTTTCGCCATTTCTCGTATTCGAATGGGTTTCCTCCCCATCCGTGACATCAATCAAATCGTACTCATCCATAAGATTTTCCAAAAAGATCGCATCTCGTTTTGGTGGGCACTGCGGGTCCCATCTATCACTGTGAGCATTCCAACACCGGGAAAAATGACCTTACGCGACGCGTAACTCATAGAGAAGCTGTTTCTGGGACGGTAATTCATAGCATATTTGACGCGTGGCACTATGCGGACCTATGGACCTACGTGTTGACTAGATTACTATGATACGCAGGCGATTTTGAGCACTGAATACTATACATCACACTGCATACAACTTGAAAGTAAGCTGACAGATCCGCTTCATTGCACGCTCCCATCTACGCTCTGAAGTACACTCCTGATTGCACTCGATTGCACACTCCCAGCCTGCTTTACTATACGCTCCCAATTGCTCTCGATGGCACACTCCCAGCCTGCTTGACTTATGCTCCCAAGTAAGCTCTCAAGACTCTCCCAAGTACACTCCAAGTACGCTCCCAAGTACACCTCCAAGTACGTTCTCATGTACACTCCCGGGCATGCTCTCAAGGACGCTCCCAATTGCACTCGATGGCATACTCCCAGCCTGCTTGACTGTACGCTCTCAAGTATGCTCTCAAGACGCTCTCAAGCATACTCCCGAGCACGCTCTCAAATACACTCCCAATTGCACTCGATGACACTCCCAGCCTGCTTGACTATACGCTCTCAAGATGCTCTCAATCGCACTCCCGAGCATGCTCTCAAGTACACTCCCAATTGCACTCTATGGCACGCTCCCAATTGCACTCGATGGCACACTCCCAGACTGCTTGACTATACGCTCCCAGGTATGCTCTCAAGACGCTCTCAATCACACTCCCGAGCACGCTCTCAAGTACACTCCCGATTGCACTCGATGACACGCTCCCAGCCTGCTTGACTATACGCTCCCAAGCAAGCTCTCAAGACTCCCAAGTACACCTTCGAGTCGCTCTCAAGTACGCTCCTAATTGCACTTGATGGTACACTCCCAGCCTACTTGGCTCTACGCCCCCAAGTACACTCTCAAGAGAGAAGACACTCCCAACCTCACTTGACTATATGCTCCCATGTATGCTCCTGCATGCTGGATCCAGAGACTTGCTGAGTTGCAGACGCCAGGCACCGGGAGGCGTGAGGCTGGTGGCGTACGGCAGGCAGTGGTTGGTGGGCGGCGTGTGGTGTGTGGCAGATGGCGGGCGGCGTATGGTGGCCGAAATCAAGACGTCGGTCGATATCATAGTCTGAACCTTATCTTTAGCGCGGCCACCGCAACAAGATCTCAAGATGCCTCATACTCATGGTGTTGACAATTGTAGCCTTAGATTCCGCAGGAAAGGTAGACAATTGGATCTTGGGGAGAGCAGATCTCCGACTCAGATTTTCCAGCGGAATCTAGTGCTGCTTCCCATCGATTGTGGGCGTATGTGTGCGCATTCGGTCCGGGGCTGATGGGGAAGATGGCAATGGCAATGGTGATAGTGTTGGCGATTGTGATCATGGTACCAGAAGTACTTATACAAGTAGGTTGGCTACGTCAACGTCAGCATCAAAGCTTCCACAGACTTAGAGCCTTCTACTAGCCAAAGCTTCCACAGACCTAGAGCCTTCTATTAGCCAAAGCTTCCACAGACCTAGAGCTTTCTATTAGCCAAAGCTTCCACAAACTCAGAGTTTTCCATCGGCCAAAAGCTTCCCATGGAAAACTCTACTCCTTCCGAATATGCTCCTACATGCTTGATCCAGAGACTTGTTGAGTTGCAGACGCCAAGCACTGGGAGGCGTGAGGCAGGTTGTGTGTGGCGAGCAGTGTTTGGTGGGTAGCGAGTGGCAGGCTGCCGAAATCATGACGTCGGTCTATATCATAGTCTGAATCTTATCTTTCGCGCGCCCACCGAGACGAAATCTCACGATGCCTCACGACCATGGTGTTGACAATTGCAGCCTTAGATTTTGTAGGAATGGTAGACAATTGGATCTTGGGGAGAGCAGATCTCCGACTCAGATTTTCCAGCGGAATCTGCTGCTTGCTTCCCATCGATTGTGAGCGTATGTGTGCGCATTTGGGCCGGGGCTGATGGTGATGATGGCGATGGTGATGATGGCGATGGTGATGATGGCGATAGTGATGTGTCAGTGATGGTGATCATAGTACCAGAAGCACTTAGACAAGTAGGTTGGCTATGTCAACATTAGCATCAAAGCTTCTACAGACTTAGAGCCTTCTATTAGCCAAAGCTTCCACAGACTTAGAGCCTTCCATTAGCCAAAGCTTCCACAAACTCAGAGTTTGCCATCTGCCAAAAGCTTCCCGTGGAAAACTCTACTCCTCCCGATGCGAGACACTCAAGTAGGCTCCCAATCAGGCTATTGAGCAGGCTTTCGAGCGGGCACTCAAGCAGGCTCTCAGTCAGGCTATTGAGCAGGCTTTCGAGCGGGCTCTCAAGTAGGCTCTCACGCGCTTGCGGGCTCAAATGCGGACTTGCAGCGATAGTGTGTACAGTACCGGTATAACAGCGAAGACTGCAGGCTTTAAAGACAAGTATAGGTCCATCACTGGCCGGCAGCCGTATATAGTTCCATAGGCCCACGCGCACATCTCTATGGATCGACTATAGACGACTATAGGCTGCGCGTCGCGCAGGGGTCCACGGGAAGCTTGGTATAAGCTGCGCGGGTGCGCATGTGCGCGTAGCGCAGCCTATAGTCGATTTGCACTTTTGCCGATGAATCTCCTCCCAAAAGAATCTTTTCCTGCTCCATAATCTCCCTCCATCTTGCTGTCTGTGCCGGTCTGCCTTGACTTCTCACTCCCCCCTCTTGTCTCAGCTGATCGTACACATTCACCAATCTCATCTTTCTACCCGACGGGTATCTTATATCAAACACCTGTACATCTCCGTCTCCCCCCTTATCCACTTCCGAAAATTCCAGGTGTGTATCTCTTCTTATTGCGGTCATGGTTCGTCCTCCCCTAACCAATCTATATCCTGGGTGGCTAATGTTGTATCCTTCCCTCTCCACATACGGTTCTTGCAACATCACAACATCAGCCCCCCAAACAATTCCTGTTTCCAACGCCATCATAGTCGCCTCATACCCCCTTCCACAGTTATGCATTACGCATTTCACCATGACTTCATGGGGGTTTCTTGGGTCCCTGCGTTAGAAGATTGTCCTTCAGTCTCTTGTGTCGTTGCGACTTGGACTTCCGGCTCCTTTTCGATCTGCTCATCATCCTGAGCCTTCTTTTCCGCATCCGCTGTTGATGGTCCCCCATCCTCTGCGCGATCCGGCTTCTTTTGTTGGTCCGTTGTAATATTTCGACGTTCCCCCTCTCTCTCCTCTTGGTTACTAGTCTTCGTAGTAGCTTAAAGCTCAAATATTGTAGCGGAATGTGACTGATAGACAGCATTCGGACCCAGATGATTCGAGCAGCCTTGCCGTGACCGTGACAAAACCCATGTTTTCACATACCATACCGCCCTCTGTGACGCTGTGACGTTCGAAGCATCGTGCTCGTTATAGTAGTACCGCGGGAGTAGTATAAATTAGTTTAAATTTGCGATCGGGCTCGGAGCTATATATAATTACACAGGCTCAACGACCAGGCACGAAGGTTGTGAAGCCGTGCAACAGTCGCGTCTACCAGATGGGTCGATTGTGGTCTCAAGCTGGGCGCGAAACCCCCGACCTCCCACAGTTGAATACTCACTCGTTCTTCCGAATTCATGAACACCAAACTTCATGGCCTATCCATCGCGTGTAGTTTTGAACTGTAGGCTTACTCTAATCCACTTTTGAAGGTACAGGTTTACTACGTGCGGAACCACTGTTTTCGGCACAGAATACTTGAATTCGAAATCTGATATGCCTTTCAAAATTTCGCGCTTCCTATTGGTGTCTAAGTGTTATTGCGCAATGCTGAAACTAAGCCCATAATCAAGAAAGAAAAACAGGGGAGAATATAGAAGAGTGATGAACAGTTGAATGCTGGTTTTGGCCCAAAGCATGGTAATTGCCACAGGCTTGTGGGCGTTGTGGGTTTAAGTATTATGGGTAACTTGTTGCGCTCGGCGTCCATCCAAGAGGGTTAAGAGCTGAGGAATGGGGACTTTGTGAAGGTATTAAGACACAAACCTTAAGTCTGTTTCCTACCTAGGTAGTTACATGAATATTAATACGGTTATATCTATTCGGGTATACGCTGCATGATCACCTGCAAAATTGGTTCATAAACCTAAGGAAATACTCTAACAGTCACCACAACAAACACTGCCATGATTTACCGTACGCCCATAGTATTGGCCCCGATGATGCCTCTGACAACATTCCCGGGCGTATGAATAGCAAAATCAACAATACCATAAGCAAAACCGACAAAGCTTGCGTTGGTAATCGACGACAAGCTGATGTGGAATTGCCTCCTTGTGTTTGTCAGAAGAATTGCGTCTATCAAGGTGACTTCCGTCGGATTTGATGTCAGGCTTTTGAGTTAGTTAGTGACCTCAGATGTTGGGATTTGGAGGAGCGAAAGTATACCTTGGAAATGAATTGGTCAAAGACAGTGGTGTCTGGACGTGACTACATTGGGAGAGATGGAAGTGGCTTGATAGTTGCCAACCACGAGCGAGGAACCGGAGCTACGCTGGCTACTAGAGCCATTTGGCAGTGTTCGCCGGCTAGGCCGAAATACAAGTACCTGTGGACTGACTGGCTAGTCAGGTAAGTCTAGATGTACGGATACAGTTCGGCATTGTAGGTGCCTCCTAGGACTGCATAAATATGTAACCTATATGTACCTGTTTGAACTACATAAATTAAGGCACCAGCAGGTGACTGCAGGTCACCTGTTTAGACTGCATGATAATAAAGGTGCCTAAAGGTATTGCAGGTACCTGGCGCGTATCTTGATTCTTGAGGCTCGCTTTGAATAAATAAAGCTGCTTTCCCTGCTGATCTCATTTTGTATCGTCAACCAATGTATTCTATAGTTTATATCTGTAGTTTCCATACATGCAAAAGCCGTTAGGTACCAACAGTCCTTGAAACAGGTACCTGTATTTATTCAGTCCGGCCCATGAATTGGTAGTCCGGCCCAAAAATACTGGACTGGACTTTTGAGAACACTGCTTTAGCATTGTTTGTGTTTTTCGTTCCTTGGTGCTGGGGAGGAGAGGATGTGAGCCAACAATTCACGGCGAATTCGAAGGGATGGGAAAATATTTGTACACAGTTTGGGAAGGTAGCGATACTTCTGTATCAGGCACTCGCAAGCGAAGTTTGGAGCCTGGATAGAAGGAAACAATCCCGTAATCGATGTTTCTCAGGGTATTGGGAGTCGATATTGAAAGCGGTCTATAGCCGCAGCGCGAGGGCAGTGCATGTATAATATCTATCCTCTTAGTATCTCACTCGTTGTTTCCTAATGAAGTTTAGCTTATTACACCACTGCTACAGCATGTTAACAAGCTTTTCCAACTTTTCAAAACTGGAAATGAAAGGTATGGAATTGGATATTGTACATAGATTCAGGAAAGGTGATCTAAGGCGGACGCCTCATCTTTCAGTTTCTGGCTGCCCTCCAAAAACCGCAAAGCATCCACAACAGCATGTACCTCCGTCCTTCCTTGGACTGCAAGAGAGTTTCTGAGCTCTAGCCAAACTTCGAGGTGTCACGTTTGGTGAAAGTGCACATGTTGTATTACTTGCGTAAGCACTTAAATAGCCGCTGATCGCGAACCTCATTGCCGTCCAGACGAATGAAGAAAGTGAGCGAACCCGCGCTAGTTTCACATCGCGCAACATATTCCCAAGCTCCCACTCCACACAGTCATGCCTATCGGTCCTGATGGCAGGAGAAGGGAGTCAACACACGAAGAACCCATTTGTGTTATTCAGCTAAAGTCTGTAGGTCATTCCTTTCACAAAATGCAATAGAAAACTAGGGTGGGCAAAACTGCCATTCATCGTATTGTCAATGACTAGAACACAATCATCAATGTATGGTCTATATGGAAAGTGCGCTTCAGAAAAGTAATGCTAGACTCTAAACAACAACCTCATGCGCATGAGGAAGTTATTGTTGTCACAACAGTTGTGGGAGGAGTAGCTGGGAAGGTGTATTTACCGGCGGATAGATGGCATGCCTAAGAGGGTCTGTTCCTTGCTTGACAATAATGGTGGTCCTACATGATGGTAGAGGATCTTATACATGTATACTACTTGTTATTTCATTCTTAATCAAATTGACCTGTGTTGTGTTGAGGAATTGACTTTCAAACGTTGCGCGTGAGTCGCGAAAATGCCAAGCGTTCGCTCACTTTCTTCACTCGTCTGCCGTCTCTTTAGGCCGCTGCACCAAACTTAGGCTGTTTAGATATCGGATCAATTTACTGACTCACACATTCGTATTCTCATTGCTATTATCGTCAGAACAATCCTTTGCCCTTTTATGTAGTGTTGTCTAGGCTACACGCTCACTAAGTACTACCCTCAACATCATTCAATACCGACTTACTTGCTTGCCATCCTCATCTTCTTTTGAAGAAGCAACGTCTACTACCACTCTGCTGGATAACTACGCCTGGGTAGAACTTGCAGCGTCTTCGAAATACAGAAAAAGTAGCAGGCACAAGACCCTTTACAAACCCTTACATGCGACGAACTACTACTACAGTGCCGACGCTCTATATTTACGGTGCCGCAGCGCTCTATAAAGACAATGGCGAATGTTCAACACTCCGGATCTGCAACAGGCTAGTTAAGACTCGGCTCCACTCTGGATCTACCCACAGTGCACACAATTTCGATATAAAAAGTCTGAAGAGCAAAATACAGGGCCAGTGTGCGAAACGCCTGCTTCATCAGCCAACTTCGCTGCTCCACCGATGAAAGTTTAATAAGCAAAAATTTGTCACTGACCCTTTCGTTACTGCCCCCGAGAGCTAAGTTTCCACGGTAACATACCTATCTAGCAGCAGTAGCTCGGGTACTCTCGTGTTTCGAAACAGCAGTGCCCCTTACACATTATTTTTCGTCCATCGCTACTTGCCGAAGTCAACTTTCGAAGCCAGCCAGTCAAACGCTCGATACAGACACTGTAGCCCATGCGCGATGACTGGTGCTTTTGTTGATGTGCATCTAGCACAGTATAGGTATAGCTAAAAGGTACATTTTTCCTGGCATTTTTCTACTCTACATGGCATCTCCATTAAGTCAAGCACGTGCAAAAAGTAAACTAATCGTATTTGAAGCGCAGATCCGCAAGTAGCAAGCAGCTTCCATAAGGGGTAATTACCTACCGCTATCGCTACCTCCACGGTCGCCGAGTTTCTTCCCACGATTGAGAGAAAGCGTGTTAGATTCTCTAGATGCAGTCCACTTAATTCGGTGGCCAAAGCTCTGTCGTTGGTTTCCTCACCCGCGGTCATTGACGCAATACGCCTTATCACTGAGATCAGGCGCTTTCCCAGTCACTGGCACGTACTGTCTCGGCAAGATAACTCAATACTTTGCATCGATCGGCTGCTACAACTTGTGTGGGCACTAACAGGTGTCTACATGCGATCGCCCGGTTAGCTCGCCTATCCGGTAGGTGTCCCACAAATTATAGCTCGGCCTTACACAAGCACTACGGTCATAGGAACAAAAGTGCCTAGAGAGAGATATAAACAGTCCAATTAGTTTTCTACATATTACAACTCTCGATTAGAAAGCAGCAGCTTGTTTCCTAGTGAGAAATTACCACCGCGTTGTTTCCGGCGGCTTCGGGAATAGAGTCAGAGATGGAAGGGGAAGGGCGTTGCACATTTGTTCATCTACTAATTGTGGATTTGGTGATATATATAATAAAATGTATGTTTTTTTGATAGTTGCTATGGAACAGGATTCTCCCCCGACCTCGACTCTAGTGACATCAAGCAATGTATGACAATGTGATGGAGCCAACGACTATGACGGTCAATTCCCAGTAGGCCTACATTTGTTCTTGGCGACAAGGGGTGCTTGTTGACTGGGAGAGTATAGGGACTGTGGGTTGTGGTTAGCCGTTGTTTCTGGAATCTTTGGTTTGCCGTGGTCCTTTTATCCCTCACGGCAGTGAATGTGCTACATATCCTCGTAGGCCACTGATTGATCGGTTAACGAAAGTAGAGTGGTTATTTAATTTTGAAATCCAGGCAACCGTTGACTAGAAACCTTAGTTTGGTTGGACAAATTTGCAGTATAGTCGTACTTCCACCACTGCCGGTGATCTTACAGCTCATGGATTGTGCTGATATGGGGACTTCTATCCTAGCCAGTTGTTCGCGAGAATCTAGTCGAAATATTGGGTTGAGGGGTAAAACAGGGATCCCCTCACCGGAGTAGATGGAAAATAGCCATCAAAGGCTCTAGACAATCCCCAAACCAACTGAAGGAAATTCTCAACAATCTCAACATCTCTTCACTAAGCCCGCCGGTACTGGCCTAACCACACGGGCCTCCTAGATTTCTGTAACTGTATTTCCTAGCGGAGTATTCCTGATCTCTTTGCCAACGGCGTCCAGCGGTTGGCGTCGGCCCTTTAACCTTGTGAGTGTGAGTCGTACCTGATACCAATGCACCCAAGCTGTAGGACAGCCACCACAGGTCGTAAAGCGAGACTTCGTCATCCTAATCGAGTAGTAGAACTCAGAACGTTTTTACAACGGACGTGTCGCAAGTTCCAACCTCAATTCCTGAAGCCGAAGTGCCTGCTAGCAAAGCCTCAACCGACAGTCCTCGAAGCCGGCACACACGATTGTTGTTTCGGTGCAGCTTGCTCAAAGGCCAGTTCCCGAGAACTTTGGGTAAAAAGCGAGGACGGAAACGGAGGTGCTATAGGTGTGACAGCACTCATCATGAATTCCCAGAGGACGGGTCTAAGCGTTTACTAGGCCACGAGTGTAAAATAATTGGTGCAAGGGTTACCAATTAATACCTGGTTTATGAGACTAGATTTCGTCCAATTTTCTGTTGCCGGAGAACAAGTGGGACGTCGACAGGCTTTTCGTGAGTCTGACATAGTTAACTGTCTAGTTGCCAAGATTGACTAACACCGCCTAGGTAAACATCTTGGGCGTGTAGCGAGAGGCGCTTCGTTGTAACAAACTGTCTATCAATACCGAAAGTTGCTATCTGAAAGAAGGGTAGTTGCGGGGAGGACTAGGTAGAACACGGGTCCGGACTTAGGGCTTTAATCAATATCGATCCCCCAGTATGGAATGTCGTCGCTCGATCCTGCCACCCAGTTCACCAGATACGCACGATGGGGGCACAGTTACAATTGAAGATAAGAAACTGGGAGAAGGAGCCCAGGGTTGCGTCTATCGTGGAATACTAGTACCGAATGCGGGTAACTCATCATCCTGCGCAGTCAAGATCTTTAAGTACCTGAAAGATTTTCGCCGGGAATTGAAAAACCTGGAGTATGTTCGAACGGTGTGGGGTTGCACCAAGGCTCTTGACTATGTCGATAACGGTCATATGTGGATCTTGTTTCCGTTGGAAGGCGAGAGTCTTGCACAGCTCTTCGTGACGATACCAAGCAAAAAACCACACGTTGATTTTCTCGACGACATTCGGACGATGTTTGACGCGATATGTGCACTGCATAATGCCGGCTTTGTCCACTTAGACATAAAGCCTTCGAACGTTCTTCGCAGACCCGAAGGTGGCTATTGCCTCATTGACTTTAGTACACTTTGTAGTGCACCCAGTAGTCAAAAAAGCTCTCCTCGCGAGGCATGCTACAGCGAGTATGGCCGAAGACTCGAATCGCCAGGATTGTGGTCGGATGTATTCAGTGCTGGTGCTACTGCTCTCGAAAATCTAGTCTGGGAAGTTAAGGGACCCCAAGGTCTTGAAGATTTCCGAAGGGAGCGGAGCCGTGAACAATACCGTACTGATTCCACAGAAAAGACGGCATTTTTCGACATCAAGGGTCGCGCCAGCGGTTGGCGCCTCGCGAGTGTTGTTAACAATCATTTGGATGAACTGGCAGGACAGCTCCCAGAATTAATTGCCGTTTTAAGGGGAATGCTGGAGATCAATTTTAACGAACGTTTCTCGATGAATGATGTAGTTAATAAATGGAAAAGATCCCTGCCGAGTCAGAAATTGTTAGTAAATCTGCGACTCACTAAACAGAGAGGAAGCTGACCTTTATAGGGAAACCAACAAAACCTACGCGTATACTGGCGATGCGAATTAATTCACCTCGTAATGCTCATAATCGGCAGCGTCCCCCCAGTGTCGTCGGAACTTAACTGGTGCAGTTGGCCAGCCAGAAAAGTCTCGTAACGCCATTGGCCATTGGAAACGGACATCACACAAGGCCTGAACACGGAGCTAGAATCATGGTCGCGTACATCCTTTACTTATCATCACTTTGTCGGATATGAAAGGTTTGACATTGCAACAGGTCCAGATTAGGGATCTACATTGTTTTAGCATTCTTTTGGCATGTCGATGTCGCCAGTGCCGAGTGGTAATGTAAATCCGTCAAGGAAACACGTGTACGTACCCTTCTTAGCTTCTGTGTGTACAGAGTTCGTGCTTTATTGCGGTCGACATGGTGGTGATAGATGGCAGTATGGCTAGATCTCTGGAGGTTTGAGTGTTTGATTGCGGAGTAGTGTGCCATGTTAGGCCGATATGTTTCTGTAGATAATCTCGAACATATACTGTGCGAGGTCTGGTATATGATGGAAATGGAGGTAGTGTGCGAGAAGTCTCGCTATGGTGGTGAGGATTTTGAGAGGAAAAGTCTGCCCCCGGTCGTCATATGTAATTATAAGGGTCTATTACAGCGGGCAAAGGTGCCAGGGGTAAAACCTTATGTGCTCCTGTCGGCTTCAGCACAATCAACCGCGTATGCACGCGCTTGAATGTCAGAACGTGGGGCTGAAGTCGGTCCTTCTACGACTTTGATGAAACCCCTTCAAAATAGCCTTTGGACGTATTTTAAAACTCGGGGTACTCTACACAGGTATAGTTTTGCTGAATTTCCCGCCAAAAGGTACTTGCGAGAATAGAAACGATGGTGTCTTGATCAAATATCACTCTACTCCCTGCAACAGGTATCACAAGTAGGTCCTGCCCTGTATAACCCCCCACGCCCACGCCGTGTTGTTATATATGACGGTGTGATTTGTGAGGCCTCAAATCCTGTGCCCGGGGCGGCCAATTCGAGATTGTGGGGATGACACTTCTCACCGGTAACTGATAACCCCCACATTAGACAACCCCCACGTTAGACAACCCCCACATTAGACAACCCCCAGTCACCGTTCTAGCATTCGTTCCTAACGCTAGAAGTTACTCAGGTCTGTGGCTGTCGAGGTAGGAGTCATCGCGCTTCCGTTGTACTGTCTCTGCAGCAACTCAGACAAGCCGGGCCGAAATTGAGGGTATTATTAGTGGTATCGGCATTTTGAATAGGGCTGCATAATACCACATTCCAGAAATGTACTACAAGGTGGGGGTCTCCTGCCTTTCATGAGATGTGATAAGCATGGGGGTAAATCGGTGACAGCTACTATGGTATCGAAAGCAACAGTACGTACCACTCAAAAGCAGGGCAATAGTGTGGAGAAACTCAATCAAATTAAACATTCATATTTTGGAAAAAGTGAGTACTTAAGTACCTATTCATGGAAGGCAATATGGTGATATTAATATTCGATCCGTACAAGTTTGTATGCCTGCTCGGACTGTATTCACCAATCATCGTCATAAAAGAGTTTAAATGATAATTGTGGTGTGACTGTCAATCAATTGTTGAATTCCCCCACGCCAAATATTACGAGGTTGTTGACTTATTAAAATTCACTCTAGGGGCAGAATAAGACGCTAGAGCCGAATAATTATCCTCATTCTTTGTTTGTTTTAATCATACTGTATTCACTCTATCCAGAGTATGATAATGCCCGATTCCCCTTCCCCTCCTTCTACCCTTCGTCCCCTTTTCCTTAATTCTTATCAAAGGAATGTCTTGGCGTATCATACACCAGGTATGACACAGGGATCAGACCTACAGTATACGTGTAGTCTATAAGAACCAAAATATATATTACGCATTGACGTACTCTACATAGTACTTAGGGTACCCTACACAAGTACAGGTTTATATTTCAATACCCTAGATCTGCTCCAGTTAGCAGCTCCGAAACCATGGCCGGCCGGAACTTTGAGCGAGAGTAACCGGCAGGCTAAGCGAGATCACAAACATTGGTACTGAGGCTTCGCTCCCGCTCGGCAAAATACTCTGAAGTTTGGTCAAATGTTCGAAGCAGCTTTTTAATTACGTAAAATATGGGTAGTGAAAGTAGAACTGATTACAAGTGAGTGGCCAAGTCCGTGGAAGAAGAGCAGGAGGTGTGAGTGTCATGGATGGGAGTCAGGTTGCTGGAGGAGGTGGAGAAGGATGAGCAGGAGTGATTCCTGTGGTGGAAACCTTATGATATCGCGATATATCGGTGTGCAACTCCCTAATGGCCGAGAGCAAAAAGTCACGAATGAACACATGGGTCTGTAAGAAATACAAGAAAATACAACTGACAAGTTGAGTGAGACAAGTTGCTGCAAGTAAAAGTAGGGTAACACGAACTTTCAGGTCAAATTTCCCTCCCCTTTTCCCGCATCGCTAATTCCCTGATGTAAACTTCAGAGCACCGTAAGAAATGGTGTTTTTTATAAGGTGAACATTATACGGTTCAAGAAGCAAATCTAGAATGGCCAAACGACGGTTCTCAACTCTATGAACGGTCTCATAATGACTCAAAACGGTCCGAAAACTGTTGTAAATAATCCAAGAACTGTCGCAAGGGCCAAAGCGTATTATAATTGTCTTCAAAAAACCTTTCCAGGAGCCTCACTTGAGCTGACTTGCTCATAATGCTCTAGTAAAGGGCAAGTTAGCTATTGTGAGAGTACCACTGGACTCTACGTAGTCTCTAGCGTATTAATACACATTTTTCGAGTCTCATGTAGTATTACATTTTTTGGTACTAAATCACTCCAAATAGAGTAGTAAGCACTATTTCACTGACACGTGCGGTTGTTTAGTCCATCAGACGGCTCATTCGAGCTGGCCGTGCGCGGGCTGCCGCCAAATCCTACCAAGTCAACTATCTGACAGCTATGTTTTCGTGGTACATATTTTTGCGTTAATTAATTCACGTGTGGCAGGGCTAGCGAACTATTGGATGGTGGTAAACCCGCATGCGCAACAATTGTCAGCTGTGTGCAGTAACTGTACCTTTGTGTTGATATCCACAATACCCCTAACCCTACAACCACGTGAATCGAGACCAATATAATCGAACAATGTAACCGTGTACTACTCTGACCCCCACCTATTCCCCCACGAATGCACCCGAGAAACTTGGTGACTAGCCTGCAGCCTCACCACCCAAACATTCAGATAGGTATCATCTGCAGCGTTTACTGGATGTCATCGAGGAAAAAGCAGGCTGCAAACGAGACTCAAAACTCCAAATTCGACTGGATGCTGGTGAATACCGCGCGTGTGAGCAATGCTAATCTATCTTATCAGCCATCGTTGATCCGCGTGTTTCGTTCCAATTTTCCGTGTATTTTGTGAAAAGACAACAGATAACTCTTGTGACGGAAGCTTCCGATTTCTCCAATCATGGCTACTCAGAATTATGGAGACGATACCATGGTGATATTGTGGCCTCCGCATGGAGGAAATAGGATATAAACCCACCCAAAAGCCCAGATGGAAGGTCAGAAATCACCACCAAACGATACCCACTCGTACACTACTAGAACAAGCAAACTTACTTCCACTTCATCATGTCTTCCGCCACGCAATCCGTCCGTCAGGTGATCAGCGGAAGATACATTACACACTCCGTCTTGAAAGAGTATCTCGACAATGAGTTCCCTGACCGCTACACTATCGAAGTAAGTTGGATCGCCGTGATCAATTACCGTGTTGAGCCCTGCTAATGTGACAGGCCGTTGACGGGAGTTACACTGTATTCATTCCAAACGCGCTTCCAGAGGTTGAATCCACTCAGCTGAGGTTCCACTTTAGAACTGATTTAAAGTTCCAGTCTGTTATTTTTCAGCTTCAAGAAAGGTCTCAGACTCCCTGATACTAGATCATGGTGGAGCGGCTTTGTAGACGGTAGATTCGGGGCGTGGCGGACGGGATAAACTACAAATCGAGAACTGCATCTCCAAAGCGTAATTGATGGTAGCATAGTTGCCGTATGGTTTTGGTGGGAAATGGATGTTTATTGGTCTTGTTTGTTATCTATTAAAAAGCAGTGTCCTCCAGTCGACGCAGCAGCCGCGATCTCCATATGCACGAGATCTCCAAAACCGCAACTTCATGCTCCACCTCGTGAAGATTGTAGGTCACATTTGAGTTTGTTTCGTGAGGCTGCACAGATTGTGGTGCTTGGGGCTGTATCACCTGAATATGTAGTAATAGTCTGGTGCAAAGCAGTCGCATACCATATAATCCGGTCCAACTCGCTATTTTTGTAGTATGTGCAGTGTGTATACCCGACGTCGACAACAATTTCTAATGCTTAGAGCAAGCCGGTAATCTAGTTGAGCTTAAAACTAGACAAATAAAAGTAACGTACATGCTTGTGTAACCTCCTCGTATTACGAATGCAACGAGTTGGACTAAAGTATACAGTACGTAGGTAGATAATGGGCTTGTTTGGCCTTGATCTGAATTCCACATGTTTAAATTGCAAATACAGCCCTAATGGGTTTCAGCACGAGCAATATTTCTGAAGGTTCAACAATTAATTTTGGTTATAAACGACTAGCCGTGGCGTAAAAATTCGTCACGAATCGTAATGGGAGAGTTTTTAACTGACCCGGTGCATTCTGGGCTCGAGGTCACCCATATACGTGGTGAGTGTACACCCGTAGGAATAGTGTGAGACGCTCGTAAATCACCCAGACCCTGTACCAACCCCACCGGAGTTTATGCCAACCCGCAGGACATTCAAGATCGGCTGAAATTTTTTGAATCGAATCGTACAATCCAATAGAGCTGCTTGCTTGTGTTATTCCATTTAGAAATTATCCTTATCGGCTGTTATTTGACTTTATCAATGAAATATGATATTCGGTTTTGGGTGGGATGAGGAGCTCCTTGAAGTGATATCACCCAGGTCGGAATACACCAGGACAAGAGACCCTGTAATTTGATTTGCCGGGGTTACTCCAGCTTTAATGTATCAAAATCTACATTGGGGATGTGATCTTGCCTATGATCCGACTGCGGACTCTTCCTGAATCTCCGAGTGTTATGCTCCGATTGGAATGATCCAAGTTCTAAGATTCCCTCGGAGACACCATACATTGGTTTCAATATGAATTAAAGCGGTGTATATGGAGTATAAGTATACACGTGTGTGTGCTAGTATGGTGAACCAATCAAACTAAACCCGCGGTGGGTGCAAAATGGAGTCTCACCCAATATGACAACGTTTTCCATGTTGCGATATAAAGGGGAGAGCAATGTGTGTATATAGACTTATCGTACAGAGAAGAGACAAGGAGAGAGACTCGAGATATATACAAAGAATCTTCGGACAAATCTTCAGGTATACTGGTTCCACCCTTTGCCACTCTTGTCACCAGATATACAACACTGCAGTCCATTCCGAGGAATTCATTATTTATAGGTGCTTCTTGGATAATTGTCGCGTGTGAAGAAACTCTAGGATATCATGGTGAGAGCTGCTACTCCGCCTTGGCTCTTTTTGAGTGAGATTGGGTTGAGCTAACGAGCTCTTTCGAAGGTGGAAAGGCCCGTAATTACTATGTGATCCGGTTCTACCCTTCGCGGGGTTTTCAAGACGGCTGTCCAGGTTCATTCCGGCGGGTCTATATATTCTAGTCTTATTACAACTAACTACTGAGGGTATCTGGGTGCCCAAGTCATCGAAGCTAAGTTAAATTTCGCAGCATATTTTTTTATCGTAGCTGGAGTATACTTGCGTGTGATTATCGTGAGGTTTGTCGTGAGGTTTGTCGTGAGGTTTGTCGTGAGGTTTGTCGTGAGATTGTAGTGAGATCTGAAATTCTTATGCTTGTGGTGCAGATCGTGAAATCCACACGCTAAAAACGTTTGTTTTACACCATTTTGTAGTATGTACACACATCACAAAAACATGTGATTTTACACCTCAATGTCGTTTGAAATCTCACGTTTCTGTTGTTTCGGGCCCAGGGCAGACAGATTAGAAGTGTTGTTCCAACTCGACAAAGGATTCTTCACTACTCTATGATGCTCCTCTGTAGGCTTAGAACATTTGTTGTTCATCATCATCATCACCACAGCTATCTTCAAGTGTACCATTACCCTATTCTCACAATACTTTCAACTAGTCTCCCTTAGAAGGATATTTTAGGAATATATATGTCATAGCCGCAAGCGGCTGAATACAGAACGATTACAAACAAACAAATTACACATATTCATACGCTTGCACGCAAAACGCACACATGCACGCACATAGGACATGTCCAAATTACTCCTCTTATAATTCCAAGTGGCAAAAGTGGAAACCTTTTCATTGTATCTATTATGATTATAATACTCTGCTGGTTTGCAAACCTCAACACCAAAGGCGAAATCTTTATAATAGTTGACTAAAGCAATCCATATTAAATCACTCGCAATAGTTTGATTTACACTGTTGAATGTAGGGGACACGGCGAGCAGATGGTAGATGGCAGTAGTAGTGGTGATAGTGATGTCTAAGGGAATAGGAGGAGTGCCGGCTATCTACAGACTATATATAGCACCTGATCCTTTATATAAGCAACATACACGTTGTACAGTTTTTCACTTGATATTTTAAGATTCACACACTTTAGTTTAATTTACCCTATACCTTCTATTGCTGTTGTTTGATCTACACTACCCTCAGTTGTGTTTTCATTTGGGATTGTAAGATTCACATACTGTGGTTTAATTTACCTTACGCCTTCTATTGCTATCGTTTAATTTGCACTCCCCTCGATTGCGTTTCATTTGGAATTGTAAGGTTCACACGCTGTGGTTTAATTCACCCTCCAGTCGTGGAATGATCTGGCCTAGCTGTTGTACGACTAAACACTTCTTAAACCATGAGGTGTAGATTAAACTCCGTCGTGAGGCTTAAACCACGAAATCGCGGCATTTACACTCTAGCATAGCACAATTATGGACCCCAGGGATATTGCGGTTGGTGATAATGCTGCGCCCCGGAACACGGAGGATATAAACCCGCCCAGAGCCCCAGAACCCCAGAAGCCTAGCTAGAAGATGACAAGCAATTACAAGCGATACCTGCACAACGAGAATATAAATCTATCGAACCAATTTATTTACACTCTATTGACCCAACTTACATCCTAACATGCTCTTTGTGACCCAACCCGTTTGCAAGGTGATCGGTGAAAGATACATATCCTACTCTGTTTTGAAGGAGTATCTTGACAGCGAGTTTCCTGGCCGCTACACTATCGAGGTAAGTTAGACCACAATTAATTACCATACGTACACCGGGCCCTACCAATGTGGCAGGTCATCAACGGGAATTACACCGTATTCATCCCTAGCGAGCTTCTAGAAGTTATATCTACTTTATTGGGCTAACTCTAGTATTCAGACGGTTATTTTTCAACTTCCAGAGAAATCCCGAGCTCTCTGATAAGGCTTCGTAGATGTGACTGGAGTTTGATGCGCGGTAGCACAAGGTCAACTCCATATAAATACATATCAAGCCTAATTGATAGTCATTGGGTAGTTCTGTGGAGGAGAAAGATTGTTAGTGATCTTGTTATCTCTTTTAAAAAGACCATATCTTCCAAGTTCTGCACAGGGACTGAGAGCTCCACATGCACCAAACCACAATAGTATACTCCAGATCCATCTCTTGCAGATTTAAACTACCTTTGATTCATCTCGTAAGGCTGTACTAGTTATATATAAAGAACTTGGGCCAATTCAAATGGACATGCTAGTGCTGTGGTGGCCTGGTGCAAAGTAGGCGAGAAGTATCATTCGTGAGCCATAACATCCCAAGGTGGGTGAACCACACATATATAAGTGCTCAGCCTTGAACTTAACTGCACATGAATTGTAGACGTGGCAGTTCAGACCCTACGAAGTTATAAATCCAGATATCACTGAACGAAAGCGGGCAGCAGATTTTACTTGTGCACGCAGAATCAGCAACTCACTGAGTATACAGCAGAGAGGTCTAGAGTTAGGCTAACGCAGATATATACACAACCTGCAAGTCGGCCCCAGGCTGCGTACGTACCTCTGAATTTCGGATAAAAACGACAGACAACTCCTGTGAGGATTTACTTACGGCCCATAGCTATGAGCAGAGAAAATTTCCCACCCAAAAATGAGCTGCTTCGGTGCGTTTCAGGCCCAAGTTTACCCTTGTCCATAAAGCGGCACCAACCCTCGAGGTTGAGACGAGAAAGCGGGTGGTGACAGAAATCCCCAAATTCATAGCAACCCCCACCGTAAATTTTATCAATCAGTAATTCCGCAGACAAGCAAGCGCGGGACATACAAGCTTAAAAATTGGCTAGAAATTTTTTAGAAGGAATAGCACCTAATAGAGTTGCTTGTCGCGCTCATTTCAACTAAGAAATGTTCGTTATCAACCACAGTTTGACGGTTTTAATAACTGGGGTACTAATATTGAACTTGTGGAGATGCGGCCTGGATGTATTTTTCTATAAGACCTAGAACGACGTCTACCGAGGTCTCTCGGAGTCCACTACACGAAATCTCACTCTTGCCACCGCAGCTCTTAGTGTTGCATGTGTACTTGGATCGTGAGTCTCAGCACCGTCTGATGTCTTGTATGAGAATGAAGACTTGTATGAAGATGGTGGCTGTATGAGGATATGCATCAGGACCAGGGTGATGCGTCTCATGTCAGATAGAGCATACGCGTACGCATATGAGATTGTACATATACGGGCCTCTGGCCGTCGAGATAGAGAAGCCAATAAACAAGTCACCGAACCATCCAAAGTAACACTTAGCCCTCGCCACCACTCACCACTCGCCACTCCGTCGGTCTCCGACGGGAACTCTACACTTCATCAGTATCGCACACCTCAACAATGCATGCGGTTAATTTGGCGAGTGATGTACCCTGATCTACGCGTTGTACTCGTCGGGTTTCCAAGTCTCCGGACACCCCATCATAAACGCCCTTGGCGACACATCAAAAGTTTGGTAGCTACACATCAAAAGTTGGATGACTATTGGATAAGACATAATCTTACCGGAGTCATCTAGTCATTGAAAGGGTGTCCGGAGACTTGAAAATTTGACGAGTTCCTAACGATGCTCGTCAAGTCTCCAATCAAAAGCTAGTCTGTCATACGACTTTTTTTCGCTGGCGCGCATCAACATTCATCAGAGCGGACACGCCGAGACCAAACCAAACCATGTAGATAGCTCCCGAAGCTGTCACCCTTCTTACTCTTGTTCCACTCTATGTAGATTTGACGGACTGCGGACGAGACTGACTACATAGGCCTCTCCAATTAGACCAAAACTTCAAGGAAACCGTACCACGATTTACGATAGCGGTATCTCTGTAGCCCTGGTTTAAGCTTATTTCTACTAGCTAGCTCCCAGGCATGAACACCGCAAGAATTGTCACCGCCCCTCTAGGCGGAGAACAAAAGGCTAGCGCGTGCAGAAACCCTGTTGTAATGATGACGAGGAGTAAGCAAAGCTACAACTAAACCGAAGCGCCAAAAAATTGCGTACTCTAAGTACTTGCCATTTGCTTCCACGACAGGATCACATGTTATTAGCTTGGTAGGGCGCGATTCAAATGCAGCCAATAAACTCGTATGTTACCTTCCTAAGGCTAGGTTACTTAAGTAGGTAAGTAGGTAAGTAGTTATGCAAAACGCAAAGTTTTAATCGAGGCTGCAGTGTTGAAGACAGTTTAGGTAGCGGTCCAAGACTATTTCAGGCCATGCAACTATCATTATTGAGGTCATAATCCATCTCTTTTTCGCTCATCCACTGCCATCCAAGCTTCCATTGACTTCGTGTTTTCAGTATGGCCCGATTACGTATTCTCACCCGTGCATGAATCTTGTCGTCGATGTTATTTGGTCAGATCCTTCTTTACCGAGAAGTAGGAACTTGCGGGGAGGTTAAATGTTCAGTGGTCTCACAGCAACCTCTGGCAGATCTCCAAGAGTGTACTGTACTGGCACTTGCAAATTTGCAAATGAACCGTCAGCTGTCCGGTCAGGTGTTCGTATCATGATACAGTGTCAGAATGTAATTCTGTAGCGGCATCTGCCGCAGTTTCGAATAGACTAATGATTATCTGAGGTAGCATTAGAGTTGAAAAGCATGCACGCGCCTCCACCACGTGGAGATGACGTGCCGATGTTGACATCCTGGTACCTTGTATGTCGATCGTCTAAGAATAGACTTCACCTATTAAATCACGGCAGCATCTGTCAATTGGCATGTACCCGGGAGAAATATGTCATTTGTGGGTGGTGTATAAAAGAGGATGTATATTCGTGGGTGGCGTATATCCCTGGCGGTGTATATCCCCGATGGTGTATAAGTTGTGGTCGAACTTGTATGGGAAAAGGACTTCAAATACCATTAAGCTTTAAACTGCTTCCCTTTAAGCAATGCTCTCATTGTTTAGTTGGTAGCACTCTCAAATGAGAGCACGGCTAGAGGTTTCAATTTCCACAAAAATCTTTTTTTTTTCGAGGTTGTCACGTGTAAGATATACAGTGCATGTGGAAACATACCTGAGTACAGTAAAATATACAGTGAAAATAGTTACACGTATCTAAGTCTTATATCCCCGAGTTGGGTAAAGTCTGTATGTAGTAGTATACATATCTGTCATATAAACTCCTGTAAACTCCCATACATATTTATACAGGTACTTATACAGGTATTACACATTATATTTATACACTTCCATATACCACAGGGTTGTCGGAGCGGTGGAGGAGCGGGGCAGTTAAATTTGCATTCGAAGGAGTGAGGGGTGAAGTTTCAGACTGCTTACTGGTACGCCAGTACTGGCGTACCAGTCTACTGCAATAGCGGTTCGAGACTAAAGGGTGAGGCGCTAGATTGGCGACTACTTAGTACTAGTGGGTAAAGTGGCGGTGACTGTGGCGATTATGGCATGACAACGGGTATTGTTTAGTCTTCTTTACTTTTTCTCAGGAGAGGGTCTCTTCTCTTATCATTATCACCAATAGTGTTGCACTTTCTTTGTCTGTCGTTTGCTTTTTCAATTAGTACTTAAGTAGTTGTTAGTCTGGAATCATCGTTATTTCCGAATTGGGGATGCATATTGGTGTGCACTCGCAATTATGACTGTTATCTGTCCCCGGGCTCCCCGCAACACTCCCACACATTGTAGATGGTCTTGACGTCCTCTCTGTTCTCTGTCATAGGTATACATATCAATATATACGGTTTCCCCCATAAAGCGCATCAAATTCTAACGTTCTGTTACTCTATCGCTCCTCTATAAACTCAACACCCCATCCATTCCAATTGCTTGAATTGCTTCTCTGATGGTATGCTTTGTCTCTCTGATTGCCCCAACGTTATCTCGCTAATTAAGGCATGCAATTCGATATTGCAGCTTCCGAGAGATGGAAATTAAATTGAAGGATGTTTCGGATTCTTGCTTGCTACGGGTTGCCCCCTAGAAAAACCTTAAAGCTGCCTGGAAGTCAGTCCATTTCTTCCTTTAACTACTACTGGAGTTCCTAATGATATGTGTGGGTCAGCTCGAGTCAAGCCTGGAGTAAGAGCTCGAGCCAACTCAGCACATGAGAGGTAGGTTCGCGCCAGCTTAAGTCAACTCAGTGAGCTTGAACCTAAGCTTGAGCTTCGAGTTCCGATTATAAATATCCCAAATAGGAAGTTTTCCTCGATAGTTGGCCAAGTCAAGGCCAAAAAGTATATGGTCGGGAGGTCGTCTGTCAGGCAAGATTCTTGGCTGGTGGGTGGGATGTCTTCTGCCTGACAAGTGATATACTTAGTGGGTTGGATGTTTCCTAGCGGCGACGTGGTGGCAGTGGTGGAGTCTGAAGCCACTAGCCTGTGAAAAATTGCAATCGCCTTGAAAGTTCAACCACCTATCCTTAGAATACATTTTATGCCTGCACTTTGTCATCCAATTTCCATTTTCCTATATCCAAAAAGGATTCTTGACCAACAGACTGCTTTCGGGCATCTAAACAATTCACCTACTACTCTAGTTAGGCCTCAAACTGATCGGAAACTTCTTTTCCCCCGAGTATTTCTAGCAGAAGAAGTTGATATTGGCCCAAGAGAGTTATCTACGCAGCTTCAACGCAGCGAGGCCTGTACTTGCTAGGCAGAAGATATCCCACCCACAAGGTGTGCTAGTTTTTGGTCACGAGATACCATCATCACATCGGTGCACTGTCATCGAAGTATCTTGCTAATTCGAACTAACTTGCAAAGTACATTACTTTCCGGCCAGGAGATATCCTACCCACCAACAAAGAATCTTGCCCAGTAGGACGCCCTGCCAGCCAAGCTACCTCTTGGTCAAGGGGATGTCCCCTTGGTCAAGTGGAAAACTTGGTCGGTGGGGTAGAACACATGTACACAGCAAAAGCTTGAGTCAAAGCTTGAGCTTAGAAAGAAGATAGATCACTAGGAGTTCCTAGCTTTGCCCGAACGGATCTTTCCCTCCCGAGCTCCCTGCCATCCGTACTATCCACAATGCTACCTGCGTAGGAGCTAGAATAAGCCTGGAACTAGAGGTTCATGCATCTGGTGGACCCGCCCCAAGGTAATGTAGTGCGATACAAGAACAGTAGGCTTCGACGAGCGAATTTAGATTTCTAATTCTCGGTACCGTGCGATGCAGTTAGCAACAAAAGAATCAAGCACTTGAACGAACTAAGGGGATGCGGGGATTATATAGTAGGGGAATTACAACCGTAGCTACTACAAGATAACGACGTCAGGAACACGAACGTAATGAGGCCATGCTGAGTAACCGGCCGGCGTCGACATGTCCGGATGGGAACGATCGTATGTGTGCGGCTGGATTCTATAGAGAACACAGTAACCGGTGACGTGGGAGCTGCCTCACTGGTTCCAAGCGCCCTCTAGAACCTAGTGTAGATGTTCGGGGCGAAGTTTTGTGAATGGTATCGAGCCGACAATCTTAAGACTACAGCCTGAATAAGCCTATAGCCTGCAGCTAGAACTGTATCTAGGACAACGTAATCGATGGTCGGAATCCCGAGAACTGGCACCGGGCAAGAGGAACAGCTCCGCCTGTACACGAAGCTACCATTAGTCCCAAAACCCCGAGCGTGTCAGATTATACGTAGTCCAATACCAGGGCCCCGTTCCCTCGAAAGCTTCCCCGGATTGCTGCAGCTGGCTTAAATAAGCCACATATCCTACGGATGATTATAGCCGACTTCTAGGTTCAAACCCCCGGGAATATTGCGGTCGAATTTCGGCTGTGACCGATGACTGTGAACGATATCACCCCACTAGCCATTATTCGCTCCAGTCAGCAATTCTATCGGACAATGAATGGTAACCTTCAAGACTTCCGATATCTTCTCATCAACGTAGCTCTTGAATGACAGATATGACGAATGGTAGTTGCTGTCGGCGAAGTGACTCGACGGGAGATCTTTTCGCAGGCCGTAAGAGGAATTGCGATGGGAGGAATTGACTTGTCGTGAGAATATAGACCAGAAGCCATGTGGAAATAGCTTGAGTTAACGTTGCAGATGTGTAATCCGGGAGAGTAGAAGCACCAATAAAGTTCCGACGACCCTACGTTCTATTCAAATGTTCTCAATCTCAAAGAGAGGGCAGTAAGTTCGATAGACTTACCGTTCAGCGTAGCCCCACGGCGCGCCACCGGTCTGTGATGAGCGATCTATGCACTCAGAGGCCACTCCGAACCTGGGATACCGATCGCAAGACTGTATAATCTCGGGCAATAGACTTAAGCAAATGCTGAAAGTGCATGCCGAGCGTGAACGAACGAGTAAGATGAACTGAAGGGCGGGGTAGTAGCACATGTATCTAATTTGGAAGGTAGAAACATGGTGTTAACACATACGAAAAGCAACAACAGTTGGGGCTGACTAGAGTAGAAAGACATCTAACTTGGAATAGCTCTCGTCTAGGGAGGGTCTTCGAGACAAATTGTACAGTGGTGGACCATAGCTGCTGGTCTAGAGTAATTAGGCGCTACTCGCTCTAAGGCATTAAGAGGAGCTGAATTGGCTGAGTAACAGCGACGAGCAACTCCACTATTATGCGGCTCTGAAGTGAAGTCACGGTCACTACCATCACCTAATGACACTGTCCTGAAGGTATTCAATACCATGATCTCAGCAACGAACAGTGTCCTCCAAACACCACCTGCTACCACTGATTGGCGTCACGGCATCGTCTTGCGAACCACTACACCTCATAAGCATACTACACCGTAGGATCTCCACTTACCGCCCGGTAGCTCTTCACAAAGGCAGTAGATCGCTACTTATCAATACTTCGCGCGATGCATCACCCGCCAAAATAGTCGGTACTGCTTTCTGGGATGAATGCAGGTGCCCATCCTGCCTTACGATTCCGATAAAAAAGCCCTTGGCAGAAAACTGCTGCAAAAGAGAGTGAAGCACTAGATACACCTCACCGGACATCAAAAGTCTAGTTTCATTGATGATGATCGGACGAAACCAAGCCCCGTCCCGATACAAAATGTGCAAAAGCTGTCATTTCCTTCCCTTTCATCACTGTTTTGTATAAGCTAAGCTTCTGTGATAGCAAGTTAACTACATCAACAGCAGTTTATCTGTATCTACTCTCGCAGCCGCTTAGAGACCTCGCAATGACAAATCACTTTACACATCGTTCTTCGTCCACTGCTACTAGCATGCTCCCAAACTTCGAAAGTCAGTTCGATGCTCAGCACTGATACTGCAAGCCACTATGATTAGTGCAGTTCTTGCTTTTGTAGATGCACATTCACGCACCTTGCGGGGCTGACCGCAGTCGAGAGGCACATTTCACTCAGCCTGATTCCCTTGCTACACATAGATCAAGGTGGACTTTCATTACATCAAATTAGTGCAAAGGGAAACTAATCGTATTTGAAGCACAGACTTGTCAGTGGCAGCTTCTCCATCTGCGACCATGCACATGTAGTCAACGTCACACCCCCATCCGCTGGGTTAACGTTCCTTTTCATGTTGGGGAGCTCTACGGCAGATCCTTCAAACATCGTACCTGCTGTTCATACGCTTTGCAAGAGTACCCACCGGCTGGCCATGGTTCCGCTGTCCGATCCTCCGACTCGTTACGCGTTAACAATTAACCACAACTCGTTGGCGATTATAGTTCTTACCGCTGGACGGCTTGCGATATAGGTACGAATCCAAGCCGACGAAACACAACGATATAGTGGCTTTCCAATGACGACGGAGCCTTCTACTTGTTCCCTGGTCAAATTTTCGTTGGCTGATCGTGGTCTCGCTTCTTTCACACCATGAGTCCACACCAATGGCAGCGCAGTAGATTTAGAGCCTGGTTTTGTGTGGCTGCCAGGACTCCATGTGGGCTGCATCGTCCACCAATGGATAAAAACGTATGGATTCCCGATACCAGTATCTCTTACCCCACAGCACGAAAATAGCTCAGCCTTATGCAGGTACGCAATGCTCAGGAGTGAAGCCCATAGAGACTTAACGTACACAGGAGGAGACAATTGAAGAGATTCGGTTTTGCTTAATAAACCCCTCAATGACGAGAACAATCATGCAGCTATTTATTAGTTTTAGAAGGGTTTTTGAGGCGATTGTTTGTTGTTTTAGATAGCTTTTAGAGTTCAGGAGTGCGAGTTTTGTCTCATCGTCAATTGTAGTGGAGATATAATACGATGAAATGATTTTTTTAATGGTTTATATGGAAACTGATCTCTCTAGCTCTCTAGTGATACCTCCTAATGTATGACTGTTTTGGCGCTAATAGCATTCACGGAAATTTTTGAGTGGCGCCATTCGGCCTCGGCGGAGAGGAGTCTCATGATTTGCTGATACTGTGGTAAATTGGGAAACAAAAGGAGGTTGTGGTCGTGATAGCATCTGGGCGTTGTTACTAGAAATTTTGCAGTGCTGTGGTCTTTGGATAATGTTCCACTGTGCTCACGGAAAGAAATACCCGTATGTAACTCGTGACTGACAAGCCTAGAGATGGTAAGGTCGGTCGGTCGGTCAGGACGTCGATAATAGTGGCTAGCTAGTTGTATGCGGGGGTTACCTATTTTTTCCTTCTATCCCCTTCTACTCCAAGCAGAGTAGTGACGACGACGACGACGACCGATTCTCGTTATCCTGAAGCAACTCCGAATGCAGTACTAACTGTTTCCCTGCTTTAGCTGGTTCTGTTGATACGAATTCCAATCAGTCAATTTCAATACAGAACATATCCCCTGATCACCTCCGCTCCGTCAGGGAAGTGTCCTCTTTTGTTTCTTTCCCTCGACCACCCAACGTCCCGCTGCATTTTCCAACCGATCTCCCAGCAATCACTGTGCATTAGATCTCAACAATCTCCATACTCTCGCCATACTACCGGCTAGTACACTCTCGCATTACTGGTCTCTTGGGCAGGTATAGTTGCTATCCGACGGGTGTGCTTGGTTCCGTTGCCAAGCGTCAATTCCGAACTCCGTTGAGCCTCCCGAACTCTCTGAATATTGGATCCAGTCATCCACGACCGGCAATTCAACCACAGAAGTCGGTACGGTAGTCGAACGTATTTCCAGATCGTAACGACTGGTCTTTCATCATCCCAATCGAAATACCTTTTCCATTCGACAGTCGTTTTAACGATCATAGGGCACGCGACTAATCTCGTTCAAGCTCTGTATGTCATAGCTCAGATACAGAACGAGATCGCAAGTTTCATCAATTCTCGAAGTCTCAACTATTAGCAGGCTATCTTGAAAGTCAGTAAGCAATTTGTTCTGTCAGCACGGCTTGCTTTGGAGATTAGTTTCCCTCCGACAAAAGGGTTCGTGTAGTACAGTGTGTAGGGTGTTGTTCCGGGAGATAAGTTCAGAGACCAACTCGTGCCGTAAGTAAGTCTGCACCCATGTCCATATGTAGGATAGCTAAACATATGCTAGGCTACAAGAGTTGCGTTGTTGCGAAGCGTAAGTTGTGTGATCTCGATCCGAAGCGCGGTGTACCACTGTCCGGTTAGGGGAGCAAGATTTCGTCCGATCTTTCTGTGGCGGGAAACACACAAGTACTGGATCGAAAAGTGGAAAGGTTTTAGTCATCTCGCAGGGAGTCCGGCGTAGCTATCATCAGTCAACAATCATCAACATCAACCAACAAGGCATTACATTGGATTGGTTAAGGCGCGGATTGTGTTGTAGCGGGAGGCGTCTGGTTGCACTTTCTTGTCGCAGCGAAATTTCCATAAATCTCAGTCGCAATCCAAACCAAACTGAACACGAGTCTAGACTTTGAACTCTGATCTTTGGGTGTGGATTATCGCCACTCGATACCGCCGACCGGCTCGGCAACCCAGCGGGTAATGCCAATTATACTGCAATACTGGACCGTCAATGGACAGGGTCCATTTCCGGTGGAGGTTTGGGAGGAACTGGGTAAGGGTGTGCATGGCTCGGTGCATCGCGGTAAAATGAACAATGGTGGAGATTGTGCAGTCAAAAGATTCAAAATTCCTGGGGAATGTAAGCAAGAAATCGATCACCTGCGCTATGTGCGAAATATACAAGGCTGTACTAGGGCGCTTGGGTATGTTGGTTCAGATAAGAATCGACCGGAGGGGGTCCTGCTGTTGTTGGATGGGATGAGTCTTAAACAGCGCTTAAAGCTCGACGGGTGCATTGACCGATCCTACGCATACACCGAATTCCTCGTCGACACTCGGACGCTGTTCATAGCCATAGATTCACTGCACGAGGTCGGCTGCTGTCACAATGATATCAAGCCTTCGAACGTCCTTCTTCGTCTTCGGCCTGGAGATGGTTCTCGCCTTACTGATTTCGGAAATCTCTATCGTCCTGGTGACCGCCCTCGTTTCCCCGAAGCGTGTTACTGTGAATATGGTAAAAGACATGAAATTCCGGGATCGGAGTCGGATGTGTTTAGCGCTGGCGCCGTAACTCTCGAATACTTAGTCTGGGTAGTATGGGGGCCCGGCCGTGTTAAGAGCTTCCGGTGGGAGCGGCAAAATGAACAAAAAGATGAAGATTCCTGCGAACTGACCGCATTCTTCGATAATGGTAATGAAACTAGCGGTTATCGTCGTTCGGATGTTGTCTCGGCTTACTTGGGGTTACTGGAAAAGCAAGAATTGGAATTTCCGGGAATACTTAAAGTTGTTGCGGTTTTGAGGAGGATGCTCGAGGTAAACCTGAACCAACGTCTCTCGATTAGAGATGCAGTGACTGGTTGGCAGGGAGCCTTGTCGAATCTACAAATTGTTAGTGAATCCAACCCAAACCGCTTCGAGCTAGCTGACCTTACTAGGCAAACCGTCAAAGCAGTACACATGCCCCAGCTGCTAGGCATCCAGTCTATGTGAACTCGGCGGCATAGGCCACAATAACGCCGGGTACCAAACCGCACTCACGATCCCGTACACTCACCCACATGCTGTCACTCGACCTGATGCGGAAAACGTTGCGGAACATATGAGTACTAGTCTCTTTTGTTTTTGAAATTGCTCAACGTTTCCAACGTGGGGAGCTGTTAATATCCGAGCCGTACTGTCGTTGAAAGTCTGGTGCTCCGGCTGCAGCTGGTACTCTTCGCCGCGGAGCTTGTACAAATGTTTGCTCTCTGGTTCTTCTTCTGGCGGTCTTTATTTGAATTCTGCGTTTTTTTTTGCTGGAAGGGAGTGATGGGTATGGATATGGAGTCTTTCGGGAAACAGGATTTTCTGCTGGAGGGTGGAATACGCTCGGTATTCTTATTCTCCCGTTTATGGGTCTAGGAATATCAGCTGGGCGTAGGTTGGTTTGAGAGTTTAGAAATGGTAATGAATTCACCTAGTGTATGTACTCAGAGTGTGCCGCAAGCGAATAGGGACATACTTCCAAATGAGGATGGTAATTGTAGCTGGAAGGATCCTGGATGTAATTGGGGTGCAGATTAACATTTGGATGAAATGAACATTTGCACGGATGGCAGTTGTAGTGTAGTTATCCGGAGAATGTTTTTGATTGTTCATCTTGTCGCCTTGTTCTTTGATATTTCATAGGCATATCAATAACCATGCTCGATCATATCCCAAACAGTTAAGAACTCCTTGTTGTAAGGGTGCTGACCAGACGCTGGACTCGACACACCCCCCCTCAATTTTCCGTGGGGCTGAGTTGCAGGCAGCCAATAGCAGCCTCTATCGCTATCAGCTGGTCTGTCCAAACATATATGTCGCTTAAGGTTTGCGGCTGAAGTAAAATTAGTCTCCAAAGGCTGAACTAAGTGATTTTTAAGGGTTGTGCTGTGTTATACCGCACTGCAAGGTCCCATTGGTCCCACCCCTCCGACGCATGACACCAGCGACAACTCAACTCAACTCCTACACCCAATAGGGTACGCAGTTATCGAATTCCGAACTTTCGGTAAGCCGGCAGCTCGGTGGATCAGAGGACATTATGTCGGAGATGGCGTAAAGCACTCTGTGCGACCGCAAGGCTTCTACACCGGATTCTATCATGACTGGTCAGTAACTGGCGGTTCAGCGGTGCTAATCATTCATTTATTCAGTAACGGGCGGTTCAACGGTCATTCTTGAATCAAGCTATGGTCAGTTTTATGAGCATCTGGCTACGTTTTGGTCGCCAGAATTCAAGGAACATGTATGTAATGGTTGCTTTTGGCCAGACGAGTTCGGGAATGACACGCGGGGATGCAATGAAAGCGGGAGTGTTAGCGATGATCCGGACGCAGCAATGACAATAATCTTCCCGGTTTTCAATCAACGTTTTCCCAACACTTCCTCTCTGATGCGTCAAATCGTGCCGCCGGCCATACCCAACGCATGCTTGCTGATAAAGGAATATCAATACTTACAAGGCTGAAACTCCCTCAATTCTGACGTGTAATATCCTCACCAAACAGTCTCAGCTGCACCCCCGCAGCTGCATTTGTAACTTAGTAAAGTTCTAGGTAGTGATGTTGCAGAGAAGCTGGCTCAGAAGAAATGCCGTTGAATTCGCTGTTTGTGTTAACTTTATCTAGGAACTCTATCCAACGACATTCTACGATAAAAACCACATCTGCACAATTCACGCCAGGCTTACCAGGCGAGTAATGCACAGAATTCTAGGGCGGCAGTTATTTTGCTTGCTTTTATACAAACGGTCATATTTTCGTTGGGGAAACCTTATCGTCGTCTAGACTTCAGGCCACTACTACACCGCATGAAGCACTCACAAGCAGTGCTGTCACGGCATATAGGTGGTACAGCGTTTTGCGGAGACCTCTGCTGCATTCACTGACGTGCATGCCAAGTCCGCCAAGGCATCTGGATCAGAACCAGCCTTACGTCACAAAACCATTCATATATCCATAGAATCTGGTGAAAGTCGACCTAGGCTAGGGAAAAGGGTTGGGAAAACCAAAAGATGATAAGTATTGGGGCTGCTAAATGTACAAGAGCAGCGTGAGTGGGTAGGACAGAGGGTCGTGTTATTCACCCCAACCCACCCCTCCAAACAGAGCCCAAAGCACTCAGATTAGATTTAGGTTGCTTGGGCTATAATTCCATCTCGAACCTTCTCCCTATTACAGGACGATTTTTGCCTGACTACACAGTAGGTGATGTCTGCAGTGTTTACTGGTTGCCTTTGGGATAGATTAAGGCTGCAATTGAGACTCAAGAACTCAATTTGGATACCAATGCATAGTCTGCACATTCCTCGTGAGGTGTGACAAGGTCACTGATTCTCCTATTATGTTCCAATGGCAAATGGCAGAAGCCCACCAGATAACGTTCGTGTGGAAGCCTTGTTTCCATCAGTGCTACTCATGAGCATGAAGATGGTGGTGATACTACAGCTGCTGATAATGATATGGGATATAAATTTGCTCAGAAGCCCGGAGAGGAAACTGCAATCAGCATCGAACGAAGTCCACACTCCTAGTACATCAATTCATCAAGCCAATTCATACTCAATCATGTCTTCGGCAACTCAACTCATTCGCCAGGAGATCAGTGGAAGATACATCACCCATTCCGTACTGAAGGAATATCTCGCCAGCAAGTACTCCAACCGCTACACTATTGAAGTAAGTTGGCCATCGCGGTCAGATACCGCACGTACTACCGGGCCCTACTAACTTGATAGGCTGTCGATGGAATTTATATTGTGTTCGTTCCGAAGCTGATTCCAGAGGTTTAAGCCACTCAACGGGCTCCCGGTCGTCACTACATATACCAGAGCTAATCTACAGTATGTAGAAAGTTATTTACCAGCTTCAAGAAAAATCAGACAAAATTCAGTCCACCCGATTACATGTCAGGGTGGACAGCTCTGTAGGTGTTACTGGGGGTTTTTGAGGGAACTATGGGACAAATAAAGTTCAATAACTTGTGAAGCTTAGTTGATATTCATCGGATGGTTTTTGGTGGAGATGGATGGTTGTTGTGTTTTGTCTCTTAATAAATCCTATTTCTGGTCCGCGTTATGCCCGAGAGCTCTATATGCACAAAACCGCGATGGCCATCGGCTCCACCTCGCGGAGACTGTGAGGGATCATTGAGTTCATCCTCCTGTGAGATCACATAGGTCGTGCTACTTAGGCCATGTCAAATGGTCAAATAATGGCGGCATAATGCAAATCTGGCGAGAAACTTCATTCATGCATGTACTCATGCAGTCTGGAACTGCAACGGATACAAAATGGGTGGGCCGCATATAAACCTCCTACTTAACCCTACACTAAACTACGCGCATATACAGTTGTAAGTGTAACAAATCAACCCTCACAATATTCTAAACCCAAGCATCACCACTTAAAGTAGGCTGAGAGGAATTGGGCAAACAATTTTACTCGTGCACATAGAATCCATGGGCCCAGCGAATGCAGTTGACGTCTGAAACTGAGCCAATGCAGTCGTAAGCCTCAAACTGGTAGCTAGCCTCACATTGTGTACACATCGCTAATGACTCTTTAAAATCAAGAATCATGATAGGCATTCACTACACAAGGCAGATTCGGTGAAGCGGCGCGGCGAGTGTCCCACAGAAATAATGTGTGGACGATCCTAGAGGGTCGTCCAAGGCTGGAATAGGTCCAAAAATATCTTCAAGTTCATTTCATGGAGACATTCTGGTATGGTAGGCGTTTTATTCCATCAACACTTGCAGGAGTGCGTCTAGCTAGCCAAACACCATGAGAGTGATTGAACATGACCACGCTTCGGGTAACTACAGCAACCCTCTAACCAGTAACCATCAGTGAGACATGTCAAGATTAAATAGATAGAGCTCTATGTGGAGAAGCTCTCACAACATAGGCCATTCTAATTGGACCAAAACTTGCCATGCTACTTACTAGATGGCCATATGGGGCTCTATCATGGATTTGCGCAATTCGAACACAGATACTTACATATATTAACTTCCTCAGCATCTGCCTGGTAACATCGAACTTCCTGCTATGGATGCTTTGGTACGAAAAAGTGAAAAGCAGCCCCGGCCTAGTGTATGATTGCAACTGAGAAATTGATGATTCCTTATATTTCTTCTGCACAAAGCAAACATACATGTTGACCTGTCATTGCATGTAACTACTGGTGATAACGAGTAACAACAGTCGGTCACAATGACCGCTTAATGACATACTCTGATATATTTGCATTCGCTAAGGCGGCCATTTGACGGATTTTGGAGTCCAAACACTCCGTATATCCTACTATGTGAGGGATTATATTGCTGTTGATGATATAGATGGGTACAGATCAGGCTCCAGAATAATGTGCTAAAGTTCCTTTTCAATTTTCAAAATCTGGAAAAGATATTAATCCCCCAGTCGACCTGTGTCACCTACGAATAAGCTTTGAGGCTCTACGGATGGTTTAGCCGTTTTGGGCATGATTCCACTATCAGGCCGATTGATTTAGGTCGATCATTATTGCATGCATGCAGCTAATTTAAACATCCCTATCCCCCATCAGCGAAAAAGTCTGTTTCTCTCTTTGAGAGCTTCCGTCTGAATAATTACTAGGGGATTTGTTATATATTGCTTATACTATCATACACTTCGGGAAGATGACTACCGGTGACAACGCCGCGTACGAACTCTAGGAATTGCACATGTTTGAAGGCTGTGGAATAAGTTTCATGGTTGGAGATGAAGGCGATCCATTGAGCTAATGGCGTATTTATTTGGAGGATAGAACTTGTAGAACCCCTACTGGATCATGAAGCTAGCCCAAACATACAATTGGGCAGAAAATACCTCACCAACAATTTGCAAGTGGTGGTATAGCCAGGAGCAACGGGGTTGATGGACGTATGTGGGATAGGATGATGTAGATGTCGGTGGTTGGAAGAAAGAGTAATCGGTATGCTCCTACTCGCCTTTAAATGTTTCTAATTTCCATGGACTGAGCCCATTACTTGGATGTATATATGAGTAGTCGACATGGACTGTGCACAGCGATGGAGGTGCTGTGAAGTCATGGGGAAATCTAAACATGTAGGATAAGTATGGGATCTGCGATTGCATGTGTACAGACGTAGTAGCAGCTTTGCCCGAGTCTGGCAATATATTATTGGCATCATGATCACATGGTTGTAAGTTGTCTGCCTTACGAGGCGAACATGTTAACATGGTTTCCGATATCTGACAAGATTGATACAGAGCGCAACAACTGGGTATGAGGGTATGTGACCGGATACTTATTGAGGTAGGTAACCACTTATAATTATGTAGGTATGTGTGGGCTATATGGGTATTAATTACGCTAGCCATCCCGAACACACATAGTATGGCTGTATATGCATGGGTCGTTGAATCTACGGAAGATCCGGAGTGTGTTGATGGAAAAATCGAAAAATATCCCGAGGGCTCGTACAGTAATAGTTTCCCATGTTGAATTATGTTCAAATCTCACAAAAAAAGCACTTCCGATTTCATCTACGTTATACGAGTGCACGCTGATCTGTTGTCTCCGAGCCTACGAATGCGCTAGCTGACGCGAATAACCTGCAATTTTTCTGGGCACGTTCCGCCTATTTATATTAATCTACTCAACTATCAAGCTATCTACAATAGCGAGCCTACGTTCTTCATTCAGATGATACGGCGTTGAGGCTACGTTTTGGATCAGGATTTCTTTCTGACGGCTGCAGTAATTCTTGCGGGATGTTGTTTCCCGGAGGCAGAGGAGTTGGTTCTACGGTTTTTGCTGCAGTATCTCTGCGAAATGGGTTTGTGGGAGAGTGCAGTTTGCATATGACAAAGTTTGGCGTTCCATCATTAGCATATCATCTTCGGGTTTCTGCAGTACCACGCGAGCGCTAGAAACGAATCCCAGGACGATATGTAATCGATCTACAGGTATCCCTGGGTTGATTTTTAAGCTTTGGCTGACTTTGTCCGTTGCGGTACGTATATTTAGAGCACAAGGATTCTTGGTTAGCGTTGTGTTTGTCCGTAGGCGTAGTTCTTACCTTATGACCCATTCTGCTCTATGCGTGCATTTAGGGTGTACCAACGGAGCGAAGTGCGATGGAAAAGTGTTGCCATGCTTTCAGATTTGTTCCGGTCCAGTGGTGGAGGTCATCCTTGGAAGCCTGGGCAATCCATGGTAGCCCCGATCCTAAACGTATTCGTCAATTGTTACGTGCCTAGAGATATATCGATAATGTTCGCGTAATTCGCTGCCGCAACCCTATAACCATCACCACAACTATTCACCATTCTGGGCTTTCTCACCCTCCGTATATGTTCTACAAGCGTTATGCATGCATCTAAACATCCTTTGTTTTGCCTTCAGTCCCAATTATGGGTCATTGCAGCCTTACGCATGTTTGAAGCTGAGGAATTATTAAATAAACGCGAAAGATGGGGACCCCGGGGATGACCACTAGAGGAAGATGAAGGGAGGAGAAAGGGACGCTGGAGGAGAGAGGAACATCGTAGTGATGGGGTGCGGGGGGGTGGTAAGGAGGGAGTAGTATGAATTCATGAATTGGTTCGAATTCATGAACACGGAAATTCATGGCCTATCCGCTGCGTGTAGTTTAGAACTTCAGGTTTGCCCTAATTCACCTCTGAAATCGAAGGTACAGGTTTATAACGCGCAGAGCTATTGTTTTTAGCATCATGATACCTAACTTCCAAACTGGATTTGCCTTTTACATAAATTGTCGCACATCCCAGTGAGTTTCCAAGTGTTACCGGTAATGCTGAAATCAAGCCCACAATCAAGGATGAAAAACAGGAAAAAATAAAGAAACGGATGAAAGTTGTATGCTGGTTTTGGCCCAAAACATGGTGGTGATTGTCACAAGTTGGTGGGTGTTGAGGGCGTACCAATAAGTGTCATGATTAACTTGATCAATTGATGCGCGCGGTGTCCCTCCAACAAGAGTTGAGAAATGCGGACTTTTTGAAGGTACACAAATCCTTGGTCTATTACCTACATAAATATTAATACGGTGATATCTATCTGGGTATACTCTGTATGGTCATCTGCATATTGCTTCTTAGATCCAAGGAAATACTCTAACAGTCTCCACAACAAATACCGTTATGATTTGCAGTACACCCATAGTATTGGCCCCGCTGATGCCTCTGATAATGTACCCTAGCGGTATGAATAGCAAAGCCAACAATACCACAAGCCCAAGCCGACAAAGCTTGGGTTGGTTATCAACCACACGCTCCTCGTTCCTGTCAGAAGAACGGCAGCTATCAAGGCGACTTCGGTTAGACCCATGGCTGACTTTTGGGTCAGCTAGTGGCCTCGTATATTGGGATTAGGAGAAGCGGCAGTATACCTTGGAAATGAATCGGGTCAAAGGCAGTTGTCTCTGAGCGTGCCTGATTGTGCATTGGGAGAGATGGAAGCGGCTTGACAGTCGCCAAGTCCGAGAGAGGTTCTTGGATAAGTTGCTGACTCATTTTGATCGGGGTTCGAGGTTTGAGAGCTGAAGCTGCACCGGTCACCAGAGCTGTTTGGCATTGTTTTGTGTTTTCGTTACTAGGTACTGCAGAGGATGCGAGCCAATCGCTCTCGGCGAACTCGAGGAGATAGGAACATATTTGTACGCAGTTTGGGAATATAGCGATGCTTCTGTATCAGGCACCTGTCTGTTGTAACGCTGTACTCTTCTCACACATCATCGTTTAGCTTTTGGAATTTACTGTGGCTAGTCCTGGTCCGTGCGGTAGTTAATAACAGTTCGAGCTGGGTATCCCCGAGTCCAAACAGCACTTTAAGATCATCGTACAACCTATCGCCAGTTGCAACGCACAACCAGACTGTCGATCATTAGGGCCAACCTAAATCAGGCTTATTATGATTGAGGGGATATATATTTTTTCTGGCAGGATATATTTGAAACGGTATTTATACGCAGCAGGTAAATGCAACCTGTTCGATTAAGCCAAGAAGAGGACACTTTTTGTACACATCACAAAATCAATTACTGGGATACTTAAGCTCCCAACCTTGCCCCAAGCGCCCGTGGTAACCTGGATATGGCAGGGCTAGGAGTTTAAATGTCTCCATACTTTAGTTTTTGACGAGAAGATGGGATGTGGTATCCAGTCCGGGCTCCACAGCTGCAACTGCTCAGGGTAAGTAGTGTGCATCCTATGTAACCTTTCTCATGTTAAAAAACCTCACCTGCCACACAAAACATTTGAGATGCCGGTGGTGTTCCAACCAATCCCAGAGTGTCCTGTGTGATTCCCGACCGCTATTCTTTATCTTAAAAGGCTTCAACCCGCCTCGAGTGGTCAACCAGGCAACCTTCGTTGTTCGGGAATCGGGGTGGAATAATCTGCCGAGGCATCACTTACTGTGCTCACGAGGATGAATTGGAAAGCTGATTCTGATAACAAACTAGAGGTTTTCATAACTTCCGGCGTCGCCAAAGGCAACTCGACTGCACTTCGGATAACTCACAAACGCGGCAAGAACAGCCGATAGATACGGCGCGTATGGCCAACAGTTCGGGGTACTCTATTAGCACCGTCAAAAATACTGCAACTGAAAGGTCCCTAGTAACTGATGACTGATTTCTAAGATTTTTCTCGCTGGTTTATGATTGTAATCGTAGCGGTATAAAGCGGTTAAATTCGCCCTTAGAGTTTCTTTATAACATTCGGAACTTTCATCTTCCAAAATTAAACTTCACTTTCCTCACTACCCACAATTGCTTTGCTGGTCTAAAACACCCCAGCACGCCCATCCTCTCAGTTTCCTTGTCTTTAACACTCGTTTGCTCCTCTCTCACTGCTCTTAGGCTGCGTCCTCACCAAAGCTGCTCTCTCGCTCGAAATGGTGAGTACGTTCTTCATGCTTAAGAAAACTTATGTCTACGTGTCTCTATGGAACTCAGTTGTAGGGTGGGTAAGAAGGTGTAGGTGGCTGAAGGGTAGGTAGAAGAAGAGTTGAATACTGTACTCTACAGTCTGAATCGGTCGTAAGGGATCCCGTGAAAATACACAGCTCGGGCCGCTCACGGATGTCAAGTAGTTGGGTTGGTAAAGATAGATGGTCTAGCCTATCCGGACGGGCGTCCGGTGGGCGTTTGGAGGTAGGATACCTAAAGATGGATGAACTTTGTCAAGTTTTTGACAGCTTCCCAAAGTATCAGCCCATACCCTATATATTCAGCATCGTACAAGCTAAGGTAATGTACATAGACCCCCCGATATTTATTACATACAGTTTTGTTGGCACTCGAGCTCTCGCACAGTCCGAGAGAAACTACACCAAACAAAAAGGTCACGCTTTTATATTATTCCCAGAATTCCGAGTGTTTATAAATGGTTACCACTATTAAACTCCCGGATACTACGGAAAGAAATACTCGGATCTCTGAGTATGCACCCCAGGTTTCGTTTCATGCACAGGGTCGCAAAAAAAGTAAAAAACGTACATAATGTAGACTGTCATGTGCCTGTTGAATGAGTAGCCTTGGGGCATTCCTCGCCGCCCGGGCGCAGCAAACACAGCCATGACTTGCAGTACTCCCATAGCCCATAGTATTTGCCCCGCTGATGCCTTGGACAATGTACCCTAGCCGATGGAATAAACAGCAAAGCCAACAACATCACAAACCTGAATTGGTAAACTTTCGCCTGTCGTCGACAGCACACTGGTGTAGAATATCTTCCCCAATTCTATGATGATGATGAGGAGGAGGAGGCTGGCTATCGAGGTGACGCTCTGCAGGCCGGTCGGCTGACTTAGGAGTCAGCAAGTGTTTAGAAATATTAGAATCGTTGTATCTTGCGGTTGGGTCGGGTTAAGGGAAAGTGATCTGTGGGCGTTCTTGGTTGTTCATTGGGGACGATGAAGACGGTTTGGTAGTCTTCGGATGAGAATGAGGAAACTGAGAAGCTCTTGGATCGGCTGTGGTCACGCTTACCCCGGGGCTTGGGAACTCAGAGCTGAAGTTGGATCCGTCGTCAGGGCTATTTGACATCGCTTTGTGTTTCTGGGAGCTATCGTGCTGGTGTGAATGGCGATGGTACTTGTTTGTTTAGTGTGCTTGGGTGTGGTTTAGCTAGTATTGCGTAAGACAACTGCTGAGTTCCTTAGTAAAAGGAACTTAGGGGAATTGGGGGAATTATAACTGATTGCGACGACGTTGGTGGGGGGTTGTAGACAGGGAAAATTTGAATTGGGGGTCATGCGGATATCGTGTTGAAGGTGCTATTAGGTATTTGGTATGTATCCCGCCTATTAGTCAAAGTTCAAAAGCTCAAATGCGACAAACCACATCAAATTTCTTTTTGAATCAAAGAGTAGTCAGCATATCATATGATAGCATGGTAAAATCTATATGCAACCCGCATCATGATTATACTTGTCGCGTGCTCCGAGACACTTCCAACTTTACTTGAGCCAGGGTCGATACCAACTCCCAATGCACTTTAATAATGCAGCAATGTATACAATCACGTGCCGTTTAAAATGTAGCGTATCTCTCGCTTAATGTACCGAACAAAGCTGTGCAGCGGCCGACGTCAGTGTACTTACGAGAGGACGTGGTATCCCGTGCAAGGAATATAGCTAATGTACGAACGAGAATAGAAGCAAAAAGAGACCGAGCCAACGGTTTGATATCCCTATCCTTCTCCAACTAACCCAACCCAGAAACAAAGCACAACAGTAAGATGCGGTAATCTAGGATTATGTACAAGAAAATGCCAGCAAATGCAACCTAATCCGTACAGCCCCAAGAAACTATAGTCCTGCGTAGTACTCTCACCGTTTCTTTCGCAGTTGATGTGTAGATAAGCACCTACGCAACGAAATTGTCGCATCTCGTGCGCTAAAGCTATGTCTTTTCCCTGATGGAACACTTGCTTTTCCTGACTACTTGTACTTGTGGTGTGATTATGGATCGTTCAATAATCTATCTTGGCTATCGATCTCAGTCGGCTGGCAGTTTAGAGTGTTTTCTGCTTCATTATCGCCCCCTTTTTGGGGCTGTACTATATTGCATTCAGAAGCAAAGACGAATCTTTGTCTGTTGTAATTATGCCGTGTAATCTATACTGGTAGTTGGCGTTACTACCAAATGAGAGTTTAAGTTCTGATATGCTAATGTACGAAAAAACTTGCACCTGGCAAGATATGCATCGACGCATTATAGTCCACTATTGCCATAGCCATACTAAATCGTAGTGATATCTTCATGGTGGCGGTTGGTGGACCATCAGTGATACACGAGTTGCGGGCTATCACCTCGCAACGAATCCAATGAATCGTTCGTCTCGAGCTCTGCAAAGGATTGTCATTCTATATCCGAATATACATGTCAATACTATGAGCTAACGAAGGCTTACATTCTTCAAAAAAATCGGCGATGCGGCCACCAACACCGTCTAGATTCTCCTCCTTCTGAGCTTCTTTTCAATCTGCCAGCGTAACCTGGTGCTATCTAGCAACAGAGACCTCCAATTTCTCTCACTTCTTTCCACCCTAGTAGCATACGCGAACTTCTGCTAGATGTATACCCCTACCATAGTAGGTTCCCACTTCCTTTCCGCCCTCGGCTCGTCGCCTTCTTTACCATTTCATCCACCCTTCCCCTAATAGAAACACATCAATAACATACTTGGGATTCCCGCTGAAATAGCGCGATCGAATACTTACTCACTCCCTTCGACAGCGCAACCACCTTATGCTTCCCACTCACATACAATCCATTCGTAAACCGGCTCAACATATCGCCCACATTCACAACGATAACACCAGGGATAAGCTTAAACTTAACCCACTCTTCTCCATCCAACACCTTCAGACCACTAACTTCATCCTTAATCAACAGTATGATCAACCCATAATCAGTGTTCTTCCGTGCTAACCTCATCCAATCCTACATCCTCGGGAAGAAAGTAATGTGTAAGTCTCGTGTACGTAAGCTGGTTCTTAAAGAATCCTGAAAAGTAAATCATTATTCAGCTCGCCACCATCCACTATTAACCCACCAGTATCTTCTACAAGCTGCTGACATGAGGCCGAGTGCTCCTTGCTCATTTTACGGAACCTAGGAACGAGATTCGTCAGGTCAGTGGCTATTTAGCATTGTGTACGAGGGAAGGATCATGAACCCCCTCGTTAAATCTAGTCTTCTGCCGCCGGACTCGAGGGTGCTTGAGTTTTTGGAAGTGATCGAAGCCGCCGTAATTGAATTGGGGTGGAGTGAGAGAATTTTTGTGTCCGTAGGAAAGTAAAGAAGTTTTCCATGCATTGCGGATTTTGGATTCGCGGGAAGGCGGGATGAAGTGAGTGGTTAGTTGGAAAATGCCGTAGGTGAGTGAAGCAGGTGGAGCAGATGGCCGCGATTAGATCTCGCCATGAGAGGGTAGGGGATTGTTGGGATCGCCATTGTTTGGAATGGTTCTGGAGGCAGTGATGTACATACAAAAATTCACGTCCGTCTAGCTAAGGATGCCTTTATCGGCGTTCGAACTTCCTGCTTACGATACGCTTACTGTATGTTGATAGTGGATACTCCTAGATCGAGGTACATGCATGAAAACCTCCGGTTTTCCCAACTTCCAACAACTCTGGCGCATCCCGGAGTGTTGAAATATGGGGAGAACCGTGTGCATAGACTTAGATACAGAGAGAAGAGAGAAGGAGAAAGACGCGAGTTATATATGAGAGAAGTGTGCCATCAGTCCGGCTAGCGGTCAGCTCGTGTCAGCTCTATATATACATTCAACACGGAGTGTTACGATAGTACTCGTCAATTTATCAAGTCTCCGGACACCCCATTGTAAGCGCCCTGGCGACACATCAAAAATTTAATGACTACTCATCTCCCTGAATTGGACTCTAATCAATCTAATCAATCTAATCAATCTAGAGGGGTGTCCGGAGACTTGATAAATTGACGAGTACGACGGGGAGAACCGTGTGCGTGTATTCTATGGTACAGAGAAGAGAGAAGGAGAAAGACTCGAGATATATACAGGAGGCATCAGCACCTGTAGCAGTGACCGTGTATCAGACCTGTAACATCATGTACATCTGTAACACGGAGCTTGGATGCAGGAATGAGTGACTTATTGTGATTCGTATTGTAGCGGCCGGCGTGGTTTCGTACGGCCTAGGCGAAAATGACATCTGAATTGGCAATGAAGTCTGTCTACTTAGGAGGGCAGACCTCTTATATACACAGAACCGGCCAATATTATATACATAACTCAGCCACTTCCCGTAATGAGAAGAAGCGTGGTAATCTACTAGCGAATAATATTATACCACAAAGGGATTCTCAAATATATCTTTAACTTTATCTCTGTCTCTTTTGTTGCTTTCAACTCCGAGCACTATGGGCCCCCATTAGTGCCTCGGTGGTGCTACCTCTCGCGTACCATCACAACAGACCTCCTCTTCTTTCTTGCCGTTTGATTAGGCAGGTACAGATTTCCCCACCACTCTCGTGAACCCGGGGAGACTTCTGCTTCCGGTACATAGAATCTCTGGAATTCGAGATTTTGTACGGTTCCGAAATCGAGGGCTGACGCTGATTGGGGGGCAAGCTCAAGCACTGCAATGGTGCGGGAGAAAGGGAACAGCGAATTGAGAACTCGCACTGTCCTTCGGGCATGAGCTTGCTGTTGTGCTCATGTGTCGGTGGCGATTCTCCCACAGGGGTTGAGTAGATACAACTAGTACCGCTGCGAGAAAGGGGCTGGAGATGGTACAGCGTTCTCGAGATCACCCACATACCTCAAACCCCCTTCTCTATAGCGTAGTGGTAATTCTCCCGCCGGGAATTTGTGGATTAAAACTAGTGCCACTGCGAGAAATGGGGCCGGAGATAGCGTTCCCGAGATCACCCACATGCCACAGAACTCTTTCCCCATAACGCCGTTAACACACCACGCGAACAATTCCATATCCACATCATGCGATGGGATTACTGAAATCCACGATGGATTTCTGTATAACTGCTTTCTTTTCTCGATTGAATATGCAGTTACTGATGACGTAGTCCACGGTGAAGGCGGAGACCTATGAAGACACATCTGGCATAAATGCTTCCTCATTCTCGTTCGGAATACGGTTGAATACGCAGTTGCTAATGACGCACGCGCAGTTCACAGTGGATCCGAAGGAGGAAATCGTTGATCCGGAGGTGATGGAATCCAACTCTACTGATGTGGAAGAACGCGATCATTTTCTTTCACTAGGCTTCTCACTCGGAAGATTCGTGTCTGGGGCTCGTGTATACCAGGCCGTCGTGATTTCTGACTCGCCGGCCGTGGGATCACCCCGCACTCCTACCGATAGTTCGCGTTATGATAAACCGTATCGTGAATCCGAAAACTGACGTCTGTGACTCAAAAACCGTGTGGATAAACCGCCGTGTGCTTGACTAGCGCTGGTAGACTAATGCTCTATCTGAACACTCTCCGACGGGGATAGTAACTAATAGAAGAATCACTTAGAAAGAAAATATCAAAAGAAATGACCGGGCTTCATAACCTGATGGCACTCTAGAAGGGAATGAAGGGGAAACACAGTCTGAATTGATGGTCTACTCCGGAGGAGGAGAGAAGGGTTCTTATATACTAATCGCCGAGCCATTCTTCGGCCGTAAATAACTTCTGTTATCTTCTTCCTACCTTAACCCAGTTCTATCGCAGCCTTGGTTTGCAGATGTCAGACGGTGAGTACCGGTGGTATCGATGGGTATCAATGGGTATCACTCATTTGAGAACAAACAGCAGCCACGTCTTGCAGGTCATAACCCGGTTGCAAAAAGAAAATCTGAATTGATAATGTCTACATTGGAAGATGGAGCGCTCATATATGGAGTCGGGCCAATATTCACCTACCAAGGCCTGAAGGCATCTACTGAACGAGATGTCTACAAGCATTTCTAAGCTAATGCAGTAGGAGGGTATCTATGGGCATCTACGGGTATCAATTTTCTCGTGCCCAGACTTAGGTGGCTTGCGTAGCGCGCCTGTTGAGCCTCAAATACTCGCAGGCTCGGATTTTCGACTCATGCGCTACGCTAGCCACCTGACGCACTAGCGAGGTGCTAGGGCAGAGCGTCTGGGCACGAGAAAAGGGTATCAATAAATACGTGCAAACACCATCATCTAGCTTCGTGTTTCACGGTATCAGGAGATCTAGAGTAGCGACAAACATCGAAGAGGTAATCCAAGCAAATAAGAGGATGAAAGATTGAAATTTATTGAGAGGTTGAAGGTTGTGAGGGTGATTGAGCTGAGATCATGAGATGTAATTGAGTTCTTATAGTCACATGCATAACTGTCCTAATTTAATCTTTCGCTCAGAACTTTGGGTATAACATACTATACTACTCACAGTGGTCTGGACGCTAGTTGGTGCTGACGAGTATTTTTTTAACTGGACAGTCATTGCTGACAGCTCTATAATGGTTGGACATGGTGATGAAGCTTAGACCGCATACTCGGGCATCACTGTTCCTTCATTGATAGGGCTCCTTTTCATGGTCCTGTAATTTGATTCCTATCATATGCACCCAAACTTGACCAACAGCAGACCTACTCTCGAGTTTACATAGCTTTACAAAATGCCTAGTTTTTTTTAGATAGTATTCTACAATGCTGACAGGCTTTAACTTACTGGACACCAGCCTACTAACGCTGACAAGTATATAAAAATTTCCGGACGGACACTCCCATATGACTACTAACATCCGGACCACTATGAGTAGTACAGTACTTGAATACTCCGAAACTAGAGTACATCCAGGACTTGGATCTGCCACAAACTCAAAAACTAGGGCCGTTACACATCGCTTGCTCTCGTTTCCAAGTTGATGCGCGCGCGGTGAGATGATCGGATGATCGACGCGAATATTAGCCATTTCCGATACGTGGATCCCCGCTATCTAACCTAAAGTACATTTGTCCAATCAATCTAATCTCTCTCGTTTATGTGGACGTCATCCATCAAACCTCTCTTCCCACTGCAATCATCTAGATGTCGTACGACCAAAACACATCCACTAATGCCAATTTCACTTCATTCGATTCGCGATATAGGTGGTGGCACCATCCCCTCCATAGGCCAAATCATACCTTCAACCGATATCGATGCACACAATTCCCACCCTTTCCACATATCGATCTCATACCTGGGTCGCAGCTAGGAGACAGCTCTGCGAAGTACTCCAGCCACTCGGGTATGAGAAATTCACATAGCTCTTCCAGCTCTTTGTGTGACATGGTGTCGATTCGACGCCCAATCTCCGTTAAGATGTGGCGATGGAAACTGTCGTTGATGTAGGAGAGGGAGTATAGTGAAAAGGAGCTGAGGAAGATTAGAATGTAGTCGAGGAGCTTGGGGAAATTCTTTCAAGTCTGTAAGGTGTGAGCAAAACTCTGAATGAAGAGTGTGGGGGTGTCATATGACATATCTGAAGATGTTGTGCAGTTGTTAGAATGGTGGATTACAGATGTTATAGTTCCCAGATTTTCAAAAAAAAAAGCAAAACAGAAAGTCTAGATATTGCAGGAAGATTTTTGGTGGGAAGCGTTCGCGTGAAGGCGATTTTGTAAGTCGCGTAAACCCTAAGACCTAAGATCCCGAGATGCAGGTTCGTTTAAACTCGGCAAATATCCGAATATCGATGTTTAGGTGTACAGCAAGCACGACCCTGTGCTTCGTTTATCAGGAAAATTAACACCGTAACGGGACAGCTCGTCTTAATGGCATCTATGCTCATTTACCCTGGATTGCTAACAATTTATTAGTATCCTAATACCTTCAGGGTATGCTTTGACACTCCCGGACTAAAACATACCTGCTCGGTAGGAGTTCCGTGATACTTCACACACTACACTAATCGTCGCTTGGAGTATTCGGGGATCTCGCATCGTTAGAAATACGGCCCCTATTCGCCTTGTCTCAAATTCCAGGAAACCCGGCCGTATACCGCAACAATAGGCCATTACTTCACAAGGCAGGCTCTCAGATTCTTCTAACTAAGATTTAGTAACGACTGACTGAAGGAGCAGAACTGTACAGCTGTCGTGATCATAATGTATATTGTCAACAAGATCGGGATCACAGCCTTTGATTATGAGAGAAGTTATTGGGCAATACTTCAGCTCATATCAGTGAATTCATCCGCGAAAAGGTGCAGAGAGCTTTTGACTCCTTACGGACTGCTTCACAGAGTCGGCTTTAGGACCAGAACAGGGGCTAATGGCAGAATCACTGGCAAGTTCTTCCCACCAGTTTGCGGTGGTTATTTACACAATAAGAGCCAACGACATGGATCACTAACCCATATCAACCCATATGACTCTTATCGCAAGCGCATTCGCTCTGGTAAAGCCGGCAGCTATTATTTATTTTGAAGCTCTTGAAGGAATCCGATGTCTGGAACCCTGTACCTTGCAGAAGTACTAGTTAATAGAGAAGGGGCGGAGCTTCTATCCTCATCATTACTTCCAGTTGCGCGGAAGTTAGGTCCAGGTGCAATTCTGATACTCATATTTCGTTCGGGTTAGGGGTAATAGTTAGGGCACTGCTGAGCTAAGGTCTGAATGATTTCAATTACTTGGGACCACGACTGTGAGTCCTAGCCCTGCACCATCACAAACGCCCTTACATTTACTATACTATAGGCGCTTAGTACAAAGTGATATGGAAGTTCATTTGAAAGAAATTCTTGGTATGTATGAGGACTTGTGAACCAGCGCGGTACCGTATTGTAGAGTAAATATCCCTACGGTACACGTTTTTGGTACGGCGTAGCGTAAAGTAAACTACAGTGGTGTGAGAAATGGTGTAAAATAGATGATGTGGTGTAAATGTAGTTTACATTTTGTTTGAATCACACTACAATCCCACAACACTAATCATGATGGCATAACTTTGCCAGTAGTGGCAATGCCACTAGAGCTTTGCTACTACAGATGAAGTGTAAATGTTGCGAATGTGAAGCGGATGAAGTCTATTCTACTATCTAAGGAAAAGCTCTGTCTTTATATACATGAGAGCCTGGAACACCATGAAGGACCATGGAAGCTCATGATTGCAAATACCAGTGTCGGTGGCGGTGGCGAGTGAAAACTCGTGGATGACTCTACGACTGTGAGTCCGTAGCCTGTGAGTCGATTCGGCGATCTCAGTACAGGTGACTTCCTTACAGATCATATAGTAATAGTAAATTACACTCTATGTGCGAGTGATACTTTATGCAGTGTTTACATTACACGATTGTAGTGGAATGTTGAAATACTGATTGCTAGAAGCCTTGTATATACTAAACTACAGGAACAATCGTGTGATCTTATATACGGCGTTCAGAGTATGCCTTGTACGCATGCATGCGCACTCAGCTGGCATCTCCAGCTGAGTCTGGAACGACCATGATCATGACCCCCATCAGCCCAGCTGAATCCCATAAGCTGTACGTCAGGGAGGCGGTCCATATATGCAACATGGAAATTACACTACAAAGCGAGTGAGATCTCATGCAGGTCTCTGTGCAACTATCGTGATGTTTCAATTTGGTGTTGAGGTTTTCAATGCAGCAGGACAGCTTAGTGTTTAGAGATACAGCTTCAAATAATTTACTTCTTACAAGTTTGACCGCAATGTTTTGATGTGCTTTCTTGAAATTCCGTGTATATGCGGTGGGCAGGCGCACAATGATGATGATGATGATGGTGGTGGTGGCGGTAATTATGGTGATGGTGATGATGATGGCAGTAAGGATTGCGGAATCATCTAAGTCCTTCCAACATGCCATGACCACACTCCAAATCTTATCCCCCTGACAACCAGATAGAATGGCAGGATAGTGGGATTGAAACAATATATCGTGTGAATCACACAAAAAGTTGATGTGATTTACACAATATTATTGTGTAAATCGGATGACCTCACCAATTAGCCATTTATATTGGGTGTCATGGCTCAACAAGACCTCGATGAATGACACTACAACTGCCACTACCAATGCAACCACGATTTATCGTGGCATTGCCACTAGACCTGATGAACTGCAGGGATATTAATACAGTACCCCGCATCAAACAAGTCTTCTCTTCAGTCCAAGTATCATCAGAAGGCCGAATCTCCCTCCCAAATTTTCTTCACTACACTCCCAAACCCTTATCCCCTCCAACAACCAGACACCTAACCTCAATACTCTCCCTCCCCTTCGCCCCCTCCTGCTGTAGGGGGTGAACAAACGCCGTATGCGGTACCCTCCTCCCCCCCTTCGTATCCAAGCACAGAATCAACGTTACCTCGTCGCCTGTATGCCCCGCAAGATACCCCCACCTCTGTGTACTCGCATACCTCACCGCCGCCGTCTCCCCCTCATAATCCTCATAAATATGTCTAACGGGCACCAAATCCTCCTCGTCCACACTCTGCGACTCCGCCAGCGCCAGGGGGTTACTCACCACCGTCCCATTAATGGGCCTCCACACATTCACAATCTGCACTCTCACCCCCTCAGCCGCAGACGGGAAATGTTTCCTCAACCGCAACTCCCCTGACCGCGGCGTCTGGTCGATATGTGCGCGCATCACCGGCCCTCGCGGCGCATCCGGGTAACTGCGGCGGATGGTGTGGTCGAAGATTATGACGCTGTCTGCGTCGGGAAGGTGGGATTTGACGATGGATTCGATTTCGGGGTAGTATGTGGCTGCAATTTTGGATTCGTTGGAGAAGTCGGCGTGGGAAAGGGTGGTGGGGATATGGTGGAAGGAGAAGCCGTGGGTGGAGAGGGCGAAGGTGTGGCTGGTGCTGCGGAGATCGCGGAGTGCGACGGGAACAGAGGTGTCACCGAAGTTTGTTTGTGGAGTGCCTAGAGGCGGGGGGCAAATGTAGAAGTATGGTTGCTCGGAGGTGGTGGGGGGGAGGTAGAAATTGAGATGGGCGGTGATATCGCCGGATGGGATTGTTTCGGTAGGGGCTGTGGTTTCGATGGTGGTGGTGGTGGACATTGTTGTTGAGTGTTTGATAGCTGTGTTGGCAACGAGTGGGTTATATATGCACATGGCTCGTTGACAGCGGGATGTCATACATGAGGTGGGGTATGTGGTTGGCAATCGAAACATTCGATTAGAAATCCACGATATGCACACCCCGCGTAGTAAGTCTTGGCCGGGGAGAATAGTGACGGTTCGGGCAATTCTTTGCACCTGGCCCAGATTTCCACTGTTCTGCATGCACTACCCCTCTGCTAACATGGGAGCATTGTAATATAAGTGGTGGAGCAACAACCGCTGCTTTTACAAAACAAATACATTGTATTCATATTTGTTCTCCTGATTTCCCATTCGGATAAGCCATCGCCCAGCTCAATACAGATAATATAACACCCGCTACATCAATCAAGTGATGTTCCAAATCTGCCCCGACTCCGTTACTTTACCTGCAAAGTACTCAAGCGAATCATCCCCTGTGGTGTCCACACTCTCAATAGGGGATATGGAGACGTGATGTACCACCTTTACACGGAAGCAAATATTTGCTGGCCACTCTTGGCCGTGCTCATTGACCGTATATGTCTCGATATTTACTACAGCAGCTGGGATATTCCTATTGTGGGTCTCCCATCGGAAGATCAACGCCGGTTGTTCAGGTAGTATGAATGTCTCCGACGTCCCCTCCCAAGATTTATTAACTAGATATTCCTCTCCAGTTTCGGAGTCTTGAATGACGCAACGGGTTTCCAATCGTTTATTTGTCGCAGCTGCATCGACAAAGATGAATCCTTTGTAAGCAACATATAGTCCGTCCATATTGCAAGTCCCAACGGGTTTCCACCGGTACTGAGGCGAAGCGAACTCACTGGTGAGAATGGAAGCCGGCGCCCATCGGAACGGGGCAGTCTTCAGCTTTGTCATCCCCCGAACAAAGATTATGTCGGCCGGTACCTCTCCTAGCATCATGTAGAACAGTATCATTCTCTCCTCGGCGGTCTTCAGCTCTAGAATTGCAGCAACATCGAGACCCATCAGACCCGCCATGCACACTGGCTCATCCCTGGGCTTACTTGTGGAGCGGTATGCGACGGCATCGGCAATGACTGTGAAGCGCGTCTTCCGTTCGGACTCTTGCTGCAGATCGTGTGTGGGTGGAATGCGTATTCGAATTGCAGAAATGAGGCCTTCGTAAAGGAGGACCATTTCCTCAACCGTTCTTACGGGATTGTAAGTTTCTTCACCGTAGATCTTTTCAAGACTAGGATCTAGCTCGGTGTGAGCCAGAGGCCCCTCGAGAAACTGGAAGTTCAGCTTCCATGGCTCCTGCTTGCTAACGAGAGAGGCTTCTTGCAGCGTCCACAGACGGCGCATCCAGCCGCTGCACAAAACACGGATCCCAAGCTCTAATGTCGAGCTATGGCGTGAGGCTTGCTGGAGATCGCGGTCCAGAACGAGGACGGCTCGAGCGTCGGAATAAGTCTTTTTTAACAGCACTATTGCCTGGTCACGGTATTTGCGAAGAGAGGGGTCAACTGGGATGCAGAGCGTGTCGATCCAGAGTGCCATGTCTCCTCCACCCCCGGTCCCTGGTACTAGTTCTGCAGTCAGAAGGCCTTGGAGCCACAGGAGTCGACACTTTGGGAGGGCATTTTCGTAGGGATTGCCGAGTCCATGGGACCCTACAAAGGTCAGTGTATGCTTATGTATGTCTCTGCACTGAGTGCAGCCGGTGGTTTATCTGTACATACACACATGTGATATGGCAATGTAGGGGGTTTGTTCGTCCACGTCCACTCGGAATTCACCTTCCATCCCGCCATAGTTGCTTATTCGAACTCTGGGGATCTGGCCCTTTCGCAGGACTGCAGCCAGATTTTCACCAGCTATCGATATCGAAGCACAGCTGCATTCTGGGTGGACGTGAGCCGTTACATATTTATCCTCAGAGACCTGGTCTGCCCAACACCTGTCCCACTCTTAGTTGACCTGAATTATATTCACCTATACCGGGAAAGCCTATCAGCACACACCTTTGGTCGCCGCAATGGTCATGATTCTGCATCGCTCCCTTCCTCTCTAGAATAGTAGCAAAAAAGTGCGCATGCCGCTGCCTGGATATCTCCAGCATCCCCACCTCACTCGGACACCACCCTAGATGGAGTAGCTGCCGCAGTGACATCTGCCTCAGCTCCATCTCCCCCGCGACATTAAACCTCACCCCAAGGGCCTCGTCCCATCCCAAAAATATATCCAACCCGTCCATTCTCGTCGGTACGCCCGAATAATACTCCGCCGTCAAAATCATCACTCTTCGCAACATCCCGATTGACAACAGCACCCTGCACTCTGGCTCCGTTAACCTCCGCCCGTCTTTTCCGTTCCGCGAGCTCCAATTTACCAGCATGAAGTGCAGCTGCTTGTAGCATGCATACACCTCCGCGCCCCTTGCTTTTACTCCAGGACCTTGCGTTGACTTGTCCGCCTCCACCCACCGCCGTGCGAGTCCGTTGAGCGCAGCTGTGGAGACTTGTTTCCCATCATCGACCAAGAATTCGGCGGCCACGGAAAGTGGGAGGCCGGAGATACACGAGATCTCAATGATGAGTCCGAAGAAAAGCCAGGACTGCAGGAATGCCAGCTGCGCGGACACGGAGGAGTGGTCTTGGTGAGTGAGCACTGCGCCTGAGAGCTTCCAGCCGAGTCGCTGTGGGAAGGAGTGGAAGCCGAGGTTGTCATAGGGAATGTGGGAGCAGAGATGAGTGGCTGCGAAGGGAATGAATTCGGGCCGGGTGCTTGTACCTGTGGGGGCGGTATCCATTGAGGTGGGTTGCATATGTTGCGGCGGGGAACGCAGGGATACTGTTGGTACCAAAAGTTCGCGGGATTATATGTAGGCATAATTGTCTTACCCTATGGAGTAATATGTGGCGTACGAAATTATGATAGAGAGGCATTAATGGCCCGATTAAGTAATACTAGCCACCCACAAGTTTGCATCCGGTCTGGAAGGCCTCGCTCCACCTTGTTTTCCTGTCCCATGCACAGAGTTAGTTACTTACCAGCCTTAGGTAGGTATGCACCTCTCCCGATACACCTCTGCCACTACCCTTCCTCTAGGGTGGTTTATTTATTGCAACACTCATCACTCTTCAAGCACCTCGAAGACTGATGGCATCAACAGGCTCATTTTTCTATTCTTCCATTGCAATTCACAGGACAACCCGCCACAGTTAAACTAACCGACACACCATCTCACATCGTCATCCATCACTTTCACTCTTACATCTGGCTCAAAATTCCCGCCATACTCCTGCGCATCTACCAGCGTCTGAAACTCCACAAAGAGAGTGCCTTCCAATTTTTCCCGCAAGAACGCAAGAGCTGCTCTCTCTGTGTAATTCGACATCAACACCACAAGTCCGTCCAAGCCGCTATAATCACTCCACCGCCCGCCATTCACCAGCTCAAGCTTCAGACGCACGTGGTCGTCGAAGCCAGTACCGACCGTAAACAACGTGCTTCGCTCCGGAAGTGTCGCTTTCCGCATCTTCAAACCTGGCAATATGACCAGCAGTCCCCTGGGATCCAATCGTCCAGGCTTGGGGGGATCAACGGCCCTCAGCACCTGCGGCAGGGGTTCGTGGATGGCATTCATAAATGATGTTGGTGCCCATCGGTATCCTGCCTCCGTCATCTTTGGACCAGGCGCGAAGATCAGATCGGGAGGAATCGTGTCCAGCATGGAAAGAAAAGTCTTCATCCTTTCAGCTTCGCGGCAGCCCAGGAGTGGAGTGATGTCTAATCCCAAAACGCCCCCGACGCACAGAGTCTCGTCATCGGGCTTGCTCGAGGTTCGGGTTCCCACCACTGGGAGGAAGTCGTACAATGTGCTCCCCGGGCGGTCTGCCCATCGCTGTCGGGCCGGGCCTGGAGGACGGTACAAATTGTTGAAATAGTGATGCTAGAGAAGCTTGATTGTATTCTAAAGTACAGGTACATTCATGGACTTATATACGCGGTAGTCGGAGTATGTCTTTGTATGTCTTGTACGCATGCATGCGCACTCAGCTGGCATCTCCAGCTGAGTGGCATCTCCAGCTGAGTATGGAATGACCATCATCTTAGAGAGATTATGCATCAGCCCAACTGAAGCCATACGACAGGAGATAAACCATATATGCAACACTCCCCCCTCTTGCTACGCTCCGTGGAGCAAGAAAACA
>Ga0307512_10000581_pt1 | contig 54169 bp, 47 predicted proteins | sample 14_EM_MG_FD_200267 | JGI IMG/M metagenome (GOLD analysis project Ga0307512, IMG submission 200267) | Populus trichocarpa ectomycorrhiza microbial communities from riparian zone in the Pacific Northwest, United States - 14_EM | ecosystem: Host-associated > Plants > Roots > Unclassified | place...
CAGAAGGTGCTAGTATGATTGGAAGCCGTTGGGTTATGGGAAGAAAGCTAATGGCCAATGGGACAATTGACAAATGGAAAGTTCGACTTGTCGGCCGCGGCGATCTCCAAAAGCCTGGCGACTACAATGACATCACCTCTCCAGTCATTGTTTCGGCTCCGATTTAGCTTGCCCTCGGCCATGCAGCAAAGCATGACCTTGGGATCGCCGTCCTCGACATCCCGACTGCCTTCCTTGGCTGCCCTCTGCATGAGACTCTCTGTATGCGCCTCCCTGAAGGCGAATGGCATGATCCATATGGCCGCACCAGACCCCTCGTCAGGCTGAATAAAACTTTGTACGGCATCAAGCAGGTGAATTGGGAATACTATGGAGAAGTCTTTGACTTTATAGTTGACGATCTCAATAGCCAAGCCTCAATTGCAGGTCCCGGTCTCTTCTTCCGTGGTAATCTCGAAGCAAATGGCGTTTTGATCCCAGTCTACATCGACGATATCATGATTATTGGGAAATCAGTACTTATCGCCTCCATTGCATCTCGACTGTACGATCGATTCAGGGCCGCTGGCCAAGTCCATGTGCCTGACACCTTCCAATACCTCGGCATGACAGTCACTCGAGATCGCAGCAAACGATCAATTGCCATCGATCAGATTGGCTACATCAACCGAGTACTTGACCGTTTTGAGATGACCAACTGCCGGAAGCGATCTACCCCGATGGAAGTCGGATATAAGCCGCATGCCACACAGCCAGAACTGGGAGAGCAGCCTTTCGCTCTAGAACGTACCAGAAAGCAATTGGTTCAATTCTTTATGCCACTCTTGGTACTCGCCCAGATATCACCTATGCCACGGCAGTTTTAGGCAGATATGCCGCCCAGCCCTCGACTCTCCATTGGGAAGCCATGAAACACCTGCTTTGGTATCTATGAGGGACTTCCAACTACAAAATAACGATCTATGACTCCAGCCTCGGACATGACTCAAGCCTCGGGCATGACTCTCAGTCAATCTTGTCCTACGCCGATGCAGACTTGTGGGGAGAAGCAGACACGATCAAGTCCACCTCAGGAATCGTCGTCTATGCCCTCGGAACCTTCATCATTTGGAAGTCGAAGAAGCAGAGCATAGTAGCCCAATCCACGATGCAAGCAGAGATGATTGCCACAGCGTTCGGCAAAGTGCAGATCGACTGGCTCCGTGATCTCACCTCTGAGATCGAAATTGCGAGCAAAGATATCACCAGGCGTATTCTCAATGACGGCCTAAACTGCGTTACTACTCTCAACTCGGGCAACATCCAATCTGATAGCCGGCACTTACAACTCCGGTACCACTCAATTCATTAAGCCATTGCCAAAGGCAAGGTCGAGGTCAAGCGCGTGGCAGGCACAGAGATGCTTGCAGATGCTCCCACTAAGGCCCTCGGGGGAGTTAAACTCGGCGAATTTGGGGAGGACATTGGACTCGGATAGGATCACGGGCAGGACTTTGGATTTCCTTTGTTTTCAGATTGTGTATTTGGATTTACACTGTATGCTTGGATTTAATTGGATTTGGAACTCGGAGGAGGGCTTCAGGCTTTTGTTTGTTTGTTTGTTTTACTTACTTTGTTTCGTCTGGAAAGCCTTAGGCCAAAGGGGGAGTGTTGACTAACGATTCGGCCCGGTGGCTTCCCTAGTGTTAGGTGCTGGCGGGCTTGGGCATGTGGCCCATGGCTTACGGCCCACATTGGTCTCGCCTGCCCCCACCAGCCTCACCTGCCCCCATCGGTCTCGTCTGCCCCCATGGCGATGAGGAGGGCTCGGCACTGGTACTCGGCATTGGGCTCCGGCTTTGGCAGTCAGCATTGGGATTTCCTTCTCTCTCTTTCATATATAAGTCCATAGTTTCCCCTTCTCTTTGGATCGACAGACAATTCATCTTCTTCATCTTTTTCTCCATCATCTTCTCGTGTCAACAAAATTGGGAGTGTACTTCAGATCGTGCTCGGAACTGTGCTGGAGAGAATCTTGAGAGCTCACTTGGGAGCATACAATGAAGTGTACTTTGCAGTATTGTCGAATGCACCATGATGTATAGTATTACGCGAACAGAATTGTATGTATATCATAGTAATCTGGTAAATGTGCAGGTTCATAAGGGCTCATACTGCGATGAATCAAATATGCTATTAATTACGATGCGAGAAACTGCTTCTCTATGAGTTATGAGTCATGCAATGTCATTTTTCCCAGTGTACCTATCTGCCCCAGACTCTCCTCAATATATACACTCCCCATCACCCAGTCCACCTCTGTTGTCCCTGTATTTCTGTGCACCACCATCCCCCTGCTGGCTTCCCCTACCAATGTAAGTGGTGGAAATAAGATATGGATGTTTCCACCACCCCATGTACACTCAACTCAAACTTCTACTGAATACCCACTGTACAGGTCCGAAGCCCACTAGTATATCTCTCCAAGTCTCTGTCAGGTTGTACTATATCTATGGCCAGGGCAATTATTATGAGCTGAAACAAAGCTTTCTGCTCAGCTATTTGAATGATTTGAAATCCAATGATGTCACCAAGTTTTGCTCTGATCACAACATGTTCTAGGGATGAAACATCCATAAATAGGTCCTATTTCACATCCCAGTTGCCAATTTACTCCATTGCAAATTCTCCTCATACTACTGTAAAAAAACATTACAACAAAGGTATTAATCCACAACTGGTCACCCAATATTAAAAATATCATGCATCTCAACCTGGGATGTGAAAGCAGGTATAGTTATACACATTTCATGTATATCACACTTTGTTGTCAGAGTGCAACTTGCAGACTTAAATTAGTGGGTTGTTTTTGATTTGAGTTCTTGTGGTTTATACTTGCCACTATCAGCCACTCAGCCACAGAATTCTGACCAATAAGAATCGAAAAAGACACATTCCGTGTGCTTATATGAATAATAGCAAGTGAGCTCGCTTTGAATCCTTCACTGAGTTACCAGTGACTAACATTCGTTTCACACTTCAACTTCGTAGAGAGTTCGTTCTATCTATTCCTGTGATATATCCATGTTAATTTGTTTTCCGTCTTCATTATGATTGATAGCATGTAAGCCCCCACTTTGTTGCCATTATTTGACTGGCTTGGAGTAGTTGACTTGTTTTATAGTATGTGGGTCTTGTCCGAATCACTCTTAATGGAGTTACACCTCGCTAACTTGAGGCATATTTCTCAAATTCTAGAAGGTAAGTCGCTCTCAACGCCTGCCAATTGGTAAATGCTAATATGAACTTGATTCGATCAAAAGCATGTAAGTTCTTTATTGAGTCCTTTATCGAGTCTCCATGCATGCTCTGTTTGATCACCTAACTGTTATGATAGTCTTGAGATGGAAAGAAGGAAATTAGACGATAGTGAATCTAGTGCTATAAGCTGAATGCCTTCACAGGGAAAAAGACCTTGCGCGACGCGTAACTCATAGAGAAGCTGTTTTTGGGACGGTAATCCATAGCATATTTGACGCGTGGCACTATGAGGTCCTATGGACTTGCACATTGACTAGATTACTATGATACGCATGCGATTATGTGTGCTTGATACTATACATCATGCTGCATTCAACAAACTTGAAACCAAACTGCCAAATGCACTTCATTGTACGCTCCCAAGTCATTGTACGCTCCCAAGTACGCTCTGAAGTACACTCCTGATTGCACTCGATTGTACACTACCAGCCTGCTTGACTTACGTTCCCGAGTAAGCTCTCAAGACTCTCCCAAGTACACTCCGAGTACGTTCTCAAGTACACTCCCGAGCATGCTCTCAAGGACGCTCCTTATTGCACTCGATGGCACACTCCCAGCCTGCTTGACTGTACGCTCCCAAGTAAGCTCTCAAGACGCTCTGAAGCACACTCCGAGAACGCTCTCAAGTACACTCCCAATTGCACTCGATGACACTCCCAGCCTACTTGGCTCTACGCTCCCAAGTACACTCTCAAGCGGCAAGACACTCCCAAACTCACTTGACTATATGCTCCCATGTATGCTCCTGCGTGCTCGATCCAGAGACTTGCTGAGTTGCAGACGCCAGGTACCGGGAGGCGTGAGGCTGGTGGCGGATGGCGGGCAGTGTTTGGCGGATGGCGGGCGGCGTGTGGTGTGTGGCGTGTGGCGTGTGGCGTGTGGCAGGTGGCAGGTGGCGTATGTTGGCCGAAATCATGACGTCGGTCGATATGGTAGTCTGAACCTTATCTTTAGCGCGACCACCATGACAAGATCTCACGATGCCTCAAGGTCATGGTGTTGACAATTACAGCCTTAGATTCTGAAGGAAAGGTAGACATTTGAATCTCGGGAAGAGCAGATCTCCGACACAGTTTTCTCAGCGGAATCTGCAGCCAGTTTCCTGTCGATTTTGGGCGTATGGGTGCGCATTCAGCCCGGTGCTGATGGTGATGATGGTGATGGTGATGGTACCGAAAGCACTTAGTCAAGTAGGTTGGCTACGTCAACGTCAATGTCAAAGCATCAACAGACTTAAAGCCTTCTATTGGTGAAAGCTTCCACAAACTCAGAGTTCAATCGGCCCAAAGATTCCTCTGGAAACGCTACTCCTGCCGAAGCTCGGCTCTCTCAAGCGCGGCTCTCAAGCAAGTTCTCAAGCAGGCTCTCAAGCAGGCTCTCAAGTAGGCTCTCAAGCGGGCTCTCAATCAGGCTCTCAAGCGGGCTCTGAAGCGGCCACGCAAGATGCTCTCAATGAGTGTGTCAGCACCAGCGAAGCCTATCGGCAGTCAAGACTGGCTGAGGTTTATCGACTGCCAGCCGTATATAGTCCCATAGTCCCACGCGCAGATGTCTATGAACCGACTATGGATGGCTATACACTGCGCGTCGCGCAGGGGTCTACGGGAAGCTTGCTATGAGCTGCGCGTGTGCGCGTGTGCGCGTAGCGCAGTCTATAGTCGATTTGCACTTTTGCCGATGAATCATGTTAGCGATAGTGATCATAGTAGCAGGAGCACTTAGACAAGTAGGTTGGCTACATCCATGTCAGCATCAAAGCTTACACATACATATAGCTGTCTATTAGCCACAGCATCTACAAACTCCAAGAGTTCCATCGAACAAAGATGCCAGTGGAAAACTCTACTCCTCCCGAAGCACAGCTGTCTCAAATGCAGCTCTCTTTAGCAGACTCTCAAGTGGGCAATTAAGCAGGCTTTTCCGGCCGGCCTGGCGGCTTTTCTTGGCGGACTAAGCCTAAACAAAATATTTTGTTCAAAAGATTCTCTGCTGCCTATACTAAGAAAGTCTCCAAAGTACAAAACATAAACCATATCCAACTCAATCATCGTAGCCCTGCCACTGCCGTATTCCATCCATCAACCAGACCAAGGCTTATGCAGGCCGATGCAGGCTTTTTAAATCACGTGCAGGCCGGGCGGCTTTTGACCCAGGCCGGGCCGGGCCGCCGCTAGCGCAGGCTTTCAGAATGGGCGGTGGTGGACTTCCTGGCGGCTACTGAAGTCGGGAAGTTCCCGCCCAAATGAATGGCGGTATGGAGCGGGCGCAGAGCTCAGAGCTCAGGTGCGGGGGGTAGCGGCAACGGGTTTATATCTTTATATCTTTCTATCTTTTATCTTTCATTTGTCAGCGGGGACGAAGGGTAGCGGGGGGGGAGCTCCGCCATCTAGCCGGCTCGCCCGGAGGCGGAGGGGGTTATTAGGTCCTGTCATACTCTAGTAAGAGTGAATACAGTATGATTAAACAACAACAACAGCTTTCAGAATGGAGGCCGGGCCGCTTAGGAACACTGACTACCAAACGATACATGAGCGAAGGATATTTATTGATATCCTCGATGAACTGCATAAGCAAACAACCGAAAGAGTCCTGCATAGTGCAAGAGTGATAACACAAGCCACTTATATCCATCCACCCACACGTCCACCATCACATTCCTGCTCCACCTAACGGCGAAATTGATGTATCGATACTACGATTTAGGAGGTGTTTGACAGCCGATTTTCATCTAGAAAACGAAAACCAGTTCTCAGTGAATCTGTGATTGCAAAGTAAAGAGGATAGGAACCTAGTCCGTTGAGCAACTATCCAACCCAATTGCAGAAGACTTTGGGCCGACATTGACATTCACTGCATTCCCTCTCCTAAGTGCTTCATAAAGGATAGTTCTTATAGCAGAGTAATTCTCAGGTTGCATCCAAAGCATAGATTCCAATGGAGTGATTCCGTCCATGTCTGGAATCTTGGGGTCAGCGCCGGCAGTTACAAGCATTTTGACAACCTCTAGATGTCCCCCGCGGGCCGCGAAGTTCAAAGGAGTATAATTATTAAGACCCGGATCGTTGACAGGTAGGCCCTTATCAATTAAGAACCGAACCATGTCCGTCTCGCCACGCTGTGCGGCGTAGTGAAGCGCTGTCTGGTTAGAGCAATCCCTTACATCTATTGGAACCCCTTTTCCAATAACAATGCCATAAGATCAAGGGCTCCGCCTCCGGCTGCGCGGTGCATAGCGCTGGTTCCCCGTGTCTTGGATTTGGTGTGCACATCAGCACCGGAATGTACGAGTTCGATCCCAAGCCATCCCAACCCGAGAAATGCTGCTATCTGAAGTGCTGGCAACTCCTCAATGTAGTACCTGAAGCCTCCCAGCAACAGTATCTGAAATGCGATGTTGATATTGTCCCCAGCAGCAAGGAGCTGGAAACGTTTGGAAATTTCATCGCTTTTGCCGCCAGCACTTTTAACATGGTCTGGCCAGTTCTGGGCAGCGTACTCAAGAAGTGGATACTTTCGTAATAGCGAAGTCAATTTGGAGCGCGAATAAAAGCGCTCATCGGGTAAAGTAAGATCCTCGATGTCAATTTCCAGCAGAGATAGGTAAGTAAGGCAAGCAGCGGCAATCTCGGCGTGCTCTTCCTCCGGTGACCGGCATATGTTGCGAAGGGTGGTAGACGACGAGCTCTGACCAAGTAAAGCACCTCTTAGCGATTGATGAACGAGTCGAATTGCAGAAGATTGTTCAATAACCACGAGCGGTCCGAAATTGCGAGCCAAGTCTCTCTCAATGTCAGTTGAGAGCCATCGTCTCCAGTCTTTTCCAGATCGCTTGTCCTTTCCGGGTTGCAATTGACTATTCTTGTAATAATCTTGTACTGCCAAGGCTTCTCGTAGCTCCTGAAGCTTCAAGGTACGTCGAGCGTAAAGAATCCACGGAAGTTTCTGCTGGACTGACTTCTTGTACTCGGTCAATCCCCGGAAAAACAATTTTTCATAGATCGGTATTAACTCTTTAGGCAGCTCTTCCAGTTCCTCTTCAAGGCTTGCGGGGCTGGAAGATGGCAATACCCTAAGGCGATCCATGACAAGCTTCACCCACAAAAACATTCCCCCAGCATTGCTCCGCAGATGGTCTTGCACTTTTTTCTGGACATCTTGATCGAACCCCTCTCTCTGCTTAAAAAAAAGTGCTACTTCGACATCTATAAAGGTTTTAACTGCGTTGGTAACTTTCGCTTCGGTACTAAGATCGATTAAAGTGACCTCTCCTAAGGTATCTAGGTCATTAGACGGTCGGGTAGTAATAATCAAACGCCCTTTGTTGGTCTGGTGTCGGGAAGAGGCAAAATGTCTCAGAAGTTCGGCTCGCGAGGATTGTTCACATTCGTCGAGGCCATCAATGAGGATTATGGTCGATTTGCAGTCTGTGCTCGATATCATTTTTTCAAACGCTTCCCATAGGAGTTGTAAAGTCCAGTCCCTCTTTTTTCTAGCCCGATCGTCATGAGAAGCCTTTATGTGACTATAAAGATTGTGATTCTTATAGAGTAGCTGATGAATCAATGTCGCTATCGCAGCCTCTGCCGTGGTATCCTGCTTATTCTGGTCCTTAAAAATAAAGTAGCAGACTTGAATGGACTCCTTCATCTCTAAATACTCCTTTATGAAACGTGCAAGAACGGACTTGCCATGCCCTGGTCCTCCAGTGATAAAAAGAGTCGAAGATTTTTCTAAGCAAAATCTGTCCACATGTGCCTTTATCCAGTTACATGTATCCCCGGTTGGCTTCGGTATGTGGGAGAGTAGGGTCTCGCAGTCGACAGGCTTCAAACTCTCAAGACAATCTGGAATATCATCTTCTGCATTTAACTTGCTGATCATGTACTGAATCTCATGTACAATCAACTTATAGCCGTTGTCGTCAGCAGAGGCATATTTGTTGAGGCCGGAGTGATTGGTATCGAGTGGAAGATTCTTTTGTCCAAAGATCGAAGCAGAACGGCCGTCCACCACCAACTGTAAACACAGCACTGTCAGAATGCAAGTTAAAATAAATATTTGGTGGCTTACAATTGATAATGGGAGATTACGTATGGCGGTTCGGCGAGTTTCGTAAAAGCAAGTGATGGGCTTGCGGTAGATATCGCTGAAGACGTTATCCAAGTCCCGGAGTTCCTTTGATTGATACCCCAATTTTTCCATAATACTTGCAGAAGAAGCCATCCAGGATGTACAGTTGACAACCATTTTTCCGATGGATGAAGGCCATGACCCATCATGAGGTGTTCCAAAAAAGATAATACCATTGGTCAATTTATGGATAAGACTGGAGGAGGACTCCTCGAGTTCTTTCTCCGATTCAACTAAGGCTTGTTTGATGATGATTCCCCCAAAGCTATGTCCGATGAAGATAATCGGCCTCTTCCGCTCCTGTCATCGCCAATCTGTTAGTTCATAGTGCACATGCGAGTATGTCCATCCAGCAGTATTGTACATACTTTTTCAGTCCGTCTCACCCTGTCCAGTTCCTGCAGAAGCTGTCGACCACATTCTTGGATGGTTTTTACAGGTGCGTTGACCAAGTAAGAAGAGTCGTGCTGGAATACCATAATCCTTGCCTGGGGAATATCTGTTGGAAGGAGGTCTCTCAGCCATAGGACGTATTTCTTCGGTTGGTTCTCGCTGTCCGCATCAGACGAATAGCTTTCCGCCCTCCATGTAAACTCTGAATGTGCACCAAGACCATTGACGGCAATAATACTGTATGACCAGTAAGTAGAGTCACCCAGAAAATTCCATGGCCACCTTTCATATCGCAGGAATTAACTTACTCCACATCAGCCACTTCTCCTGACTGACCGTATACCTGTTGCTCGTTTATACCTGTACCCACGGAGTGGCGGTCTGCCCTCCGAAGCATTGGTTCGAGTAACCATTTCTGAAGCGGCGAAGAGATGAGAAGCATCGCAATGAGTATGAATGTTGATATTGTAAAGATTAAAAGAGTGAAAACCCATTCGAGCGATATCTGTGTGGCCGCCACATGTTTCCCTGACCATATTGAAACGAGGTAGAGAACGACCCAAATTTTTACGATTGTAGCTTTGGTGAGTACGAGAACTACTAAAGGGAGACCGAAGGTGAAAGCCGTTGACATCGATTTATCCGTTGTTGTCGAACTGAAGGGTGCCATCTTTCGCAAGGGAGAAGGTACTTAAAGATCGTAGGATCTCGGGAACCAGTGTCAGATATACATACGTATGAGGCCGTCGTGTTAGGAAGAATCCTTTCATGAAAAGTTCCAATAATATTTTCTATCGGCAGCATCAGAAAATAAATTCGTTTTGGCTAGAGGATTAGTTGGTTACATTGCATATGCATATAAACCAAACAGGCATGGGTATGATAAGACGTAGTCTGTCTTTGATATCTGGCAGGGATTCGGCACCTTTGCGTGGATAACAGAGTAGATACTTGGGCAGGCAATAAAGATTCGGACGCTCCTTTTCGGGTAATGATCGTTGGCCAACGTAGCCTGAAGTCAGTACATATCTACCATACTGTTTCTGGTGAAATTCAAACTGCGCTTTTCCCATAGTTGCATGTAGCGCTCTCCATTATTGCCAGATCCGTGCCAGAAAGGTGGCCTCGAATCAGGCTCTCAAATATATTTGTGTGGCATGCACTAAGATAAAAGTGGAAGTGATAAAAAGGGAATAGTGTGGCAGGGGTAAGGAAGGTGTGAGAGAGCCTGGAGACTTCGCTCCACACGAAAGTTCACAGGTCAACCGGATCAGCATCTCATCAACCCGGTGAAAATCTCAACACCATAGGTTTGTACCAGATTTGGATGGAAAGAAGAGTTTAGAGTGGGGGAGAAAGAGTTTGTATGGGGCTCTAAGCAAGCCAGACAAAACTACATGTGCAAAGGTGAGGAGAATGTCTGGGAGCAGCTGGGAGCAGCTGGTCATGGTCTGGATTAAGCCCGATCAACTTCAGGTTAAGCCTGCAGTGAGTGCACATATGGTTGAATTTTTTTAAAAAAACTCGGCATTGACTCAGGTAGATATAAATTAATACCCCCCAAAATCTCAGCTCTCTGGAGGTGATTTGAATTTTTGGTGGAGTCATGTCTCCAGGCCCTTTCACTCACTTTTTTCATGATCCCAATTTGGATCAGACTCTCCATTTCGGTTAGTATAAAATCACGTGAGATCCAAGGGCCGGGGTACGAGGCCAACTATATCTAGTATCTTCGGCTGAAGCAGTCGATAAAGAGTTGTGGTCCCTCTCGTAATCGATCGCCGATCCTGATGTGAATGCTTCTTCATACATGTGCACATGTGATTCTCAGCTCCGTAGCGTTTATTCTAAATATTTCCCTGCTATGTAACTACATTTCATAATTTAGTGATAACTAGTTGGTATGTTAGATTTGCTTCAGTTGATGCCGATTAATTGATAGTTTTGCATAATGGAAAGAGTTCGATCTTCTACCGGTGTTGGTTGTCGTCAATGCATGCGGTCACACGCGCGGCTTGAAGCACAGGTCTAGGAGGTGAATGTGAAACCCCTCCATAAATTTAACCGACAACTATTTTGAAAAAGCCGCATCCAAGTGGGGGTAACGACGGAGATAGGTATTTAATTAGACATCTCCGTATCTTTATGCAATAGGTGCAGGGACTTGCAATATCAGCAGACAGTTCAGCTGTCAAAAGATACACCGTGATTCGAACTGGTTTGGCAACGAAATCCTGAGTCGGTGTGCCAAATCCGAAGGTGGCACCAAAAGAAAAGTACTAGATAGCCAAGAACAAGATAAAAGAAGCGTCAATAAATATGAAGCAGTGTTGGTATAGTCCAACAGTACAACTAACAGACCCCCGAGGAATAAACAATAAAAGAACAGTCGAGATGAATCGAAAAAAAACCAAAGTTGATGAACCCGGTCATACATGCATAGTGTAAATCACGTGTTTTTGGAAATATGTCAACTAACATGAGAATAAACATGTAAAATCTTGGTGATGGAGAAACATGTAAAGAACGTGTGAATAAACGTGTGAATAAACGTGTGAATCGCCGTGTCAACTAGGTGCGATTCTGGTAGTCGGAAACATGTAAATCACCAGTTTCGATTCATGCCAATAGTAGAATGCAGTACCCCCGGCTGCCGCTTTTGATTGGTATAGATATCGTTGATGTACTTTACAATCCCTAAACTCCCGATTACTCCCATGCCTTTATGCATCTCAAGATCCATCTGGAGCTTGTATCTAAATGCATCGTTCGCGCACCGGAATTCGAAACGTTAACATCAAGAGAAGAGCACCAATTGCAAGAATGAAACCGAAACAAACAGAAGGTAAATCGACTACTACACGTGAGAATGCACATCCTGGATGAGGTTAGCGATCACGCTTCTTTAATCTCCTGTTCACTTACATGGTATACGTATATGCATTGATCATGGAATCATCGTTGCAAATCATGTAGGATCGGTCAGTAAACAACAAGTAAAGAAGGAAGTTGCCATGTAGTCTGGTCGATGTTTTGAATTAGTTAACCCTCAGATTCATCACAGCGAGCGGTATCCTCAGCTGCGGCCTAGATCTCCTTGAGCTGTGCGGCTGTCAGTTTGGCAAGCTTTGAGATATGAGTCTGCAGCTATCCACCGGAGCTCTCCGTACATAGCTACCCCGGACCGTTGCCATCACTGATCATGTCACTGGTGTCAAATGTTTATTTCAGCTTGTTGCTTCGAAAACATATTTGGGCTATAGACCGAGTTCAATACTGAGTCTCGAGAAGAATCTCATCCAAAGTACAACGGAAGGTATCGTTGTGATAGTTGCTATATACACATACGCGCATTCTTAGCCAGACAGTGATTATCACATCGTGTGTACAAATCTAGGATGCTGATAAGGCTGTCCTAACCTGAGTTTCGGACTGTGGTAATTAGCGTACCGAGACTACAGTAATAGGTTAATAGCGGTTATGTAGCCTTTAGGGGGTTTATCGATAATCCCCAGGAGCCGGATTAAAGCAGCAGAAGGCCGCTTCTCCTCGAGGAATTCTACCGTTGAACTTCAGATGAAACCTCACAACGCCCCCGCTTTTTTATTGTTCTAGTCAGTTCACAAATGATGTTGCTCCGCAGAGTAACTAAGCTCCGTGCGCTGACTGGTCACTTCACGCAGCGTACCGCTCTGTGAGCTGGCCGGTTACTTCGAGGAGCGGGAACTAACTTTTGTGAAGTAAGCTGTCAACTGACTATGTGTGTACATTCTTTGAACCGACAAGTTAGTTCACCGAGTATTACCTCAGGTTCAACCCTCGCGGTGGCCATTACAGCTCTACATGGTATGTCTCGCTTGTAACTTGCCACAGCCACTGTTTCTTGGTATTAGGTTTAGTGTATACTAGTGCCGGAGACGGCTTCGCCGCCTTTGTGGCATTTCAGGTAATTGAAATACAGAGTGCACTGGGAAAAATGACCTTACGCGACGCGTAACTCGTAAAGAAGCTGCTTTTGGGACGGTAATCCATAGCATATTTGACGCGTGGCACAATGAGGTCCTATGGACCTGCACGTTGACTAGATTACTATGTTACGCATGAGATTATGTGCGCTTGATACTATACATCATGCTACATTCAATAAGAAACCAAACTGCCAAATGCACTTCATTACACGCTCCCAAGTACGCTCTGAAGTACACTCCTGATTGCACTCGATTGTACACTCCCAGCCTGATTGACTTACGCTCCCAAGTAAGCTCTCAAGACGCTCTCAAGTGCACTCCGAGTACGCTCCCAAGTACACCTCCGAGTACGTTGTCAAGTACACTCCCGGGCATACTCTCAAGGACGCTCTCAATTGCACTCCATGGCACACTCCCAGCCTGCTTGACTGTACACTCCCAAGTAAGCTCTCAAGACACTCAAGCACACTCCCGAGCACGCTCTCAAGTACACTCCCAATTGCACTCGATGACATACTCCCAGCCTGCTTGACTATACGCTCCCAAGTAAGCTCTCAAGACGCTCCCAAGTACACTCCGAGTACGCTCCCAAGTACACCTCCGAGTACGTTCTCAAGTACACTCCCGAGCATACTCTCAAGGACGCTCCCAATTGCACTCCATGGCACACTCCCAGCCTGCTTGACTGTACACTCCCAAGTAAGCTCTCAAGACGCTCTCAAGCACACTCCCGAGCACGCTCCCAAGTACACTCTCAAGAGGCAAGACACTCCCAATCTCACTCGACTATATGCTCCCATGTATGCTCCTGGGTGCTCGATCCAGAGACTTTCTGAGTTGCAGGCGCCAGGCACCGGGAGGTGGGTGGCGTATGGTGGCCGAAATCATGACGTCGGTCGATATCATTGTCTGAACCTTATTTTTAGCGTGGCCACCGCGACGAGATCTCACGATGCCTCATGGTCATGGTGTTGACAATTGCAGCCTTAGATTCTGCAGGAAAGGTAGACAATTGGATCTTGGGGAGAGCAGATCTCCGACTCAGATTTTCCAACGGAATCTGCTGCCCGCTTCCCACCGATTGTGGGCGTATGTGTGCGCATTCGGTCCGGGGCTGATGGTGATGATGGCGATGGTGATGGTGGCGATGGTGATGGTGTCGGTGATGGTGATCATAGTACCAGAAGCAACCTTAGACAAGTAGGTTGGCTACGTCAACGTTAGCATCAAAGCTTCCACAGACTTAGAGCCTTCTATTAGCCAAAGCTTCCACAAACTCTACTCCTCCCGAAGTGCGGCTCTCTCAAGCGCAGCTCTCAAGGGTGGCTCTCGCAAGCAGGCTCTCAAGCAGGCTCTCAAGCAAACTATGAAGAAGGCGTCCAAGCAGGCTATCAAGCAGGCTTCGAAGTAGGCTCTCAAGCAGGCTCTCAAGCGCCAGCGGGCTCTCCAGCGGACTCAGTGATACTGTGTATAGTACCGGTATAACAGCCAGGCAGTAAAGAGAGGTATAGATCCATCTCCGGCCGCCAGCCGTATATAGTTTCATAGGCCCACGCGCACATCTCTATGAATCGACTATAGATGACTATAGACTGCACATCGCGCAGGGGTCCACGGGAAGCTTGCTATGAGCTGCGCGTAGCGCAGCCTATAGTCGATTTGCACTTTTGCCGATGCCCTGTCTGTCTTCAGCTCACTTTGACTAACTTTTATCAGTTCAGCATTTACCTCTGTATGCAAGTATATAGAGACTGATGTAGATAATCTATATATATATATACAATAGTACTCTATAAGTTTAAAAGGAATTATATTGCAATTTGCTGCAAGTATTTCAAAGCAGAAGTTGAGTGTACTGTATACACTTCATACCAGGCCCAGATCATAATATACAGTATATTAATACTAAGGCTTCTACAGCTCCATCAGGTAATTTCATTATTATACAGAATACAATAAGCATTGCTGCACCTGGGCTGATTATAATTCGAAACACCATTGAGCAAACGCAAAAAGAGATACTTGGAACTGAACCAATTCAATTCCCATTGAAAATAGCGTAGAGAAAGATTTGATAAAACTGAATGCAGAGGAAGAGATTCATGAGGAGGAAACGGTTGCTGAGGAGGAAGAGAACCATGAGCATGAATAGAATAATACAGAAGAGATAGTTTCAAATAATAATATGGAGCAATATATAGTTTGCCTCTACTACAAACAGTGGAAGAAGGAGTAGAAAATCTGGTAGGGTCTCTGTAAACTGGATATTGGGAAACAATTGCTTAGTAATATTCTACCTTACCTTATTTAGCCGCAAAGTGGCAATTTTTATTTAGTTTCATCTGAAAATGATTCATAATTACCCGCTTTGGTAATTAATTTCTCGTTGCTATGTAAACGTTACCCTTTAGGCAATAAATAGTCATCCCCATTCACCCATTGTCCATATAAAAACCCACTTTTTCAAACACTTATTCTTCCACAATCATGGCCTATTTTAAAAATCCAGCTTTGTAATGTGATAGAGAACCATCCAAATAGTTGTTCTACAGTATTAAATTATTTTTTCGAATTTGTTTTGGTGGAGTAATTAAGCCTCAAAAATAGTCGCAGATCTTAGCAATAGTGCACCGGTTTAAGGTGTCCCCGCCATACTCTGGAAGGTAGTCGTGCGGGCTACGGGCTGGAAAGCGGGACAGTGTCGGCGTGTGCAAATATCGGAACTGTTTTCTATGGAGATATGTGATCAAGCGGTGATAGACTTTCTCGCGGCTACAGACATGGGGAAGTTCCCACGCCGCTGCGCAGAGTAGCGGCGGTGTTGCCTTTCTCTCAAGTTTCTTTTGAGTTTGATCGTCCACTCTAATTCATTCTTGCTCTACTTCCATTTATTAAGGAGGGAGATAGGTAGCGGAGGGGAAACAGGCTCTGCTATACTTAATAGAGTGAATACAGTATGATTAAAACAAACAAACAAGCACAGTGTAATTGTAGTTGTGCCACGACGTTGAAGGATACAGCAGATCGTAGGGATCACGATGAAGGAGTACAGCATAATTGTCATTTAGTAGAGTACATATATCTACCTGTCAGTTCACGGAGCGCTGATCCGACCGGTTAATTTACGGAAAGGGATTCCGTGAACTGGACGCCCAGAACTTCCCTTACTCCTCTTGTGCAATGCAAAGACCAAATTATTTAGAAAGAGACCAACGAAAAGAAAACCCATTAACCCCACAACGCTCCCAACAGCCACAAGCGAAGATATCGCGAAACCGTAAGACGCTCTCCCGAACCCTGTTTGGGCTTGCCCAAGTGGCGTTGCTAAACCAACCTGCATGGCGGAGAGGACCACTGTGACATACGCAAAGGCCAATAGTAACCAGGCGAAGTTGGCCTGAAAGAGGGATTGGTACTCCGTATAGACGTAATAATATCCCCGCGCCCACTCGTGACAGATGAACCGGTAAACTAAATTCAACCTCGTACGTCGAAGTTGTCCATATATGTAACGTTTGTTGATCGGATAGTAATCGCGCCTCTCCAAATTGGTTCGTACACTACATGCAAACATTGACCATTGCTTCCATGTCGTCTTTTCTGGGAGAAGGCCAATTTCCAACGCGATCTTAAGATCGCTCTGGTGGGATACCAAGTCAACGTAAGAATGGAGCAGTCCGCAAGCACTGGCATGTAACGTAGAGTAATGTCCGTCCGGAATCTCTGGAGAACACAAGTTCTTCATGAAAAAGTCGTATGAGAGAAGAAATGGAGGCAGCGGCTTGATAAGTATTACAGAACCCCACCAGACGAGATGCAGATCTGTCTGCTCCGTGACCACAATACAGCGTCTTATTTTCTGCTTGTGAAGGGCATGTATGTTCGACGCGCTACCAGCAATCCACAGGTAATCTTGGATCCTGTTCAATCGTGAAACATCAAGCTCCGCCGTCAGGTGCTGAGTCAAATTGGCTGCCGGGAGGACGTAATTTCCTGGAAGCTCGATGCACCCCTCTGGGAGCGGAATCTGCTCTTCGGGGTCGAGTAAATTGGACTGGGGGAACGAGCACGACTCGGTAAACGGGGGAAGAAGAACGCGCTGCTAGGATTGTCATTAGTAATATAGTAGATATGGATTTAAGTCCACCCAACTTCATGCTGCTTTTGATCCATAAGGAGCGCCTCGATAGTTGTAAACGTAAGGATATTCGAATGCTTTGTTCAGTGAATCCTCGAAATAGATGTGAAATACGAAATACTGTGGGAGCGGGGATTCGTTGGATTGTTGAATATTTCTGCCACAATAAGTGCCGAAGTTCAAAGGTGACAACTAAATAGCTCCAGCCGATTCAGGAGATTTTCCGCTGTGTTAATAAAAACCTACCGAATCAGAAATCGTTATAACGGTCAACGATGTATCTGTGGAAGGTATAATACACCCAAATCGCTGTTTGACCTATCTCGGACTGACAGGATGCTCGGATTCGCCGAGCAGTTATTATCCACATAGACTATGACCGGAAACTTTTTTTGATTTCGGTGTTGAGTTCGGGGGCTCATTGACTCTCCGAACCTCGGAGTAGCAGCGACGACTAAATCGTCCAGCTCCCTGGGTGGGCTGGCATGCAAGATTAGTGGAAGGCCTATCACCTGTTCTATCATGTTTTTCTGGAATTCCCGCTAAGCTAACCGGCCGCTTGCCCCTCCCCTACTAGCGTAGTAAGGCTCAGAAATTCAAATCCGACACCCACCAAAAAAATAGATCGCTTAAAGTCAGAGAATCAACTGCGACAATATATCAACCCACAAATTAAGTGCCAAGTATTCGGATCTTACCTACGCCCATGTTGAAAGCAATCAACAAAGAGTATGAAAGGATGCTGATTGTCTATCGTACAAAGAGAGAATAAGATAGACATTAAGAAAATAAGTCATACCTGGAGAGAAGCTCCACTCAGGCCCGAGGCACATGGAGAATTAGGTCCCCTGCATCTGCTGCTACTCTCGTCCTCTGCAGTCGCTACGTCCGCCATAGCCTTCTCGAGCACTACTCCCTGTATCTAATTTACCTCATGGCGGTTTTACGCTCAGTAGCTGCTAATGTTGTGGTTTCTTTACCTGGCCCTTCAGTGGCGGGGTCGTATCTATCTCGGCCAAGAATGTCATGCAATGCTCAAGGGACAAATTCATCGCGTAAGCTGCGGTACCGCACCAGTAAGCTGTAAGCTGTCGAGTTCATTTGGAACTTCTCCTCGTATGCATCCAATTGTTGAATGGCTGTCATCGGTGCATGCGGGTCAAGCTGTTGACAGATCCATCGGAATCCCTCTTTGAAGGCAGCCACGTAGCCCAACTGGTAATGGTGAGGTGTTACTACTTCTCCCGGAGGTGAAGCAGCGCGTTGACGAGTACGAACTCCTCCTTTAGACGTCTGCAGAATTCGTCTTATGTCGAGTATGTCGATCCCCCTGGATGTACTGCTTTAGCCCATATCGTTGTCGCGGGTACTAACTGGACCGCCCGTCACCTCGATCGCGGTGCGTTGTTGGAGGGCTTCTGCTTGTGTTGACACTACCGCTCGCCATACAGTAAAGAACCCATAGTAAATCACACATTCTCCTCACTAATTACCTGTCCTTAATCCCTCCACGCTCACCAGTCTACTCTTAGTAATGACGGTACAGAATTCCTACAATTCCTCCAACCCCACCGTGTACCATTGCCATTCCTCGATATCCATCGTACCGTGTATGTATTTCATTATCACCTAATCATGGTACCGGATAACATCTCCAGTCGCTTTCTGTTGGCCTTCATGAGGTCGACCGTCACGCCCGTGTACTCCAAATCCTGATACCACACGGAGTTGCCGTCGTTGCAATTATGAAGGAGAGAACCGTGTGTATCTAACTATGGTACGTTGATTGTCTAAGGTCTAAGATACGTGCAGAAGGGAGGAGTAAAGTCTAAAGAGTAGTCACGAACCTTAGGGCTTCTATCAACAGCTGTCGCTGCCGCCTTCGTCTAGAGGAAGTACTATGCTCTCGGGGAGTATGCTCTGCTCTGGCCGTCGTGCCGGAGATCTCGCAATCACTCCGATTCTCGTCCCGTGTCTTCTGGTCAGTCAGTCAGCCTAATTCTCACCCCGCGATCTCATCGTAGGGTAGCTCGTGACATCGCATTGACTAGTCTGGGTCCGTATAACGTATGACAACTGGGCCTGCGACAATCATACGTGTAGTTTACTAGAATTAATCTATTCTCCATAATGTGAAGAGAGCTGCGAGCGAAATAAGACGACAAGAGTCAGATGCGAGAGGAGTCAGAGGGAAGAAGAGGCGAGGGAGTACATCCAGCGCTGTGGGGTAGATGACAGCGCTAGGGGTAGTTATCGCTTCTCTTGATTCGTGTACCCAGCTCCTAGTTCCAATTGAGCTCGATCTATGGTTGGGAACGTCTAAAGCGAGAAGCTGGACTCCAACATGGACGCTAGGTTTATGAATGTTACAGGTGACGTGAGTGAGGTCAAGGGCAAGGTTAATAAAGTTGAGATAAGGTTGAATTAATGCTTGAATCTGTTGAATTAGGAGTAGAGAAGACGATTATTGCTACTCTTTTCAACGACGGGATTAAGAAAGTGTAATGGTGTAACGAAGGGGTTAGGGTCGACTTCCATAACGTCGATACCTTAATGCCGTTTATTCGGTTATAACAGCGAAAGTCCGAAGAGATTTATTGGAATCTCAGAAAAAGTATACGAAGAAGAAGTAGAGCGAATATAACGATTTCAAGAAGTATTCGAAAAGCAAGCATATACTGAGAAGAGGATTCGAGGGAGATATTGTATTATTCCAATCGATGTCTGAGCAAGTCTAAAGAACTGTTCTCTAACCGGAAAAACAGTATCTATATATATAATAATAACCCAGTGATTGTCCATGACCACGGTCGCGGATCAATAACCAAAACAGGAAGAGAAAATCTCTGCAACTGTACATAAATACATAAGAACCGTAAAGAAAACAACAGAACCATCTAGGCGCGTTCTTTTAAGATAAGCGCTGATAAATCCCTTTTCCAACGGAACAAAAAGAAGGTTCTAGACAAGTTCTAACTGGAACTTTCTAGATAACCTAAACATAAAAGATAACAAAAGTATTAAAAGTTATTAACACACCACATTATCCTTATCCATAAAGTACCATCTTATCATAAGGAGAATACTTAAGAAAGTACAAATATTAATAAGAGAAATGTAGATACTTCCGTATTTTCAATACCGTTATGGTTGGTAGAGTCGAGATATGAATGATGCCAACCTCACAACAGGCTAAAGAAATGCACCCATACGATCTCGGTACAGTCGTCTAATTAATTCATAAATGCCACAAGCGCCAACACCCATAACAGAAACGCATGGAATCCTAATTTTGAGTTGTGAGTGACGGCTCGCGACCGATTTTTTCGTAACTAGCCAGGGTCGTATCTTTGCACTGCACCCCCATTTACTCTAGGGCTGCAGAGGATCAAAGGGAACTAGAAGTGGGTTGGCGAAGAGACTAGAGAAGTGCACTATCAACAATGCCATGAACGTAGATATCCCGGGACCGCAAGTTTTAATCTGTGGCGGCGGGATCTCGCCTCGTCCCATGCCGAATACTAGTCATCAAATCTATGCTCTTGAGGTACAAGGAAACGTGGTCAAGTACGCCTTTCAGTGCTTCAAGAGGGTTCGGTAGCATTTGCCATAAGGTAGGTATTACGGGTGACGTTGAAGAACTTCTATCGATGAACTAATATTTAAAATGCTTGTTACGAATATAAAAGTTAGCATCTGAGGAATTAAATGATGAGATTTACTGAACAACCAACAGCATCTTTGAGAGAAGATTTCCAACACATCCATACCTCTCTGCCGCTATAAAATACTGAAGTAAAGAATGTATACTAGAAGGAGAGACAATAGCATCTAACAGTGGAACGATCATATCTGAAGAGAATGATGACACCTAAGCTACAGGAGTTTAATGAGATGAATAATCCCAAAAAAAACAGGACGACTAGCCTAACTAGATCTAACCCCGACTGAGCTTTACGTCGCCATCGACCGGTGCGCTTAGGAAATATCGCAATCAGCCTGTTAGTACCCAGAACTTTTGAGTAATGATAGTTTCATGGGCAGTAGTAAGATTAAGGCCGGTACCACCCACTCTTAGGTGTTTTGACGAAGACAGTTGGGTTCGGTAAATGTTGTAATCGAAGTTACATTTCTGTGCGCTCATATATGCAACTCTATTCCCTTCTCGTAGTGTTACAATTTCCTGTGCCTAGGATGGCATGGAACAAGTATAACCGGTTTATATGCCGCCGCGCATCTCGAAACATTTTGCGAGAAGTATCCGAAGCTTCGCTAGTGCAGGCCTGGAATTTGAGGATAAAACCTTGGGAGATATATACAGGCATTTGCAGGTCGAGAAGATATACACAGCGATCCCGTTTCGTTGCAGTCTCATACTTGAGTGCTCCAAGGCTGTGTGAGTATAAATCCATGGTCGGTGCCGTGGTAATGCTAGATACTCTCCGAGGTACAAATGTTTTTGTTCGTGGCGTAGGGTGGAATATATCGAGTGGTCATCTAGTCGCAGGCTCTAGGAACGTGAGTTGTGGTAATAGAAGCACTTTTTGAATTGGTGGCTGCCACCGACTTTAATCGCGTGTCTGAACGCAAAGAAGCTTAGTTAGTTGACGATAAAAGAGGAGAGACAGATGGGGTGGTATGTACATATGCCAGGACCAAGGTGGAAAGTTTCTTAACAAGGTGATGATGTTACGGGCGGGAAACATTCTTGTCGTCAATCGCTCGCCCCCTCCAACCTACCAAAATAAACACAAAAAAAACTGGGACTTATGATCAGATTCCGAAGCTGGAGATTGCTTTGCTCATGTATTAAGGTAGATCCTAACCTAGAGCCATAAATAAGTTGGCCATCCTGCCGTTGATACCTTTGGGGATGGAAATACTCCTTGTATTAGTATGGTGCAGGGATGTTAAGGGCGGGGTAGTGGTAAACGTCATCCCGCTGTCAATGAAAGTTAAAGTTAAGGTTTGGAGCTAAGCTAAGCCAACCAACCCTGCACTCTGTTTGTCCGTCTTGCTCCTTCGCTTCCTCAACCCGCCTCAAAATCCAACTCAATTCCCGCGACTCCGATCATTCACCTTTGTCGCTTATTTGGGGAACCAATAGCGATGAAGAGAATTTCGACACTAACGGCCCTGAAGATCAGAACCTCACTGTTGCCGAACCTCACGGAGGGTAGTACCGGTACGACAGCGTACAAAAGTCCTCAATGGTATCTTGAGGCGGTTGAGAGATGTAAATTCACCACAACAAAACTGACAAGGCACGGAGTGAGTTCCCGGGCCTTAACCTAGTAGTGAGCGGATCATTCTTTAATCTGTCCGATACAGCAGATTTTAGTAGTAAAAGCCTTGTCGCGATCGACGAAACTTGACTTCCATCCTTTCATCGAATTATTACCACTCTCCCATTCCGGAAGAAGAGAGTCGACGAGTCTACGATCAGATTTTGCGGGGCGAGCCGCCAGACTGGGGGATAATATATTTCCGTCTGGTTGACGAACTCGCTAGTTCGCGAACTGTCAAAGGCTGGTTCGCAAAACTTTTTGTCCAATTCACAAACTGTTTTCCTGTTCGCGAACGACCATTTTTGGCAAACTCAACACATGTTTTCAGCCAAATGCTTGTCTAAAAGGGCTTTCTGGGTCGATCCCAAATCTTCTCGTCGATCGCAAGCTCGCTTTAAGTAATTGACTGAGGAAGAAAAGAAGTCTGCACACAAGAGCACTCCGAATGAACACTTCCTATGTGCCTATTGAACCTTTTATTCTTCCCTCATCCTTTACCTTCACCTCTATACTTTAAATTCTCTTACTGCAATCTCCTTAGACTTCTGTTAATGCAGATTGCTATATAAGTGGGGAGCAGATAAACAAGCAGTTAGTCTGGAATTTTTGTATTACAGGGCTGTTGTAGTTACAACTTCGATTCAATCTTAATAAATTCACATATTGGCCATCCAGTTTGCAAACTGGCCACTAGTTCGCAAACCAAGCTAAGTTCGCGAGTCGGCGTGGTTTGTCAACATATATGAAGACTATAAACGCAACATATCCTGCCACTAAGAAATACCAGGAATGGTGCGAGTATGCCAACTCAGAAATATCCTACATGGATATCTGGACCTGGGTTGAGTTGATCCAGCAAGGATGATGCTCCTGAACTTCCTTTCTTGGGTCCGTGTTACTGACATTGAGAAGCTGTTGGAATCGGCAACTTAACGAAAACGTGCTGCGGAAATTGGCCCTCGGATATACTAGGTACGGAGGGGTACCAAGAACATTACTACAAAACTCTGGGGATATTTCCAGCTTTCAGGGGGAGAAGAAATTCCCACGTACCAAAGCCCTGAACAAACATCAGAGCCAGATTCCTCGCATACATATCCCCGACTGCGGTGGAGAAGCGGACAGAGCCACTGTAGAGGTACGGAGGCTTGGGATTTGCCATATGATTCTTCCCCAACTCACTTGTGGATGCAGACGAACGCGGTTATATTCCCGGCTTGCGAGAAGTCTTCGTCATCGAGTACATCCACCCAAGGGCAAAGAAATACTTCATTATGCAAGCCTCAAACGTTCCAATCTTAAGCTTGAGGACCCAGAATATCTCGAGATTGTATTCAAAAGGTCTTGGGATATCGGCACAAGGTGTAATGCACGAATCACAGTAAACGCCGGTGACGACCCGACCGTGAAGCATAGGGTACTTATAGAAAGAATCGACTGAGATAAGAGTGTACGATCTCGTCCCGAAAAAAGATGTCTTCCATCCCGCCATGGTCGGTCGAGGATACCAAGCGACCTTCCATCTTGAAAGGTACGCTGTGTTTTTGAATGCAGTCGCTAATAAGATTGCCAGAAACGAGGATTAGAGGTAAATTACATCATTCTTCATTAAGGACTTCTCTGATTTCAATACTAGTTCTCAATGATTCCACCAGTCCCGAAGATCCCGGTCTGGGGTAGGGCTCGGTCTGGTCTAGACCGGGATCGGTCCGGTCTGAACTGGACTGAACTGGACTATGACGTGATTTTTGCAGTACTGGTCCGGTCTGAGATAGGGCGTAGTCTGGGATCGGTCTGGTCTGGACTGATCCCCCCGGACTACTGGAATCACTGCTAGTTCTCAGGTATTTACGATTGACCTTGCTCCCATCGAGCTTCGTATCATACTCCTCGCACTTATGGAAAACGAAGAGCCATTGTTGTTTCTAAACGAGTAACAATCTTCCTTCGTGGATGAAATCTTATCAAGATTTTTAGGAGAACACACGAGCATTATAGTGTCTCTAGCTTTCCTCTGCAGTCTTTGTATAGTGCCAGCCTGGCTCGCCCTACGGCTCGGGAGTTTCTGGGAATCGGTACAGACACCCTGCAGCCCAAGGGCGAAACTCGAGGGCTACAGGTGGCCACGAGGCGTAGTTTGAGAAGATCCTAGGACATCTCGTATCTTGGACAACACACTGATCGGTACTCGATGCAGTCTTTCCGAATGATGAAACCGCTTGCATTGCTGACCTCTTCGACTTGGTTATCAGGACTTTAACTGGAGGGTGAACCAAAAGCAGGGCCATATGCGAGCAGTACTAACCTTCCTTTCTTCTCATAGATTAATTTCCGTTTTAGCGGGATGGCTACAGGAGCCAATCGATCGCTGCGTTGAGCGTTATATAACCTAGGAAGAGAGGTCTTAAGGAGGGAAAGCTTTACCGAGCAGGATATAAGTTCTCCTCGATGGACTTCGAAAAGAAACTGGATGAAGTGCTTGACGAAATAGAACGCTAGTTGCTAGCAGACTTCTTTTCAACAATCGGTAGCAGTTGGCTGGGAGACCTTCAGCGTCACTCAATTCCATCTACTACTGAGCAGTGGTAGTGGGACAAAACTCATAGAGTCCGTACCTCCACGTTTCTTATTTAAAGAGACGAGAAGAGCCGTCATCTTTCTGAAGCAAATGGCGACATATACGGAGCTAGTTCACCAGTGTTCCTAAGCGGCCAGGCCCGGCCTGCATGAAGCCTGGCCACCGCCAAGCCAGGCCTCGGATTTTGCGGCCGCTAAAAAGCCGGTCACTTAGGAACACTGGTTCACCACGAACTAGTACGCAAGTTCAACATTCATCAGAAGAGCCACCATTACATCGTTTGCAACCTCCATTCGGTCACTACAACCTACCAGACCATGCTAAGATCACTCGAATATATGGGAAGGTAGAAGAGTAGTTAAGAACTACCGCTATCAGGGCCAACGTTGAGAGGGCGGCGGCATTACTGTCAGGAGAACTCTTATAGCCTGACCACTAAGGTCTCTCTGAACATTTATATGACTGATTTACTGGGAATATTCAAAGTCCTCGATGCGGCTGGAGACGATTGCAATCAAGAGTACATCAGTAAACAGTTCAGAGAGAAACCCTTGGGAAGGCGCTCTTCTATTCTATTAAGGTTTCTAATCCTGCTCTGACCTAGTACTGCGGCAACTACTGTCTAGATAAATGCCATGAATAGTAGAGCGTGGAGAAGGAAGGGCTGGCCCCTGGTTAGATTGTCGTTAAAGACTGGACGTAAGCAACTTACCGCTGAGTTGGCGGTCCGGGTGCCCCAAGTTATATAAAGCTCATTTGGCTGACGATGATCGCGACCATAGCGTGGATCAAGAGAGGCGAAAGTGTCTGAGAGACTGGATGCCGCAGCCTCATATGGCATGACTGCGGGGAGGACTGATGCTGGAAAAACCTGGCAAACCACAAATATGCGAGGAAGTGGAAGACTGCCTAAGCGCCGCCAGTGGTTGAGAGGGCGGTGGCTTTGTTCTTGGAAGGTCTGGAGGGTACAACATTCTAGTATTCATACATTTGCACACACGCACACGATTTCTAGGCAATTCTTGTCTAAACTACATCCTCCCCCTAACAATTACCACCTGCCGTGTAGTGAGTCCAAACCAAGTATATCTAAGTCCGCTATGTATCGAATATCAGAACGGCTGTGACAACTACACAATGGGGATACGGAAAATTTCACGCCTCAGCAACGTTCACACTAATCCCACTAATCGCAATAACTCTGGGTAAATCCAAGGCTGCCATATACCGAGAGGCGGTAATTGTCGAGAAATCCGGCGTCAAATTACACGAGACCTTGGTGCGGTTATTTTTGGCCTGCGTCGACAACGACGAAGGAGTATGGTGTTACGACTACGATAGTCAAGAATATGCGCATTTCTTCGCGGATATCGGGCTTGGACCGGTCACTTATGCGTTGTAATTGTTCGATTCTGAGCCACGACAGTATTACGGATCATGATATTTCCATTGATCAAGACACCAGCTGATTTCTGTGGGCATCAAAGGTACAGTGTTTCCCCAAGACGCTAGATAATTTGACCGAGCTACCACTCTACTCTTTACTCTCAACATTTACTTACCACCTCACCTGACAACATTGCATCATTACTGGAAAAACCTCAATTTCCATGTCAAACATCATCCACAGCATGCTAATAAACAATGGTTCATCATCACCGTAGTTCGTACTTCAACTGAGAGAGTGAGCCTGTCTTTTGAGCAACTTAGCCAATGGTACAAAGTATTGTAACTACGCAACCAACAGTTTCGATCCTCGCTGATTGTGGAGGTTGAGATAATTATGCCGTCCGTAGAGCGGAGTATTGTAGTAATTGGAGTATTTGGAGGGGAGAAGTGTGTGCGGCTAGGCGGTGCGGTGATGTGGGATTTCAGAGTGCAGATACTGTACGAGAGAATATACTCTGCAACCAACATCACCAGTCATCTGGTACGCGGTCATTTGTCATTTGGGTGGTGTAACAATAAAATAATTAGATATGTTATTTTGGGCTACAGGACAAGATTTTCAGCGGGCTCGGATATCTGATGTCGTCTATTCATCTTGTGGTCGTGGAATTTGGATGAAGTCCTGGCGGTTGGCCCGAAACGTCTCATCTGTATCCTGTGATCATGTAGCCCCAATACGTCCACCTTGCTCCATATCCTTCGTGGGATGGCGATCGATCAGGTTGGCCAATAAGTTGTCTTTGTACACCACCACCACATACTTCAAGTTGATAAGGTCTAACCGATCATGATCAGCATACAAACGGTAACAAATCTGAGGAAACCGATGTACTCGAGTAGGCGATGACATAGTGTACTTATGTACTTATCTGTAGCACAGCTACTGGCTCGGCTTGACTCTGCTACTTCTACCCCACCTACCTTCGTACTAACCTACCTCAACTACTTTACCCCTTCTACATATCCCACTCGTGCTTTCCAAAATTTCCTGGGATATCTCGCGTCATGGGTCACAGTGGTAGAGGAGGTTGGAGTTCTCGAAAGGCTGGTCGGTGAGTAAAAGTTTACGATGCCAGCCGATCGCACGCATAAGTTCACTATGCCTGTGCTGCTATTCACCACTACCAGATACACCACAAACAGTAACACGGCCAACACTCAGGGGAGAGAACGAGAAGACCAAAGCGCAGGCCCCCAGTCCAGTAAATAAAATAGATTTGTAGGGGAATAGAAAAAGTAAATACCAAAAATTATTGCCAACGCTAACTCTCCTTGCTTTCTATCTCATCTCGCTGTTATTTTGAACCATGAATACTCCTACTGTCGGTGCCACTTTTGTTACTTTTGCTGAGCTTAAAATGACTTATCTGTCGCCAGTTATTGGCACAGATGTTTTTTTGCAGATGGCTGTCGCAGAGGTCCTTCAGTATTATTTTCAGATAGTGAGCGCTGGCATTGTAAACATATGCGCGCGATCGGCTGGTATTGTAAACATTTACTCTTGATTGGTGCAGTTCTACATGCCGAACCCCTGTGACATAATGTGTTGCGTGGTCAATTACGACCATGTGCGGGGTATCAGACATATATCTGGAGATAGTAACAGGATCATTTCTCTGCAGAGCACCGCGAAACAAATATTTTCAGATTCTTTCTAGTTTATTACTTGAACCTATATCTTTACGCCTACAATGTCTGAAATTTGGTATTGTGTGCGTGCCCCGGATCATTGCATCTGGTTGTGCGTTGCTAACATTCATGTTATAGCCGCGCTGTGGGTTCGGGCCACTGAATCCTACAGCAGACGCCGCCTGTCCAAATTGTGGTTGGTATCCCGGTCAGAGTAGGAACACCCGTAGTGCAAATCGGGAGGTTTCAGAATCCGAAAAAAGGTGAGTCCATACGTGGATAGATGCTTTGGTGAGAGGTGTGCTCATCCCAAATGTAGCTCGGAAAACAGCGGACAGCAACCTGTGGAAGGAAGTCAACACCAGAGTGTAGCCCTCGCCGCAACAGAGGTCACTGCAGCTGGTAATCCATCTACACCTGACGTTACCGCAAACACGGAAGAGATAAGATTTTGAGAAGTGATGGGACGTTTGTGTGCGGTGACTGAATGGTCGGATTTGTATTTGCAAAGCAGATCGCTGTCTACCTTTTAACGGAAGAATTGACTGCGGATGGTCGTGTTTCAGACCTTTTCCCTATTAGCGATGAAAGTTACATTGCAGAAGCCGAGGCTGGTTTGCAGAACGAGTAGTGAAAATGTGCATGCAAAATTGCATATTGGCAATACTAAGAATCGGGCGGAAACTCTAAAACCAATTGTGGATTTGAATAACTGCCTCGATCACCAATGAGAAGTCAAATTGATGTATGTCCTAGTACAAATCACCGACACACGCCATGTGCACGAGGATTGACCAACCTTTCGCTGCTAGCGATACTACTGGGTATCGGAGTAGAACGCCTCTAAACTATCCGTCTGCCTCTCCGTCCAAGGCTGTTGCCGCGCGTGCATCGATTGCGAGATATCTCGAGACGGCTCTTGGCAACTCGTCTCTTGGCTGACGATAATTAGAAGAATATTGACAACCTTGGAAAGCAAGCGCCTCCGTCTACCTAGAAAATCAGCGCCACAGGGGTACGTAAATAAGGTTAACAAGCGCTAAGTGCTGTTCTGCGGTTGATGAATTGCTCCCGCAGTAATCGCCGAAGCCGGGGTGGATACAGTGACGGATTTGATTATGGTCGTATGTATATGGAGGGCTGGGCGTGACTCGGAGCTTTGATCAAACTTGATGCCATGTGGAACTAACCCCAGACGCCACATTGCATGCAGATTGTGGGGTACTCCATCTCTAGCTCGCTCTGTCAGACGGCTGGTTCTCGAGCGCACTCGGCTTCTAAGTTCTTCCTCCTGCAAGTTTTGAAAGTGTTTGGTGTCTTACAGCCGACAACGTTAGCATTATCTCTTGGCAATTTAAGCACTGCAATATCTCGTTGAGTCTTGGCCATCGATAATCCTGCCATGGCAATGTGTTTAATGGCTGATATATGACATAGGAGCCGGGTCATACCGGGCGATCTGCGTCGGTGTCTGGGGTTGGGGTTGGTCTGTCCCGGGCGTGTACTACTCTAAACTCGGTGTTGTTCCCGAGTGACGACATGGGCCGTAGACCACATTCCAGCTGTGAAAGGATAAACCTAACCCCAGGATGGTCCCTGCATAACGTACCGGAGCATGAAGTCGGAGGATGTAAACAATTGCATTCATTTGGCTTGAGGCTCAACGGTAAGCCTCGGGATCTGAAACGACGAGATAAACTGTTCTCAAGTTCCCACCGACAGAAGAAGTTCCAACTCGGAATACGACTACTCACGATTCCGTATTGTAACATAAACTCTATGATCTAACGTCTAGCCTTTGATCGTGCAGGCAAACCTCACGTCACGGATGGCCACGTTGTGGAAGGCTTGCGGGTGGCACAACGTCTTACTCGGCAATGCTTGATTTACGCCCCCAAACTTGGCACTATCGACGACACTAAAGGTTTTGATTCTCCAGGGTAGGACGCCGATCGGAAGGTTTCGGCCACAGCATTTGTGACAGTATTCGTATTCAATGCACATCAGCGCTACTCCAGTCTTTCGCTTCATCGGGAGTCCTGGGGAAATACCCGATCTCAGATGGCTTATTCGACTAATTTTAAGCTTGTCATCGTCGCTTGCCCCCATTGCCTAACGTCCCGAGGTTTTCCGATGTTGTAGGGTAGGCTTTGGTAGAAGGATTCGGGAAGTTGCATGAAGCATACCGTGTTTACTGCATGGCTTCTAGCGTTCTGGAGTACTTAGAATTGGGGATTAAATGGGGCAATTTCTGTTCAGGAATCGGCGCCATTGAGGAACCGAGTATTGAGAAAGATAGTAACTGCTCAGGTCTGCGAAGGAAACGCGGGGTAGGGTGGCAAAAGATGTCCTAATTGGCGCCATTGAGCTGGGAGAATTCGGGCAGTCCGGGGAATATCTATCTCCAAAAATTCACACTAGTACGCCAAGAGCTCGAGGAATTCACCAATATTTGAACCGTATGTAACATCGACAAAATCGCGCACCGGTTACTCTACTACCAGTTCTGAAGCTGACATTGGAAGCAAGTTCACCAGCATTTGTACCCTGGTCCCAGTATACCCTGGTCCCAGTACACATGTGGCAAAACTGACAGTCCGGGGACTATTGACCATGCTCGCGCGCGACCACACCCATATCCGCCGCGGTGTTGAGGGCTCCGAGAGAGAGGTGAGCTTAAACAATGTCCATAACACCATTAGAAGCAATTGCGCAAAGAAAAAATTCCACAACTGCTAGACAACCCCACATGCACACTCCCCTTCCGGTAACTAGACTTCCGCGGCTCTAGGGCTATTCGGAGGAGTCCCGCCGGGGGAACTTCCACAAACAGCACTTTTCAAGCCGATCTCACCAACCCGCCAAAAAAAACTTCGGTTTCTCCGTGCTCAACATCGAAGTAAGAGTTGTCGCCTGTTTTGTTACCTGCACTTCTCTTCGGTCGAATGGATTGGGAAATACTTGCCCAGACACGAGACGTCAGGCGGTCCGCTACATGTGCCACAGCGCCCAGTGTTAGCCCCGATGGACGCGAGCTTGTGGATGACCAAAGCTTATCCCTCACCCGCTAAGCAACGCAAACACCTCCAGATGCAGGACGGTAGCACAAAATGACGATATTGTCAGATAGATGATACTGGGGGAAGCATCGGTTATCGCCTAGACTCCTTGCTACCTCGCCGCTCTTGGTGTAATGTATCCCTGGGGGTTTGATCGAAGAGAAATGGACAGCTTAGGGAGCACCGCTGTACAGGATCTTCTATATAATAGTGGTGTACCAGCCTGAGTTACAAAGTTTTTTTAATCTCTAAATCCATTCACTCAACTGAGTACACAGCTCAATCCATCATGACATCGCGCCTTCAAAGAATCGGAACTCATCTGAAGGAGATCTTCACCACGGGCAATGGCTACTACATGAACGAGCACGGCGAAACCGTCTACGGAAAGCTTCCGCGGACAAAGGTCGAGAACCCGTTTAAGACGATCATGAGGCCGAGTATTATGAGTATGTCTCCGGATCAGGTTGTTTTGGGCATGCAGAAAGCTGATAGGATAGATTATGTGTACTTCTTTGTTGGCTGGATGGCTTGGACTATGGATGGGTATGCATCATCAGTCATAACCCTAGAGTACCGGAATTAACGCAGAATAGATACGACTTCCACTCCGTCAGTCTCTCGATTTCAAATCTAGCAAAATACTACAACCACGGTTCGTCACCTTCTCTTCCTCCGCCTTCTATGGGTACTAACAACGGCTGGAATAGAGCGTGAAGCTATATCGATATCGATCACATTGACACTGCTATTCCGGTATGCTTTCCACCCACCATGAGACCCGTAACTAACGTGTTATGCTTATAGGTCCGTCGGAGCTGCGATCTTTGGTCTTGCGGGAGATCTCTATGGCCGAAAGTGGCCAATGATTGTGAACCTTATCATCATTGCCGTGTTGCAATTTGGGACTGCGTATTGCTACACATTTGCGCAGTTTCTTGGGGTTCGGGCTTTGTTCGGGATTGGGATGGGAGGTATGTGTCGCTTCCCAGAGGAAGGAGAACTTGGGCTGATCATGTATCATAGGAATCTGGGGATTGGCTGCATCGATGGCGCTTGAAAGTATGCTGACCAAATCTCCACTCCGATGCAACAATGTTAATTGTATGTGCTCTAGATATGCCCGTAGAAGCTCGTGGATTGTTTTCGGGGATCCTTCAGCAGGTGAATACGACCTCCCCACCACCTAGTATTTCAGGCAAGCACTAAGCTCTGCGGTTTAGGGATACGCACTCGGCTATCTCATCGCCGCCGGATTGAATATGTCGATTGTTCCAAACTCCAAGCCCGGGTTTAAGACGCTCTTTTATATCGGAGCAGCGTTGACAGCAGCTGTTGCCATTGCCCGATTGTTTTTTGCAGAGTCGAAGCAGTTCGTCGAGGCAAGAAAGAATAGCGAGGTCACGGGGAAGGTGAAGGTTTCTCTGTTTATGGCGGATGCGAAGAAGATCCTTAAGGAGTATTGGAAACGTATGCTTTATGCGATTGTTTTGATGGCGCTGTTTAATTACGTAGGTACCCACTCCAACTCACACACAGTAATAAGCTAACGAGGAATAGATGAGGTATGCTTGCCTAGCCTTGAAGGAATATCCGCTGACCACCACAGTCATACATCGCAAGACATGTACCCGACCTACCTCCACGAAACCAAAGGCTTCTCTCAAAAAATGGCCTCCAAAGCCACCGTAATTGCAAAGACCGGCGCGGTAGTAGGAGGAACCGTTAGTCGCGCCACACCTCTCACTCGCGGCGTAACTAACACATCCAGGTGTGCGGGTACTACTCCCAATTCTTTGGCCGACGAGCAACAATCATGACAGCCTGCGTCTTTGGCGCCTGCCTCATCCCGCTCTGGGTACTCCCAAACTCCTGGGGAACCCTTACCGCCGGCGCATTCTTGATTCAATTCATGGTACAAGGCGCGTGGGGCGTTGTTCCCATCCATCTTAACGTATGCCACACCTCCGCACAAATGCCGCGTCTTCTAACCGAGTGCAGGAGCTCTCCCCACCGCAATTCCGCTCTTCGTTCCCAGGAATCTGCTACCAGCTGGGCAACATGATCTCGGCACCCGCAGCCCAACTAACCGCCACCATCTCCGAGAACCTGATAATTGTAGTCGACGGCGAGGAGCGACCAAACTATGCCACCACCCAAGCGGCGATGATGAGCGTGATCTTTGTGTTGCTTCTGATCTGGACTGCGTGCGGGAATGAGCAGCGGGGAAGCCACTTCGAGCTTGCGAAGGCGGCGGGTGATGCCGGGGATGCTAAGGAGACGGAGAAAGCGTTGGAGATGGAGGATGCGGCTGGGACGGCGATGCAGGTGGAGGGGGATATTGAGAGGGAGAGGAAGTTGTAGGTGGGGGCTGATTGATGACAATTATGATATAACGAGGATGGAATGTAGAAATGGGTTACATCTTTGTATGCTTGTTACGATGTAGAGTATGTTTGTTAACCCATTCGGGGGAATAGATGTCTTTGCCGCTATCTTCCGATCTTACGTGTCTCTTACCCGTCGGTTCCGTCACCTCCAGTTGCGTAGCTTCGCCGTCAGACTGGTAACCTGCTTGAACCAGGCGCGGTTGGATGACCACTTAAGCTAACGAACCTTAAATCTGGGATATGCTCTACTCTAACCTGCACTTGTCTTTACTAGATCGCACATGCGCGCATTCGCTAGGGTCATTGTAGCTTACTTACCTAAGTACTTAGTATGTAGACTTTAACCATGGTGCTGTCCATGTCCTTACGTTACAACATTGTGATACCATGCATTTTTGGCATCATGCACCCCACTCAAGGGAGCCTAACACCATCGCGATACCCGTGCATTTTCAGCATCATGCACCCTCACTCGAGTATGCTACTTGTCTTGACAAAATGTTGCTGTTAAAGCAGTATCGGTCGTTGATAAAAAGGTAAAAGTCGCCTCTCGCTTATTTTAAGGAATTAATATTTTACAAGACCAAATTTTATACACCAACACCTCTAAAGGTGGCTACGGGACTTCTCGCGCCTCCTCCTCCTCAATTTACACAGTCGATGCGTTCGAACGCTCGCAATACCGTCCCATGGCCGATAAAAGGGCCCTCACGCGCACGTCTTCAAATCCCTCGTACTGCCAGCCCCTTGTACCGACAGCCACCGCTCTAAGACATCTAAATCCAATAATACCACCCACAGGTTGGAAAGCTCGGGAGCAACCAGAGAAAAACGGGAAATGGATAATCTGCCAAAAAATCAAGTCCGCGCTATGTTGAATGGCCAAAATGTGTTGCGGGTGTACGTCTTGATTCTAGCTTCACTACGAAGGGCCACAACCCCAAGGGATACCGACTCCACTCCGACTGGACAGAATGCAATCCTACCACCCGCAGTCTTGTACAGGATAGAAGCGCAATCTTCTAGCCGCAGAAAAAGTTGACATGGTTTCTTACATACGTTGAGTAATGCGGTTCTTGTACGCAGCAGTGATACTGTGCGGGGTTGGTATTACTAGGCGAGTCTGATTTGGTAGATTCGAAAACATGCGGGTACCTCTGGGAGATGCAATATTCTAGACAGCCGTTAGTGTCTAAGCCCAGCTAAATATGGAGAGGCGACTTTCTTCCTAGAACATTACCGTTCTCCTCTATCCACCACGCAAAGTATGTTCCAACTGTCTACCGATTTTTTGAAACAATGAATGCCTTCCTTGCCGAAGATTCTACCATAATGCAACTAGCCTTTTCAATTGTTGCCCATAGTATCCTATAACAAATGCCTGTCTTCATCCTTCTACCGGCCTAGAAACACATACAGCAAACGCGACGTAGTCGTTGAAGGATAGGGTGAGTAAGGTTTCTCAGCCGTCTATCTATACTAGCATATTTCGTGGTCTAACACCGCCGTCTAGACCGGATTAACTTTTTGTTTGCCCTGGGGCGTTCCGGACTAAGGCTATAATCCCTAGGGCGCCAGCGGAAGTTACCGTTGCCGGATGTGTATAATTCCAGCAGGCAACCAGGCCAAACTTGCCATGTGGGATGCCACATCTAAAGCAGGAGGTAGGATCGGTGATTCGATGTGTATTTGGCAGCTTCTCATTGGTTCAGCATAGCTCACACATCGTTGATCCGCATTTCCCACTGTTGATCTGCTTCACAGAGTTAGGTGGTTGTAAGTGGCTTGTTTTCCTCATCAACCCAACACTATTCAGGTTTAAGTATTGCGTGTAAATACCATGAGGCCCTGCAAGTTTATAGCCCAAAGATCCCCTGGGTAATTATAATCGGTGGCTAAGGCGACCGCCTCAATAAAATGGAGTTAGTGCTTGTAGTTAGATTAGGGAACCGGCTGCGTAGTACAATTGGTGATACAACATTTACCCAAGTCTTCCACTCATTGACTTTGCGTAACTCGAATACACCACAAATTTGATCACCAATAGCCGTTGGCAATATCATGGCGGCCATGTCATGATCAATTTCGTGCCAGAGGCAGGTGCAGGACAATAAGGTTCTCCTAAGTTTTTAAATCTGCCTTATCCCCTACAGGCTCGTTTTCTTCAGATAGGTTGCATTTCCCGTTTAGGTAACAGCATATGTCTATGAGTCAGAGAAAAGTGGCAAAAGCGACCATATTATTGGCCACTGCGGCTGATAGCCATTTCAAAATTGCCTAAATAGTAACTGCAACCTATCGAGCGTGTAGGGGATAGTCTCATGAATTTTCGAGTCCTAGCTTTAGATGAATTCTCCCAAAAAATGAAGTTTCCTCGCCAATGGCCCCGCATGAGCTTGGCAATATTGAGATAAAAGAGATGAATGGAGTCAATCCCGAGTGCCCAAGGCCAGATGATTGATCTCAGATCCCAAAACGATGTGTAATATTGATGCCGGTTCGTTTCGCAGTAACCTAATCGCCACCTATTGCAAGGGCTGTATCGTAGCGCCATCTATCATGACTGCGGGGAGCTAACGTCTGGGACGTGTATCTTTTCCAAACAGTATCCGACGGCGGGCATCGTCAGACCTCCCAACGGTTGAACCAGTGCACTGCTTGTAAAGAGTTAACCAGTGCGGTATGTAGTTAGTTCTTGGCAGTGTAGTGTAGTTGGTGGAGGCTCACAGTGCTGTGCAGTGCAGTTTGTAAGTTCAAAATCCACTGGTTCACTGCTGGTTAGTTAGTTTGCCACTCATTACCCATTCCACTTCTTGTTGACACAGGATTTTGGCCGAAAGGTCTACGAGTTTCCAGATAACCAGCGAAGCTGTTAGAATGGACTGGAGAGAGGTTGCTAATGATCTGAGTCACAATGTAGACTCATGTATTGTTAGTTAGTCACTCGCCACTTGCATAGCCACTGGAGGTGGGTGGAAAGTTTTATGGAAGATAGAAAGGTGATAATGTCGATGGACGGAAAGGAAGGAGATAGTATGGATGTGGAGAAGGGAGTTCCACAGGGGTCACCAGTATCGCCGGTACTTTTTGTTATATACCTTTCGGGGTTGTTCGGCCAAGTTGAGGAAAAGGAAAAAGAGTGAGGAAGCGAGGGGATATCTTTTGTCGACGATGTGGCATGGGTGGTAGAAGGAGAGGATGTGGGGGAATGCACACAAAGACTGGAGAGATGCGCCACGGAAACAACGATTTGGGCAAAGAAGAATGCCTGTCAGTTCGACATCGAAAAAATGGAGGTGATGTTGTTTACTCCACGAAGAAAGAATAAGGAACTGAAGATGAATGCCCGAGTAAGGGTAGGAGATCATGAGGTTTCGTACAACAAAGAAGCGACAAGATGGTTGGGGGTATGACTGGATGATATGCTTACCCTGAATGATCATACGAAAAAGACCTTAGCGAAAGCAAGGAAAGCACAGAATAGAGTGTGATCCTTGATGGTGAAGAAAGGATTAAGCTCGGAAGGGTGCAAAAGAATTCAAGTTGCGGCGGTTCAGGCAGTGGCGTTGTATGGGTCTGAATTGTGGTGGCATGGACAAGAAAATCGAGCTCAGGAGGTGCAAAAGTTGTTGAATGAACAGGGCAGAAGGGTAACCGGATGCTTTAGGATGACACCTCAAGGAGCGTTGATGAACGATGCGGGTTTACGACCGGCAAAGGCTCTTCTTAATAATCGAGTACATCGATATAAGTTGAGACAGATGATGATGCCCGATGCTCGAGGCGGAGGGAGAATGTTAGAAATACGGAGGAATGTCTTACAGAGGGTGGAGGGGATTGATGAGTTGATCCCGGAGGATAAACCTTTCGAAAGGAGGAGTTATGAAAGGACGACATTACGGACGGAGAAAAGACGCCTTGAAGGCGAAGTGATAATTCAGGATGAGGAACAAGCGATGAAAGAAGCAAAGGAGGAAAGAGGGGGACTTGTTCTTTGGACTGATGGAGCAAGAAAGGAAGAGGAGTGGGTAGGGTGTGCAGTGGTATGGAAAGAAGAGGGAAGGTGGAATAAGAGGAGGACACATCTAGGCCGACAGAAGAAAGCTTTTGATGCAGAAATGTATGTGATGTCTGAAGCAATGAAGATTGCAGATGAGAAAGCAGAAAAAGAGAAGTTTACCAGGGTTACGGTGTTTATGGATTCCCAGGCAACTTTAAGAAGAATACAATCAGACGAGCCAGGACCAGGACAGGTACTAGCGCTACGAATGATGAACTGGGTCGATGCATTAGCCAGAAAAAATCTCCAGGTAGACTACCGGTGGGTACCTGCTCATAAGGGGATAGAAGGCAATGAAGAGGCCGATCAAGAAGCGACAAAGGCGGCGTATAATCATTCCGGAAGTTATACCGAAACGCAAAATCCGCTACTGTTTTGAGATTACATTTCTTTCTCACATGTTAGTCAAAGGTTAACTGAGACAAAATGGGAAGAAAGTAAGAAAGAAATCAAAGAGTTGGGGAAGAAGGCAAAGTACAGTTACCGGTATGATTTGGTGAAGAGGGGAGGTAACAGTGCGGTGATGGGAGCCAAAAAGACGATTGCGGCGAGGTTTTATCAGCTTAAGTCAGGACATGCACTGTTGGCGAACTACCTATTGCGGATCGGAAAACGAAGTGATATGACATGCTGGTGGTGTCAGCATGAATATCAGACAAGGGACCACCTTTTTAAGTGGTGTAAAAGATGGAAACGAGAACAAGAAGGGCTTTGGGTTGATCGGCAAGATGGGGAGGAAGGGTATGAGGGTGTCGAAAAGGTGTTTAAAAAGCCGAAGATTTCATTGCCAATGTCTCTCGTTTTTGCAGAAGAAAAATGTTCGCAGGCTCTGTTGGATTTCCTATCTTGTACAGATGTCGGTAGAATTAGCGGAGTGGTGGAGGAGGCGGATAACTCAGATCACGAGGAGTTGAGTGATGGGGGGGGTGTAAACAGTTTGATGTTCAGTTTTTGTTGGCAGTTTCTTTTGTTATGGGGAAGAGGACTCGCGACTTTGCTTTTGTTTCTTTATGTTACGGAAGAAGCGGGGAGGAAATGTGTATGGGATATGCCATGGCCACCAGTGGCCGAATGCAATATGATTACAAACAAACAAAGCATAGCCACTGGTCGATTTGTAATGTATGTTCACAATTGTTTCTCCGTGGAATCTCAAGATTCTCACCCAAGGTTAAGGATTTTCATGGCTTTCCTTGAGTAAGGAACATATGTTTGAAAGTAATGTGCTATATACAGCGTGGGCAACAGTTAGAGCTGGCGAAGAAAAATTCGTGCCAGTACTGTACACTGGTTCGAACCAGTTTAGATAGTTGAACCGAATATATACAGTTTAACCAGTTGTCAACCAGTTCAGTGCACTGGTTTAGCATGCAGTGCAGTTTGAACAATTAAGTAGTTGGTGCAGTGCAGTTTCCCTGCGGAAACACAACTGGTCTCCACCATTGGGCGGTGTGGGCATCGTGCAGTGTTTGGAGAGGGCAATACATATGTGTCCCGACCGATTGGGGAACCCTCCAGTTCAAGAACTGTAGCGGCCGGTTCGCGATATTTTGACCCCTTTGCGAACTAGACAAGAGGTTCGCGAACTGGCCAATGTGAGTGAACCCATACCCAACCCAGAATATTGTCATGGTGGTATATGGTGGTCCAATTTGTGCCTGCTTCAAAAATCATTGAAAACACAAATTACACTGGCCCAGGCAATGGTTAATGGCCCGAGAGATTGTTAACTGAATGATACACTGGCCTCAAAGATTGTTACCTCCCAATGATGACACATTAGTATTACTACTATACCACCACTGTACGATACAGATACATGCTGTCCTCTCAAAACCATGAAATTGAATACCATGACCACTACATTACTTGAATCCCCAGCCAAATATTCAAACTCACAAATCTTTTTCAATATGCCTACCTTTGCCCCCTGCCTTTCCCTGGGCCTTAAGCTGTATTGTACTAATTGTCTTTCGGATCTTTGCCCCCTGCTGCATACTCCTTGTTGTTCTTCGATTTTTCTCAGTTTCCAGTAGTAATCTTCTTTGCTCAGATATATCTGCAACAGATATATTGTTATTCTGGTCCTCAATTTCACTGCTACCGCTGTAATCCCAGTTTTCATGCGAAATCAATGATAGTTCAGTGTGCTCACTAAGAGGCTTCAAATTTCCACAATCATGATCATCATCCTTGTGGCAGTATACAGAGCATCGAAGTTCATTTTTGAAACACCTCATCGGCAAAAGTGGAAATCGACTATAGACTGCGCTACGCGCACATGCGCACACCCGCAGCTCGTAGCAAGCTTCCCGTGGACCCCTGCGTGACGCGCAGCCTATAGTCATCTATAGTCGATTCATAGAGATGTGCGCGTGGGCCTATGGAGCTATACACGGCTGGCGGCCGGAGATGGACCTATACCAGTTTTCACTGCCTGCAGTCTTCGCTGCAATACCGGTACTGTACACTATCGCTGACAGTCCGCTTGAGAGCCTGCTTGAGAGCCTTCTTGAGAGAGCCTCGCATCGGGAGGAGTAGAGTTTCCCACGGGAAGCTTTTGGCCGATGGAAAACTCTGGCTTTGTGGAAGCTTTGGCTAATAGAAGGCTCTAGGTCTGTGGAAGCTTCGATGCTGACGTTGATGTAGCCAACCTACTTGTCTAAGTGCTTCTAGTACTGTAATCACCATCACCATCACCATCACCATCACCATCGCCATCGCTATCATCATCATCGCCATCGCCATCACCATCGCCATCGCCATCATCACCATCAGCCCCAGACCGAATGCGCACACATACGCCCACAATTGATGGGAAGCGGGCAGCAGATTCTGCTGGAAAATCTGAGTCGGAGATCTGCTCTCCCCAAGATCAAATTATCTACCATTCCTGCAGAATCTACGGCTGCAATTGTCAACACAATGGCCGTGAGGCATCGTGAGATCTCGTCTCAGTGGGCGCGCTAAAGATAAGGTTCAGACTGATACCAACCGACGTCATGATTTCGGCCGCCCACCACCCGCTACCCGCCACCTGCCACATGCCACACGCCACCAAACACTGTTTGCCACACTCCACCTGCCTCACCCCTCCCGGTGCCTGGCATCTGCAACTCAGCAAGTCTCTGGATCGAGCATGCAGGAGGAATAGAGTTTTCCACGGAATGCTTTTGGCCGATGGAAAACTCTGAGTTTGTGGAAGCTTTGGCTAATAGAAGGCTCTAGGTCTGTGGAAGCTTTGGCTAGTAGAAGGCTCTAAGTCTGGAAGCTTTGATGCTGACGTTGACGTAGCCAACCTACTTGCCTAAGTCCTTCTGGTACTATGATCACCATCACCAACACCATCACCATCGCCATCGCCATCGCCATCGCCATCAGCATCATCTCCATCAGCCCCAGACCGAATGTGCACACATACGCCCACAATCGATGGGAAGCGGGCACTAGATTCTGCTGGAAAATATGAGTCGGAGATCTGCTCTCCCCAAGATCCAATTGCCTACCTTTCCTGCAGAATCTAAGGCTGCAATTGTCAACACCAAGACTGTGAGACATCGCGAGATTGTGTCGCAGCGGCCGCACTAAAGATAAGGTTCAGACAATGATATCGACCGACGTCATGATTTCGGCCACCATACGCAGCCTGTCACCTGCCACCTGCCACACACCGCACACCACACGCCACACGCTGCCCGCCATCCACCACCAGCTTCACGCCTCCCGATGCCCTGCGTTGTGGCGGGAAATTCCGTTTCTCACCACCACCGCCACTCAGCTTGGCAGAGGACTGAGCTACGGCAGGTGTACGGAGATACAGGGATGACGGAGATGGACTGGGCAACGGGGGCATACGGAGATGCAGGGGTAACAGAGATGGGCTGTGCGATGGGGAGTATATATTCGGGAGACCCCGGGGTAGATAGGTCGCATCTTATATACATCATCCTATCATACAACGAATTATACACTCCATCTTTCGCATCTTTTGATCTCACTCGCTCTGCCCGACATTTCGTGGATCCTCCCGGCTGGGTAGTATCATAACATCTCACCCTCTTCCTATGCTCCTCGAGCCAGAACCGCTCTTTCTCACGAATTCCATTTGGATGCCGCGAGAGGTGCGGCGGAGTGTTGACGATGGGCTCTCTGTCCTCTAGCTCCGCCGTTTCACCACAGCGTCTGCAACTCAGCAAGTCTCTGGATCGAGCATGTAGGAGCATACATGGGAGCATATAATCAAGTGAGTTTGGGAGTGTCTTCCCGCTTGACAGTGTACTTGGGAGTGTAGAGCCAAGTATGCTGGGAGTGTGCCATTGAGTGCAATTGGGAGCATCCTTGAGAGCATGCCCAGGAGTGTACTTCAGAACGTACTCGGAGGTGTACTCGGGAGCGTCTTGGGAGCTTACTTGAGAGCGTAGGTCTAGTAGGCTGGGAGTGTGCCATAGAGAGCAATTGGGAGCGTGCAGTAAAGCAGGCTGGGAGTGTGCAATCGAGTGCAATTGGGGGTGTATTTGAGAGCGTACTTGGGAGCGTGCAAAGAAGTGTATTTGGCAGTTTTATTGAATGCAGCATGATGTATAGTATCAAGCGCCCATAATTGCATGCGTATCATAGTAATCTAGTCAACTCGCAGGTCCATAGGATCACATAGTGCCACGCGTCAAATATGCTATGGATTACCGGCCCAAAAACAGCTTCTCTATGAGTTATGCGTCGCGTAAGGTCATTTTTCCCGGTGCTACAATGGCGTGTATCACAAGTCTTTTTGCAGTTACATGAAACTCCAGCCCTGTTGCTTGTTGAGGCATTTGCAGCTGCCTGGGCCAGTGTAATCTCATTGCCAGACTGACTGAGTGAAATAACATCTCCCTGGTGTTGTTGAATTGCAGCAGTAACTCCAGCAAGAGCAGAGGTGGACCAAAGCCATTGCAGTAAACCATATTCGCAACGGAGTTGATAACCACGTTTTGTAGTACTTCTGGCCACACCTACTACTCGGCAGAGTAATCTGCGATTATCGGTTGATCTTCTGTCTTCTCTGGGTACTTTCACTGTTACATATTGGCCAACAGTAAAAATTTCAACCTTGGGGTGGCAGTTGTATTTTTCTGTCATATCTGTCTGTGCCTTGGCTAGATTTCTTCTTGCTAGCATTTCATGTTGGATAACCTTTGCTGCAAGCTCAGAATTGGTATTCAGTGATTGGCATGGTGATTGAAATGAAAAGATTTCTGATTCTGGCCGTAAGTCAGGACTATTTGGTGCAGTTGTAAGAGGACTCGTGAATGGTGATGGTACTGTTGTAACATTTTCCGAGATCTGGTTGTGTGATGACAATGAAGGTGGAAATCGTATTGCATTGACTAAACTTGATGGTAAGTTTTCAATGGTTGTGGTATTATTTGCAGTTGGATCTTTGCCTACTGGCAAGTAGTGCTCTCGCATTGTTGGGGTGGTCATGACATTGGATGAAGGTCTAGCATGCACCGGGTCGATTCTGGAGAAGGGTACATGAAAGGTGAATTCACCGGAAGGTGGCTGCAATTGTTGTTCCTCTTGCTCTCGCAAAACATCTTGTTCCATTCCTGGAATATCTTCATTAGGAGGTGTGTATGAAATATGTTCATGATGCGACAGATGTTTTCTCCAGTCGAACTTTCGTCCGAAAACCAATTCATATGGTGTTGTCTTGATTGCCTGATGGTATGTAGCATTCATAGACCAGCAAATTTCTAGTAGTGCGCTTGCCCAATCCTTTCGACCTGACTCTGCTTTCCAAGCTCGCAGGCTATCTTTAACTGAGCTGTTTCCCTGTTCGACTAACCCTGGAATATGAGGTGTTCGTGGATGGCCATTTTTAACCTTCATGCCATGACTTTCGACCAACCTTTAAACACACTTTTTAAATTCTCCTCCATTGTCAGCTTGTAAAATCTCTGGAATTCCGAGAAACATCATGAAGATGGAGATGCACTTGGCAATATCCTCAGAATCTTTGCCTTCCGTTGCAAACAGTGAACTGTATTTTGTAAAGTGGTCCTTAATATGGCAAATCCACTTCATATGACCATCAGCTTCTGCCCGCAAGTCAATCAAATCAATTTGGATTCCCTCCAGCCATCCATCCATGACAATTTGGGTCAAAGGTGCTCATGTATGGTTGGGTCGATTCAAGATACAGATTTGACAATGTTTCAAAACTGCTGAAACATCATCTCCAGTAATTCCATGGTGCCTTTCCATTACCATGCCATAAGTCTTCCGCACACCCTTATGCAGTGAAGCCTTCTGACAGCCAACTATGAAGTCAAATGCTGTGAGAGGAGTTGCTACCTGAAGTCCATCCTGACCATTGGGATTGTGACGGTATAGTGAACCATTTCGAATTTGAAAGTCTGTACGAGCTCGATGTCGTCTGCCTTTTTCCATGTTATTTGATGCTTTGCCGTGTGTTGTGATCCATTCAATGTTTTCTTCATAGCGTTTGAGAGTCATGATCTTTTTCCTCTTTTTGGTATCATTGCCTGGAATTGAACCATCAAGTCCGTTGTTGACAAGATACTCAAGGAATTCGGTGCGAGCTTGGGGTGAAAATGGATCCATAGCGAGTTTTGGATCCTTATTGATAAGTGTCAAAGGGAGTGCTAGGTATGTTCAGTTACTACTACTAGAACCCAGGCATTCAAGAAAGTGTGTAACATACCGTCATCTTCTGTAAGTTCTTCAATTACCTTAGGGTCAGGTTGACCTTCAGGATTTGGAATTTCTCTCAAGAGGCATCGCTTCCAGGGAAAGAAGGTACCAATAGATAATTCCTGTAGGAAATTGGTATCCTCAATTGGGTCCCAGTAGAGCAAATGTGTCAACACCTATACCTTGTCAGTTTAAGTTGACATCAAAAGGTCATTGATTGCAAAAGTACTGGAACATTACTAAACGATGTCAAGCTGACAAGAATTTCTTCATCCAGGAGTCCCTGGTGGTGGTATACACGCAGAGCAGGAAATGCATTCCCATGACCAATGCATACTCCAGAATAATTGAAGATCTCAGCATAAAAAGCGTCCATATTGACAATGAAGGAACCGCTGGTGGAATTCAAAGCTTGTAGTAGTGTCCCAGATGAGAAGAGAAGATGAAATTGTGATACTGAAAACTGGCACGCCAACATGTCCCCTCTTTATATCTGAAGATTGAAACTATTCTACAACTCAAATTCTTGAAATGCTGTATAGCAATTGGTATTTAAGATACCTACTCTGCAAAGGCAGCTACTTGGAACCTCCAAGTCAATTGTACATCGGATTCATTGCCTGTCAGAGTAATTCTATCCCATCAACAACATACCGGCCGAGTTTACCATCTGCTGCATCTGCAGGTGAATCTTGTCCACGGGTTGTTAGTTTTCAAGCAAGGTCGCATACTGGCCCATCCGGTTCGCGATCTGGCTGTAGGGATCGCGAACTGGCCAAAGTTTGCGAACTGGCCCATCCGGTTCGCGAACGGGCAAGGGTCGTCTATCGGTCGGAACATATGTTCATTGTAGATTCCATCTGCGCGACAGTAATTGCACTAATGGGTGGTGGCTGAATATCCCGAGGCCCATGAGAGCGTCACGGGTGGGCACATCAGCTGCAACGGCGTTGATGTATGCGTGGAGCGTGAATGCGGTAGCAGTAGACGTCTCATTCTTACGATCTGACGATGGAAGCCCTAGGGCAAAAGCGGGGGACATTCTCAGCCCAGAAAATTGTAATCCAGGGTCGTGCATGGCTCTGCCTGGACGAGACGGATGGTTAGGAACCCTGGGACGAGTGACATCTGTCCCCACAGCAAAGCGTATTCTCGATAATAATCTAAGTTACTATATCTGGTTGCACTCCCTCCTCTCATACGTCTTTGATGAATGTACCGTTCGCAACGTCGCTGGCAGAGTTCTGCTTTCCCACCGTTGCCTTGATGGATGGGTTGTTTGCTGTGCTGGTAGAGCTCTGCTTTCCCGGGGGTTTGATGAACAGCCTCGATAGTTGGTGATACTAAATTTGAGCTGTGGTCCCGACTCTTAAACAGATCGGACCAACCTGACAGTGGAGTCGTCATCGTTGCAACAATGGGGAGAGTGGGGGTAGAAAAAGCGACTGTAAGAATCAGAGAAACGGTAGTAGGAGCGTGAGTAGGGAGGTGGTGGAACCAGTGGAGCAGGAGTGAGTAGTGATGGTGGGGGAATTAGTCTGGCTGGCTGGCTAGGGCAAGTTGGAGGAAACGGAAATGTAGGTGAGCTGCACCACACCACAACCAGATCAGCCCTTTTCCATTCCATGTCGACACTGAAGTACATGCAGAGTTAGGTTCTTTAATTATGTTTGGAGGAGTGCAGCATAATACACGATGAAGAGAGCACCTGGTTCCGATGCGAAGGGTGTCGGTGGAAGATAACGTAGGTGTTGGTTGGTAGACTGCCTCCCGATGGCCTTTCAACTTGTCGGTAGGACTTTATTTAAGGTATCTTTAAATCAATCTCTCTCCATCAAGCCATCATTAATCACGCTTCAGCCAGTATGTGTCGACGCAAAGGCACCAACAAACAGGAAACCCTTACCGCCCATATCCTACGATTAACCGCGGCTTGTCTAATCAATTCTAGTCATAGCTTCATACTCCTGTTCATCAAATTCGTCATCGTATAAACCGTTCGAGTCGTACTTATCAGCTATAAGACATTAGTTTGCGAGGCATATGAATCTCAAGGAGATTTCTTACACTCTGGACTACCATTCATGATTATCCAATAACTCGCTATTTCCTCTCCCGACATTTCGGATACACGTTTGGGCTTGTGGAAATCATTGTAGTAGCGACGCGGCAAGCCCTGCGCCTTAGCCGAGGACGGAATCATCTTGTCCGAAGAGTTGCCAACGCCCTGTGTCGATTTCAACGACTCTGTGCTAGCAATGGAGTCCACAAACTTAGCAGAAAACCAGCTAGCTGAGTCAGAAATTTTAACCTAGTAGCAAAGCAGCAATTCTGGCCTCTTCTCAGCGTCCCTTGTGCTTTCGTTTTCGATTTCGTTTGCATTTGCCTTTGCCTTGCATGCCTTCTGTTGTGATGGCATATTGATGTTGTTGGGTTGCGATGATGTTTTTTGGTTTCTTTGGTATTATAAGTGGGTCCGTGAATGGCAGTACAGTACCATCCATAGAGGGACGAACGGGTCACAACAGCTCAAACCAACACCCGCTCCAAATAAATAACGGCAAAAACACCAAAATATAGCACAACTATGGCAGGCCAAAGTGGATAAAAGTGTTTAACATGATATGTTTTCAAATTTGTCGACATGACAAATGTTGAAACTTGGAACACTTAATGACGTACATCGATGTACCTCTAGGTACCCTGATGTAGCTCGGCGTACGTCCAATTTGTAGGTTCAAGTTTCAACATTTGTACAGCTTGTCACTTACACCGGTATTCGACCTTGAGAAATGTTGAAATTGACGTTCGTAAATTAGGCGTACGCCAGGGTACACCTGGGTACGCATTAGTACAAAGGGTATCTAGACGTACAACATTTAGTGCTAAAGTTTGAACATTTGTCGTTCAACTGAGACATAATAAAAGTCGACAGAAATGTTGAAACTTGAACTTGCAAAAAAATTGCGTACACCAACGGTACGTCAGAGTACCTTGTGGTACATCGATGTACGTCATTAAGTGTTCTAAGTTTCAACATTTGTCATGTCGGCAAATTGACAACATAACATGTTTAACACTTTTTGTCTACTTTGGCGTACTATACGAACCTCTCCCTCATGTCATCAGCAATGCATCCCCGACTCAGCTCCCTGATCGCCATGTCAGACACGTTTAACTACCAGAAGGGCTGTGGCCGAGCTCTCACATACGGTATAATGCCCAGTACCCATCCACTCGACAATAGCACCTTTCACGTATCAGAGAACTAAGAGCAAGTGAGACAGGGTCTGGTTTGAGGGTATTCAGATCTGTTAGTACGTAGATGGTTTCCATCAGTTCTTATGTCAAAACCAAAAAACGGTTTCGATATACCATACAATTTTTTTTTAAGGTGAAGGTTTGAAGCTTCTAGTTGCAACCAGTCCCAGATCGACGCCTGGGTAGCCGTATGCTGGAAGAAATAGCTGCACATACTAAGGTCTCTACCAGCCAACCCAATGAATGACTACATAAACAAGAAGTAACCTTTCCAGAGCAACAGCAGCAGCAGTGCTGAGCGGTAAACGAGATGTTGCTGTATTGCCTCGGGTGGGAGGTCGTATGCATGAGGAATTCCTTTGGAACGGACCAAAGCAAGCTTGTAAGAGCTGTCAGATGCGATGGTTCTGGGTGAATACAATATGAATATTCCGAATGTACTATCGCACTGATCACTATGGAGTGAGAACGAGGTTCAGACTGCCAAGGACGACGTTGCCTAGTTAGGTCCTTGAAGAGGATTCACCCACCCGGGGTCACAAGCAAACGAAGGAGTATTCCAGTCATATGTATGGAGGATAGAAGTGACTACCCGATTCCAGTGGATGGACGATGGTTCAAGACCCATATCGTATGCACTCCGCAGCACATCCGGACTGGCAGTAATGTTGAGAAGTAAAATCCAGACAGCCGGTCCATGCGGCCTTCGCGGCATACCCTTAGCACCTCGCACCCTGCCTAATGTACGTCCCACAGAAAAACATCGACAGCAGTGAAGCATTGTGACCACCAGAATGCTCGACGAAATCTATTGTTACAAGAGTAATATACATAATCGTCCCTCCCCATTTCTATGCCGTAACAACTTGTTCTTTCGCCGGCTCCGCCTTTACCACTAGATCTCCTACTACTGGCTCACTCACCTTTGGCGCTGTATATGGGCGATCCGCTCTCCCCTGCTCACCATGCATCACGCTCGCCGGCCACTCCGCCGCATACTCGGCATCCAAGATATTCCTCCACCTAACCATCACATTGACGTCCGTCGGTACCTCTTCCTCTGCCTCTGCCTTGTCCTTCGTCGGCGCCTTTTCCTTTGCGCGAGCAATCTCAATCCTTAAGCTCTCTGCCAGATCCGCGATCGAGTTCGCCTTCTGATCCATGATCATATACTTGCGCTCCCTCTTACTCTTTTCGAGCGTGATGGATTTCTCGTACATTGTCTCGTGCATCTTGCGGAATTCACGGAGGAGCTGGTATGTGCCCAGCCCCATCGCATTCGTCGGGAAGATAACGGTCGCCAGCGGGGCCCAGTGGTCTTTACGTAGCGCGGCTGGAACGGACTTTTTGCCAATAAAAGGGAGTTGTTTCAGTGCTTCGGAGTTCTGAATTGATGTCAGTGTGCGGAGGAAGCAGGCGAGGTGAGAGGAAACCTTCAGGTTCTGAGAGAGCGAGTACACTACTTGTTTCGTTTGGATGTGGTTGTAGATATAGAGTTCGCGGCCATGATGGTTGGCAATCTGACGAGCGGCTTTTCGGGGGAGGGGGGCAGCGGCAGAAGCCATTGTCGGAGGGCCGGTGTTTGTCGGACTGGTGGTGAGATCGAGGTGCAATTAAAGTTCGGCGCAGTGGATTACAAGTGCGGCTCAAGATGGTTAGCTAGATTGGGAAATACAATGTTACCCGGAATCCCTGGGATCACTCGACAACCCCCGAACAAGATTGACACAACACTTGTGTGCAGTGCGACAATCAGAGCTGCATTCGTTCCCTGCCACCCCGCTCCACGCCAAAACCCTCGCGAACCACCCTTCCTATACCGCATTTCTACCGCTACAACTTGCGCAACACCGAGAACGACATTCCGTCGCGCGCCTTTCCCACGGTGTGACGGCCTTCGTGCACCCCCGAAATGCCGTCCTCCTCGCGCTCCTTCTATCACCATCCGCCGCCTCAATACGAATACCGCTCCAACTATCACCATCCGCCGCCTCAATACGAATACACCCAGTACGACCTCAGTATCCCCGTGACTACAGTCTTTACCTGTGTCGTCGTCGGCCTTTGCCTAATCTACTACCTCCTTGCCGTCTTCCTCGCTCTCCCGTCCCCGCTCGACGCCATTGCCCTAATGGCGGGCCTCCTGTTTGGCCCCGCCGCGCGGGAACACCTACAGAATACGTTCGCAACGTCGCCGCGACAGGTTGTGAGCCAGGTGCGTAACCGTGCCGCGTCGATGGTCGGGAGAGCGGCCGCCAGTGTCGATGGAGGAACTGTTGGGGGTCTCTGGAATGTCGGCAACACGTGTTATCAGAACTCGGTGCTGCAGGCGCTGGCAAGTCTAGGGAGCCTAAAGCCTTGGTTGGGTGCGATTCAAGATGGAACTGCGGCCGACGCCCTGCAGGAACTGGTCGACGAATTAAATGAGATATCGGATAAGCCCAGGGTAGAAACGGCGAGCGCGTTAATTACCCAGGCAAGTGGAGGCACGAGGGGGTGGATGTTTAATGAACAGCAGGATGCGCAGGAGTTTTTACAGGGGCTGATGGGAGTGCTTGAGAAAGAGATTGCTGCGGTGGTTGAAAAAAAGAAGAGGGAGAAGGTAGTAGGGCTGGAAGGAATTCTTGGACAGATGAAGGTAGCCGCAGTGTCGGAAGAGGCAACGTTAAGGAGTCCCTTCGAAGGTCTGCTGGCACAAAGAGTTGGGTGTCTAGACTGTGGCTATGTGGAATCGATCTCATTGCAACCGTTTACGACGCTTTCGTTACCCATTCCTTCAACATGGGCTACTACATTGGAGGATTGCCTGCGGGTTTTCACATCGATCGAGAAGATCCCAGGCGTCGACTGCGATAAGTGTACACTCTGGTCTGTACAAGAGCGACTCAGCAACCTCCTAAATCCTCCACGCGCCCTATCCGCATCCACCGACGAAGAACCAGGCGCTGAAGAACCCCTCCCTCTCCCTGATACTCTCCACGAAACCATCACGACCCGACTCGCCGCCGTCAAAGCCGCCCTGGAAGACGACAACTTCACTCCGCGCATCCCCGGCGTTAAACTCGACGGCGCACACAAAGTCTCATCCACAAAAACGAAGCAAGTAATGATAGCGCGAGCACCGCAAATCCTGGTCCTTCACACCAACCGCAGCCAGTTCGACATGCTCACGGGCATGGTGGGGAAGAATTATGCGGCGGTTAAGTTCCCCGCGATCCTAGACCTGGCCCAACTTGGCGTCATCACAAGACACGAGCATCTCTCCACAGATCCCGGCGGACCTATCAGCACCCTTGGTCGTAACGAAGAAGAGGAAGGTGCAGACGAGGCAAAGCTAAACGATGGCATCTATGAGTTGAAAGCAGTAGTTGCACACTACGGAGGCCACCATAACGGCCACTACGTTGCGTACAGGAGTTGGGCAGACAGGTGGTGGCGGATCAGCGATCACGAGGTTATGTAAGGGCTTTCTAGTCCACCCCTATGCTATGTCCATGATACTAACCTACCTCGTAGCCCATGTATAGAAGAAGACGCTCTCGCCGCTTCTAACGCATTCATGCTTTTCTATGAACGCATCACTGCAGCTGCCTTGCTCCTCCGACGACAGCGAGAATCTGCAATCCCCCCCAACGCTGCGCTATTATCACCACTCCCCGACAGTGATGAGGAGTCCGTGAGCGACTGGGATGACCGCGAGTGGGCAAGTGATAGCGACGTAGTACCCATCATTCCACAGCAACTCCCCACACCCCCGGACTCGGAAAGCGAAGCCGAAACCGAAACTGAAGTAGAAGTTGAGACGGCGCCGGTGCTTAAGCAGAAGCAGGAACAAACCCCGCCCCCCGAGGGGCCCGTAGATATCGACGATGATATCGACGACGTTCCGGAGCTGACTAGAGCCGTGAGCTCGCGGGATTCTTCGCCCGAGACACCGCCGCCTTCAATCACGATTGGTGGTGGGAAGAAGCGGAAGGGGAAGCGGCGCGCAAGGAAAGTTGGAGCGGCGGCGGCAGCGTGTTAATGCAGACTGGGTGAGATGCGGCGTTTGTGTATTTGCTCTTTTTAGTATGTTTATAGACGGGACACGGGGTAAAGGTTATGCGCATCAGAGCTTCGGTTCTTTTTTCTCTTCTCTTTCTCTTCTTGGGGCCTAGCGCTTGGGTATTTGTCGATACTGGTGTTGTAATTCCGGAGAAGCTGTGCATACCTGTATATTGGATGGAGGAGATCACTACTCACTCGTTTTTTGTTGGTTTTGTGTTTTGGCGTTTCAGGAGGAAGGGGGAAGATCTCTGCTCGCTCGTTCAAGAAGTACATACTTTTATATCATAGTCTCGATTAGACGTTCACCCAACTGGTTGTGTAGTCTCAGAGTGTGGTAAACTACTGTGAAGATTTCGCACTGCGGGAAAAAAAAAGCGTCTTGTCGAAACTATTTACATACTGCGATTATGTTGTTTATACTCTATCGTGTGAGATGAATAGCGAATGAGAACGGGCTGTATAGTGACTGATGAACTCGGGGTTCAAGCTGTATCCCGGTACATGGTTAACTGCAAACTCATTCTTTCCCACCCCCATACCTGTGCGGAATGTTATCATATTTCTTTGTACTCATTAACCTTGGAAGAAAAGAGACAATATAAGGAATAAATCAAAGATTTATTTAACCAATGAATACTCCCCATTTCCGTCCTTTTCATCTAACTTGTGGATGGAAACAAGCCTTCGGACTTCAGACTATTTAATCATCAGCAGGCCCGTTGGATATCATGTTACCACATACCCTCATTCTGAGGTATCGTCTGCGTTTCTTGTTAGGAGCTCACGTGTAGTACACAACTTCTTTAATATGTGGCCTAAATCACACATCCGTAAGCTCAAGATGTTATTTCTTCGGTGATCACAATTGCCTCACCACTTTTTGCTATATCTCCATACGCTTCATCATTGTGAGTGTCGAATTTCTCATCCTCAAGCTCGGGGTGTTCGTGAGCTGGACCATTGCTGCCTCATAATTTGTAGGTTGTGGTTTGGAGATTTTTCCATAGGCTTCGTTGTCATTATGAATATCGCGGTAGGAAGCAACGGTGTTGGCGATGGAAAATGGAATGAATCATTGTTCGATATGGACGCCGGGGCTTGGAAGGTGCGGAGATAATTTAACCCATGCTCAGTGAGATGACAGTGCATTAGAGAATTTGGTGGGAGTAGGTTGGGTACCTGAAATCGCGGGATAAGATGTCCTAGGGTATTTTCTAGGAAAACTGTAGAAGTGATATCCTATCATGCCAGTGATGCAGTAGCACGATTTCCGCCTGTTCCCCGCCGAGAACAGGGGCATTCCTAGAGTGGTCACAAGAAGCTATCGCAGTTTGAATCTAACACTAGTATCATCATGTAATCTGGAGTCAGTCCGATTCGCCCCGGACCCCGACTGATGTGTCGGCTCCATCCTCTCGTGAATTTCTGATGATGTTGATAACGCTTCTCAGCAGCCATATAGTCCTCCAATTATATTTACAACGGCAGAAAATAGGAAAGGGGTGTTTTAAATCGATGCTCGCATAGTGCACTTTAATTTTGATTTCTTTAGCCAAAGGGTGGGGTCACCGTTTTCATCTTTCTTGTCGAGCTTGTGAATCGATACTAGTCTTCGAGCTTCAAATTAAACTGTCCAATCATCTGCGCCTAGAGTTGTTAAATATATATCATAGTACCTCTACCTACTTTTATTCTGAGGTACAGTCTGCTTTTATTGCTAGGAAGCTCCAGTACAGTGTACAACCTTCTTGACTCCGGAGCTCCCTCAGTAATCTGTCGATATAAAGTAGTTGAAATTTAACAAAACACTATCAAATATCTCCACGAATAATATCGGGCTCTGGCTCCTGACAGAGCTGCGCGCCGCCTTCTCTCTTCCTCATTGTGCCCGACCCTCGATTCCGATAGCACAAGAGAGCGGGTAAATAGTTTTTGTCTGGTGTGTGCAGTGCGAATGTCGCTTATGGGCTTCCCTCAGATCACCTGTCGCATCCTCTGGCAGTGAGCGCTTGCGGGGTTCATCGTAGTGTTAGTTTTAGCTGCAGTGAAGTGTAAGAACGGGTGGAGGTGTTAATGTTGTAGAACTGCCTGTGTGAAACGTGGGCGCTAGCCGGTGGTGTCTATTATTATTCTGTGTTACCAGTTTCGCTGTAGCGAGACTAGTCGCTGGCTGGAATCATCTAACGGAACCTTAATGTTCCATAGATAGACATACCAGCTAACAATGACTAGATAAGTGCAACGGAACTTTTACATGAGCGATCACTATCGCAACCCTCACCAATTCCCTTAAGCTTATGCTAGTTCCTCCAGAGTCCTTCACTACTGTCTCTCGCACGCTCCCAGCCTGCTCTCATGAGTCCATCACTACTGCTCCCAGTCAGCTCAGACCAATCATCCCCGTTCAATTCCTGATAAGTCTATCTCAATTGTCTGCAGCATGCTTCGGCCAGCTCAGATATATTTTCGCGACTCACGGGCAACATTTGAAAGCCGATTCCTCAACACAACACAGGTCAATTTGATTAAGAATGAAATAACAAGTAGTATACATATATAAGAAGCTCTACCATCATGTAAGACCACCATTGTTGTGAAGCAGGGTACAGACCCTCTTAGGCATGCTATCTATCCACTGGTAAATACACTCACACAGTTACTCCCACCGCCGTTGTGCAACAACAATAACTTCCTCACGGCCATGAGGTCGTTGTTTAGGGTCCCGTATTGCTTTTCTGAAGCGCGCTTTCCACATAGACCATACATTGATAATTGTGTTCTAA
>Ga0307512_10000583_pt1 | contig 54145 bp, 45 predicted proteins | sample 14_EM_MG_FD_200267 | JGI IMG/M metagenome (GOLD analysis project Ga0307512, IMG submission 200267) | Populus trichocarpa ectomycorrhiza microbial communities from riparian zone in the Pacific Northwest, United States - 14_EM | ecosystem: Host-associated > Plants > Roots > Unclassified | place...
GGAAAAGATCTTGGGGAAGCAGGTGCTGGAGGGGGTAGAGGAGATTTGGGGGGTTGATAGTGAAAGCGGAGAGATTAGGGGGATGTGGATGCAGACGAGACCGGGGTTGTGGTTTATGGGTGGGAACTTGGGGCTTACGAGGTGGTTTTCGAGGATGGTTGCGATTGGGGTTGCTGCTATTGAGGGGGGGTTGGTTGAGGGTTGAGGGTTGAGCATGAGAGTGGGTTTGTTGTCGATGGAGTCGTTAGTCTGCGTTTAGACGGGTACTTTGTTTCTCACAATGTGTCATCCGAACCATACCTTGTGAGGATATCTCCCACTTGTGAAGATTCCCGGGTTCATTGTAATCGTATCCTGGCAGTGCGGGAAGCAATAAATTGTCACACTGCTACCAAGATCCCGTAAAGTTCATCATGAATAAGATTACATCGCCTAGCTCGTGCTGTAAACACGCCGGGTGCTTTAAACACACCGCAGGATCGAAACCTGCTCTGGTAATCTACTGGCTTGAAACCTGCGCTCTAATTACAGACTCGAAATCTATACCAATTCTTTTATGTTACCGTATCTCACGGCTGTAATAATTGCCACATCAGGATGGAAATCACATCGCCTGGTTCTGCTGCAATATGAGGGTGGGGAGCGAGTACGTAACTGTTGTACAGGAGACAAAAGAGAGGTTTCAAGCCTTAGTGTTTGTAGCACATGTGGTGTTTATAGCACCAACCCGGGTTTCGAACCCTGGTGTTTATAACACCCGGCGTGTTTGCAGCACGACCCAGCCGATCTGGTCTTGTACTGGCGGGACCTTCGTTTGTTGACCTTTATCGATTCCGCAGATTGATAGGGTGACTAGGCATGCTCACTCAGTCTGAACTCATAACTGCAATTTATACCCCGGATGCGATTCCCCCCCGCTCTCCCCAGTGAGCGAACCTGATCTCGTAAATAAGGACAGATCGACTAGTTCGTGCGCAACATGCGGCTGGGTGCTCGACACCATGTTGCGGGATCGAAACTTATACCGTTCATTAATGGGCGAGGAGTTGTGTTGGTTATTCTTTACCCGGGTTGGGCTCAGCACGTACCCGTACCAATTTTGTTCCTAGTGTTTAGTGGAAGTGATATCCTCCTCTTTTCTTTCAGCTTGCTCTCTTGTCGCCGGGGGGGATAAAAGAGTCCCCTACAGGTTTTCAGCCTGTGGCACTTGGTGTTTGCAGTACCAACTTGGGTTTCGAGCCTTGGTGATTGTAGCAGCCTGGCATGTTTGCAGCACAAACTAGGCGGGTTGGTCTTGGTTGTTGCGGGTAAAGCGTAAAGGGCGTGGATGTCGACTGCGCATGCGTACTACCTGTCGGTTCATCGTACGATAAGATTAGTCTGTCTACCTCGTGTGAGGCGCCAGGTGCGATTTGCATCGCGGGATTGACACTTGCGCGGTTATACAGGTCGAAACTTACTTGGTCGTTTCTTGGTTTCTGGTGGGGTGGTTGATGATTCTTGATAGACCCCCCCCCATACAGCACTAGTTGGATGTATATGTGTGTGCGGGCAAAAGATGGGTTGAGAGACCGGGCTTTATGGTGCCTTTGAGTGTTGGTGTTTATTGCATCAACGGGGTTTCGAACCTTGGGGTTTTTGGCACGGCGTTTGCTACGTCGGGTTGGATGGCGTCGGTTCTTGATTGGCTCCGGTTATGCTTCCAGGTCCGTCTGGTCAGTCTCTGTCATTAATCTGGTGGTAGTGATAAGGAATGTAACCCCCGTCACTAAGTCTAAACGGATAGAGGCAAAGAGTGGGTGTTTATAGCGCTAATTGCTACCTTGGGTTTTGAACTCTGCCTTTTATAACGCCAGGGATTTCTACCGTCATGTATTACCCAGGTATCATCAGTTATTGTCTTTTGAGTGCTAGTGCATGTAGAGCTAGGCCCAAGACCATCCACCTGCCCAGTTCCTCAGAACTTACCAGCCTGGGAAGGGAAGCGGGCAGGTCTCTCTAGCAACTGCAGTTGAGAGCCGCGGGAGTGATGAAGAGGCAAAAATATTGAGACCTTAACGTGGCGGGAGAAAACAAAAACTCTGGGTGTTTATAGCACCAACTGGGTTTCGAAGCCGAGTGTTGAAGCTCCTGCAGGGTGTCATCCCGCGGTGTGGTGTTAGAGCACCCGCCGGAGACGGGTTTGCAGCACGACCCAGCCAGTTTGGTCTTGTTTGGAAGTGAAAGTATGGGATATGCCCGCGCAGATGTCGTGGTCGCACCTTGGCAGCCGGTAAAACAGATGGTTCCCATCTGAACGAATCATGACCCTGTGAAACAAATTGTACGGCTGGTGCGAACACGCAGACCAGGTGCTTTAAACATCTTACCAGTCACGGGCTCAAAACCTACTGCCAATTATTTTTTTATTCGGCGATGGCTGTACTCGCCAAAAACAAAAGTCTCCGGACACGCTGAGTTGAATGATACACTAACCAGTGACGGAATCGAGGATGGGCATGATTGATAGGCATCAGCCATGTATAATTGCTTCTATTCTGGATCTAGCATTTTTATTGCCTCTAAGGGCGTGATAATTTTTCCGAATAATGGGTATGTGCATACTTACCGCAACCAATCAGTGTGTCCGGAGACTTTTGTTTTTAGCGAGTATACTTACTTATACTAGATCTGGTTTCTAGATAGCGGGGGCGAACTGCCTGGGATTCCATAAGTTGTGCGTTAATACTACTTATACGTAGGGGAATGACCGGCAAAAGGGAGCAAAAGATTGAGCCCTACAGGTTTCAAGCCGAGGGTGTTTACAAGAACCTTGCCTGGCGTTTATAGCACCAACCTTGGGGGTTTCGAACCTTGGTGTTTTTAGCACCTGGCGTTTACAACACCAGTTGAGTTAGGCTTCGGTTCTTGTTTCGTGGCTCTGATAATTCTATAACAAGCTCACAGTCTAGTCGTCGCGTCGTACCAGGTCTCCGACTATCTACCTAGGTAAAGTGGCTGCAGATGTATTGACATAGGTTGGTAGGGAGGGAACAGGTATACAGGCGCAGATGTCTGGATTCACTGGGATCGAAGGATTATCGTCCTCGCTCCCCAGCTGGGTGGGCCGGAATCCTGCTGCGGAAACTGCAACTCCCTAGTTAAACGAACAAAAGATCCCTCTTGAAGATCAGATCAACTAGCTCGTGCTGCAAATACGTTTAGTGCCAGTGTTCCAAACAGCATTTCATGGGCTCGAAACTTGCATTGATCATTCTCTTATACACAGGATCAAGAGAAGGGCCGTACCAACTTTGGTTTCCAGTGAGTGAGTTGTAGCTGCAGCAGCGAACTTCCCCAGATTCTCTCTTGGGGTACAAACAATTTTTAACATTGGAGAGCGAGTGTTGAGAGCAAAAGAATGAGCGGGACAGGTTTCAAACTTCAGTGTTTATAGCACCTGAACCTTGGTGTTTGCTGCACCAACCCTCGGTTTCGAACCTGGTGTTTAGACCACCAGGTGTTTGCAGCGCCTGATGTTTGTACTGCCAGTTAAGCTAGCATCAGTTCTTGTTTATTGACTCCGGTCATGCAGAACAAAGTTTGGTCATCAGTTGTACCAGGACTTGGACTGTACCCAAAAATGTCTAGGTAACGAGAGATAATGAGTGTGCACGTGGAGCAAGATGTTCGGGCCCACCACTGGACTCGAACAAAGAGCGAAAGGGTCAAGAGGAGTTCTGGTACGCTAAAGCGGTAATGCCGCGATCTTAGCTTAGGATCTTGGTTGGATATATAATGATCTATCGATTTCCACCGGTGGATTTTCTGGCTGAAATCTAGAGCAAGTATGTGCAACTCGTACCCCGGGTGAGTTGAACTGGCTAAGGTCTAGTATGAAGCATCGGATCCCACGTATCATGCTGTGGGTTTGGGCTACTTCGGGGTCGACTCTGTGGCGGGGACCACCAATTTCCTAGATCTCCACGTAGCGTCCGGTAAGAAGTCTTTGAACAGGATGAAATGCAGAAAATTTAGTGAACAATATTTAGTCCTACGGGGGTCGGTACGAGCGCTAGTTAGAGGGCCATACAAGCTATAAATTTACCGTATAAACAAGACTAGGTTGCCTAGTTCGTGCTGCAAACGCGTTGGTCGCGGGCTCGAAACCTTCATTGATCATTCTTTTTCACTTATTTTAATTTTACTGGGGTCAGGGCGTAGTGCGGCTAATTTGGGTTCTAGTGACCTGGGGATTAAGGTGACTGCTTGATTCCGCTTAGTTTAGTTCTATGCTCTTCTGTCTGTGCTGGGCTGTATGAAAAAGAGAGTAAAAGAATGAGTGCAGTTACGAGTTTTAAACCTTAGTATTTACATTACCAAATTGGGGTTTCGAACCTTGGTGTTTACAGTACCTGCACCAACTAGACTAGGCACCAATTGTCATTGGTAGATAGAACAACAGGTATTTGATATCAGAAAATTAGCGTCCGATCGATCGCCGGACCGTGTACCTACTCCTATTAACTGAGATGCTGCTCTTGAAGGAGAGTAACGGTTGCAGACAACAGCTTTGAGTCTGCGAGGCTAAAGATAACCAATGGAACTCCTGCGCATGCCATAGGCAACGCTGGGGGCTGGGGCTGTGACGAATGGAACCGAATTTAAGAAACCAAGCGTGTAGGGATAACGCCGTGAGCTGCTAGCTGGGCTAGACATCAGTTCTTCGAGTCTTTGCTGCCCAGAGTGGGTTTCCAGTAATCCGGCTAGTCAGTTCAATAATAGTTATAACCGCCTGGTGGAGGTAAAAATCTACCTTCGGCAAGAAAACAAAAGAACGAATATTGTAGGTTTCTAACCTTGGTGTTTATAACACTGAACTGGGGTTTTGAACCCTTAGTATTTATAGTACTTGGCATTTGTAGCGCCAGCTAAGCTAGACCTTCACTCCTGTTTATTGGAAGATTTATCGGAGCCTAATGATGGGCGACGGAGTTTCCGACATTCCGTCTGTTCAGCGACTTGGGGAAGGAAAAAATGTACTTTCTGTCTAAACGGACAAAAAGAGAACAGTCAGAAGCCGTACATAAGAAATGGGAAACCGTTCCGGGCACAATGAACAAAAGATGCGTGGTAGAGATTTTGAGCCTTGGTGTTTGTAGCACCACCCTTGGGTTTCGAACCTGGAAGTGAAAGAGGGAATACCCTCGCTGAGAGAAAAGAAGGTGCTGCAACCTCTATTGCACCTACTCAAGTCATGCAAGCAATTGAGTCTCCTGTATTTTTTCTTCAAACGATGAACTTTTATTTGAGGGTCGACTATTTGTCGAATGTTCCTCAAACTGAGAAATCAGAAGTATGTGTTCATTCAGCACACAGCCTTGTTGACATTCATGTGTCCAGGTGTGGTAGGATGGGAACAACGAGATCAGTACTTTATGCACGAATCGGATATGAACGGTTGGAACTGACTCTCTACCTAAGTACTTAATGTAGCTCCGCGCGAACATTCTGCCCAACTACAACCGCCTGACACGATAATTCTCTTCTTCTAATCGAACTATTTGGTGACATCTGGGAACTGCAATAGGAACTAGTTATGTCTCATGTCCACCGGTTGTTCCTAACCCCAAAGCTGAAGTGAAAGTGCTTTCAATTTTTCATTTTTTCCGTAGGAATAACTGCATGCCTGCAGCCAGTCAATATGCTAGTGCGAGCTGAAAGTCTTGCAGGTATCGACACGCATTTTTCCTGCAAGGCCACGAACTGGTGCGCAGGCCTGTGGAAGATGGCCAGTTAAACCCTCTGTAATTGGATGCGCACTTACTGTCGTTCCTACCGCTAAACCCGACTTGGTGCATTGTGCAACACCCTGATCAGCTCTTGGGTATGAAACTTTCAAGATCCTCCTAATATTTGTTCTTACCTACATGTATGTACGCAGTCCACAGGGTGTTTTGCATAAATCCACAGGCATTACCATTCCTGCCCGTGGTGCTTCAAGCGTCTTCCCGCATACCCAAATCTCGGCATTGTCTATTCATCATACCTACTTTACAGCACTCCTCTTTCCCTCTTCCCCATCCACGGAGTTTCCTGTATATCCACGATCTTAGCATCGTGCACTCGTCATACTTCTATACCACTCCTACTTCCCACTCAGCAACAGCTAAGTGACGGACGAATCCCGTGAATCTTCAATGGCACACCTGCAGAAGGTTTACGATGAGTTTCCAAGCGGTATCTCAGGATGTGTTTTCATTCCCAACATTTTGCACCATCCCACCCCTTGCCCTGTAACCATCTCAATTGTTGCATGCTAATTAATTGTTGGTTCTGGACCATAGGTACTGCGCAACGTGCAGGCTACCGCAATCTCGAACCCTCTAGCACACAGACCATTCAAAATAGATTCTTCGTGTACTGGGTGGATATTGAAACCCGGCTACGAGATGATACAGCGGTTTCAAGCGACATCAAACTCGCATTTAACACCGCCCAGGTAGCTTGGATCTATGCCGTTGATGGTTTCCTGCAAATCCTTTATTACGGTCGCTTTTTGGACGGTGGAAATGGTGCCGCAGCTCTTTTGCTTGCTAGATCTATAACCACGGAACCCAAGCGTGGTTCAATCGATGGAGATAATTTCGAGAATATTCTCGATCAGTGGATTATGGCGACTGGACTTGAAATTGGGTATTTTTCAGCTTTATGTTGGCCGTCTTCGGTGATCCGGCGGGGAGGAAACAGTGCATCTGAAGTCGACAAGTCGATAGTTTTGCGCAAACAAGTATCAACCTTGTTGGCGCTGAATTTTCATTCTTATGGTTCAAACGAAATTCTAGGTAAGAAATGATATTGGTTAGAATTCTTAGTCGTTTCTTAAGAAGCGTCTCGCCAATTTTAGCACCACTGATCCTGAGGTGGAACAACCGTTGGACTATGGTGGGCCTGCTGAGGCAGATATGATTTGGAGGGGGGTTTTTTTTAAAGCGATCTGTTTTTGTTTGCTTTAATCATTCTGCATTCACTCTAACTAGAGTATGGCAGTACCCAATTCCCCTCCCCCTCCGGATGACCGGCTAGGTGGGAGAGCTCCCCTCCTTCTACCCTTCTTCCCCTTTTAAAGCGATCTGTACTAGGAAGATACCAAAAGTCGGCCGCGTCCCATAAAATGCGGAAATTCTACTACACCTCCACGACAACAATTGAGAGATTCCAAAAGAGGGAGTGATGATCAGTCAAATGAGGAGGGAGCGATAATTGGTCAAAAGAGGAGGGAGTGATAATTGTTACGAATGCGAAGCGGACGAAGTCTAATCTACTAACTAAGGGAGAAGCTCGGTCTTTATATACATGAAAGCCTGGAACTCCATGGAAGTCCATGGAAGCTCATGATTGCAAATACCAGTGGCGGTGGCGAGTGAAAACTCGTGGATGAGTCTACGACTGTGAGTCCGTAGCCTGTGAGTCAATTCGGCGATCTCAGTATCGGCGACTTCCCTTCAGATCATATAGTAACAATAATCGGTCAAAAGAGGAGGGAGTGATAATCGGTCAAGTGAGGAGGGAGTGATAATCGGTCAAGGGAGGAGGGGTGATAATAGGCTAAAGGAGGAGGGAGTGATGATCGGTCAAAGAGGAGGTGATGATTCAGTCAAAAAAGGAGGGAGTGATAATAAGCTAAAGGAGGAGGGAGTGATGATCGGTCACAAGAGGAGGGAGGCAAATGATAGTTGCAAGACGGTCCAAATTCTTCGTGTGCGATACTTCTTGAAGCACACCATATTAGCACTATGATAATCAGTCGAAAGGAGGGGGTGATCAGTCAAAAGAGGAGAGAGTTATAATAAGCCAAAAGAGGGGAGAGTGATGAAGTTTTCTCAGAAAAATATACGTTGTGTAGTGAGTGAATGATGAGAATCTTGGGATTTCTCGTTGTATGGGGGAAAAAAGTCTCACTGAATCGCCACACTACATCCCTCGCCAAGTGATTCGACAGAAGCGAATGAGGGCTAAGGATCACGAAGGCCGAGTAAGATATCTGGAGGGAAAATATGCCAATTCACAATCGAGACTTTATGGGGCGCTCCTTCTTTACAACCTTCCTATGGTGATCATGCTCAACCCTAAAAAATGAATTCTGCTACTTTTGGCAGCAAAAATGCCCATAGCGTGTCTCATACCAAATAGCCTGCGGCGATAGAACTGACAATTCGATATGCCACATGCCTCCTCATATACCTATTCTTGATGGCTACTTTTGGGTGTACACTTCTCTAGCACGCTAGAATTATTCGTCGCTCGCAGGGTCTGCTGACAGCGCCCGAACGAGTAAATGGCCAGCTAACGAGCGAGGTGTACACCTGAGAGAAATTCTGTCAGATGTTTTGCCGTATACTATGTATGAAATCGGTAGAATTTACTTTTTGGGGGTTGAACAATTTATCCCGCACCTCTTTCTTTTCTCCACTCTCGTTTGGAGTTTATATCATTATTTTTCATTACTTTCTTTTTCTTTTTCATTTTCTTTTTCACCATTTTCGGCTAGCGCTAATTGCCTACTGATATAGGAATTTCTTCGGAACTTTTGGCAGTGCGAGAACTGCAGCAACTACTTTTCGACAGACAGTCTTGTTTGGCGCATGTAGTGCAAACTTTCGCAAGTTCACCCCTCGGGTGCAAAGACGGCGTACCAATAGCCTGTCTCAATGATAACGACTTCATGCAACTCATTGGGAACATCCGCTGCGGCATTGTCCGCACAATTCAAGAAATCGAGTTCAATCTCTTTTTGAGGGTCCCAGTGGGTTGCATTGTCTAAAACGCATGACATAAGACTCACAAAATATATAGCACGATTTGCAGAAAGACATACTTTTTCTTTTGGGTACTTGCGGACATTATTTGGATAAGTTGGGTCTCTCGCCTCGGGGACCAGCGGTCCTCCAGGGCTACATGGGGGTTCCTGATACCCGCCAATCACCATTTCCACCGAACCGAGCCCCATCGCCCAACAAGATTGCTGGGAATTCAGACTGCGAGCTTTCCCTAAACCCGGTGCCAAAAATTTACAGATGCCGAGATGCTTCCTGTAGAAAGGGCTTCTCCACAACGACAAACCGTAATCGGCACGAGGAGTCTGTTCATGGCACAGCTAGTCCTTGCAATTATTGTCAAAAACAGATCAGAAACCGCTCAGATTACCGGTTCAAGCATGCCAAGACTTGCAAGGTTCACCCGAGGGATGATTTTTAACCTACGGATGGACATTTAAGGTATAGCATTTGCTCGATACACAGTGCCCCATTATTTGGTGTATGGTTACTGATCGGTATTCATCAATTTATAGATTGTTGTATTTGGGTGGGTAAGGGAGTTGAAGGCTAGATGGATAATACTTAGCATTCCTTTCTAGTTGGTTGTTTATGAATTTTACGGGTCATGACTGCATCTTCTATTGACGATATTGCTACGTTGTTTTATCCAGATATGCACCTAGAGTTGCCTGCTGTGATATGACTGTTCGATATCCACAACACCTCTCGAGAGAACCGATGAGCCAGTGGAAACGTCAGTCACGGTGCCTCGTTCACCAATTATGTAGAAGTCAACGGCCGTTGCCCCTTCTTTGGAACGGACGCATATGCCCGACCTCGAGTGTTTCTTGAAGGTTGTTCCTTCGGTGGGTTGCGGTTATATACTAGACGACATTAACACCAGTTTCGACTATTGATTTCGTCTAAGATCCTATTCTCATCGCTGTCTCCACACGCGAGAACCAACCCGCTCGCAGTTGTAGCTCTCTCATTTGAATTTTAATAAACCTACATTCAAATGAATAGCTATTGGCAATCAGCCATTTCCATTCAATTGCTGTTTAGATGTGAAGGCTCAAGCAGATCTTTGGTCGGCTAGCGCGCGTGCGGAGAGTCTCAATATCGCATCACAAAGTGTCCCGGAAACAGAGGTGCAGATGAGGCCAGGTCTGGGCCAAATTGTGTCACGACGGAGAAATGACAAGAGCCGCGAGACCCACACGTGCTTGCGCGATTGCAGGGATGCATTGAATAGCTAAGATAGCCGAACCAATAGCCAGCTAGAATTCAATGCAAGATGTGTGGTAGCACCGTGCCCTACTCAACATCAAGCTGAAAGCTGGCAACCACTCTCCCCCGCACTCAAAGGATGTCAGCCAGCAATGAAGTTCCACATCTTCTCTACGCTCGCGACCTACCTGGCAGCTGCATCTGCAGTGTCAATCGCCGAAATAAATGGCCTAGCCTTCCTCTCTCCCTATGATAAACAAACCCTCACAAATGTGACAGGTCTCGTCACCGCCGTCGGTCCTTCAGGTTTCTTCCTGCGGGATATCGCACCTTCCTCGAGAAGCAGGCCAAAATCGCCTGGCTCCTCGGCAGTCTATGTCTTTAACTCGGCCGCGGCCAAGAGTGTGGCCGTTGGCGATACCATTGTGATCGGAAGCGTAAAGGTAGAGGAATTCCGACAGCCAAAGGAGAAGGACAATCTATTTCTTACAGAACTCACGAACCCTACAAACCTAACGACTGTTTCCACCGGGAATGTGGTGACTACCGTAGTACTTGGAAAGAGAGGATTGCAGCTCCCAACCACTCAGTTCTCGGCACTGGACAATGGAAATATCTTCAGTGTGCCCGGAGGCCAGTCCTTAATTTCTACCACCAATGCCACGCTTTCACCAACAAAATACGGTTTAGACTTCTGGGAGTCCCTGTGCGGTGAGCTCGTTAGCATTTCCTCACCTGTTGCGTTAGGATCCAACAACGGTTTCGGCGATGTGTGGGTGCGTGGAGATTGGAAGGTGACTGGGTTGAACAAAGCCGGAGGGTTGACGATCACACAAACCGCTGGTGTCTTCGATGCAAACCCCGAAGCCATCCTGATCGGCAGTCCTCTCGACAAAACTAAGAATCCGGCTCTTAAACTCGGCGACATTCTCGGCCCCATCGAGGGAGTCGTTACCTATGCGTTTGGATTCTACCGTATCCTTCCAAAGACTGCGATTACCATCAAGACCGCACGCACTGAGGTGGCGCCTCCAACCAATATTACCTCAAGGAGGTCATGCAAGGGCGTCACAATCGGACAATATAGTATCTCCCCTTCCCCCTCCCCCCTCATCCTCTCCTCGCTAACACTCCTAGACGTCGAAAACCTCTCCCCCAAATCCACACACCTGAACTCAATCGCAGCCCACATCGCCAACTACCTCAAAACCCCCGACCTCCTCTTCCTGCAAGAAATCCAGGACAACTCGGGCCCATCCAACGACGACATTGTCTCTGGCGCCGAAACCCTACACGCCCTCTCAGTCGCAATCTTCGCCCTCTCGGGCATCTCCTACAGCTTCCTTGAAATCCCACCCGTCGATAAACTCGACGGCGGCCAACGCGGCGGTAACATCCGCGTCGCATACTTCTACAACCCCACCGTCTTCACGCTCTCCCCCGGCACCTCCGGAAACGCAACCGCCGCCGTCGAAGTCCTCCCTGGTCCCACACTTTCCTTGAATCCCGGCCGAATTGACCCCCTCAACCCCGCCTTCATTGACTCCCGGAAACCCCTCGTCGCCGCCTTCCTGGCCACGAACGCAACGAAACCCCTTTTCGCAATCAACGTCCACTCGGGCTCCAAAGGCGGGTCCACCACCATCCACGGCGACTCCCGGCCCCCCGTCAACGGCGGCGTTGAAAAGCGTGTAGCACAGCACGAAAGCATCGCCCAGTTCGTGGGGGATGTGTTGGCAGAAGACACAAACGCGCTTATCATCGCGGCGGGGGATTTCAATGAGTTCTCGGGCGTAGCGCCGATGAGGGTGTTTTCGGGGCTGTTGTATGATGTCGATGAAGTTGTGGGGGTAAAAATGGAGGAGAGGTATACGTATAATTTTGATATGAACTCGCAGCAGCTTGATCATACGCTTGTGTCTGCGGCGCTGAGGAGACGCGGGAGGGTGCTGGCATATGAACATGTGCATCTTAATACGTGGGCTCAGGTTGAGACGTCGGATCAGTAAGTTTTCCTCTGAGAGATGGGGGTGGGGATAGAGGCTAATGTGGGTGGTGACAGTGATCCGAGTGTGGGGTTGTATAATGTGTGCTAGAGATTCAGCGGTTGGTGATAGCCAGCCGGAGAGCGAGGGGGTAGGGAGATATACTGCATTGTACATACAATCTAATAAAACACAGTCGTCGGGGTGGAGGGTATTATATAACATTGCTTCCATGGATGTATCTCACTCGATCCGGTGTGACAACGAAAATACGAGGTGATATAAATATCTGTACGTTCGAGATACGGTAGGATAAAATGATCAGGGCAGATTTCGGAGCATGCGATCAGGTTGCGAGCGACGAGAAAATCAGAGAACGAGAGCCTCCCAATCGTCATTCGCTAGTACTAAAAAGTTGTATAGCTATTTTTTTTAGTAAGCAGATGACGCCTGCCGTAGTGTCTCAAATTATTACTAGTCCTGTGAGGTTATTTGGAGCGTTAGACCTAGAGTATGTCTACTTAAGTAGCAAACTGTAAAATGGAAGTGATGGGTGCTCTCGTAAACCAAACTTTGCCTCGCAAACTCGTTTCACAGCGCTAGCAAAAACGTGAAAGTCTGCGCACAAGAGCAAGTGATGGGGATAAAATATCCGTAGTGATTGGTACTATTTAAAGGTATTTAGGACTTCTGAAGCATCTAGGCACGGGTTAAGACACGTACGCGTAAGTATCGCTGGCGCCAGGAGAGTGAGACGCTGTGATCACCAATCCATATCAGAATCCAACTCCAATGGTTTAGCTTTCCTTAGCTCAAAACAGCCCCTCGACTAAGGCTGAGAAATTTACACTGACCGAAGAAAAAATTGCTCTCCCTCTTGAAAAGGTACTACCAACACCACTTGCTCCACTCTATTAATGTGCAATAGAAAGTAACCGTATCCGGCTGAAACCCAGTAAACAAAGGAGTATTAGAAAAAGAATAAGCCGTCCGATAAAGAAAGTCTCATTTGAGTCGTAGAAATCACCATCGCAGTCTAACTAGGGCGATGGTCCGAAGATTATTGAATCTAGAGACATGTCAGTGAAAGAACCCTAGAATACTGGAGGTGCCCTTACGTTTCGACGCAAGGGTTCTTCGGGGAACGTGTTCACTTTGGAGAACTTGCTTGAACACTTCGTTACAAACCTCATCAGGGTCTATCAGGTCCTGCGCAGTTTTCCCTTCTTCGTCCTTTAATCGAATTATCGGCACCCAGCTCAAGCAGCAGACGCGCAAATTTAGCGTTCAGTTTCATAGCCGCATAATGCAAGGCAGTTCTTACGTTGCGGTCTACGGCAGAGATTTCGATTCCGTTGTTGATTAGTTGACGTACAATTGCTTCCGAATGACGCCCTCGCCTCCCAGTAGTTATATGTAGTGCAGTCCTCCCTTTACTTACTGCTGAGATATCGGCCCCTTTGTCGATAAGCACACGTACTGTACCATCGCATCCCTGTTTTACAGCCTCGTGTAATGGGGTAATTCTAAATCGGTCTTTGGGCGAGACGTCTGCTCCGCAGTCAATGAGCAAACGGACCACACCGTCACACCCGTTTGCCTCGGCCTGGAATAGCGCGGTTTTGCCATCTTTGTCTTGGGCTGAGATGTCGACGTTGCTGTCAATGAGCAGGCTTACAATTGACTCATGGCCAACTCTTGCGGCAAGAAACAACGCTGTCTCACCCATGGAATTTGTGGTGGAGATACTCACACCGCTATCAATGAGAGTCTGTACAGCCGTTCGATGACCAAGGTAAGCAGCGCAACGAAGCGCGCCGTCATTAATTTCTCTACTGAAGTGACCTTCGAATTTATGGTACCAACGAATGCTTCCCGGGCAGGCTAGAAGCCCTATGATCGCATTCGTAGTTAACTCCTCGCTGCAACACCGAAGATGGGAGGATAGATTCTGGGCGGCATAAGATAAAAGTGGGAAACAGTTTACATATTCATATTCAGGTGCTTTATTCTTAAAGGCGTCGAAAGAAAGATAAACTGCGCAACCGATTGCAACTAGGGAGTCTGCATCGCAGGGAATGTTATTCTTTGTGAGATACTCCTGTGTAAAGCAACAGATTTAGAGCTTGTACTTTTCAAGGAGTGAGAAACGAAATTTTTTCGTACTGACCTGAATTGTAGAATGAGCAAGATGAACCGTATTGCTCTTTTCGTCAATCACAACGAGGCCACCACAAACATATAACAAGGTCGTCCAATGGGGAAAATCGAGTTCATCGAGTTCGTATCTGTTCTCTTCTATTGAAACTGCGACCCGAAGTTCATCAAGTGTCAGAGCTCGCTTTGCCTTGACCAGCCATGTGAGAGTTTTCATGGCTAGCGTTGTGGAACTTTCGTCCTGGTTCTGAAGGCTGGTAATAACCTGGCTGTAAACTGAATCTAGAAGTCCCCTATTACTGTGGTCGTTGGAGTTTTCGAACCTTTAAGTTCCTCGAGCATTTTCCGTGGCGAGGTCTGTCGAAACAGATTATCCAACTGAAAGCGAACCAGAAGGAACCTAAAGCAGCCGTCAGCGCAAATTGAGGTAACACCGCGGTCCTTACATTCCACCAGCTTTCTCAGTAGTTACACAGTCAATTTCTGTCTTACACTTGGCCTTCTCAACATGAATTTTGGCCCTGGTGTTCGCTGCTAGTCGCCGTTCGATGTACGCCCGAATATCTTCCCGTTGCGCGGATAGTTCAATCTTGGTCGCAAGCTGAAGGGCGCTCTGTATATCTTCGGGATACTGCCTACTTGTGATGAATAATTGGAATCCGCCACGACCCATGCATTGGAACAGTGGAAGGAGTGATTCTCGCTGCGATTCTCGGTCGCATTCATCCAGGGCATCAAATACCAGAAATGTCCGGACAAAGGTCGCCAGAGAAGATTTCAGGGCAGCATAAAGTTCCTCAACGGTGGGTCTCTCTCTCTTCTCTTTTCGCAGTTTGTTAACCATGGCCTCAGTGTGCTACGGTGGTGCTCTTCATGGCAAAGTTGTTTAACTGGCAAGTAAGGACATCGTTAGTCTTTTGGTTGCCCTGCTCTTTAAATGGAAGTAGATATATCCGATACCATAATTCTTGTATTTTGTGAGATTGAGGATGTGTTCTATCACTGCGGAACTGGTTTATGCCACATAATTAGCCGGGTTCCTTGTTTTTAGTCGAATGTACATGCCATAGAAATGTTTTTCCAGCTCCTGCTATAAGATAACTTTCATCAGAAAAGGTCTTAAGGTACATCGAAAACTATACATACGGATTCCATAACCCCACAATAGCGAAGATCTCGAGATTCCATCCCTCCAGTTTTTGAATTCTGGGACTTCTAAGAGCCACTGTCCAGTCCCACTTTGACTGGCCACTTATCTCGAGATGCTTGAGGTCACAGTTCTCCGGATATAGGTTGTTAAATACCTTCTGGAAGCTTTTTTGCTCTCTTAGGGACTTCTGGTTCATGGCTTCGGAGTGGAGATCTTGAATAGTTGTATCGACGTTTTGAACGTGACGTGCAATAGCTTTAGACAGCGTTTTAATTAGTATCCCGAGTAAGAATTTCAAGATTAGAGCGCTCATAAATGATCAGCATTCAGAGCAAACATGAACAGCGTTTTATAGCGCTCGAGCCGCGATATATATTGCATTGTCTCTGTCTCTTTCAACGGCAATTTCCATTTGTCCAGTGCCCCCGGAAGCCCTGCTTGGGCTCCAGTGACTTTCGTAGCTCCTCTAACTGTGTAGCACATGCCTGAAGAGGTTGAGGATTCTCCTGACAGCCCTTACTACCGATCTTGGACGCTTGAGTTTGTACGGCGCTCAGTTGGTGAAGGGCTGGCATGTCCGGGTTGTCGATGAGATCTTGCAATGTACTCAGAATTTTGCTAAATGACCCCAGCTCTTCGAACAGATCTTGGAGGTCCTTTGGTGCCCGCTTCAGCGCACCGATGTATCCATACGCTAGAGATGCGACTTTTCCAGCAATCTGAATGACGGCGATAGCGCTCGCGGCAATACCGACTTCGGCCATAACTCTAGGTTGAGGCGGGTACAGAGAAATGAGGAGAAGCGGTTCGTACAGCCTCATGAATTGTTCATATTGTGCAGCCTAATTGAGTGGGGTTTGTCAGAATAGCGTAACGTTGTACAGCGGTGGGGGTCTAGTTATAATACATCGATGCTTAAAATTTGGGATAGCGCTATAGGCGTTAGAGTCAAACGCGCCGCGGCAAAGCTACTGAGCGCTGGTGCACGACCTGTTGATGGACAGTCACTAGTGTATTTTATTCGTCGCGTCTCCTCAGCTCCATCCCCTTTCTCGGCATTGAAAGGTGAAGCTGCACCATCGCACAAAAACTTCTCGGCCTCTGTTTTGCTACAACCGTTTGCTATCCTCCTCAAGACACCACGCAAATGCCGCCCAAACGCCTCCGATCAGACACATCCTATCAATCTTCCGGCAATCCAGCCCCGGTCAATCTCAGTACCGAATTCCTCTCCCTCCTCCCAGCACCAACCCAACAGCAGCTTCTCCTCACCGCCATCAAAAAACATCTCGATATCTACCGTCTTGCGCTGATCGAGCACATCAAAGAAGTCTCCAAACACTCCTCGATAAAGGAGAACTTTGACTTTCTCTCCAAGTACATTTGGCGAGAGATAAATATCGAACATAGCAATCTCGGTGGCTCGAAGCTATACCATGTCAATGAAAAAATTCTGGCTAAGGTGCGGGCTGAGAGCAGCTACGAGACTAAAAAAGTGCGTTGGAGACATTGCGTAAGATTGCGAAAGCTGCAGTTTGTGTGAATTACCTTGTATCGATAAGGCGTCTACCGAAGAAGATATGTTTGAGCTGTTTGTTGGGGGAATGGAAAGGGTAGCAGGGTATATGCGGAATGAGGAGAAGAAGAGATTTTTACAGGCAAATGAGGACTGGGTAGAGAAGTGTAAAGAGCTGTGGGGTATGTGGAGAAGCAACGCAGAAACCGAGCATATGAAATTAGAGACGAGACTATCTCTTTTTCTGTCACTATTTGGAGAGGACTATGTCTACACAATTTTTGATGAGGAGGAGGACGAGGACGAGGATGAGGATTAGGCTCTCTTCTACTAGTGTTCACATTACAAAGTGCTGCACTGAACAAACTCATTCAGCCTCGTCGATTTGATACCTTCATGACAAAGCCATCGTTGGGATACATGGGCCCGAAAGGCTGAGAGTTAAACCTGTGAGAAACTTAAAGGAGAAGAAATGTGGGACTCCATTTGCTAGATACATTTTACCGGTACCCCATTCAAGCCCCCAATCTCTAGATACACGTTTTAGGAAACAGCTTCCATAGATAAGCATACTAGTATTAGTCATAACCATAGCGTCGTAAACGCTATTAAAATATGATAGCCGCCATCTCTTCCCACCTTGCGGAATTTAGCTTTCGTCTCTAGACAAAACAACAATCCCAGCCACAATGGAATCGTTAACTTACATTGAGTTCGTCTTGTGTGAAGCCTAACCTAACACGCGGTACAGTCTTTAGCATCACTCATTGGCAGAATCCTATTCTTCCTCATTCCCCTTAACCTCCAAATCCCTCCTCCACAACTACCGGAAATCTCCATACACAATTTTAATTCCACACTCCCAGTTGAAATACCTACAATTATTCTCAAGATTGGCGCATTCGAAATATTTATCCCCATTCTTGTCCACCTGCTTCCTCGACGGCAATCCGCAATGACACTTCTCGTTCTTATCGCTAAGTCCGACTTTATCGTTCGCTCCCCATCCCACAAAGCTTGTGCTGCAACGGTGAACTGTGTAGACGTAGAAAACGCGCCCGAGGCTGTGGTTAGTCTTGCGGACTGTGCGGCGGACCGGTTTGGCTTGGGGATAGCTGAGGCAGCGACGGTGGAAGAAACGATGTTTTGGAGTAGTTTGAGTGTTTTTATCCGCCAACTTAAGGCGGTCGCTAGAGAATGTCTGCCAAATTAAGGCCAGATAGAACCATGCTATTGGCATTACTGTCGCAGAAAACGTTGTCTACCTTGTTTGACATGAGCTGGTCTAACTGGGCCTCAAAGGCCAACGCAGATACAGCGAGGTTCCGCAAAATTTTGAGGTTCCATCCGTCCAAAGTGGAAATGTGGATGTGCGTTCCACATTTGTTGTCCACAGAAAGGCTGAACTTTACCTCAAGGCCATCGATTACGCTTTCGAGCTGGTTACGCCAATAGCCTTCGTCGTTGTAAAGCAGGACGGGCGAGACAAATTCGAAACCCCCTAATTGATTCAGCAATTCCCCAAGAGACCCTATTTCATTCCATTCACGCAGGTTGATACTGACGCTTGTTCTGCTTGCGGTTGTCGACCACTGTTGGGTCACGGACAACGGACCACTGGACGTATTCGGGGTCTTTATCCTCCAAACAGTCAACCGCAGTGTTCCTAAGCGGCCCAGCCGGCCTGCATATCTTTGAAGCCTGCATATATCCATAAGCCTGGGCCAGCCGGCAAAAGCTTGGGCCGGCCTGCATAAACCGGGCCGGCCTGCATAAGCCTGGCATAAGCCTGGGCCGGCCTGCGTATATTTTTGAGGCCTGCCGAGGCCTGCATATATCTTCGTGGCCTGCATAAGACTTGGCGGCCGGCCAGGCTTCAATTTACGGGCCTGCACAAGCGAAGATCAGGCCCGGCTTCATGCAGGCCGGCCGGGCCGGGCTGCTTAGGAACACTGCAGCCAACCCTCCCACTTTCAGGGCCAGGTCGACCTTGTTTGCCACCTCAGTCCAGCTGTTGAAGGTCTTTTCGTGGGGCGTCAGATACATTTCTAGCTTGATCCCGGACGAAGGGAATAGTGGGAAACAGAGAAGATGTCTGGAGGTAAACCGATGTCTGCTACTCCGGGATCCCTCTCGACTGCAGCGAGCCATCGCTCCATTCACAGTCATCCGCTTGCAGGTCAACAGAGGCCAGAACCCGGTGAATGTCGTCTGCTGTTAGTTCTCTGAATCCTCCCATGCGCAACAGGTACGCGCACAAGTGCTTCATATTGATGATGTAGTTGTGAGGATATTACGAATTCAGTTCAAGCGTTATCGCGCGAGTGTGAAGAGGAGAGCATGTTGGGTAGAGTTTGGAGGCGGTGAGGTGGAACGACGTGTGCGAGTAATAAATGCGACGCGGTATGTCACTACAGTCCAACCGTTGCTCATACCTCTCGATTTATCCCACAATCAATGCTATAATGGATTTCAATATGTTCAATCTCACTGCAGGCAATTATCAGATTCTCTACAGAACTAAGTATGAAGCTCATGTAGAATCTCTAGACGACAAAAAAAACGTGAATGACAAATTTGCTGTGTTGTCATTATGGAAGTGATCGACGACACATTGAAATTCAATGACTAGTCATCTTGGCAGGCATCTCTACAACGAGCTTTCCATTGCATAACCGCTTAGCAGCACCAAATACTTCGCCCCATTCCAGCACAGAATAAACTGTGAATATCACCAGAACAATAGCTGGCTCGTGGTCGCGGTTGCGGGTAGTGAGCGATGCTACATTAGTGATTGCCAGCGGCGTGGTCTTTCTAATGGTGATGCTCGTTCATCCTAACTACAATTCATTTTCATGCACAGGAAACACGATCTAATCTGAACATCTCTGAATTTCTGCGGATTCTAGTTGATTTGCTCGTCGTACGACACAAAGCCTTACGCAGTATGAGTGAAGCCAAAAAATGTCACCCCGAACTTTGGCTGGACTACCGGTGCTAAAGATTATCAGTACGACGGCTCAGAATGAGTGCAGACCTAAGACCATCTTATGTGCCGAAAATTTAAGAATACGCATTATACACTTGAAGGTTTGAACTGATTTTTAACAACTAGATCTTGGATAAGTCGTCACTTGCAATTCCCTTGGAAGACACCTGGTTGGTCGCCCGGGACGTGTGCTGAAGATTCTTGTGATTAGTTTAGACCCATATGACATCGGTGAGTCGGTGAACGTGGATGAATATAAAACATCAGACTCAACACTCATGCCAGGGCCATATCTAGCATAGGTTAGGGTTTTTTTCTATGTATGTCTAGATTAGATTAGATGTAGCATTAAGAGACCGATCTCGAGCACACGAAGAAGAGAGAAAGGGACACAGGGACTCTTAATAGTGGGGACTAGATTTGCTTATCGAGTAAGAGGGCGGAGAGGTGAAGGAACAACTCCGAACGGCACCAAGCCATCACCGACTACCACCAAGACACTGCAAGGCCTCCTACCCACAGCATGTTGTGTAACAGCCTTGCGACCCCACTCTCTACGCAACTTCACCTTCACCTCCACCTCCACCACCTCCAAACTGCCCTCACCCAGACTTCAACTGCTTCACCTAGCACGCCCTGACGTCTCGAACCATTAAACGACCAGCTACAAGTTTCGCAGCCCTGTTTACGATTTCAGAATGTCGACCACAGGTTTGGCGATCGGGTCGCGTGAGAGACACGGCATGGCGCTAAGTTCGCGTTACTTCCAACTAACGCCGAGCTCACGAATAATCCACCGAGGTTCATGCCAACCTACTACTTCTTCCCAGTATGGGATAAGCACAGCGATTCCAAGGCGTTCCAGGCCGCTGCCCACCTCCCGGAGCAGCGCCCAGGACTCAATGCTACTCTAATCAACTGGGGCAACAGGCTGCTGACCCATGTTAAAGAGGGTTCTATCAAAGGTGTCGCTTACTACGTAGGCGAGGATAACGAGTTCAAGCATTTGAAAGCAGATTACGGCAAGGGTTACTCTCTACGTATAAGCAGCGTTGTTCTCGAAACTGGCGAAAAGGTCGCCTTCGGAAGGTTCTTTGAGGCTAGGTGAAACTGAACAGGTGGTGTTTCTATTTGTACGGAATGAGGGAGGGGTTACATGTCGGGACTAACAGGATGGTACATGGTTGTCCGTATGTTTGCTTTCTTAGGGGTTCTGTTTTGTGCTGAATTGTTGACGTTTTCGAGTGAGTCATTAGCGGCTTGGTGTCGACCATGGAAGCGGCTGAAATGCCTGCGTTCTCCTGATAGTTTGAAACCTCTATGATGGGCTCTTGAATAGCTAGAGAGACTCACTGTCGAGTTCACGCTTGGGTCGATGTCAGCACGGAGAAGTGATGGATCGTTCCTCGGCTGGCGTGGTATATAAAGCGTGCTAGAACTTGTGGTCAAATGAGCAGAAAATGGGAGCAAACAGTGCCACCAAGTGAGTCAAATTGAAATTTCATTGACAAAGAAAGCTTTTTGCCTGTTAAAGCTCCTGGAATCTTGTAGAATCCTCTAGAATCCTCCAAAGCCCTGGTAGCCAGAGTCAATCCATCTATCACGGCAAAGATCGCAGAAAAACCATCCCACCAAACCATCAGTGTTGTTTTACTAGGATCATGATAAGCCGCCTACTTTTGTTCCGTAGCTATAACGATGTATGCTTCACGATAGTTTGGGGGTTATAGGTTATGTTACACAATATGTGATAAATCGTGATTAAGTTTCTACCTACAAAATGGTACATTCATTGCATTTCCTTGCCCAATCAAATTGTTGAGGAATATACCATGAAGTAATAATAATACACCGCCGACATAATCCCCGCAATCCTGCAATCACCATACCATTGAGACTATCCCAATTCCCTACCTCCGACCAAGAGCCCTGATATCACCAATTCTACTCTCACCACCACCACGTGAACCACCCCTACCCACATAGCAGAATCTTGTTCACTCACAATAATCACTATCGTCGTCATCATCACCATCGTCGTCATCACCATCGCCATCATCACCATCGCCATTATTACCATTGTCATCATCATCGACGTAGTCAGTCCCATATTCCTCATCCTGCTCATCCTCCCCATCCTCTTCGCTCTCCTCACACTCCTCCTCACACTCCTCATAGTCTATCAATCTGCCCCCATCATAACATAAGACATCGTTCCAATTGGCGTAGTTCCCTTCGCCATAATCGTCACAACCGCAGCACTCAACAAATCAAAGAATCTTGTCGCACCATCATAAAACCCGCAATTCCTTCTGGGATTTGCACAATTGAAAAAGACACCACTCTTACCAGCCTGCTTCCTTGAGGGCAATCCGCAATAGCACTTCATATTCCCGTCTTCAACCCCGATCTGATCTTCCCAGCCCACAAAGTTATTGATTCCTGAGCAGCCAGGAGCCGGGCATGTATAGTATACACGCCCATCATTGCCGTTGGGATTGAAGAAGCCGACGACTCGGCGGACCGGTTCGATGTTGGGATAGTGCGGCAGCGGCGAGTAAATGGAATGGAATGCACGATCGATTTAGACGTCTGCGGCCCAGAGCTCTCGGGCGGTTCAGCAAGATGATGGTTTCGATCGGCCTTTTGTGCGGGGCTGCGGCGACGATTAGACATCGAATTCGGAGAGCTAGGAGAGGAACTACGGCTGCAGTGGTTGGTGCGTAGTGTACGAGGAGTTACAGACTTGGCTAGTTTATGGCGCACCCGAGCAGGCGTCGGGGGGCAGTTTGGAAGTTTGCGTTGACGTCGGTCATGGCTTTTTGGGGGCAGGCTGTATCCACCTGTGCCTTAGTTGTAAAATTTGGAGAAGAGGCCAAACACTTACGCGACGTCTTATCCGAAAGTCTTGCTACCACTGGCGTTGGCGAAGGAGTAACAGGATGTAGATTGCACCGACCTTTCTTGTGAGGTGTCTTCGGAGTAGCACTGGTCTCGACAGAACTTGCGGAAAGTAAATTTGAAGACGACCCCGGCAAGATAGAAAACCCTTTCACCATAATGATAATCGTGTCTGTCGCCTTATCGCGGCCGAACAAGGTACCATGCACGTTGGTTATAGAGTTTGCTTGTGGCAGTGGCGTATTTTCGAAACGCTTGCCCAACGGTACTAATACACGCACGCGAAAATCCACTAAACGACTGCATTCCTTCACCCAGGAAGCAGTCCTAACATTGAAGCCATGGTACTCGCCATATTCTGGCATGGTCTGGTAAACTGTCTCAACTTGGCCACAGACATGCATAGAACACCGTATTGCATCCGGGGCGTTGCTGATATTCATACCCAGTCTTACAATAGAGTCAATAGCTGCAATAGTCGATGAAGCAAGGGAGAAGGGGCTTACGATTGATGTATGGTAGCGTCTAATACCAACGTCTTGTTGGGCAACGCAACGCATTTTGCGCTAACATACACAATATTTCCGGGCGAGTAGAAACTTGTGTCGCAAGGGAAAAAAGCTGTGATGGAAGCCGCGAGGTTGCCATCTGACACGGAGGAACTCAATATACTGTGCTCAGCCGAGCCTTTGACACACAGTCAAATTGGGTACAGGTACAGTGGCAACGTAGCGTTTAGACCGCGTCTGGCACCGTCACTTCCGATTCCAAAGCAACTAACCAGCAATGAAGGCGGATGCAAATTTTATAGACGAAGACATTTTGGTAATCGACTGTCTGGATAGATAGGATATCGTATGATGCGTGCCGCTCGCTCTGGGCTTCTACCGCCGTTTTGGGAATGTCAGCCGGCGCCACCTACGTAAACGCGGCATTCTAGGTTTAGATGTGTAAACAGAAGCACACTCGACAAATTCCCAAACGCGATATGAAGGGAGAACTATGTGCATAGACTTAGGTACAGAGAGAAAAGAAGAAGGAGCGACTTATATACTTAAGTACTGTACCGATCACTATGGTTCGGACGTCAGCAGTCAGACGGGGTGTCCGTCCGGGGTTTTTTTCGTGTCGGTCAGCGTCAGTTTGATGCTGCCCGAGTGATCGGTACAGTACTTACCACCTAAAAAAGTGTTTTTTATTGACTGTGAGTATCTTGTTTATCTATGGAATGGTTGTCATATTGTCTAGGAAGCATTTGGAAATTTTGGGGAACGGTTGGGGAACGGTTTCCTGATGGTTAGTATCTTCAAACCGCTTTATAAAGTACCCCTTTTTTCATGTAGTAAGTACAGAGAATCTTCGGGTATATCTTCGGATATGCCGGCGCCACCCTTTGCCACTCTTTGCCATTCTTGTCATGGATATCTATGCAACTGCAAAGACTCTCTCAACGTTCCTAAGCGGCGCTAAGAGCGGCTTTGGACATAGCCTGTCGCCTCTGTAACGATGAAATATCCGCACACATCCGCCAAATCCGTACATATCCGCAATTGCGAAGCGGGTAGGCCGGCAGCCTAGCACAAGAACACTTTACCTGTGTTCTATTTTGATCCAAACTATCGTTTATACATTCGTTGTACCCCGTAGCATGGATATCTTCCCTCCTCACTCTAAAAGGCAATGACAACGGGACGGTGAAATTCCCCTAATAAAAAAGGCGCAAACATTAGTACTATGGTGCCTCCCAAAAGCCGTTGATGAAGAACAATCCCAGCCGTATGCGCCCACCCAAAAGCCCACAATGAACCCAAAACACCCATATTACCAATAAGTTGGATTTCCTCTCATCTGCTTCTGCGCGGCCTCTGCGGTGGCTTGCTCGCTCGCAGTCGCCCGCTCAATTGTGACCTGCACCACTTGCTCCAACTTCACAAATCCTTCCTGACTACTCGCCGTAGAAGTGGCTTCATGGATCTCGCTTCTGTTTATGCCGCATGCTGGTCCTACACATCCCACCGTCGTACTGTTTCCGTACGGATGACTTGCGTTCATTTGGATACCCCCGATCCCCCCCGTCCCCCCCGTCCCCCCCGCGAACGAATGATCTCCCGAACGCTGCTGGTACATGATGGTTCGCCGTGTCACAAGGTATAGTATCACATCTACCCAGCCACAGGACGTCATGCATACGCCGGCAAAGAGGAGAAACTTGTCGCTGGGGTTTTTCCCAGATAGGGAGGACATGCGGAAGGCGGCTAGCGGAAGTGTCAGGCACGTATACGCTACTGGGTAGACGAGCATGAGGCGGGCGATGCGTTGGATGGTGCGGGCTTGGACGCCAGCAGTGGAATTGAGGGCGAAATTATGTCGAAGAACAAAGAAGATTACTACACTTGGTGTCAAAAGGGGATTCGACAGCCAATGGAGGTGAGATATGTACTAGCATATAGAGCAAATGTTCCAACTTGGCAGATAAAGATCCAGAGGTAGTGGACAAGTAATCGCTATAACTCAATCCCACGATTAGCCAGCCATCCACGCAATGGAACGGAGGGCTCACCTACCTCATCGCGGTATTCCTCAGAAATCCAACACCATGCCCCGGCACTAACATAAAGCGCCTCGTTACGATGCAGAATTGGCGAAGCCAGAGACACCGCCATGCAAAAGGCCCACAACCCCAATACTATCCCACAAAACCACCCATACGACAAGCTCTTCCGCAAAACAAGAACGTAGAACGTCTGAATTGCTATTCCTAGCGAGAACATCCCGCTCGATACATCTCCCACCTGCACCAACCATCCCTGAGTGTTGCATGCAGTTGTGGGTGCTAAGATCGCTCCCTTGTGGACCCAGTGCAGAGAAAATGAGAACGAGAGTGCTTGCTGGAAGTCGGCAACGAGAAGGTTTAAAATGAGTACCAATGGCTGGTTGAAGCGGAGCGGCGATGGCTGATATTTTTTTTTATTGCTCAGTCGGTAGACGATGAATATAATGGCTCCACCAGTGCTTATTAAGGAGAGGAAGGCGAAAGTTGCGATCACAATGAGGCCCGGTCGAAGATGTGCTGGTAGCGGGTCGAGAGTGAGCGGATACGGATAGTAGCCCATCGTGTGGCCTTCTGCTACACAGTGCGGTCGATCAGTATTTTTGGGCTACAGCAATACCAAGAGGTAAACACCGGCTTAAGTATTTCTCACCACGTTATTTTCCCGCTTGGAAATCCAATGGGAAGTCGTCTGATTAAATTTATGCAAGTAGCGCTACTTGTAAACCCGGTACCAGCTGCGGGATTAGGTAGGAGGGGTGAGATGCTCACGCCCAGGGAGTTCGGCATATAATGCCATGAGATGTTGACTGAACTTCCCCATGCCAGCCCTCGGTTAGTCCGATTCCAAACGTCAATTCCTAGTCTTTTTCGGAGATTTTTGGCATTGGAATATTATTCAATCGAGATCGAAAGAGAACCCACCGACTATGCTATGCTTTGGGCTCTAGTATGAAAGATTTATTCGCTCCCCGCCAAGTCGAGCGCGAGATGTCTGGGTCGATGGAATAGAGCTATTAGCCTGGAAGTTGTATTGTTTCTTTGCACAGACTGTATTCTTCCATGTATGTAATCTATATCTCCACCTACCGGTATGCAGGACAACTGCCTTCCTATATATCTTTTCGAAGATTTGGTGTTTGCATATGTATGTTATTCACCTGTTTCTTCACTAAACTGTCTCTCACTTGGCCTTCGCTCACGAGACGATAGTGCTCTATCTAGCATACTCTATCTAACTAACCATTAGAGTCTTCACCCCACAAAACATCTATTGCAAGCCATCGCTAGTAAATAGCGCCAATTCATACTAAAAGCGCGTAATATAAGGTTCTAAACTCCAAGCGCCACAGCCCACAAGCCTCTGTAGGTAATTTAATTGTGTCTTTGGTATGATCATGCAAAAGAATAATAAGTACGTTCCAAAGCTTCGGATCCAGTAACGTACTCTACTGTCGCATCTCCGTCCCGGGTATATAATTTTCTAGCTCTACCAAAGTTTGGCGTGAAACGACACATATATAGTAGATTCTTGGCTGGATATATGCTACCTAATCTTATATTAGAAATCAGCTAAGCATGACTACAGTTAGGCCCAGCACAAACCTTAAGCTTATTGCTCAGAGCTCGGTCAATTATTGACCGGACGGCGCCTGAGTCGATAATGACGGATAGGGGTCAAGAAAAATATTATGTCTTAGGCCCGAATCGATCATAAGTGTGCATTTTGCCCTGGTCCATCTGGCGAGCCCTAAAACGCAAACCTGTATCAGCCTGCCTAGGAAACATTATAACTTGTATATAAAGAGCTCAGGGAACCGATCAAGTTGGCGTAGGGCCACATGGTACAGTACATACTTATGTGAGACGCACGTAGGAGGCCTATTTAGGTACCGGGGATAACGGCCACTAGTAGAAGGTAGAACTTTTAAGGCACCGTGAAATAGCTAGTACTCTTTACACAGCTGCCTGTAGATCTACAGTCGATCACACTGTCAACTTCCTGAATCGGTGGGATTCCTCGGAACCCGGACATAAATTTCGTATCTACTCGGAGTTTCACAGTCTCGGAAAATGCACATTCTATTCTGCAATATGTTTGCTATAGCTATCGTCATATCCTACCGGGATATACCAGGCAGAGTTGGAGGTTGTTTCCAGTAGCTTTCAATTTCGAGAGTTAGGCGTCATCGAACGGATAGAATTGTTTCGGAGTTTATGCTTGACCTACCATACTGGGATCCGGGGTCGAGCGCCAGGGCCACGTTAACCGCCCATGTTGGATTCTACGAATTTCATTGGTGCTTGGGCGAGTTTGCAGACCTCTCGTACCTACGATTAATTGGCAATTAGAATGGTAAAAATGGGTAATCCCATGGGGGCCGTCTGACGAGGTGGTGTCTTGGGATCTCTTGGCAGTATAAGAATCGGAATGAATACAATAGTACCCATTTCTGGCAAGTAACTACACTTAACTGGGAATTATCAGGAACGGCATTAACAATATTGGTAAAGCGTTGGAGGAATTTGACCAAAAACAGCTGATTTTCTGCGTACCGATTGATGTCGTGAATCAACCCTTCCTCACAGCGCAGCGAGCATTAGAGTCTGGGCACGATGACACGTCCGATCTCTTTCTCCCCGACACAATTTGTGTTATCGTAACTAAACGAAAACGAAAACGACATCTTGGATGAGACTTGGCCGTGATTGGGGCTTTTCGACCTCACGCGCAAAGTCTCCCATCCGAATGGACTCTAACTCTCCCAGGTTAACAGTGCCCCGAAATCATTCGGCATCCTATTCAAAAGTAACCTTGCGCTAGTAAGAATTGATATGGCATGTTGTCTCGATCGACATGGCATTGGGCTATTCTGACTTCAGCGCACATTCCGTCTGTATGGCTATTATAGATAATACTCTCTTGTTACGACGTTGCATATATCTACTACGAACTTTTAAATGTGTACTTATACATAACTCGGGCTTCCGGGGCTGAAACTATTGAACGAAATCCTGAACTGAACTGGATGATACCCCATGATCCTGTCAAGCCGCAGTTCAAAACTACAGAAGCGAAGGGGGAATTGCAGGTATCTAAGGCCCAAAGGTGTCACATGTAAGAGGGTAGCGCGGAGACAAAGCCGCAGAACCTCGTCTAGTCTCGGACCCCGGGACTACCTAGATATAGTGAACCTCGGCACGCGCAATAGCGGATCTGTGGGCAATTAACCGCGCGGAATAGGTGCGTTTAACGTGAAAGGTATTAGGGCCTCTCCTTTGGTCGTCGATATTCCCCCAAAAACCCACTAGCGGTTCCTGGATTGTCAACGAAGTATCAAAGAGCTTGATATTATAGAGGGAAAAAGATCCTTCAGATCTTTACCGAGGGATTTGGAATACCCTTTTTCCGGCAAAATATGCATGGTAACCGCCTACTTGTAGTAGGTAGTACATGCTCACGCCACATATAGGTAGACAGACGTCGAGCTCAAACGCTGCTTATGCGTATCATTCACATCCATCTTAAATTGCATCCGCTAATATTAGGTAGAGTGCATACAGATGATCCATACCTCGTGTTCCACAGTATTCTATCCTTATGCACCGCAAGGTATTGCTGACATAAAACTTGTAGTCATACAGCGGGATCTCGAACGACAAGGCGCATTGCGTGGGAGACAAGGTACATGGCCGTGGCATATTTGTTTCGACGAGATTTTCATGCATGATTTATCCTTCCCTGGTTCATTCAGATATACCGAAACCCGGACACCGCTTGAAGTTTAAACTCCAAGCCTTCAGCCCGATATCCAGAATTATTATCATTATATGTTCCGACCCATTGGCGAACCCACCAATTCACGAACTGGACTGACCGGTTCGCAATATTTTGTCCCGTTTGCAACCCGGACAAGAGGTTCGTGAACTGGTAATTTATACAAACCTTATCTGTTTAATGTTATTACAAGTTGCAGGTATGGATTCGGAGACGATAATTAGCTCAACAACTCTCAACAACATCCCTCGAATTCAGCATGATGCAATCTTCGAACCCTTGTCGAGTTATCACCACTATATATATGTATTACATCATGCAGTCTCCTGTATTATGAATATGTACCGGTCACTCTATACACGAAGTCAAGACCAAATCTCTTCACCTGTCGCAGGGTCAAACAAATTTCCAACCTGCACGAGGTGCATAAGATTGCGAAGCCGAGTCATGCGTAGTGATAGGAGATCAAGTATTGCCATTTATGGATACTAAAGTATACTCACAGGTCTTATACCGTCTTGGTTGCAGGTCCCTGACTTGCCTGGTGGATTAAATCTCGTACTTTGGCAAAGTCGTATACTGGATCACCAGCTAGCAAACCGGTCAAAATTCGCGAACGGGCAAAGTTCGTGTATCGGTCGGAACATATAAAGTCCTCCGGTGAAGTATCTCAAAGGTCCGCCGAGCGGGAAGCAATTCCTGGTTTCAGTCACGGGACCTGCCTGGACGTTATGTAAAATACAGTTGCGGAAAAATAGTGATTACTGCTGCTAAATATCTCCTTTCTTAATTACTATCCACTAGTTAGCTCTCTCTTCGATATATCAGCGTCGCTGCCACCCACAACTGGCATTGGGGTATTCGCAACCAGCGCCCGGAACGACGGGCGATGCTTTCCGGGCGGTTATGAAGGCAAGGCACTTAGTAAGGTGACTCCAACAACGTGTATAGAAGGAAGGACGAAATGTGATGGTTCGAGGGAGGGTGCAGAAGTAGCACCTTGAGCAATTGGTCTTGCCCCCCCGTACATCAGCATCAGGCAAACATCCGAGTTGTTGAACTACTCGAACAGCTCTCCTCACCGTCAAGGAAGATCTGTGGAAATGGGTGGGAACTCAGGACTTGGTCAACAAGGTTACTACTTCTAGAGAGACGGATCTGACGTGATTCCATCGATTTTGGATGGTTTCGGTTGTGGAATTCTTTGACGTCTCGAGCTATCAAAGTCAGTTCGGTAGTCTTACCAAACCCACAATCCGCATTGCCGCAAGTGATGTATTATGAGTATATAATCAAATTTTTATATGTTTTCTATTGGCATCTTAGCACAGCACCTTGCAGGCCAGACCGCTTAGGAAGACTAGATGCAAGGTTGAGCGGGCCTTGGGGAAGGTATCAGTACGGTAGGAAGCTGTGTCCGAAGCTCTCAGAGATATGACCCCGTAGAGAAAGATGAGCAGTTGTAGGTAGCGGCGGAGGCGCCGGACTACATGTCTTGACCATCCTTCCGAAACTGACGGCAATTCTGAATGGAGACGAATGATTAGACCGTCCAGAATCAAGTACTTACTCCGGCGTGGACTAATAGCCGCTGTAGTGCGATATGAAAGGTCTTTGGCCAGTATCGCACCTGAAACCAGCTGGCTCGGGACCAGGTCTCGGGACTGGCAAGACTGGAGCTAAGGGTGTAGCTAAACGGCAATAGTCTCGGAGCAGTATATTGTGCCCGAGACTAAGAAGACCCTTTCGTTTGGCAGCTCCGACAGCTAGTGAGCTAGTGTTAGGCAGCACAGATTGAAGCATAGCGCCGCAATTCAGGTACGAAATCACCCTAATATTTGCCCTAAGAGGAGCTGGGGGTACGTCCGACATGTCATACACAACTGGTCGTTTGTTTGCCCCAGATCCCACCAATAGTTCAATTCAAAGTCAATATTTACGCCTCCTTCACTCTTCCTCTTCCTCCATTCCTCCATTGCAACTACCAGCCAGCTTCCACAGGTACACGACCCCACATCAAGCGAGCACACTCACCCCTCAACTCCTCATCCACTACGATCCTCTAATGTGAACCCCCTAAGGACTCAATACTAAAGCACTGTACTAACACCTCCACTTTTTGTTCACACCTCACCAACAATGCTACTACAGAAACCCACCCTCGCCTCCTTGCAAAAGCACTGGCAAAAACACAGCCCCGCCGCCGTCGAACCACGTCCTCCTTTCAGCCCACCGGGAAACGCTCGAGTTTGGTCCTGCAGCTGCCGCACGTAGGCTACAGCCGGAGGCCCTGCACCTCCTCTACGTTGTTCAAAAGTTCCGCCGCCCAAGAGATACCCAGAATGCCGCCCGGGTCCCGCTCCTCCACTACTGCGTCACTAGGAGTGTTAACAAGTATCGGGAAGTATTGGTGGTAGCAGGCATCGCACCTAGTGGTAGTCCACGTCGTCCTTAGGATGAGATAGAGGTAAGGTATCCCTTTCAAACGTATCCTTTATCTACATTCGATAGAATCACAGCTCCTCTATCTTCAGTTGTATTTGAGAACACTGCTGACGAGTCTGCCGGAAGCTAGCAACAGCGCTAGAATCTTCTACTTCCAGGGCAAGAAATATTAAGTAGTAGCAGAACATATCAAGATCCCGCTCTGAGTCGATGGGTTCGTTTTTTCCGGAATAGGAAGCTCATAATCACACCAAATTATTAGCCCAAGTTTCCACAAAGAAAGCAGGTCTTTCGGTGTGCCAAGGACTGGGTAATGAAGCTGCGTTTCTTAATTACTTTAGTCCTGAATACACGACGATGATTAAAGATCTGCCGGTGAAGCTGAACAAGGACACTTAGAAAAACCTTTCTATTTGAAATCAAAGGTGTACCGAAGGTCTGTGTTTGCTTGTAGTAGAGAAGGCGTGTCCGGGACATACCCTACTCAACCTTACCAGAGCCTTTCGCAAGGCTTATAACGGAAGGAGCGGCTGCGGGGAATAACCCTCCGAGATATACTGGACAAAGGTTAGATGTACGTACAGTGGGGAGGTTGGCGGGGTCCAAAAGAGTGGGGTTTTCGGTAGAAAGAGATGAAAAGTGAATAATAATGCATTAGTGAGAACGTTGCGTATTTTCTGTATGATAATAGATACTGTCCGGCGATATCTCTCGCACAGATTGTATCAGAGTATAAAAGAGTGATCTTGATAGGTTTGAAGCCTGCGACCTCACTCAATGTTTACAGAACTGCAGGTTTCGAACCTGAAACCAGCGATTACAACGCCTGGAGTTTCTAACACCAGCTTAGCTAAGTGCTTAGTTGTTATACATGCACTGGTTTTGGCCTGATCATGTAAAACTTTTCTCATAGATTCTGAGCAAAGCCATAGTAGGTGGAATCTGGTGGATAAGGCCAAGCAAAAGAATGATCTCTGCAGGATTCAGGTCTGTAGTGTTTGCAGCACTAATTGAGTACTGCAGGTTTCGAGCCTGCGGCCTTAGTGTTTACAATACTGTAGGCTTCGAACCCGTATCTGGTGCTTCTAGCACCATGCTCAGCTGGTTAAGCTAAGCGGCCAGATATATATGTTCCGACCGATACACGAATTTTGACTGGTTCGCGAACTGGGGATCTAGCATGCGACCTTGCCAAAGTACGAGATATAATCCCACCAGGCAAGCCAGGGAGCCATGCAACAAAGATGGTATAAGACCTATGATACGAATACTTGGCGTCCCAGCTGCTCCAAGAACTTCAATGCTCGGTCTCCTATCAATCGCGATGTTAGTTTAGCAACTTAAGCACCTCGCAGTGTTGGAAATCTACTTGACCTTGCGCCAGGTAGAGATAGAGCAGCCAGTTTGGTCTTGACTTCGTGTATATAGAGTGTTGACACGTATACACTGCTGTGAGCGTTGAAAGCTCGTCGATTGTCTCCTGTCTGTCTGTACAAGTCTAAGTCTAAGAAGAAAGACGAGAAAAGGAGAAAGCTAAAAAGGACACGATGTCTATAATGCTATACTAGAAATGGAAACCCACGTAACAGCAAAGCAGCCACATAATGCCGGTCGATGATCTCGGGCGAAAGCCCATTATCTCCGTCAACATATAGTGACCGGCAGATATTCATAATACAGGAAATGTGACGAATACTGCATGAAGTAATGCATAGATATAGTGGCAGTGACTCGATAAGGGCTCGGAGATTGCATTTTGCTAAATTCGATGGAAGCTGAGAGCCAGCTTAGCTAGTTAGTATCACGTCCATTCTCGCAACTTGTAATGAATTTAAATGGGTCGAGTTCGCATAAATTGACCAGTTCGTAAACTGGTGGGTTCGCCAATGGGTTGGAACATATATATATTGATTCCAGCTATGGTAACGTAAAGTTTCTTATATAGTGCAAAGCTCAGATGCAGTGAGTAATTATGGTGAGGTGCGAAAAGAAGAGAACGAGTAAAAGAGTAATTTCTGCCGGTTTTGAACTTACAACACTAATTGAGTACTACAGATTTCGAGTCTCGACCTTAGTGTTTACAGTACAGCAGGTTTCGGATCCATTCGGCGTTGTAGCAACTGGCATTTCTGGTACCAGCTAAGTTAAGTCCTCAGTTCTAATTGCAATGGCTTCAACCATGGTCAGGTGAGGTTAGCTGCTACTTGGTACATAACTTCCGAGCAATATTCGTTTCGGTGGGGTTGGGTGGGCAAAAGAAGAGAGGTTTTGAGTCTGTGATATTGGTATTTATAGTAATAATCTAGTTGGATACTGCAGGTTTCAATCTGTCACCTCATGGGCTTAATGTTTACAGCACTGCAGGTTTGAACCCGCGCCCAGTGTTTATAACGCCTTGCGTTTCTAGGGTCAGCTGAATTAAGTGCTCAGCAGTTGTATATAAAGTTTCTTATACATAACTTCTAAGAAAAGCTCATAGTATTATTTCTTTCGGTAGAATTAGGTAGGTTATTGCTAGTGATGGGCGTGAGACGGGACGACTTGAGCTTCAGATCTCGAGCTGGCTCGGCCAGAAAGTGGGAATGTGTCAATTTGGGTTTGCAAAACTAAAAGCTCGAGCTTTGACGCACGCTTTCATGAGTCTCTCCCGCAACACTCGAGCGTCTGGCCAGGCCGGCTCTGGTCCATCATTAGTTACGGCTGCGACCGGGCAAAGGAAAAGCAAAAGAATAATCTTTACGGGTTTGGAGGCTACGATCTTTTAGTGTTTACAGCACAAATTGAGCACTTCAGGTTTTGAGCCTGCCATCTCAGTGTACGTGTTTACAGCACGCAAATACTCGGCGTTTACAACACTAGTGTTTCTTACACCAATTGAATACTGCTGGTTTGCAGTCTGTTTACAACAGTGGGTTTCGAACCCACACTCGGCGTTTACAACACCTAGCACTGCAGGTTTCGAACCTACACCCGGACGCTCGGTGTTTCTGGTACTAGCTAAGCAAAGTCCTCAATCGTTGTATATGTGTTCAGCCATGGTCATGTAAAGTTTCTAATGTATAGAGTATGTATGAAATGTTCAGTCACGTCATCTAGATTTAAATCCCGCCATGTCCCATCGGTTGCACATCCTGGTACTTTGCGACGTGTAAGGATACTGACACAGGGAAGGTAGAATCGGGAATGATTCAATTGTATGGGATCGATTCCCGATCTCGCGTTCCATGTGCAGATGCATATCCTACGTTCCCGGTGGATCGTGTAACAGGGTCCTCCCTGAACGGACTTACAGCCCGCCGCCTGCGCACTACAGACCCACTCTATCTATAAAGATACTGCAAATAATAATGATCTATGAGGCAATAAAACTCTAACGTCTACCGACTAGGGCTCGGCTTCCCGTCAACGTCGGCAAATGGAACGTGCACGTCTGGGATGAAGATATACCCTTCCACCCCTTAACGACAAGGCCGACCTGGCGGGTTTATCTAAGAGAGGATCGTAGGGATTGGAGGGGATTTTCATGGTAAGGGTGGGCGGAAGAGGGGGTCGTATTACGCTGGAATCTTCCCCTGCTAAGCGTATCCCAGGAACTGTTAAACAGAGGAAGTTTCCGGGGTTTGAATACCAGTTACTGATGCTGATGGATGGGACAGACACCGCAGAGGGATGGCCCATGACCGAGACATGGTCTGGTTTTACTCGACCAAAGCCAAACTCTCACAACCTATTCATAACCAGAATAATGAGAGTCTTCCCGGTTTGTATTGTATTAGTAGGAAATAGCCCGGGGAGTCACGGAGCTCACGTATCACACGAGATGATCCGTCTTTAAGACTTCTACGAACCTCTCGTGAACATAGAAAGTTCTTGAACTTTCTGTCACCTCCGTCGTGTTTGTAAAGATGGGTTTATTCGCTATGCCCTACTGCTTCTTCACCTCTCACCGGTTTTTGGCTGGCCTGGGAGTGAAAAACATGGCGCAAGCGGCCCTACGTAAACCGATAACAAAAGAAGAGATGGTTGGGCACTACAGGTTTCAAACCGTACTCCGTGTTTAGAGCACCTGGCGTTTACGCTCCTAGGCCTGGCGTTTACAGCACCATACTTTGCCTTCTGGGCTAAGTGATCAGCTCTTATTCATTCGCTGATCTTGCAGGATTTTGGCTCGCTGGATCTAGAACTTTGGTTAGCATAAAGTGAACTATAACAATTACGCAAACATAAGATATGTTACAATGCTGTATATGCTCTCCCAAGTCTCGAAGGATATGGTGGTGCTCACGAGGCAAACGCCGAATAGGTAGTCCGTATGGTGTGAAAACGAGCTATCATATTAAGTTCACCAAATATAATAGCTCGGAACACCCAACCCGGCGGTGTTTGGTAGGCGGGGTAGGTGGTTTAGCGGAGGTTAGAGTATATCCCCCCCACTTCATACATGCGCACTCGGCATACGCAAACTGTGGACATCACTATAGATAAAATTCCACCCAGCCTTCCGCTGCTACGCGTGTAACATCCAAAACACCGGGTAAATGGACGGACTATTAGATTGGCTTAGAGAATAACCGTTTGTCTACAAGTTCCATCGATTATCGAACTACGGATTATCATCTCTCTCCCCCTCCCCCGTCTCTGCCCTCATCTGCAGCCGTCAATTCTCAGTAGTGGAATAGTAGTCATCTGAGCAAAAACCCGGGTACAAACCCTCCTGCATTTCAATGGGTAGAGCTACGCATTGGTTCCAGACCAGTCTATGAAGACCTGTGTGCCAACACACGAGCTTCGCATTTTGTTAATTGGTTGGTCAATTGGCCTCCGCCACCACTCGTCAACGTGGAGATGTGGAGTACCGCTATCCATTCTGATTGTCAATATAATATGATCGCCATTATCAATGTATGTGTGGCATCCTATCGACGAATGGCTGGTACTTGGATTGATGTGCTCGATCGGAGATCGCTCGGGAATCGGGAGCGTGCTCAAGTTCGATAAATGAGCTGCAGTCGAGCTGCAGTATCATTGAACCTATCGAATCATTTGGCAAGCTATTCCTGTACGCCGCCCACAACTATTTTCCCTAGACTATTGCGAATGATTGGTCATGATTCATTGCAAAGTGCAAAAATGCAGCCGTTATTCGATACACTTACGTCAAAGTACGCAGGGGTACACCGGTGTACATCCGTAACCTAATGGTAGAGAGGTATACCAGCAGACGAAGATTTGATATATGTACGTCGAAGTACGTGAGATTGTACTTAGGGCTGCATAAAACTAGATGGGGCAAATAGCAGGTGGGGATCAAAAAACGAATGGAGAAGCTAGATGGGTTCACCCATATGATGCCTGAATAGTAGTTAATGCTGGGAAGGCTGGTGATTTTTGTGGAACGCTCTCAATCATTCCACCCGAAACTCTCACGCTCCCCAGTCGGTAAGTAACGCAGATTATCTGAGGAAAAATAAAGCTTTCCCATTAAAAATACTAGTTCCTAGATACTAGTTCATGAGTCGTAATTGTCTGTGGTATCATAACAATCCCCTTATCTACCGTCCCCACCTCCCCACAAACTCCGCCTTCCTCCCATCGCCCCCCGTATCCCCACGCTCCCTTTCAACCTCATCAACCTTTCCAACCAACCTCCCCATCAACGCAGCAACAACCTTCACCCCCTTCTCCACCTCATCTACCCCGGCAATCACCTCCCTCCTCACCACTGCCATCTCTCCCACCTCCTTGTACTCATTCCCAGCCCAGAGCGCATCTTCGAGCACCCTTACCACCGTCGCCGCCTCCGCCGCTGCAGCCTCCCACGAAGCTGTAGATAGCTCTATCGCGCCATCAACTTTTGCCGCTAACGCCGCGATCTGCGCCGAAAGGAACGCCTCGCCAATAATTGGTGCCACCGGCCCAGTGCGGGTCGGCGATGCGGGAGGCAGTGAAATCCCCACGTGCGACAGTAGTGCGAGCTCGGGGTAGTTACCGCGGAAGTCGAGGGAGGACCTACCGCGGCGGTGGGAGGGGACGAGGTGGGGTACGCGGCCGAGTTTTACGGGGGAGCCGAGGCGGCGGGGTTGCGGCTGGGGAGGGGGCGGGGGTGTAGTGGGGCGTGGAGAAGAGACGGCGGAGGACTCTCGGGAGATGGTAGCGATGAGGGTTAGTATAGCGGTGTCCCGGTCGTGGCTCGAAGATAGCATCGATGTCATTGCTATAGTGCGGTTCCGTAGGTGCTCTAGCACCGCACAGATGTATTCGCCGCCGACAACCCAGTTCTCGCCGCGCTCCTTGCGCGCAGAAGAGATCTTGGAGACCAGCGGCGCAAGGAATTGATTGTATGCTACGCCGCGGGCTACGGTCGGGATGTCAGCGTATAACGCGTCGATCTCGTGCTGCAGTGCGTCCGTTGATTCATCGTCCCCCTCCTCGGCGTCAAACGCAAGAAACACATGATCGAGCCGTTTCCTGACCGCACTCGTTTCTAGTCGTGCTAGCTTCTCAACCAACGCCTCAACGCGACCAACAACCTCGTCCATCTCCCCGTCCTCAGCAACCACCAACTTCCCCGCCAACTGCTGCAACCGGGCAAGAACTCTATCATCGCTCTCGAGGATCTTCTGTACCTCTTTCACCTCCTTCGCATGCGGGAACACCGTCTCCCGCAGATCCGCAACCTCCTCGTTCAGCATCCCCACAAGATCATCGACCGCTTGCTGCAGCTCCTCCTTCTCCGCCGCCCACTTCCGCCGTCGTCCAACCTCCAACTTCCGTTTCCGCTCGCGCTCCGCACGCCGCCGACTTCGCATCCCGGAAAGTATTGCCGTCTGCTGCTGCTGCTCCTGCGTGTGCTGCCGCAACAGCCGCGTCGACGCGTTGAGTGCCTCCGTCTCCGAGATAAGCGTGCTCTCGGATTTAACGCCGGGAGAGGGGGAGGGGGGCGATTTGAGGAGCTTTTGGAGTGCTCCGGTTTTTTGGAGGTGTGCTTCGAGTGCGTGCTCTTCGGCGCTGAGAAGTGTTGCGTCTGATAGATACGTGCTGATGTAGGAGGCGACGGGGTCGGCGGTTTTGGCATGCGAGAAGGCCCAGGATATGTCCGGTGCGCCGAGGGATGAGGAGTGCGAGTAAAGAACGGAGAGGAGGTAAGCTTCGGCGTCCATTGTTGTTGTTGCTGTTGATGGGTGATAGTGATGGGATGTCAGCTAGGTTGCGGAGGTGGAGGCTGAAAATTATGATGTGCCCTGCAGTTTTGCCCTAACAGACTACAGGTAGCTTAGGAAGACACATAATCAACCCTATACAACCCAACCGATGCACCATATGACATCAATTCTGATGGACTATATACTGTTGTCAAAAAGCGAGACTAATTTGACCGTTTAGACTCTTATTTGCGGATGGAATCAATTCTATCAGCGGTTGAAGCATGAGGCAAACACAAACGACCAGACATGATCCCATTTTCTAACCATTGATGAACAGTAATGCAATGGCCTCGCTTTTTCACAGCAGCATATAGTGTCACCTGCAACTGGAGCGAGAGCGGAACATACATGCATGTCTAGATTGCGCGAAGGATATTGCAATCCGGGTAGCACTGCGCATGAACTTGCTATCCCACCCATATCCTGCCTTCCATCACCTCTCCCAATCGCACCCAAATCACCCCGTAGAATCTGTAACGCCCATGAACTCGATCAGAAAAGGGTTATGATAAATGGATTTCAACTCCCCTAGTCTAGTAGTATGCTATGGTATGCCCCCTCCTCTCATCCCGCCACCTCTCTCCGTATATGGTATCCAAAACATGCCCCACAAACAAAACCCCCATACAATAACGTACGTAGCTAATGGTACACCCACAAGCAATCTCAACAGAAATAAACCCAGACCCCAATCTCACAGCTGTAGAAAGAAAGAAAAACGAACTCCGAAGCGTATAAATAATGCACCATAAACAAAACACCCAAATCAGACAACGTATTGCAAATTAGCATTCCACCCTCCACCTTCCCCCCACCCCCATTATGACGAATCATACCCGCTCCCCGGACCTCCATCTGATGTCTGCACGCCCACGCCTACCAACTCTTCTGGCTCCTGCTTGCCCGTGCTCTTGAAACTATACATCCTTGCCGCGCAATCCTCACCTCCCGTCACCATCTTCGAGTCACTAAGACCCACACACGTCACCGGTCCCGCATGCCCTGTAACAGTACGTTGACAGCGGCCGGTATTCACATCCCAGACCTTCACCATTGAGTCCTGAGCACCAGAGACGACTCTAAGCGAGTCGGCGGCGAGTGCCCACACCCCCTCAACATGTCCAAACAGTGTCTTGAAGCACCGGCCCGAAGCCACGTCCCAGAACTTCACCGTGCTGTCGAGCGCGGCAGTAACGAGCATCCCTGGCGGAGGCTTTCGCGAGCGCTGTTTTTTGTTTTGAAGAAGCGGGTCGCGGTAATCCCACGGTGTTGGGGCGGGGGTACTGGATTCGGGTTCGGTTGGTAGCAGCGGCTTGTAATCGGGGAGAGAGATTGGTATCACTTGTTGTACGTGTCCCACGTGTCCCTCGAAGGTGCGGACGCATGTGCGTGCGTCGAGATCCCACATTTTCACTGTCTGGTCGTCGGACGCGGAAAAGATTGTTCTCGAGTCTGTGTCGAGCCGCACGGAGTTGACCCAGTCGCCGTGGCCCTTGAGTGCAAAGCATGATTTGTCTGCAAAATTCCAAACTTTGATGGTTTTGTCAACGGACCCTGATACGAGAAGGGTGGAGTCGAAGTGAAGGCAGACAACACCGTCAGTGTGGCCTGGTAGGGTGGAGATGCATTTCCCTGTGCGGTAGTTCCAGATCTTGAGGGTATTGTCCATGGAGCCCGATATGAGCTTTGTTTCGTCAAACTGGAGAGCGCGGACGCCGGATGTGTGGCCGACTAGTGTGCGGGTCTCCTCCCCAGTTTCGATGTCCCAAATCTTGATGGTTGAGTCATAGGAACCCGTGGCCAGGAACTTTTCGTCGAATTGTAGACACATTATCCCATCTGTGTGGCCCTTAAAGATTTTCTTTGTACACCGCCCTCGCCGCCAATTGGCTTCTACCTTGTATCGCTCCGAGAACACCTTCTTCCACGGCTGCGTTCGAGGGCTGCAGGAACCTTCTACCTCCATTTTATCCTCACGCTGGCACGGGCGCTTCGGCGAGGACGAACCGGAAGCCGCCGACTTGGAGTATAATGCTTCCTCATCGGTAGGGTTTTCGGGTCGTTTCCCGTGTATATTCAACCTGCTAGTACCGCTAGTGATTTGATAAGTCTGAGTAAAGATCTGATGTTCTTTCGCTCTCATTTCCATCTGTCGTTTCGAGGCACGCAGTCGCTTGCGCTCCAAAAGTGGCAGTCCCCATCCACACTTGTCGCATTTCCGGTCGATATGTTGCTCGCACATCTTGTGCCATACCACATCGTCATCTGCCAACATCCTCCACGTCCGCGACACCTGTGCAGCTTTACATAGTGATGTCGTATCGAGGAAGGAGAGGATCTTGAAGGAGATTTCAGGTGGAAGCGTGCTCAAAAAGTCGATACGGATGAGGTCGCGGATGGAGGCCGAAAGGTACGAAAGTTGCGGGAAACAGCACTGCTGCAGGATACCCTGGAGCATCATTTTGCGCATCTGGGCGGGGGCGGCTGAAAATAGAGACCATACGTGCGTAATGGCTTGCTGGTCTGCATCTGGAAGACTATCCATACTCTGTGGTAACCTCGAATAAGCAAATATATCCCGGTGAAGAGTTTGCATTCGTAGCACGTACGCTTTGCAACTGCTCCATTGTAGGCTCATCAGCTGGCCTCCGACACTTGAGGTCGGGTCTGTGCCGGTAACAAAATCGAGTATTTGCCTTCTCTCCGCCATTCTGTTCGGCTGTCTCTTGTTGCTCCTTCGACCCTTGTGGGGCATATTGCTGAGGGATGTGTTTTGTCAAGAATGGCGCAATATCCTTTTTGACTGATTCGGCGGTGTCGGCCGAGATTGCAGCCGCGAACAATTGCGGCTCGTCGGTGTTCATTGTTGTAGCAGAGGTGGAAGCGAAAATGGAGGACCTCTTCCGTTTCTTTGGTCGTGGGTCGCAACCTGTATTTGAGGAGTTGGGGAGTGGGGTTGTAGTTTTGAAGCGCGGCGAACGTCGGCATGGAGCAGCTGAACTCGTCTGCTGCATGTTGGTGGCGCCCCTTGTCACGCGAGTGGAATCAACGGGTTGTTTAAATGAAAAGCAATTCTGCTTATTGTCCGAAAACAGTGTGTCGGTGAGGTCGTAACCGGGTATCGCGATCGAGCGTTTGTTAGGCGGTTATGCCAATTGCTATCGTACCATCGGAGGATTTATGTTCTATCGGCAACCCGATGGCGAGCTCGGCCAGAGGGTTTAAAATTGGTGGCGGTGCTCGAGAATAGCGTAGCAGTGATGACGACGGTGGTAGCTATTGGTACTTATCGGCGGAGGGACAATGAGATGCAGCACGTACGGGTTGCGGCTAGATCTGTATACTCGCGCGACGATCCGTTGAACGATCCTGAATTGTGGGAGTACTTTCCCGTACCTAGCTACAGGTGAGAATGGGTTGGTGATGGGTGGAATTGCGGTTTTGAGGGACTGACTCGTATAAGAAGAAATCATCAGCAGTATGAATTGCGTGCGAGAGAGGAATGGTGAGATCCGCAGGGTCGTTGCTAGGCCAGAAAGCTAGAGAGTCTAATTCCTCTGGCATCATTGGAACGCCTACTTGCGGCAATCACGAATCACGGCGAACATCCAAAGGTGCTCTGTCGAGCACTGACTGCTTTACCACTCTGAAACAAGCCCATGGGATATCTTGATGGGCCGACCTGCGCAGCAAGATGAAACTGCAAATACCTGGATTTGTTTTTACTTTACCTGTGAGCAAGGTTTTTAAAGTTCATCATTTTCATGGATATGGCGACATCTGCTGTTGACATTCGACAGCTTGAGCTTTCCGCCACAACAACGGTGCACCCACACCCTAGCCTCTAACTGCCGGCTCTCCAGTCCAATCAAAGCCACACTGCACCCTGTGCAGCGCTTGTTTTGCCTGATGTAGTGGAAGTGACGGCGATTGGTGGTTTCATCTGGAGAAAACACTGCTGCCTTCAACTGCGCAACTGTGCGTTTCGCACCAGTGCGAATGAGGCTAGCTCGAGCGGCTGGATGATGTCGCCATCATGTACCGAGCTGTCCACCTCCACCATACACGCCTCACCACCTCCAGCAAACGACATCGCCTGGCCAAACATTCTCGACTGGTATAGCATCCATGTCGCCTCCACCACCACCACCACTGCGCTCAGACTCACCTCGCATTGATAACCACCACTCGCCCAACCCTGTCGAGACGCATGTTCCACCAGCCGACCTCACAACCTGGTTTCTCAACGCGAAGCGGTCGCTCTCTTCCATCACTCTGTGCTCGCGTGCCCACCTGTTGGTCGACTCTGCGCGCGCGGCACTGCAGGAAGCTTCCGTGATCTCATCACGATGTGTGTTTCTACGAGCGTCGCTGCAGGACCAGTTGACGATTGCGGGACAGATCAACAGGATAATGCATACCACACAGAAGGCAGCGCGGGAGGAATTCGAGGTATGTATGATGTGAATCATTATCCATCCAACGGAAATCCTCCCAGTCACGCACTGCACGCATGACTTATTGTTGAAACAATGGCCTCATTTCATATGCATGCAATAAACATGTAAGACAAGAGGGGGAGATAGGGCGGAAGGACATAAAGAATGACCGAATAACTAACAATTCTTGCGTGCTCGGCCAGAAAACACTCAACGATCTCGATACCGCCGACCTCAAGCTCAACCAGACACTCGAACTCCTGCGGAATTCCGTTGTGGATCCGGCTTTTACTCCCCCCGAGGCCGAAGTTCAGCCTGCCCAGAAGGGGAACAATACCATTGGTATCGCTGGAAACGAGGAACGTGAGAGGGCAGTCAACGAGAGCGATACCAGCGACGGCAGCGCCGCCGCTACCCCACGGGTCCGCACCTTACATGACTTTGTCGAAGACGAAGGGATTGAGAATCTCAAAAGCCGATTGCGCCATTCCATTGACTATGTCCAAGTTAGCACCTCCCCCAAAAAGCCAATGACGCCTCCACAGAGCACTATTCCTTCCCCACGTCTAGCGCTGTGATATTCAAATTCTGACCGCGCGCGTTCGTCAAATAGGAATCCCATGACGCTCTTCACTCCTCCATCAACATGTTTGATGAATCCCTCCACTCACTCTCCTCATCTCTGACCTCGCTGCACGACCCCACACCACACTCGGAACCCCTACACCCTCCCCTCCATGCCCTTGAGCAGCACACCGAAGCCATGGCTTCCCTCCTCGAGAGTCTCACCCAACACTACGACCGCTGTTCCTTGGCACTAAAATCCACCGAATCCAGCACCCCCGTCGACCCAGACCTATTCCACGTTCTCTCACGTGATGCGGCCGAAGTCGACGATGTAGTTTCGGAGCTCAAAGACCACCTTTCAAACATGGAAACCGTGTCTATGTCCATCTCCAGCAAGATCGAAGAGCTTCACGTGCTTGAACGCGAAACCATCGCCGTGTTCACCGCATTTGAAGAGTTCCAGCACGAGCTTGGTGTGTGCATGGACGGGCTGCGAGAATTTGAGACGCGGCAGGATGAGCTTAGACATGACATGGTGATGCGTCTGGACGAGCTTTGGCAACTGGGTGAGTTTTACGACGGCTTTGTGGGCGCATATGATGCGATGGTTATTGAAGTTGGACGGAGGAAGGGCGTGGCCGCGAGGATGGAGTCGATTGTGAAAGAGGCTACGAGGAAGTTGGGAGCGCTTTATGATGGTATCCCTCTCCTGTCTTTCGACGACGGTAAATGCTGATGCCACCCGAAGAGGACTTGCAGGATCGCGAAATCTTTAAGGAGGAGTATGGACAGTGGCTACCGGTTGATTTGTGGCCGGGGTTTGGGGATCCGCCCGTGAGCTGGAGTATTGAGAAGGATCTGCAGGGCGGACGCGAACTCCCCGCACTTGGGAAGGACGTGATTGAAAAGGCTATGAGGAAACGCCCGGCGGGGCAGAAGGCTGTCTAGGAGCGCAGAGGTCTGGGTGTGCGAGGACAAGGATGAGGACGAGCGTAATATCCTATGAAAGCGGTTTTAGATAGGGCGTTGTGGAGTTGAATATCTACTTGAATGGACACAGATTTATGACCCACCACCACGTGTGACGTCACCGCGCCCCCAGAACTAGTTAACCTTGATAGAAAGACTGCTACTCTACATCCACGATCAAACCCAGGCTTCGTTCGATGAATTTGATTGCTGTTTCTTTGCATACGATTTGGATCACGCACAATTCATAGACTTTCTATGGTACGGCTATGGCACAGCCAGCACTGCTACTTATGTAAGTCGGCGGGGCAGTATTAGCGTCAGACCCGCCAATACGATTGTGTTATCCTTACGAACACCCTTTGCTGGCGAACTTTTCTGGAGCCAATCGGCGGAACTTTAAGAATGAGTAGAAAGCTCTTTGATCCCCACTAGCTAATCTTCACGCTAGTTCCCGCTTAGAATCGGCAAAACTTCGCAAACCTGGGGATATCAGCCTGTTAAAATAGAGCTAGGCCGCGTGAAGAATACGATGCTTTAGGTGATGTAGAAGGTTATGCGTAACTTGAATGAATCACGATAAAATGTGCTCAGAGTGATTTCAGATACCCGGTGAGCACATAAAGGTGGTCACATATCTAGTGTTTGACTGAATTTCTGAGTGTTGCGAGGGACGGGCTGGGTGGCTGAACCTCCTAACACCAGATTCGAAAAATTAAATCAGAAATGCGTATTAGTGGTGTCGCTTTAATATTTTCGACTCACAGCTCCTCTATCTCCAACCAGTGCCACCCACTATTGATCACTGCACATTCCCTCACTTGTGTTAACTACCCTCTTTACTACTTTTACAACTTTTGGTAACCGGACCGAGGCCAATTGATGGCCATAACAGATAAGCGGACGATGACATGATGAAATAGCATGACCGAGTCAGTGGCGAGAGATGATTAACAACCTTTGGCCAGCGACCCCTCCGGACTATCACCCTCATTACCACCCCAAGACATTTTACTGCAGTGAACTGTGCTTACTTACCGGATTTTCCATTTTCAAATGCATAACTTCAACAGTTTACCTGGAAATTGCAGAACAATGGGAGATAGTGTGGTTAATTGGGTTTTCTTGTGTGTACAGAGCGATTGTTAGATAGTAAAGGACAGTTTTGCTTCTGGGCTTCTCTCAGTGCTCACTGCCCATTTTCAACAGTCTTTGCAAACAAACAAGCTGGCACTTCCTGAGGTGACATTCTCTGGCTGCACTTTAAGGTCTCTTTGGGGTCATAATCATGTCTGCTACAACTAAAAGGCACTGGAAGCAAATATAGCTCTTGGAATACAGTGGAAAACATGGAGAAGCTGCTCAAGAGGACCCTTTGGCATTACAAGGGCACAAGCTGTCTTATTCCGGCTACTTACCATCTTCCCAAATATAGCGTGTTTGTGAGCCTGAAAGATGTCATTGTATGGTACTTTGTATTTTGTAGGCTCTAATTAAACACAGACTAGACTGGCAGCTTTGGTGCGTAATAGTGGTAAAATGTCTTGAGGTGATAGTGAGGGTGATAGTCCGGAGGGTCGCGCTTTGGCCCAGCCTACTACTACTGTACCGGGCGGTGAGGATACAACGCCATTTTGACCTGATAGAAAATTTTGAAGATACGCTCCCCAGATTACATATTTTTTTTTAGAAACAGCTGAGCGATGACAGGTTTTAAGGTAGATACACCCATATGGTTACCAGTTGAGGAGTACCTTATGCCCTGAGTAGAATCATTCATGGTTCTAGTGGGCGCCATTAAACAGCTAGAAGAACTTGCAGTCTACATGGCTGCAATCAGAAAGATTGAAATTTGATACTTTATATTTGCCTAAACGGTTTTAGACTATAAATACCTCCATTCTGACAGGATTTTTGAGTGATACACTGTCCATCTGACTGCTAATTCCTTTGATACGAAGTTGTACTTACTCTTATAAATGTGTTGTATTTGGGATACAAACACCCCGTCTTACACCTTATGTTGTAACCTCACCGCCCGGTACAGTATCACATCACCACCACCCAAGCTTATGACGAGATGACCGGGCATGTTAATCAATAGACAGACCCTCTCATAACCGTCTAGAATCGCGGACGGGCAGTGTCTTATAACGCTTTACGTCCGTACCTTACTTTTCAGTAGAGTACTAGAGGTCATTTAATATCACTCGCTACGAATTTAAAGAACTATTCCGCGTGCCCTAGTAGAGGCTTGATTTAGTGACTGATCGTGGCAGAGTGTTTCTGTATATTAGTACCGAATTGCTGCTGGGTAGATATCCTCATTCAGCCACTGCGTTTGGTGGGCTTCGATTGCAATTGTAAACAGACGTAATCCCACGTACGTGCAAATACGCAGTGCACGCCCAGATTTAACGATCATATAGTGTATTTTCAGATATCAGAACCATCTCATCCGAATTCAACTTCGAAAATTACTCCTAATGCGCTTGTACGCTGCCCACAGTTAATTTACTTTCATCAATCTATTTTATAAGTGATTGGTAATGATTCCATGCAAACCCAGCCTCAAAATGATAGATTTTGCAGTAATTTGACTATACTAGTAAATAAACCGACTACACAATGCGCTCTATTATACAATATAGATGATAAGATGACCAAACAATTTAACTTGTGAATCGGCCCGAAATGACACTTTTAGTCATGTTGCACTTCACAGACGGTAAGACTTGCACTTAGTACTAGTATATAAGTCGTGGTGACTGCAGACAATAGAGAAAGTACATTAAAATCAAACCGACTTTCTGCAGCACGGGACTGTCTTTAGTGATAGTAAGGGTGATAGTCTGTAGGGTCCCACAGCAACACGCGAATGTCATCGATTATCACAATCTATCACTCGGCTGTGCAGCCTCCCAGCCCGGTTGTTCACGAGGCCGACGTCTTGCATACATCATTCCTTACATGATCCCTTTCGCACTTCCGGGAAGATCATCCAGATCAGTAGGTATAGTACGGTGTGGGTGTAGTATGAGACGTAGCGGACCGACCCATCCGTAGATCCGTCCCCCTCTATAGACGGGTGCTCTATCGACGCCCTTTCCAGAGACGGGATGCAACTGCCATAAACAAAACGGCCGATGAATGATGACGTTCCGACCTCATCTCATGGTACAATACGTCAACGTACATCACCACAACTGGCACGATTGAGTACGATGCCAGGGATGGAAACCGTCCTAGCTCATGCTGCCTGACTCTACCCATGTGTTCCGTTCCATTGGCGAATTTGAACCCACCCGAGAACGGGACAGGAAATATACGAATAAACTCAATGGATTGAGATTTGAGCTGCAGCTGCATATTCTCCTTCCGGGCTGTTGTGAGAGAACCATTTGGTTGACTTGCTGTGTGATGTTGTACCCTCCATGTTGCTGATGTTGTACCGTCCATGTAGCTTCAAACTGGTCCTGCCTCTGAACAGCTGTTTTTTTTGCTCCAACGCACGGGCTGATGTGGCTAGCATGGGTAGTGGAAGTCCATTATGATGCCACTAACGAAAGGATAGGTGAAGGAAAGATAAGGCAAAGCAAAATGAATGGGAGACGGGAGGACAGGATATGGCGGGGTGTTAGGTAGCGGGGAAAGGGGGATATCAACCACTCTCAAACTCACAGCTTCTCCAAGAAAGCGGGCACCAACCGAATAAGCACGATCTAATACGAAAATAAAGCCCCTTGCCGGCTATGTGTTAGTGCACACTAACACCCCCGCCATCAACATGAGCCCAAAGTTAGCAATGCATGAAGCCGTGGCCGCTCCAAAAAATGGACGTCACGTAACCATGCGCCACAAAGATAATTGATACACAAGTTTCAACAATTGGCTCATGTTCGGTTTCAAAACAGTATTCCGTAGCAGTCACTCCAAGATCTGAAAACAAATTGGAACACATCCAGAAAACCTAATGGATATTTGTCTACATACTCCATCAGATGAGGGCTTTCAACCTCTGTCGAGAAGAAAGACCTCTGTACTTGCCAAATAATTCGATATGTTCAACGCGACTGCAGATCTACCGCAATTCCTTGAGCACGCACTTCGTGGTAAGTCGCACTGAGCGCGATCTCTGCCGGTAAGCCGATTGGCTACAAATTGCATCAATGCAAGGAACGGCCATTCGTCAATAGTGCTACCACACATATTTTGACACTGTATAATCTAGGTTTCTTTGTAACGCTACGTAGCGCTGCAGGACCCTAGATCCGTTGCTCTTATTTGTCTGCTCTCAGCCGTGCTGGCTTCTCTGCAACCTTACAACTTCGAGGCGAATAAAAAGTCATGATCGGGGTTGCAAAAATATGCCACCACCGCCGCCAAATCTACGGTGCAGGTTGTAGCGCGCCTATGTGGAATGACCGCATCTCCTCGATGTTCTGCATCGCCAAACGTAGCTCTGTGCCCTTGACTAGCCAATGAACGACTGTGCAGCCTGGCGGGCTGTCGTGGCGTGTGTTGGCACTCAGGGCAGCTATCGCAAGCTGTGACACCCACAGACCTCGGCCTGGAATCACAGCGTGGTTCTGCCCATCGGATGATAGATTTTGGAGATGCCACATATCTGGATCTCCACCTATAACGTTCTGAGATATAGTGCCACTCTGCAACTGAGGATTGACGGCTGCAGATGAGGTCAATCCGATAGGGAGTTGAGAAGGAGAGATGATGCACCTTCCACCAGTGTCCGCCATTGGTAACACGGTAGATGATAACCTCCGCAAGTTGATGGCTAATGGTCTCGATAGCCAAAGCTGTCTTTTGCTCGAGCAGGATAGTCTAAGCTCGACCCAATAGCCTTTGCAGCCCGCCCATAGTGCCTGGTATTTTGGCAGGGATGTTACAACCTCTGGGGGCTGCATTGCATTGGAAGGCGCAGAACTTTATTCGTAGTGATATCAACAATTGGTGAATCCCGAGTGCGCATGCATGACGAAGAATGGGATCTACCGGTACTCTAGCCCCTGCTGAGATTATCTGGCCCCATTGCCCAACAACCCCAGGCGGGGATAAAGCCACCATCTCTTGGTGGAGTAGAATTTGATATGGTGGACTCTTTTTCACATCCATGCGGAGGACGATTTGACTACCCGTTTGTTCGGCGTTCGGGTCGCGAACATCACCATATTCTGAAATCACCCTTCGAAGGTTGAGGGTGTATGGAAAGCACTGCTTGATAATAATTCCCCTGTAATAATTGACTATGTTGGCGTCGTCATTCCAATTCACTTCTGTGTCAGCTAGAGTTCAATGAGCTAGGATTCCGCAAGATCATCGAATGAACATGGGCCGATCCCTTATCCTAGTAGTCAAAGCATAGTGCTGTAAATACGAGGAGCTGTAAACGCTGCGTACAGGCTCGAAACCTGTACTATTATTATTTTGTCCCTTCCACACTCCGGTCATTATAACTGAAGCACTTCTTTGGATGATGGTTTCTTTCGATCTCTGAATGGTCAAACTCAACCAAATCTGGAATAAAGGCTGTTTGTGACACATTACTGTAGCAGGCGGTGAGGATGATACAGTGTCGACGCCTAACACCAGTTTTTTAAGATATAACAGCTGTATGACATATTTTATGGCTGATACAGAGTAAGATTGACATGTTATACTAGAGATACAAATGGTAGTTGACAATAGAGAGTGACTAAAGGTGGTGATTTTTATGAAGCAGGAAAGGTTCCCCGGTAGTGTTGGCTCATGCCTCTGCAAAAACTTAATTTTCTCTTATGATTATTGTCTACTGAAATTTTAGATAAAAATTGACTTTGGACTCCCCTTCTCTGACTGATTGTTTGTAGGTACAACACTGCCATGGCAGATATTTTTAATGATACACTTCGGTTCTGACACTGACATTTATATTATATTTGGAGATACGAGCACCGTGTCTGACGTACAATCCTCACCGCCCGCTACAGTACGACCAAAATAATCGGTACAGTACCTCCCGTGCAGTAACTTAAGCTATTACACCAGGCCTTGCGTCAAGCTACCGTTACTCGGAGCTTTCATCCCAATCACTCACAAGAATTCGAATACTATACGTACCCCTAGATGTATCTCATACCCAATCGTCAACTTATTCTCATACCTCGTACCTGGATATCTGGAAAAACCCTCCCGGCAAAAACATATGGCCCCACATTAAAAACCGGAACTAAGCAAGATTTCCCAACCACTATATAAATACTTCAGCTATATGTAATAAGATGTGTAGAATACAATGAGATTAGTCTTTCATTGAGTTTAGGTGGAGATAGCTTTACTAGTTCGTTTACTGGCAAACATAAGACGTCAACCATAATTAAATACAGTCAGAGTTAATACAGAGATAGTAAATATCTATCTCCCGCTTTTCTATGAACCAAAGCGGCGGAACAGGCTGTGTGTGACCTCAGGAAGAGTTTGGGTAGTGCATCATTTTGTGTCACTCGATGAGGTTAACTTGGGAACCAGCAGCCCAATTAAGCTCGGAACAATTCTAAGTCCTTTCGGCAGGGATTATTGATATATGAACCATCATCCAAAAGGTTACAGATAGTGTCTGTAGAGCGGTGAGTGTTCCGGGTTGAAGGAACCCAGGGTTTAATCCAGCAGCTGACGTTTGGGCCCGAGGCAACTCCTGGATTAGAACGATGTTAAGTCTTGCAGGGTGATCAAAATTCGCCTGTTAAATCTACCTAGTGCTGAGCACGAGTATGCTCGGTCATAACACGTAAGTTCAAGGATTTTTGTCGACGTCGAGGATTTTCGGTTGAGTGGTTACTCATACCACCGCGCTTAATACACAAGGCTCATTGCAACTGCTGCCAAGAGCGGTCTTTGATACAGCGGGAGCGATTCTATGGGAAAGTTAATAGCAAAAAGTTTGCAGTGCCTACGGCGGTTCAGCCACTACGCCTCATCAACTCAAAGCCCGCTCAACGTCGAATCAAACTTCCTCATGCCCATCACTAGCTAAGTCCAGATTTCGCTCGACCGTAAACCACAATGACACTCCTATACGAATCATATAGCCCAAATAACACTCGCCGCAAGAAATTTAGTACCAGAAAACGCAGCCTATGAGACCCAGCACAGCGGAATTAAACCCAGAGCAGTAATGGTTGAATGTTCGACTAAGTTCAACTGCAGTACCGGCTCTAAAGTACAGCCACGGGTTGTAATATCGGTTATCGTCCGTCGACTCGTTACTACTAGCCGCTATTTAGCGGGGAATACTGAGGTTGGATAGGTGAGATTTAGGCGAAGCAAAGGGGGCCACGGGAAAAACTTTTTCGCTACTAGTCCCTGCAGCAAAGGGTGAAACCTAAAAAGTGGAGTACATTGGTGTGATATTGTGAACTCGTGGCGGCACCAGTCAACGTTTGCAGCTCCATTTTCAAACCCCATCGATCAAACTCAACGCCACATCATCTCCCCTTACTACCGGAACCATACGGTGGTACACGCCATGAAGTAATAGCAACTGTCGCGAGGTACCAAAACGAGGTACATCGGGGAGTTTCATGCCATCACCCGGCTCAGAAAGTAACAAACGCTTGAGTAGACCATTTAGAGCGGATACTTTTTGATGAGTCTTTAAGCTTTTTGGTAGTCGTTTGTATGGATGCGGTGTTCCTTTAGACAAAAGTGAAGGGGCCATCCCCTCGTCTTCGAGGTTTTTGCTGTCGGCTCTATAAATAACATGAAGATCTTGCGTGTTACTCGGGAGCTAAACACAAATTGTTACCACATCGCGTGCAGATAGTGCTTTGAGCTGACTGACACATAAGCTTTTTTCATGCGAAATTTTACAACCCTATACACGTACAGAGTTCCTCCGGACCGAGTGAACTAGCATGTTACACCAACTAGGCCTCCTTCCAACGTCCACCTCCCACGAAGCCGGTCACAACTTTAAAGCCCACCGGTCATTTTGAGCCCCATTGCCCTATTTCGGCCAATCAGCCGAACCGAATTTGCGGCCAATTCTAAAACCGCAAATTCTCTATCCCATACTCACTTCAAACGTCGATGTTGAGGCCGGTCTAGACTTGGCCATACCGTGTGTACGTAATTTTGAGGGTTGAGGCGAGAGAAGCCCTAGTGAAAAAAAACTGTAATATGGATCCCGATCCCCTCCCCGAGAAATTTCACGTCTTCTGGTCCACTTGATGGCCGCTCCTTTACACTATCGTAGCGAAGCGAAAGAGTCACTCGAAATGATTACGACCGCCTTGTATGCCCACTAGCCGTACTGTCTATAGCGATTATGAAGGTACGGATGGTTACTATCACTGGATATTTGTGGTTTGTTATTTTTTTGGTCACTTAGAGTAGTAACTATCTAGAACCAAGAATCGTTACATACTCTAGCGGGGCAGGTAAAACTTGCAAGCCTATTAAAAGGGGTTATTTCACATGTCGTCCTTATACAATCGTTTCAAAAGATTTATACCCTGATATAAGGATAATTTGCCCAGTTTGATGGTCTGATTTTCCGTCACCTACAGCCCTAGTGTGCTCTTCCAAGTGGCACTTTGGAACGGTTCGTACTTTTCATGCTAGTCTGATGTGAAATGTCCAGTTCTTGATCCAGAAGCTTACGGCAACAGGGAAGAAGTGCTGTCGTATGAAGCAATGGGCGAAGCCTTTTTTTGCCCCAGTGATCAGTTGTGGCTAGCAGGGTAAACTGCTGTGGTATTTGTGCATTTTTTTCGTCGCCATTATGGAATGATATACAGCAGCCGATGAGATCAAGTTTGAGCTGTGAAGTTATATACATATGACGCACGCTATCAACCGCCAATTCAAACTAAAAGTTGATAGTCCATGCACAATTAACCTCTCGCTCTCACGGCCGCCATAATCAAAACCCAAGATGTACCAATGCATCGAAGTAGACGTCGTGGCGATCGACAAAGAAAATTCCATGCATTGCTGATCCTCAGCCGGGTACGTATTTATGGCGAGTGATAGTCCAGGGAAACCGGTAATTCCCAGCCCTAGACCTATCTCGAGTGGAAATATACCATGTAATTTTAGAACGGCTGCTACGTGGGATAAACGGCCATTTCTCAATGATTTTCTGGCTCCGTAGGTGATCTTCAGGTATGCGAGCAATTGCGCACAAAAACCTGTATATCGCCAACCTCTCATGTACGAGTGAAAATAGTGGGTTTTTGGGTAGGATACCCCATCACTTATACAGGATAACCTATTATGTACCTTCTACGCTCGGACCCTAAGTTTGTTGTTTTCTGCGCACAGGTCATTGTGTATCCTCGATGCGTCGATCATACTGGCGGCGGCGGTATAGGGTTATCCTGCATTAGGACCCGCGGGGTTATCCTGAATATCACCACCATCATCCTACATAATAACCGAGAGGAGATAGCGGGGGGGGGGGGGGAC